>Ga0074046_10003987_pt1 | contig 12139 bp, 8 predicted proteins | sample BogForMeECP23OM3_FD_94441 | JGI IMG/M metagenome (GOLD analysis project Ga0074046, IMG submission 94441) | Bog forest soil microbial communities from Calvert Island, British Columbia, Canada - Bog Forest MetaG ECP23OM3 | ecosystem: Environmental > Terrestrial > Soil > Wetlands ...
AGCCGCCACGCGCCGCTGAGATCGACGATGCGCAGCCCGCGGGTCATCAGCCCGGAGGTCATCGCCTCGGTAACAAGTTCGCGGGAAACGGCGTGGGGTGTTGCCAGGAATAAGAGCTCAACGCCACGCTGCTGCAACACGGACCACGAAAACGGCAGGACCGGCGAACTGGCGTTGCCATTGCCAGTAAAGTGCGGCAATCGAGCAGCAGGCTCGCCGGTCTCCGCGCTGCGCCGCAAAAGCAAGGGCGCGCCGGTCCGGGGATGGCGGCCGAGAAGGCGAGCGAGTTCGAGGCCGGAATAGCCGCTCGCACCGAGAAGCGCGGTATTAAGTTTGGCCGCCATTAGAGTTTTCTCAATCTAACCGATCAGTCTGTTTCCTCATTTTCGCCCTTTATGGCATATTTATCCATACTGATGAATAAATATGCATTAGTATTAAACGGTCCTGCCAATCTGTCAAGTCGAAAGCGGAATCTACGCGAGCCTGAAGGGTTTGCGGCACTGCGAGACGGGGCTCACCTTTTCGTGCGACGGCCGTGCGGGGATGCCCGGCTCTCCATCAGCCAGATGGTGGTGGCGTAATCCGGGAAGCTGCGCTTCTTACACTCTTAGACGGATGTCGCTCGAGGTGCCACCGGCGGCTGGAACGTAGCACTTGGTGGTGTAATCCATCACCATGCGATCGGCATTGAAACGCCAGCCGAGGGTGCGGATGGTGCGCTTCATGCGTTGGATCCAGCCGCGCGGCAGGCCGTCGCGATCGCGGTGATAGTAGAGAGGGATCACTTCATCACGAAGAACCCGCATCAGGTCGTCGCCGTCGCGGGTGTCGTGCAGGTTCATGTCGGAATGAGTTCTGCCGGTTCCGATGGCGAAGCCATTGAGGCCGTCGTAAGCTTCCGCCCACCAGCCGTCCAGCACCGAGAGGTTCAAGCCGCCGTTCAAAACGACCTTCTGGCCGCTGGTTCCGGAGGCCTCCAGCGGACGCCGCGGATTGTTAAGCCAGACATCGACACCCTGCACGAAATGGCGGCCGACGTTGATGTCGTAGTCTTCGACGAAGACAAATTTGTCGGAAAACTTCGGGTCGCGCATCAACTGGGCAATCTGCTGCAGGACACGCTTGCCGGGTTCGTCGAGCGGGTGGGCCTTGCCGGCAAACACGAACTGCACCGGGCATTTCGGGTCATTGACCATGCTGGCTATTTTTTCGATGTCAGCCAGAATCAGATTGGCGCGCTTGTAGGTGGCAAAGCGGCGGGCAAAACCAATGGTCAGCGCATCGGGACTGAGTACGCGTTCCAGTTGCTGCAGCACATCGCGCGGTTCGTTGCGGCGCGCGGCCTGCTTGACTGCGCGGCGGCGCACAAATTCAATCAAGCTCGACTTCAGGTTGAAATGGGTCTCCCAGAGCTCTCCGTCGTCGACGTTGTCAATGCCCTCCCAGATTTTGGCCTCGCTGCTGAGCAGGTGCCATCCCGTGCCCAGATGGCGATCGTAGAGGCGGAACATCTGCGGCGCCAGCCAGGTGGGGACATGGACGCCGTTGGTAATGTGTCCGATGGGAACCGCGTCTTCCAGTTTGCCCGGGAACAGTCCGGTCCACATGGCGCGGGAGACTTCACCGTGCAGAGAGGAAACGGCGTTGGCGTGCCGCGAAAGGCGCAGGCCGAGCACGGTCATGCAGAAACGCTCGTCGCTTTCCGGATGCTCGCGGCCCAGCGCCATGAAGCCTTCTTTGGAAAGACTAAGAGCCTCGCGGAGCGGTCCAAGGTGCTCTTCGATCAGATCGGAGTCGAAGCGATCATGGCCGGCGGGCACAGGAGTGTGGGTGGTGAAGACCACTCCACGGGCAACCCGTGGCACGGCTTTCTCGAAGCCGATGCCCTCTTCTTCCATGCGTTGGCGAATCGCTTCGAGGACCGCAAATGCGCTATGTCCTTCGTTGAGATGAAGAACCCCCGGCGTGATGCCGAGCGCTTTCAGAGCGCGCAGGCCGCCCACACCCAGAAGCAGTTCCTGATGGACGCGAACCCGGCCGTCGCCGCCGTACAAACGAGAAGTCAGTACGCGGTCCTCAGGGGTATTGCCTTCCACGTCGGAGTCGATGAGGAACAGATCGCAACGGCCCACTTTCACGCGCCATACTTTTGCGTAGATGGGACCATGGCGGGTATCGACCTGCACCACAACCGGCCGGCCATTCTCCCCGATGGCGGTTTCCATTGCCAGTTGGGTGGTGTCGGTCTCGAGGTACTCCTCGTGCTGCCAGCCATCGCGATCGAGGAGCTGGCGGAAATATCCCTGGCCGTAAAACAGGCCTACGCCGACGAGGGGGATGCCGAGATCGGAGGCACTCTTGATGTGATCGCCGGCCAGAACTCCAAGTCCGCCGGAATAGACGGGAAGAGATTCGTGCACGCCAAATTCGGCGGAGAAATAAGCCACGGGACGGGGCCGGAGCACACCGGCGTGACGCGCACCCCAGGTGCGCTCCGCATCCTGGTACTCGCATAGGCGGCGATAGGCGTAGTTGATCCGGCTGTGCAGGGCGAGTTCGGCGGCGCGCGCCTCGAGTTTGGCCAGAGGATACTCGTTCAGCAGCGAGACGGGACTATGATTGAGCTGGCGCCAGCGCGGCGGATCGAGGTCGCGGAACAAACCGGAAGAATCGTGATCCCAGCTCCACCACATATTGCGGGCCAGGGCCCAGAGCCGCTCCTGGGCAGGGGCGATGAAACGGTCGAGGGTGCGAGCCTCGCTCACGATGTGCGCAACCCGGTTCGCGGCCTCGGTGAACAGACGAATCTCATTTTCCGGGAAAACTCGCGCCGGCACAGTTTGAATCACCAGAACACCCTGCAGCACACCGCGATCGATGAGGGGAACTCCCAGAAACGATTGGTAAGCATCCTCGCCCGCCTCGCTGAAGTACTTGAAGCGAGAATGAGTTCTGACCTGTTCCACGGCCACCGGGCGGACCTGTTCCGCGACCAGGCCGACAAGTCCTTCATTGACTGCCATGCGAAGTTTGCCGACGCATTCATGGCGCAGCCCGAGGGTCGCGGCCAGCACGAGATTGGCGCGGTCGGGCTCTAGCAGATAGGCGGAGCAAACGTCGGCGCCAAACCTCCTGGCAATCAAGGCGACAACATTCATAAGGGTCTCGCCGGGCTTGCCGGGCTCCGCCGCCAGGTTCGCGATTTCCTCCCACGTCAGCACATGGCTGGCATCGAGAGAGCAGGCGGCGTGCTCCTGATCCTGGGCTAGCTCATTCGGTCGATCCAAATCCTGTCTCCGTTTGCTTAAATTTCTCGGGCGCTGCAACCGGCCGCCCAGTAACCAGCCAGACACGCAGACGGCTGGGAAAAACAACCCCTTAATTCATTCTATGGGGGAGGACGGAACTTCACACCTCGGCCGCGGAATTGTCGATTACCATGGTGCGCGTCGGACGGTTAATTCTGTCTTGCGCTTGCACTACTCGAACTAGGGCGATTTCGTACTATGTTCTCAACATCTCCTGGAGGCGCCGACGCCTACCGGCCCAAACGGGATTGGCCAATCCTGAGTACATGAACCGGAATTGCGGATCGGCATAGTAGGCTTCGATCTCGGTCCGCCAAACCAGGTGCGGCGAGTCCTTGGAGCAATTGGTCGTTCCGGGGCAGGGGGAAAAGCAGAAGCGATGGGTTTTCCGAATCAAATCCCATGCTTCCCGGTTGATCGCGTTCCACGAATACGGCCAGGCAAAGGCTTCCACGCTTTTCTGGATCCAGGACGAGATCTTCGCGGCGCTGGTTCCGATTTGGCGCTCCAGTTCCGATGGGGAAAGGCCAGCCAGACTTACGTGAGACAAGGTGTGATTCCCGATGGCATGTCCGCGGCGAGTGAGATCGGCGAGTTGACCGGGGTTCATGGGAGTCCATTGTTCGGCGGATTCGGAAGGCGCCAGGCCGCGGGGATCGATCCTCGAATAGTAGAAGTTGCGTGCGTCGCGCGCTGTTAACCCAATAAACTCCGGCACCACAAAAAACAGGCCGCGCGCCCCCATGGATTCAAGCATGGGCGCGGCGACCGTATAGTTGCTTTCGCGGCCATCGTCGAATGTAAAAAGGATAGCAGGCTTGGACCAGTGGGGAGGTATGCGGGCGCGATCCCAGAGTCCAAAGAAAGTCTCGGGAGAAATGAGCCTAAAACGTTCAGCCACCCACTCCAACTGGCGCCGGAACTGGTCCGCGTCCCGCTGAAGAGTCTCGTGCATCTCAATCACCAGCACGAGAGGACCGCCGCGCGCTGCCCGCCCGCGCAGACGCCGGAGCATCACTTCATCCAAGTGAAGACTCGTGACCGTCTGTATCACGCTGGTGCGCAGGAAGCGCCTCAAATCGGAATTCCCTTTCGCAGTGATCGTTATCATAATAGGTGTCAGGTCTCAGGTTTCGGTTTCCTGAGACCTGACACCTGAGACCTTCTCAAATGAGCCAGTCGCCGTCGGCGGGAACCAGGTACCAGTTTCGAGTTGGCAGGAAACCAGACTTGTCAAGAAACCATCCGTTGGGCGCATCCAACTGGCGACGCATGAAGCCGAGACGATGAAACAACGCTTGGCGCGCCTCATCCAGGCCGCGCAGCACGATGGCATCGATTGCACTGCGATAGCGTTCTACCAGCGCGGCGGCGATCGAGGCACACACCTCTGGCGTCACCGGGGGATAGATATCCAGCACATTGAGGGTGCGAATCTGTCCGCGATATCCACGAGGACGCTGATTGACTGTCACCAGAACGCCGGATTCGACCTGCTTGTTGCGAAAGGCGAAGACGGCGACGGTCGAGTCTCGTCCAGAAAAGTACCGCCAGCGGATGTAGGGCAGATCGCGGTTTGCAGTCAGCGTTGTAGTCAACTCGGGAGCGGGATCATGAATGGGCAGTTGCATGACCTGCTCGGCCGATGCCAGAGAAACGAGATCCTCCGGCCGGCCAGCCTCGAGTTTCAAGCGTCTGAAGGCACGCGCAAAAAGCGCGGCGGGGCCGCCGATCATTCGCGCAAGAGTCTTAGGTACGCTGCGCCGGCTTAGTCCTTCTTCGATCACGCCTCTCCAGCGAAGCACGCCAAACAACTCGTGATCGGAATACGGAATCGGAACCGCTCCTCGCGCTTTCCACAGCTTGGCGGCATCGGCATTGGCGGAGTTTCCGAATAGCGGCCACTTTCTGCCCAACTCTGAGAACCTGAGAAAGATCAACCCTCCGCAGCCGCGATAGCGCTCGTCAACGTAGAAGCTGCTCGAACCGACAATCAGCAATGTTTGCTGCTGGAAGCGGAAGGTCTGCGGAACATATAGAATGCAGCCGACGAGTTGGCCTTGGGGCGAGCGCAGGCCGCAACCGAGGGGAATCCGCGGGTCGCGCGCCGGGTTCTCGAGCAGGAACCAGCGCAGGTGGCTTTCGACGCTCGTGGGTTCGCGTCCCGATTGAAGCGCGATAAGTTGCGCCAGTTCGACGATGTCAGAATCGGCAATTGCAACCAGTTCGGCGCGCGGACTTCCCCCGGGTTTCATGTTCGATGAGTTGATGATGGATGGCCCGCTCATGCGATCGCTTCGCCGTAGATCTGTGCCAGGCGCTGTGCCTGATGAGACAAAGTCAGCCGGTTGAGGATCGTCTCACGCCCCGACGCACCCAGACGCGAGCAGAGATCCGGCGACCGCAGCAAGGTCGAGAGCCCCTGCGCGAGTGCATCGATTGCGTCGGCTGGAGTGAGCCAATTCGGAATGAGCCAGCCGTTTTCCCCGTGCTCGATGATTTCGTCAATTCCCTGCCCGCGGCAGGCCACCACCGGCTTGCCGCAAGCCATGGCTTCCAGATACGCGCATCCCAGTCCTTCGCAGCGGCTGGGGAGCACAAATACCGAGCAGGCCCGCATGGCGTCCGCCACTTCCGCACGGCTCTTTCTCCCTTCAAACTGCACTCGCTCGGCAATTCCCAATTCGCGGGCTATGGCTTCAAATCGGGTGCGGTCAGGGCCTTCGCCAATAACCCGGCAGCGCAACTGCGGAAAAGAGGTTTCGAGTTGGCCGATCGCCCTTAAGACCAGTTCATGCCCTTTGCCGACGAGCAGGTTGCCGACAATCAGGATTCCCTCTTCCAACCGCAGCGCTGTTCCAGAGGGCGCTGGCGAAAACAAACTTGTATCGGTGCCGTTGTACACCACGGTGCTTCGAACGTCAGTGCTTCGGGCATCAGTGCTTCGAAGATCGGTGCTTCGAAGATTCTCCTGCATCCCTTCTCGCAGAAGGCGCTGCACTCTCTCGCTGATGCAGATCACCGTGCGCGCGGCGCGATAGACGTCGATGGAAGCTCGGCGGCGCCACACGGCAGGCACTCCGCCACGGAAGCACGTGTTGAACACATCCAAGCCGTGCAGGGTAACAACGAATGGAATTTTCAAATGCCGCGCCAGCAAGGCCGCCGCATGACCGCAGGGCAGAGCGGAGTGCGCGTGGATGACGTCAATCGGCCTCTCTCGGTGGACGCCCGGCACCTATGCAAGAAAGCGAGCGTAGAGCCACCGCCCCGCGCTTGACAAGCCTAGATTTCCGGGAATTTGCGGGTATCTCACCCAATCCGAGGGAGCCGATGGGTTGGGCTGTTTTCGACGATGGTGGATAGGGCTTACGGCAATGATGCTGGAAGTGACCCCGAACTGCTCCAACTGCCTGGTTGATTCCGCGATGAAGCAACCGCTCACTTCATCGCCAGCGGACGGGAAAAACGGAGTCAGCGTTAGAACATGAAGCGCAGGCTTCGGTGCCGCTTGTGCCGGCGAGACATCGTTCTCGGAGTGCGCTAGGTCTGGGCTCAACGTTCGCTTCCATTCGACTCACGTCGCTTCACGACTTCTCTATCTTCGGTTTCTATCTTCTTCAGTTTCTATCTTCGTTCCGCTGCCTGCGAGGACCGATCGGCGATCAATTCCGAAAGGCCGGCGACCGTCACAAAACGCGGGTCTTGAAAGTCCTGCTCGGAAAACTGCACCCCGAAACGATCTTCGATTTCCGATACGAATTCGATGACTTCGAGCGAAGTCAGCAAGCCCGCGTCGAAATAGTTTATGTCCAGGAGTTTGGTGGCATCTCCCTTGAATTTTTTTCGGCGGACGAACCAATCGCACAGCCATTCGGCAGCCTGCTCTTTCAATTCGTCGCGCCCCAATTCGCCGCCCCCCAATTCGTCACCTCTCGATTGCGATGCAGCGCACGGGCGAGCCATCGCAATCTTTCAGCTTGAGCGGCAGAACGACCAGTTCCACATCCTGCGACTTCAGAGATTTCAAATTGCAGACGTACTCGACCAGCACCACGCCCGCCCCCAGCAAGACCTTGTGATTGGGAGAATCTTTTGCGGTGCCTCGGGAGTGCGCCGGGTTGTCGGGCGACGGAGTATCCATGGCAATGAGGCGCACTCCATTTTCGACCAGCCATTGGGCGGCGTTCTCCGACAAAAAGGGATATTGGGTGTAGAACGGCATCTGGCCGAAGTGCTCCGACCAATCTGTGCGGAGGATGATGCGCGCCGGAACCCTCCCGCCGAGTTTCTCCTGCAATTGCGGAACGTCAATCACCTGCAGCGGCTGGCATGGAGTGAAGTTCAGCACGCGCGCCGCCCCAACCAGCACATCGAGCGGGACCTGATCGATACCTTTAGCTTTGGGGATAAAGTGCAACGGCGCATCGGCATGGGTGCCGACATGGGTGCCCAGCACGAGCTTGCGCGTCTCGCGCCCTTCCACTCCGTGGCGCCCGAGGATCGTGATCTCGACCACGGGGTGCCAGTGCGTGGGGAAGGTCATCATGCCTTCTTCAATCGTCAACGAAAGATCTGTAATCTTCATCTTGTGCAATATCTCACGATGGGCAGAACTCTAGTCAGATGCCCTTGCTGAGCCGACTGGCCGCGTCCGCAGAAACGATCCCGACCCGATCTGGAGTTTTCCTAGAACCAACTCGCGCAGCTCGGATTTTTGCACCTTTCCGTTTGCTGTTCTGGGGAAGTCATCGATCGCAACATAGCGTGCGGGTTGCTGATGCACCGCAAGGTCCTGCCGGGCGTGCTCCATGATTGAATCAAGAGTCGATTCCAGTTCGATACCGGGTTCAAGTTTCAAGACGGCGACAATATCCTCGCCATAGAGTTCGTGCGGAATGCTAACAACTGCCGCGTCGACAACTCCCTGCACGTGCAGGAGCACCTCTTCGATGGCGGCGGGACTGATGTTGACTCCGCCGCGAATGATCACGTCTTTCTTGCGGCCGGTAACGAAGAGCGCGCCAGTTTCATCAAGACGGCCGAAGTCGCCTGTCGGAAACCACTCGCCGGCATTCACTTCCTTCAGACGGCCTTTTTCATCCAGGTAGCCAGCCATCAGATCGGGGGTCAGAATCTGAATCTCTCCGTCCGCGTGAGATGGCAACGGCGAACCATCTTCTCCCACCACACGCAATGCAATGCCGGGCAAGACTTCTCCCACATAGCCGGTTCCGGAGTTCCTGGCACTCGAACGCGCGGTCACGAAGAGCGTTTCCGAAAGGCCGTAGTTCTCGATCATCTGAACTCCGTACCGGGTTTCGAAATCCGCCTTCATCTTCAAGGGGAGCGGCGCGAAACCGACAAACGACCGGCGCACCGACTGCCGGCAGAACTCTTCTCCAACATGCCCGCGATCCATCTTCATCAGAATCGACATGACCGTCGGAGCCAGCCACAATGCATTCGCCTGGTGGCGGCGAGCCCGGTCCCAGAAACTGAGACTGGAGCGTGCATCAAAAACATGGTCAATGACCACGCTGGCGCCATGCAGGAACGGCAGAATCAGCAGATTGTAGAAGCCGCCCATGTAGGCCATCGAAAGCGTCAGGTAAAAACGCGAGTCCTGGTCGATTCCCTGCTGCTCGGCAAAGGCGCGGGCGTTACGGAACATGCCGCCAATTCTGTGGGCCAACCCTTTGGGCTTGGCAGTCGTCCCGGAAGTGTAGACGATTACCAGCAGATCGTCGGCGCTGACGTCCTCGAGCGGCCGAAACCCGGTGGATGACGGAAGGGCGGCCAAATCGATGGCTGCCATCGGCGCGCCCACGGGCGGGTCCTGAGCGGTGGCCAGCGCAATGGGAGTGCTGCCAGCAGCAGCGACCCGTTCGCAGAGGGATACGCTTGCCACCACCAAACGCGGGTTACAACTCGACACTATGAATCGCAGGTCGTTGGCGCTGAGATTTGGATTGATGGGAACAACCGTCGCCCCGGCGTATAGGCAGGCAAAATACAAGACGGCCAGCTCGCGACAATTGGGGAGCATCACGCCGAGACGATCTCCACGGCGCAGCCCACGCGCGCGCAGCTCTGCGCCCAATGCACAGGCCAAAAGGTGAAACTCCCGGTAACTCATCGTCTGACCGGTCAGCGCGTCGACCAGAAAAACCCGGTCGCCGTTTCTTTCGACTAGATCAAGGACCTGCTCGCGAATCGTCATTGGAATTGGATGGTTACAGCCCGGCCCTCAGCCGACTTCAACAGGTTGGCAATTCCAGCCCAGCGCGCCATCTGGCCGCGATAGGCGTCATTGGGATCAAGCCGGACCACGCTGCGATTCGGGAGGTCCTGCTCCAGACGCGGGAAATAACCGGCGGTCAGCAGGATCCCGTCCGCCCGGGTCAGTTGATCGATCGATTGGGTGTCCGCGCTGCTTGGGGGACAGAGAAGCAGTGCAACCGAGATTCCCAGATCAAAATGCATGCGGTCGGAAAAGTCTTCGATCCGCCAGCAATTTGACGGGGCATCCGCCGGCAACTCGCCACGCACCACCACGTTTTTGAAGCTCTGGGACCAGGGCTTCAACAGCGCGGCATCGGGGCTGCCGTACACCATGAGGCAGAAATCGCCATAGCGCTGCGCGGCCGACATCATCACTTCATCGAGATAACTCGCGAGCAGCGACCGGGAGCGTATGGGGATGATGCGCTCGACGCCGGCCATCTCCCTGATAGAGGCGGGCAGTTCGGTTCCCCATGCCCCGCTGTCCAAATCGACAAGATAAGCCGAGATGTCGTTCCTGGTGATGGCGAGGATCTGCTCCAGAATTTCGAACGAACCGTACGTCACTCGCCCCAGCACAACGCTGTTTTCCGCCAGCACCAGGTCCGCGAGCACGAAGCTCGGAGAAGGTATCTCGGCGGCGACCAGTTCCAGCACCGCTCGGGCGCGCCGCTTGGCGCAAGTGACAACCATCCCGTCCACCAACGATTTTACGGAGGAAAGCGAACTGCTGATGCTGTGTTCCGAGATTCCCGGCGCGCGGAATGAAGTCAAGACCTCGCGCGACCGGATGGTTTTTCTCTTCGGCAAATTCGCGGCCACACGTTCCAGCGTGCTTTCGTCGAGATTGACGGGATCCAGTTCTCCCATCGCAATCACCAGCCTTCGCAAATCGACTCCATGCTTTCGCGCCGCCGCCGCGACCTTCGGCAAGAACGACGAGTGGAACTGGCTGTATCCCATCGACACGGCCATCATGTCGTAAAGTTGAATCTGCGTCATCAGCGGTCCCAGAAATTCCTCGGCCGCGTCCATGACGTCGTAGAGATCGATGCCAGTCTCAACCCCGAGCTTATGGAAAACCGCAACCGCGACCTCGGTCGGCACATTGCCCGAGCCTCGCCCCAGTCCGTAGAGCGTGGAATCGATGAGCCTCGCTCCCGAGCGAAACGCTTCTACGCTATTGGCGACGGCGAATTGCAGGTTGCTGTGTCCATGAAATCCGAGAGCGCATTGGCAGCGCTGGCGCGCTTCGCTGACGTAACCTCGCACCTCGTCCGGGAACATGCTGCCCGCCGAATCCACGCAGTAGACCGCCGCGGCCCCAGCCTTTTCTCCGCCCAGCGCCTTCTCACCAAACTGCTTTGGCGTCACGCCGTAGGTCTTCATGAAGTTCAGGCACGGAATCAGTCCCAGTTCCCGGGCAAACTCCAGATAGGGATAAGCTTGCTCGACTTCGGGGGCGTTATATCCGACGCGGACGAAATCAAGACCAGCGGATCGCGCCGATCGAAGCTGCTCCCGCGTGCCAATCCCCGGAATAAAAAAACTCCCGATCATGGCATTGGGAGCTGCGCGCTTTGCTGACTCGATCAGGCGCTCATCGCTCGCCGGCATTGTGCCTTTCCCCGCTTGCGCGGCACCTAACCCCAGGCCGTGACCGACCTCAATCCACCTGAATCCCAAACGTCCCAGCACACCCGCCAGAACTTCCGTGTCGCGTTCCGTAAACTTGAAATCGACGGCATAGCTGCCATCACGCAGCGTGCACTCGAGGAGTTCAATTCGATTCGCTGAGGGTGCCGGAAAACGGTCTCCGTCCGTGCTTGCGCCAGGCCCGAAAGGGTTTCCCAATGGAGATTTCTCCTCTACAAACAGGTCGTTGCATTAAGAAAGTCGCTGGAACCACAGTATAGTACAGGGAAACCAGCAACCGCACTGGAACCGCGCCCATCGTCTGTCTTATCCCGACTCAGTCTCGTTTCGAACTTGCGCTCACAAGTTCCTGGGCCAAGGCGAGCAAACGGTCCACGTGCGTATCCCAGCGAAAGTCTTGCGCCCGGTTGAGACCGTTTCGTGAGAGCGTTGCCGCCAACTCCGGCGATTGCTGAACTTGCACCACTTGTTCCGCCAATGCATCCGGCGAGAAGCGGGGAAAATATACGGCCGCATCACGGCAGATTTCGCGATGCACGGGCAAATCGGACACTACCAGCGGCAAGCCGCTCGACATCGACTCGACCAAGGGATGGGCGAATGTTTCCGTATAGGCCGGACTTATGTAGATGTCACAGGCGCGGTGGAGATGATGCAGCGATCGATAGGGAACCGTGCCCAGTTCAACAACATTGTCGCGGACGCCAAGTGCGCTCATCAGCGCGGCCGCGCTCTCGGCCCGATAGGAGCCTGGATTCCTGGATGAAGACAAGTGACAGGTCAGCAGCAGCCTTATTTTCTTGCCGGGCAGCCGGTCGCGCAAAATTGGCAGTGCCCGAATTAAAGTCTCGAAATTGCGGTAGTAATTGTAGTGGCTGACGAAAAGC
>Ga0074046_10003988_pt1 | contig 12139 bp, 11 predicted proteins | sample BogForMeECP23OM3_FD_94441 | JGI IMG/M metagenome (GOLD analysis project Ga0074046, IMG submission 94441) | Bog forest soil microbial communities from Calvert Island, British Columbia, Canada - Bog Forest MetaG ECP23OM3 | ecosystem: Environmental > Terrestrial > Soil > Wetlands ...
ATCGCGCTGCCAGTCCGAGTTCCCCGCGTCCGTCCGCGCCAGACGCTCGGCTATCGCAAGGCCCGCCTGATACGATTTCAGAGCCTCGGGCAAATTCCCTTGGCTCACCAAAACGTCGCCGATGCGTTCATGCGAAAGCGCAACGCCGCGTTGTCTGCCGAGGTCGTCGGGCTCGGCCGCCGCGATCGCCGACGCGCATTCGAGCGCTTTGGCCTGAAACCGCATGGCCCGTCCCAGATAGCCCGCCTCTTTAAACGCGTCGCCGGCCTCCACGAGCAGGTAACGCGCGGCCTCCCTGGCGCGATCGGAGGCCGCATGATCGGCGGCCGCCTCGACATGGGGATCGAACGCCAACAGGGCGTTGCGGCGCTCGCCGGGCTTGTCGTGCCGCGCCGGATCGACCGCCGCCCTCAGCCATGCCAGCGCCGCGACGCAGCGCGCATCCGCCTCCTCCGGAGTCAGCCCGCGCCGCGCTACGTCCTGCACCAGCCGGTGCATCGTGAACTCGGGCCGTTCGGGGTTTCGCTTGACGAGGGAATAGCGTTCGATGTCTGCCAGCGCGTCGGCGGGATCGCCCTCAAATCCCTCAATCGGCGCTTTGAGCAGGTCCCTGGGCACGGGCTCGGGCGCGAGGAAGGCGAGTATTTGAAGCAAGTCGTGGCCGGCGGGCTTGAGTTGCCCGAACGAAAGCAGGAACGCGTCGGCGATCGAGCGCGGATAACCCGTCACTTCGTCGTTGTGCCAACCCAGCGCCTTGCCGCGCTGGGCGGCCCAATGCTTGCGATAATCGGCGAAGCTAATGCCTCTTTCTGCGATATAGGCGCCGGCGTGTTCCAGCCCGAGCGCGAGTTGGCCGACGTCGATCGAGATCGCGCGCGCGTCCGTCTCCTCGTCCGGCGTTCGGAGTCGGTCGTCGCGCGTGCGGTCCTTCAGGAATTCGACCGAGGCCTCGACACTGAGCACGTCCAGCCCCAGCGGCTCGAAATAGCTGGAGAACCTCGAAAGCCGCGAAGTGATGACGGCGTGTCCCTCCGACAAATGCGCGAGCAGGCCCTCGGCCGCCTTCAGCGCATCCTTTGTGTCGATATTGTCGATCACCATGAACCAGCCGTGATTTAAACGCAGCCAATCCAGCACAGCGTCGCGGCGCCGATCCTCCATCAAATTCTCCTGGCCGGGAATGTCGAGCACGCGCGCGAGTCCTTGCAGGTTCGCCTCCAGCGCGGCGGGCGTCTCGCCGGCGAGGAACAGCAGCGCGGAATAGTCGGTCTTGTGCGCAAGCCCATACTCGATCGCGAGCTGCGTCTTGCCGACCCCGCCCATGCCAGACAGCGCCAAGGGCTTCGACCTGCCGCCGTTGGCGCGCAGTTTTTCCTCGATCCGCGTCATCATCTCCTCACGCCCCTTGAACAGGGCGCCGATCGAGACGAAGCGGTCGGATTTGGGCTTGGGCGCGCTGTGGTCCGGCCACTTCTCCTTCAGCACCAGCCTCGACAGGTCTTCGGCGCTGTGGAATTCGCTGCGATCGAGGCCGTGATGCTTGAAGAGACGATCGCGCAAGCGTTGCTGCGACGCCGGATCGTCGTCCGGATTCGCCTCGGCCGCGGGGACGAACTTGTCCGAAGCGACATAGATCGACATCCGCGTTCCGTACTTCCGCGCGAAAAGAACCTCCCATTGCGTCATCGAAGCGCGCTCGATCCCGTCCGGCAGCACGTCCTTGAAGGGCTCGGCGGCGGCGTCCGGCGGGAAACTGCCGGATCGCTTGCCCATCATCGCGACAACCGCGTCACACCCTTTTACGTACTCGTGCAGCTTCTTCAGCGTCGTGTCGGCGCCCTCCTCCTGCCGGAAATCCTCCTGAACCTTGACCTCCAACCCGCGCGAGCACAGATCGCTCGCGACAAGCTTGCGCGCCTCGCCGCATTCGGACGTCACCGCGGACAGAAAAACCCGGAATCCCGCGCTCATGAGGGCCTCGGCGCTGTCAGAGTTGGATTGTGCCCGAGTTGGTGGGATTTGGGAATGAGTTTGCGGGCGTCGCGCGGCGGGCGGAACTCACGACAGGCCCTGAGGAGCTGCGGCATATCCCACTGCCGGCCATGCGCGAAGCCGCGGGCTCATTGTCGTAACGGGCAATCGCGGCGAATTCGACCGAGTGGAGGGACTGCGCTGCGAAGACTGGGGATGACGCGACCGCCCCTTCCGTCTACGCCGCCTTCCGTCACGACCTCAGCGCGGCGACGGGGCTCAGCCGCCCGAGCCTCTACGGCGCCTTCGGCGACAAGCGCGCGCTCTACGTCCAGGCCTATCGCCGCTATCGCGAGCATGTGCGCCAGGCGTTCGCGCCCCTGTTCGCCGGAGCGGCGCCGCTGCGCGACAAGCTGAGGCGCGTCCTTCTCGCGGCGCTCGATCTCTATCTCAGCGGCGAGGAGGGGCCGCGCGGCTGTTTCACCGTGCTCAGCGCCTCGTCCGACGCGATCGCCGATCCGGAGATCCGCAGGATCGTCGGCGAAGCGATCGACAACATGGATCGCGCATTCGAGCGCCTGTTCGAGGCCGCGCGCGCCGCGGGCGAGCTTCCCGCCGACGCCGATCCGCGGCGCCTGGCGCTGATGACCTCGGCGACCATCCATACGCTGTCGATACGCGCCCGCGCCCGCATCCCGCGCGCCGAGATCGAGCCGATCGTCGACGACGCCGTTCAGACGATCTGCGGGTCGGAACGGCCACGCAAGAGGCCGCGAGGCGCGACGGCGAAGGGCGGAACGGTCGAGTAAGATCCTGTCCCGCCTAACCGATGTGCATGTGGCCCCTTTCAACGAGGGTCAACAAACCCGAGAACGACCACCCCTCAATTGTGGAGCCGTCGCCAGAGTGCCGTTGCATAAGTAACAATCTTGGACGATTGCATTGGCGCGGCCGCGAGGACGGCGGCGCCGTGCTCGTTTGATTGGTTGCGGCGAACGCCAGGGGTGCTCAAACCCTATTTCGGTATTTGACCAGCCTGGTGAGAGACCATGAGCCAGCCGCCATGTTCGTTGCAAAGGCGTCGATGTTAATGACGTTTCCGTCTTTGAGTGTGACTGGCCCTTTCTCGGCGCCGATCTCCCACGCGAGGTTGCCGACAACTTGGGGCTGGCCAGTTTCGCTGAACGAGACGTTTATCTGCGTAGTCCCGTCGTGGACAATTTTCCAGCTCTTGTTAACAGCCTCCCAACCAAGAGCAATCTCCTTAGCTGTCGGATTGATGTGCACAACATACGGCGTATGAGCCCACACCTTTGCCATGGCGCTCGATGGCGCTCGGGTCTCTTGCATCGAGCGCCGCATAAAAAGCCTGGCTAGCAGCCTTCACTTTTTCAATATCAGACGATTGCTGAGCAACAGCCTCGCCGCATACGAAGGTTACTCCTAGAACCGACAGCATCATAGGCTTCGCGCATGCCGAAAGACTGACTTTCATCGATGCATCCTCCCGTGACCTGATTTGGGCTGTTTGAGAGTATTACGAGAGCATCGAGCGCCGGAAAATCGAGCTGTTGCTTGCTCTAGCAGCTCTCGAACGACATTTTATAGACCTCGGCTCGTGACGAGTCGATGTCGGTTGCCAGTCCGGGTTATCTGCTCAGGCCCTGTCGGGCTCCCATCTCGCTGGGCTCTTATATAAGGTCTTGTAAGGTCTCGTTTGGGATAATCCAACGAAAGCGCGTCGCCGCGAGGGCCGGCGCAGAAACCTTGGGATCGCCAATGATCGTTGCAACGACAGAAAACGTCGCCGGGCATCGGACGGTGCAGACGTTCGGACAATGTTTCGGAGTCGTCGTCCGCAGCCGCGGCCTGGGCGGCAATTTGATGGCCGGCTTGCGCTCGATCGTCGGCGGCGAGATCCATGAGTACACTCAGCTTCTGGAGGAGGCGCGCCGCCACGCCCTCGACCGGCTGGTCCAGAACGCCACCGCCATGGGCGCGAACGCCGTCCTGATGATGCGCTACGACAGCGCCGAAATCGGCAACACGATGAGCGAAATCGTGGCCTACGGCACCGCCGCCGTGATCGAACGCGCGACGTGATCGGCTGCCTCGTCTTGCTCTGCTGGATCGCCGTCCCCGCCGCGCTTGTCCTGATCTGGCTCTTTTTCCGGAGCGGCGGCTACAAGCGCGAGCCGCTGGACGCTCCGCCGGGCTGGGACTGGACGTTCACGGGCGAGCGTTTCGTCGATCCGAAGTCCGGCGAGTTGCTCGAGGTGTGGCTTGAGCCGCGCGCTGGCGAGCGCGCCTATGTCCGGGCGCGATCCGGTCAGCCGGACAAGCCCGCCTCCTGACCCCTTCCAATCCGCTTCGAGACAATTCCCACGAGGCCCCGCTTCACATGCTCTCGAAAAAACAAGCGCCGCTATGGCTTCGCTGAAAAGATGCCGTCGGCGGGCGGATTGTCGACGAGGACGGGCTGACAGGGACGAATGAAACCGGTCGGCGGGCTGCGCCCGGAAAGCGAGGGAGGAATACGCCGCAACATGCCCGCTCATTTGGGGGCTGACGACGCGAAGGACAAAAAGGCCCTGGAAGCGGCCAGCTCCTCCGGGCCAGAGTCCTTCCTTGGGAACCCGCGAACGGAAGCGGGGTCGCATCCAACTCGCCGCCAGCTGTGAAGTTCCAATGCGCCCGTCACCGCCGCTTCTGAGCTCGTTTTAATGGAACAGCACTATAAAATTAGTTAGGAACAGCCAGTCGTGGCCGGCGTTTTTTCGGGACACACGCTGTGTTTTCCTCCTTCGACTGCGCCCCGTCTGACTTCGAACGACGGGGCGCATATTTTTTGTCAGTCAAGCCCAATATGGCCGAGCCAAGTCGGAGCGCCCGTCTGGGCGGGACCGCTTGCCCGTCCACAAGAGCGCGGCAGGCCTGCGCGATCCATAGGCAAGCGGTCTCTGACGTTCGTCCCGTGGCGCGTCCAAAGGATCGCTCGGCCGCATTCGTTTGCGGGCGATGATCCGATAGCCGTCATGCTCGACTTCGTGCAGCCGACCGGGGCCGGCGGTGGTCGACGAGCTTCCGCTGACACGGACCGATGTAGCCAGCCGGCAAGGGGCGCCGTGAACGCGCGGCAGAAATACTGCACATCATGGCTGCTGATGTAGGGAGCGCCAACGCGGCTTCGCGGCCGCTTCGGTATCCTATGCCCTCGACGGGCTGGATCAGCATCACCCCGGGCCCGGCTCGGTGAGCCCGCCGACTCTGTCTGCGATCGCGCGCGCCAGTCGAGCGCTGACTTCCTCAGGGACGTCAAGGCCCGACAGGCGCCAAGTGATTCCGGAGAGATGCATGTGGACGCCATAGCGCCCTTCGGCGCTGTCCATGCCGACCACGAAGCTTAGTGGGCCGTCAAAATGAGAGTTCATCAAGGCCTGCAGCGGACCGGTGCGGAACGCCTCGCCCAGTGGCGGCATTCGCCAGATGGTCCCGGCGTCCGGATGGCCGGCCAGGGGCAGGCCGATGTGGCCATTGTTCAGCAGCGCGGCGATGTTCTCAGGGGTCAGAATCTCGCGCAGCAGCTCGTTGGCTGCCCCCCCGCTCACGCTTCCCAGAAACTGTTGCTCTAGCGACAGCATTTTCTGAAATTGCGGATTCTGCTTGAGATAAGCGTACGCGATCTGGCTGCTCAGGGAGCGCTTCAGCGCCGGCAGATCGATGCGCTGCACCACCGCCTGCGCGTCGCCATGCGAAGCGACCGACGCAAGCTGTGCGGTGCCGATCAGCGCCCAACTCCAGTAAGCGGCAACAAGGATGACGAGCACGATGGCGCCACGGATGAATTTTCGCATATAGCCTGTCCTGAGGCGACTCCCGGATGCGCCAGCAGTTTGGAGATGGTCAGAGGGACTGTGCCATGGACCCGTTCGTGGGCCAGGGACCAGCTTGTCGAGAGCCGACTCTCTAACGTCCCTCGCTTCTAACAGCAACGAGATCCTCCCGCCCGTCGAAGTCGAGCACGCGGGAGCCGGACGTCGATTCCCTCGAGGAGTTGCTTCGGATGTCGGCGACGAGCGCTCACCCGACAAGGCATCTCGACACCATCTCCTCCTCTTCGCCGTCGAGATGGCGCCATACGCGGCTCACTGCACCGTTACCGGAAGCTGATCAAGAAAGGCAAAACGAAGACCGTCGCCGTGACCCCGATCGCGCGCGAGCTGGCTGGCTTCGTCTGCGCGATCGACGGTATTGTCGAGAAAACGAGCGCGGGTCATTTTCGCTGTTTAATCCGGCCGAGACGTGTTGGCGATACATGAGCAAAACAGTGCGTCGCCACCGTGTCCGGGAGCGCAGCGGGCAGTAGAGAAATTTTACTCTAATGACGCCCTGGCCGTTGCCCGTCGCGCTCGCCCGATTCGGGGTCGGATCGGCGGCAGTTCCTGAGCAGGCCCGATGACTTGTGCCCCTCCGGTAGCCGCTTCCACGGGGATGACATACGGACTTCACACCTGCTCAATCTCGACCAGCGTCCCGACGAAATCCTTGGGATGCAAGAACAGCACCGGCTTGCCGTGCGCGCCGATCTTGGGCTCGCCGTCGCCGAGAACGCGGGCGCCATCGGCCTTCAGCTTGTCGCGCGCCGCGATGATGTCGTCGACCTCGTAGCAAAGGTGATGCATGCCGCCGTCCGGATTGCGCTCGAGAAATTTCGCGATCGGCGAGTTCGGCCCAAGCGGGTGCAGGAGCTCGATCTTGGTGTTCGGCAGCTCGACGAAGACGACGGTGACGCCGTGATCGGGCTGCGCGGTCGGGACCGAGACGCGCGCGCCAAGCGTGTCGCGGTAGGTCCTGGCCGCCTCGTCGAGATCGGGGACGGCGATGGCGACATGGTTCAGTTTTCCGATCATAGGTTCCTCGGCAGGAGGCGGGGAAGACGGGAGCAAGTGGCGAGTGGCGAATGGCGAATGGCGAGCGTTCCCGACCACTCCCTATTCGCCATTCGCAAATCGCCGAGTCAACGGCGCGGTTCCCGCCGGCGAATCCGGTCGAACCCCTGCTTGATCGCGGCGAAACGCGCCTCGATCATGGGTTCGAACTCGATGTCGGTGAAAATATACGGCCAGTCGGCTTCGATGCCTTCGCGAACAAGCTCGCCGACGTAGAACGGATCGATCCCGTGCGAGACGCGCTCCTGAACGAATTTAAACGTGTCGGATGACCGCATTGCTGCCAACCATTCGGCGGGAGGACGATCGAAGCGTTCGGGCAGATTGCGGATCGAGTCGACTATCTGGGTGCGAATGATTCCTGGGCACAACACCGAAACCCCAATCCCTCGCTGAGCGAAGTCCCCGCGGAGGCCCTCGCAAAGAGCAACCACGCCATATTTGGAGACGTTGTAAGGGATCGTGACGCTATTGGAAATGAGTCCCGATATCGATGCGGTGGAGACGATGTGTCCGCCCTCGCCGTGCTGTTCGATCAAAGGGCCGAATATCTCGATCCCCCAGACGACCGCCATCAGATTGACGTCGAGCGTCCAGTCCCAGGCGGCGTCCGTCCATGTGCCGTAAGCCCCGCCTCCGCCTACTCCGGCATTGTTGACGAGAATGTGCACCTTGCCGTAGCGGGCGATGGTCGTGTCGGCCCCCGCTTTGAGCTCGGCCTTGAGCGAGACGCGTCCGCCTTGACGCCGTCGACGTCCGCGTTGATGAGCTTCAATCCCTCGACCGCCCGAGCGAGCGCCGCTTCCTCGATATCACAGAGCATGACCTTGACGTCCGCTTGGGCGAGGGCCGTCGCGATCCCCAGCCCGATTCCCGACGCCGCGCCGGTGACGAACGCGGTCCTTCCAGCCAAGTCTTTCATCCGAATTCCCTAGATCAAAACTATTTCTATCAAATTCTCTCCGAGCCTACCGCGCTCATCCCTGAATCACAATCGACGAGGATCGGAATTGGTCGAGCCCATCTTAGGCTACACCTCGACCACCAGCACATGCACCTGCGGCTTCTTGCCCCAGACGACGCCGACCGAATTGCGCACGCCCCTTTCGATCGCGGTCGACAGGAAATCCGGATCGCGCCGCTTGCCGCGCGGAAGGCCCTCGAAGGTCTCGAAGATCGCCGCGTCGATGAGCGCGTCGATCGCCGCGCCCTCGCGCGTGCGCTCGGGCAGGCCCGCGATCATCACATCCGGGTCGCCCGCCAACTCGCCCTTCGGGGTCAGCGCGAGCGCGATCGAGACGACGCCGGCGAAGGACAGACGGCGCCGCTGCGCCACGCACTCCTGGTCGGCAGGCAGAAGGATTTCGCCGTCCTTCAACCGCTTGCCGCCGCCGACCTTGCCGAGTGTCGCAGCGTCGCCGGGCGCGAAGCGCACGAGGTCGCCGTTCAAGGCCCGCAGAACCTGCGGCACGCCCTGCGCCTTGGCGAAAGCGGCGTGCTCGCTCAAGTGCAGCGCCTCGCCATGCGCCGGGACCGCGATCCTCGGTCGCAGCCAGGCGTACATCCTGGCGAGCTCCGCCCTGCGGGGATGGCCGGAGACGTGCACGAGGGCATTGCGGTCGGTGACGACCTCGACGCCCGTGGTCACGAAGGCGTTGATCAGCTTGCCGACCGCTTTCTCGTTGCCGGGAATGGTGCGCGAGGAGAAGATGACAGTGTCGCCGGGGCTCAGCTCCGCCATCGGGTGCTCGTCCTCCGCCATGCGGGCGAGCGCCGCGCGCGGCTCGCCCTGGCTGCCGGTCGCCAATGCGAGGATCTTGTTCCTCGGCAGGCGCTCGAATGCGTCCATGCCGAGAAACGGCGGCACGCCGTCCAGCATGCCGCATTCGCGCGCGACCACGACGACGCGCTCCATCGCGCGCCCGAGAATGCAGACCTGCCGGCCCGCTGCGAGGCCGGCCTCGGCGGCCGAGCGGAGGCGCGCGACGTTGGATGCGAATGTGGTGACCACCACCCTGCCCTTCGCCTTGGCGATCAGATCGTGCAGCACCGCGGCGACGTCGCGCTCGGACGGGCTTTCGCCCTCGCGCAGCACGTTGGTCGAGTCGCAGACGAGCGCGAGCACGCCTTCGTCGCCGAGCGCCATCAGGCGCGCCTCGTCCGTCGACGGGCCGAGGACCGGGGTCGGGTCGATCTTCCAGTCGCCGCTGTGGACGACGAGGCCGGCCGGCGTGCGGATCGCGAGCGCCGAGCTCTCCGGAATCGAATGGGCAACCGCGACGAATTCGACGTCGAACGGGCCGATCGCGAGCCGCGCGCCGGGCTTGACGATCTCAATCGGAATCTTGGGGGCGCCCGGCTCGCCGAGCCGCCGCGCTTCGGCGAGGCCCGCCGCGAAGGGAGACGCGTAGACCTGCGCGCCGAGGCTCGGCCACAGCTCGGCGAGCGCGCCGATATGGTCCTCGTGCGCATGGGTGACGATGATTCCGGTGAGGTCCTTCTTCACCTTCTCGATGAACCCGACGTCGGGCATGATGAGATCGACGCCCGGCAGGTCGTCGCCGGCGAAGGCGACCCCGAGGTCGACCATCAGCCATTTGCGCGCCTTCGCCGGACCGTAGCCGTAGAGGGCGCAATTCATGCCAATTTCGCCCAAGCCCCCGAGGGGCGCGAACACGAACTCGTCGTCGTCTGTCATTCAGTCCGGGCCTTCCCGCGCGAGCGAAGCGGACGAAGCCGCAACGGGCGAGCCATCCGATTGAGGCAGTATCCAGAGATCCGCGGATTCGATCTCCTCGATCCCGCTTTCCCCGCGAAACAGCAAACGGCCGGCGCCGTCAAGCCCTTCGAACGTCCCCTCCCGCCGCCGGCCGACCCTCTCGACGGTGACGCGCTCGCCGAGCGCCGCCGCGTGAGCGAGCCAAGCCGAGCGAACGGCCTCGAACCCTTCGCCCGCCCGCCATAGACCGAGCGCTTCGTCGAAGCGCTCGGTCAGCCGCTCGAACAGCGCCTGCGCTTCGATCGCGCCGCCGCTTTCCGTCGTCAGAACGGCAGTCGGATAGCCGACGCCTGTCGGCGCGGTGACGCAGTTGACGCCGACGCCGACGACGCAGGCGAACCGCATGTCGGGAAGGCTCGCGCCCTCGACCAGGAGGCCTGCGCATTTCGCGCCGGCGCAGACGAGATCGTTCGGCCATTTGAGACGCGCCACCGCGGCGCCGACGTCTTTCGCCGCGCGCGCCAGCGCAACGCCCGCCACGAAGCCGAGCTGCGGCGCCGCCTTCTGCGGACAAGGGTCGATCATCAGCGCGCTGGCGTAGAGGTTGCCTCTGGGCGACGCCCAGATCCGACCGCGCCGGCCCCGCCCGGCGCTCTGCTCTTCGGCGACGATCCAAAGACGCCCGGGATCGCCGGCGAAGGCGCGGCGGCGGGCCTCATCGTTAGTCGAGTCGATCGCGCCGAAGCGGACGATCCGCCAGCCGGCCCGCGCGCTGTCGGATTCCGGCGGCGCGCTCAAAACAGCGTATGCGCCGCCGCCATCGCCGCGTCGGTCAGCAGCGAGGGAGCGAACACGAACGCGATGATCAGCAGAGCCGCGACCCCCAGCACGCCACGGGCCACGAGGTCCGGCCGGTCGAACGCCTTGGCGGGCTCGTCGAAATACATGAGCTTCACGATGCGCAGATAATAGTAGGCGCCGACCGCGCTCGCCAGCACGCCGATGACCGCAAGGCCGTACAGGCCGGCCTTGATGGCGGCGGCGAACACGTAGAACTTGGCGAAGAAGCCGGCGAGCGGCGGGACCCCGGCGAGCGAGAACATCATCGCCGCCAGGAAGAAGGCCATGGTCGAATCCGTCCGCGCGAGGCCCGCCAGATCGGCGATCGTCTCAACCGCCTTGCCGTTGCGCCGCATGGAGAGAATGGCCGCGAAGGTCCCGAGCGTCATGACGACATAGATCGCCATGTAGACGATGACGCTCTGCGCGCCCTCGACTGTGCCGGCCGCAAGGCCGACCAACGCGAAGCCCATGTGGCCGATCGACGAATAGGCCATCAGCCGCTTGAAGTTGCTCTGGCCGATGGCGGCGAAGGCGCCGAGCGCCATCGAGGCGATCGAGACAAAGGTGAGGATCTGCCGCCAGTCGTTGGTGATGCCGGGGAAGGCCGTCAGGGTGACGCGAACGAGGACGGCCATCGCCGCGATTTTCGGCGCGGAGGCGAAGAACGTCGTCACCGGGGTCGGCGCGCCTTCGTACACGTCCGGCGTCCACATGTGGAAAGGCACCGCCGAGATCTTGAAGGCGAGCCCCGCCAGGACGAACACGAGGCCGAACAGCACGCCGATGCTCCGATGATCGCGCACGGCGGCGGCGACGTCGCTGAACGACACCGAGCCCGAATAGCCGTAGATCAGCGAAGCGCCGTAGAGCAGCATGCCCGACGACAGGGCGCCGAGGACGAAATATTTGAGGCCCGCCTCGGTCGCGCGCAGATCCGCGCGCCGATAGGCGGCGATCACGTAGAGCGCAAGACTCATCAATTCGAGGCCGAGATAGAGCGCGATGAAGTCGTCGGCTGCGATCAGCATCAGCATGCCGAGCGTCGACAACAGGATTAGGACCGGGAATTCGAACCCGGCGATCCGCTCGCTGCGCATGAACTCGAGCGACAGGAGCAGCGTCACCAGGGAACCGATCAGCGCCAGTCCGCTCATGAAGCGGGTGAACGCGTCATCGGCGAAGGCGCCGTAGAACGTGATCCCCATCGGACGGTTCTTGGCGACCAGCAGAATGAACACGATCCCGAGCAGCGCCACCGAGACTTCGGTGACGAGGTTGTAGGCCCGCTCGCCTCGCAGCGCGCCATAGAGCACGAGCAGCAGCGTGCCGAGCGCCAGCACCGCCTCGGGCAACACTACCGGAAGAGAAATGGCCGTTACGTGCATGAGTTGCTCGTTCTCAAGAAGGTGTCGCCGCGCGTCGTCAAAGCCCCGCGGTCCTGGTCGCCATCATGGCGTGCTCGACGCCCCTGAGGATCGCCTCGACCGAAGCCGAGCTCGCGTCGATGATCGGTTGGGGGTGCACGCCGAAGAAGATGACCAGGAGCCCGAGCGGCAGGAGGGTCGCGATCTCGCGCGGCGCCAGGTCGACGATCGACCTCAGGTTCGCTTTCTCGATCACGCCGAAAATGATCCGGCGATAGAGATAGAGCGAGTAG
>Ga0074046_10003991_pt1 | contig 12135 bp, 13 predicted proteins | sample BogForMeECP23OM3_FD_94441 | JGI IMG/M metagenome (GOLD analysis project Ga0074046, IMG submission 94441) | Bog forest soil microbial communities from Calvert Island, British Columbia, Canada - Bog Forest MetaG ECP23OM3 | ecosystem: Environmental > Terrestrial > Soil > Wetlands ...
CACCGGCGAATTGCCTTCATGCACGGCCCCGCGGCGATCCCCGACTCAGAGTACCGCTGGGTGGGGATTCAGAAGGTTGCCCAGGAACTGGAACTGAGCACCGATGCCTCGCTGACCGTGCATCTGGATCAAAGCGGCTGGCCATTGAAGACTGGCCAGCACCCGATGGATCCGCAGATCGCCTACGATCCCACGCGCGCGCTGCTCGAGAAAAACCGCGACGTCACTGCATTGTTCTGCTTCAATGACACGGCGGCGATGGGAGCGGTCCGCGCCATCAAAGACGCGGGCCTCGACGTGCCGGGCGACATCTCAGTGGTGGGCTTTGACGACATCACGTCGGCGGCCTTCTCGACCCCCTTGCTGACCACCGTGCACCAGCCGCTGTTCGAGATGGGTCAGAAGGGCGCACAGCTTCTGCTGGAGCGCATCGCCAACCGCGAAAAGCAGTTCCCCGCTGAGATTGAAGTGAGCCCGGAGTTGGTGGTGCGGGAGTCGACAGGGCCGATGAAGAACAGGGGCTAAACACCTAGTATGTTGTAGGCCCCGGATAGCCAGTCCGCTGATTAGGCGCCGGACCAACTAGATTGCATTTCCAATCCCCAAAGGTCGTCCTCCAGCACTTACCCAGAGCCTGCGGCATGGGGCTTACCGTGCAGTTCTTCCCCGCCGGGTAGCCAACACCCACCGGGCTGCACCAGAACTGCTTCAAACTCCCGTGCAGCGGAATGACCGGCGCAGACGGATCGATCTCTTTGAGATCGCTATCGATATCCGCGTCGTAGCTTCGCGGGTGACTCATGTTCGCCGTCACCTCCTGCATCAGGAACAAGCCGGTGGGACGATCGACCTCCATCTCGCACTGCACTGCAGCAGCTACCTGTTCACCGAACGGCGGTGCATTTAAGGTCTTGCAGCGCCTTGGGTTCCTCGCCTGGTACTGGACGTTATACTCCGGGGGCCCGGAAAGTTCGTTTCCTCCGCCCTGCCAGGCTGTCTGGCCGCCTGCGCCCGGGTGAGCGGAGATTGCCAAAAAGCTGACGGCCATGAGACCGAACGACATATTGCGCATGTGAGGAAACATCGACATAATCAACACTCCTTTGAAAAACAGCTGTGTCAAGCTTGCTCGATCGGATTGCGAAGGGCTGCGAGAAGCGCATTCGCCCAAGGAAACCTTCGCGAACGAGCGGGCAGCGTCGTAACCTCCGGCCTCGCCCCGGTCGTCCGCGCTGTGTTTTAGAAGGTGGTTGGCGCGGGTTGGCCCTGGGTGGTTTGCGAGGCGCCGCCCTGCATCCTGCATTTGTAATCGCCGAATGATGTCTTGTAGCACCAGCCATTCGCCGATGTCATGATGGTCTTTCCGCAATTTGCCCCTGCCGGGCTCATGTTGCTGATGGTTCTGCAAAGGTACGCGGTGTAATCACCCTGCAGCGGATAGACCTGCGCAGTGAGATCGATTCCCGGCAAGCCTGCATCGGTGTTGTATACGAAAGGCCTCGACTTGCCGATCTCGAGTTTGAGATCCTGAACCAGCCCCACACCAAAATCGGTATCCGCTTCCATGCTGCACTGCACCAGCACGGCAGCCAGCGCAACCGAAGGGGGGCTCGTTACCTTGGCACAGGTGCGCGGCGCACGGGACCCGTACTGGGATAGCATCGTCAGCGGTCCGGAGATGCCGGCGGGGGTTCCATTGGAGCCTTCGCCTCCGGCGCTCTTGCATGCGATGGGCGTGAAAAGCGTGAAAGCAAAAAAGCACAACGCCACAGGGCGCGCATAAGTATTCGGAATCATCATCGATCTCCTTGAGAAAGCTTTCGGGAAAGACCTGCGAGATGGGGATGCAGAGCCTCGAGTCGGCGCAGCCGTCGAATAGAAATTCCGCAAGAAATCTGGATATGCCGTGGAGCGAATATCACTGATTCGCGAGTGCTGGTCTCCGTTGATCAGGTCTAAACTGCCCAAACTTCGAATCCCGTCGCGTGCCTTTGGCCACAGAGCTTTGAAACCGGGGCGCCACAGATCGTTAGCGCATTTGGAAAGGAAGGGAAGGCCCTCGAACCGCATCTTGAGGGATGGACCAGGTCAGATAATGTGCAGCAAGGGGGAAGATGACCCGGGAAGTGGGGATTGATTCTGCCGTGATCCTACGCTGGCAGTGGAGATGCGTCAAGAAGAAACGCAGGCAGGGTGCGGCGATTTCACTAGCGGAAGAGTCCCAATTAGGTGAGCTATATTGACCATCATTTTCGGATGGAGTTATGAGCCGCACCGAAGCAGTCGTTGCCGGCTCGAATCCGGGCCGACCGCCGTTCACGAGCAGGCGGCTTCGAGCCATCGGCTGATGTAGACCTGGGCGTGAGCTTCGCCGCAATAGTGGCGTGCGCCGGGCGCGTCGGCAGCTTCCTTGGTCCACTTGAGGATGGTCAACTGCGCACTGTTGCAATTGATGACGAGCCAGCGCATGGGATTCTGGCTCTCTTCGCCGCAGATTTCACATCGATAAATGGTGTCGATCATGGTGCGACCTCAAGACGGGGAGTAGGGACTAAGGGACTAGAACTGGTTGCGTAAATGCTCGAAGCCTATTGAAAAACGTCCCTCAGGGGCTAAAGCCCCGCTGTTTATGCGCCTTTCATGGCACGGCTTAAGCCGTGCCCTTTCAAAACCGGATTTATGCAACCGGTTCTAGGAACATAGGCTACCAAAGCTCGGTGCATTTAGTGAACGAAGGATTGATTGACGTCGATAGTCCAGGTCCACCGATTCCGGCTTTTCTGATCTCTGTCTTACTCCAGCATCTGCAGATCGAGGGGCTCGACGAGCATGCATTCCAGGGCGCGGACCGGCGCAAGAGCGCGTTTGAGCGCAGAGTTCTTGCAGGGCTCGACCGTGACCACGAAGGGCAGCGCGTCAGCGGGGTAGCCGGGTTTCTGCACGATGGCGCGAATGTTGATCTGCTCGTTGGCCAGCGCGGTGGTGATGGCGGCAACGATGCCCGGACGGTCCTTAACGAGAAAACGGATGTAATGCGGTACTTCGAATTCGGCGTCGAGATGCGCGGGAGCGGAGGGAATTTCGACGCGGCGTGAGCCGTGCGCGAGGGCGAGCAGATCGCTGACCACGGCGACCGCTGTAGGATTGCCGCCGGCGCCGTGGCCGGAGAAGACCACGTCGCCGCCATAATGGCCGGTGGCGACAACCATGTTTTCCGTGCCCTGCGACCAGGCGAGCGGCGAACGCAATGCGACGAGCATGGGACCAACGGCAGCGGCGAGACGGCCTTCAACCTGCTGGGCGCGCGCTATCTGGCGAATGGTGCAACCGAGATCGCGGGCATAACTGAAATCGACGGCGGCAACAGAAGTGATGGGCCGCGGCACGATCTCCTCGGGATCGACCTGCACGCGCAGCGCGAGACGCATGAGGATGGCGAGTTTGGCGCGGGCGTCAAATCCGCCGACATCTTCAGTGGGATCGGCCTCAGCGTAGCCTTTGGACTGGGCCTCGGCGAGCACCGGCGCATATTCCGCGCCCGCCTCCATTTTGCTGAGGATGAAGTTGCAGGTGCCGTTGAGAATGCCTTCAATGCGCTCGATGCGGTCGCCGGCCATGCCCTGCTCGAGGCCGGGAATAACTGGAATGCCACCGGCGACGGCCGCGCCGTACTTGAGATGGCCGCCATGGGCCGCGGCCAGCCGCTCCAGATCGATACCGTGAAAAGCGATGAGCTTCTTGTTGGCGGTAACGACGCTCTTGCCGGCTTCGAGAGCGCGACGCACCCAGGTTCCGGCGGGGTCAAGGCCACCGGCGAGTTCGACGATCACATCGACATCGGAGGCGAGGATCGCGTCGGCAACTTCGCTCCAGACCACGGACGAGGGCACCCAGTCGACACGCTTGCGCGCCACGCCGCGGTTGAAGATGTGGGTAAGCTCGAGGCCGTCAGGCTTGGATTCGACGAGAATGCGCGCCACGGAACTGCCCACAGTGCCAAAACCGAAGAGGGCGATGCGCAGCGGTTGCGCGGAGCGGGCGGTGCGGGCGGCAGATGCGTCAGGCGATGATGCGGTGCTGTGCACTTCGGGCACTGGACTTTCCTTGGACTAGGGTGGCGCGGCAAGCGCGAGCGACACTTCGATGATAAATGAGGGGGCAGTCGATCGTGGTTCGTGGATCGCGCTTCGTGAATCGTGTTTCGTGACGCGCGGTTCGTGGGCAGCGACGGCGGCGTCCGTAAGCGATGTGAATGATCACGACTCACGATCCACGAATCACGAACCACGATTTGCGTCTCAGTTTCTGCTAGCATCGGATCAGATGCGGCGCGGCTTCTCCATTCTCCTCGTGCTGTTCTTCGGGATCGGACCCCTGTCGGCCCTGATCGACGGCAGCGAGGACGCAGGCCTGCCGCCCTGTTGCCGGCGGCACGGGGCGCACCATTGCGCCATGTACTCGCAAATCATGGCCATGAGAGGGGGCTCGCGGGTCGATCCGACGCCGGGCATTTCCGCGCCACTAACTTGCCCGCTCTATCATGGGCCGGCATTTTCGATGCTGGTGCCGGCGCATGCGCTCACGGCTGCGCCGGCCAGGTTCCGCACAGAAGCGACGCTCGCCTTTGCTTCTCCGGTGGAACAGTCGCCGGCCTTCTCTCGCCCGAACCTCACTCACGCCGGGCGCGGACCTCCTCGAACGAATCCCTGCTGAGTTTTCCGTTGAACAAACGGCCCTGACTTCCCCGCCCTGATTTTGAGGGACGAGGGTTTGCGTTTGCAGTTCCGGGCGCGGGAGTTTGTTCGGCGTTTCCCCATTTGCTGCCAGGCATCGCGGTTCCGCGCGTCGCAGAACGCAGCGGTTGCTTGTATTCGAGCAAATTCTGTTTGGAGGTCCTTCTTTCATGCGACGTTATTCGTTTCTTGTGGCGGCAGCGTTGCTGGCTGCTTCCCTTCCCGCATTCGCCACGGTGTTTGCCACTGTGCACGGTGTGGTTCACGATCCTCGGCACCGGCCAATTGCTGCAGCCAAAATCACATTGCAGGCCGCGGACTCGGCGTTTGTGCTGCATACGGTGACGAACGGCGATGGAGAGTTCGCGTTGCCGGAGGCGCCGATCGGCGTGTATCGATTGACGATCGAGGCCGGCGGCTTCAACACGGAAACGCAAACCATAAGCCTCGCATCGGGCACGAACCCGGTGCTGCATTTCATGCTGAGCGTGGGCAGCGTGACACAGTCGGTGGTGGTGCATGGCGCGCCCAGCGCGGATGACACGGCAACACCGACTGTACTCATCACGCGGCAGATGATCGATGAGACACCGGGCGCGGATCGCACCATCGGCACGGAGATGATTACGGATTACGTTCCGGGCGCCTACATGACGCACGATATGCTGCACATGCGCGGCGGCCACCAGACCAGTTGGCTGATCGACGGCGTAGCAATTCCCAATACCAAAATCGCGTCAAACGTGGGGCCGCAGATCGATCCCAAGGACATCGACTTGCTGGAAACGCTGAGCGGCAGCTACGACGCCGACCTGGGCGATCGCACTTACGGCATGTTCAACGTGCTGCCGCGGAATGGGTTTGCCTTCGATCGCGATGGCGAGCTGGTGCTGTACGCGGGCAACTTGTACACCGGCGAGGCGCAGGTTTCTCTGGGCGGCCACTCGGAGAAGACGGCGTGGTACGCCAGCGCCACGGGTTCGCGGTCGAATTACGGGCTGGCGATGCCAGTCACGAAGATCGACCATGACGCGACCAATTCCGAGAGCGGGTTCGTGTCGATTCTGCATAACGAAACGGCCAGGGACCAACTGCGCGTGAACGGGCAGTTTCGCGAGGACTTCTTCCAGATTCCGTACGATCCGAGCCAGGCGGATTACGAGTGCGCATCGGGCTACTACTGCTCGTACGGGCTGAGGGATGGGCAGACGGAGCGCGACTCGTTTGTGATTGCCAACTGGGTGCACACCTTCTCGCCGAAGGCGCTGCTTTCCGCAGCGCCGTTCTACCACGGGAACCAGGCCGACTACGACTCGCAGGCCGCGGATCAGCCAGTGGCGACTACGTGGCACCAACGCTCGAATTACGGCGGCGCACAGGCGGATGCGCGGCTGGATGCGGGCCCCAATGCATTTTCGAACAGCTTTTCCAGCGGGCTTTACTCGTTCTTCCAGATTGAGCAGGATCTGTTTAACGTGCAGGTGAACGACGGCAGCGGGCCTTCGCAGCCCAACACAGCGGCCAGCGCCAACGCGGGACTTCTCGAGTTCTACGTGGCCGATCATTCGCGGCTGGGCCAGTATGTAACGCTGCTGGGCGGCGAACGCTTCTCCGTCTATCGCGCGTGGCTCAACGAGACGGCCACATATCCGCGCATCGGGATGACGGTGCGGATTCCCAAGCTGAACTGGGTGCTGCGCGGATTCTACGGGCACTTCTTCCAGCCGGCGCCGATTCTGACGGTGTCGAGCGCGGTGCTGAATTACGCGAAAAGCCTGGGCGGCGGCGAGAATGCCTTCACGCCGATTCCTTCAGAACGCGACGAAGAGCACCAGTTCGGCATCGAGATTCCGTACCGGGGATGGATGCTGAATATCGATACCTTCAAGAATCGCGTGAACAACTTTCTCGACCACTCGAACCTGGGCGAATCGAACATGTATTTCCCAATCGCGGTGGATGGAGCGCTGGTCCGCTCGTGGGAGATGACGCTGCATTCGCCGTCGCTGTGGCGATATGGGCAGTTTTATGTGACCTACTCCAACCAGATCGCGCAGCAACGTGGAAATATCATCGGCGGTTTTACGTGCAGTGTCTCGAGCGACCCGGCGTGCGACCTGGGACCGCAGTACATCTCGCTTGACCACGACCAGCGCAACACGCTGAACACGGGCTTCACCGCCAACCTACCCATGCACACATGGTTTGCGAGCAATGTGTATTACGGTTCGGGGTTCTCGAACGGGTTGGCCGGGGCGCATGAGGGGCCGTACAACGGGCCGTATCTGCCGGTGCACATCACGTTCGATTCTTCGATCGGCCACGCGTTCGGCGAGCGATGGAAGCTGTCGGTAACAGCGATCAATGTGACCAACCACCGCGTGCTGCTGGATAACTCGATCACCATCGGAGGGTTCCATTACAACGATCCGCGGATGATTGCAGCGGAGGCGAAGTACCGGTTCCATTTCTAGAAAAATAATCTGCGGGGATTTGCAGATTAATTCGCGGGAACGGGTAGCATGACAAATTATGGGAAGCGTATTTGAAAAACTCAACCTGAGGAGCCGGCAGGAAATCGTGGTGCTCGACGCTCCCGAGAGCTTTCGGCCGGAGCTGGCCAAACTACCGGTGATCACGATCCACCACCACCTGGAATCGGTGGCGGAGGCGGGGTTCTGGCTGGCGTTTGTGACGCGCAAGAGCGAGGTGGAGAAGCTTGCGCCGCTGATCGCAAAACGCGCCAAGGGCGATGTCATCGTGTGGTTCGCGTACCCCAAAGGCACATCGAAGAAGTACACCTGCGACTTCAATCGCGACACCGGATGGGCGTCGCTGAAGAAGCTGGGATTCGATACGGTGCGGGCCGTGGCCATCGACGAGGACTGGACGGCGCTGCGCTTCCGGCGGAAAGAGTTCATCAAGAGTAAATAGCGGAGTTAGCAAGTCGGCCAGTTCGCAAGTCAGCGCGGTTGGCGGTACATCCAAACAACAATCACGAATTCCAAGCGGCTCGAGACCATCGAGAAGGAGGGAAAACGTATGCAACCGACAGCGAAAGCTTTGCGGCCGGCACAGAATGAGGTGCAACAGGCGGCACATAACCAGGATCTGGTTGAGGTTCCCGGGCGGGCGCAATTGGACCGCGAGAACGACGGACAAATGCTCAATCTGACGAAACTGGTGCAGAGGGACGAGGCAGAGAAGTAGCGCAAAGCCTGAAGCGCGCTACTCGACCGCGAATAACCCGGGGAGCACCTCGCCTGCTTTGCCTTCGACGACGTGGGTGAAGGCAGAGGCATTGAGCGGGGGCTCAGGACCGATGTAGACGGTGCGCGCGCCGGCCTGGCGGGCCCAGTGGACGAAGTTGGCCGCGGGGTAGACCGAGCCGGAGGTGCCGATGACGAGCATCAGCGTGGAGTTTGCGATTTCACGTTCGATGCGCGGCATTTCGAGGGGGATTTCGCCGAAGAACACAATGTGCGGGCGCAGACGGCCCCCACAGGGGCAGCGGCCGACGGCGTCGAGGCTCGCGTAGACGGCGCGATCATCGACCGGCGGGCGGCCGCACTCACGCTCACAGCGGGATTTCGCAAGTTCGCCGTGCATGTGCACGAGATGGTGCGAACCAGCGCGCTCGTGCAGGTCGTCGACATTCTGCGTGCAGAGAAAATAGCGGCCGCCGGCATGCGATTCGATCTGCGCTTCGAGCTCAGCCAGAGCGATGTGCGCGGGGTTGGGTGCGGCTTTTTCGCAGTCGGCCCGGCGTTTGGAATAGAACTCCCAGACCAGCGCCGGGTTGCGCCGCAAGGCCTCAGGCGTGCAAATTTCCTGAACGTCGTATCCGGCCCACAAACCGTCAGACGCGCGAAAGGTGGGCAAGCCGCTCTCCGCGCTAATGCCTGCGCCGGTTAGGACGAAGACGCGGTCCGATGGTGCGATGGAGATGGACATGATGACAGCTTTCACCTATCAGCTGCCTTTACGGCACCAGCAGAATCTTGCCTGTGGTCTTGCGCTCTTCGAGATCAATCTGAGCCCGGGCCGCTTCAGCGAGCGGGTAGGTGTGCTCGGTGCGGAGCTTGAGTTCGCCCTTGGCCGCCCAGTTGAGCACTTCGTTTGCACGCCACTCGAGCTCGGCGCGCGTGGCAATGTAATGCCAGAGCGTGGGCCGAGTGAGAAAGAGCGATCCTTTGCTGTTGAGCAGGCTGGGATCGAAGGGCGGAACGGGGCCGCTGGAGGCGCCAAACAGTGCCAGCAGACCGCGAGGGTGCAGACAATTGAGGCTGCCCTCGAAAGTAGTTTTACCCACCGAGTCGTAGACCACGTCGACGCCCTTGCCGCCCGTGAGGCGCTTGACCTCGGCCTCGAAATCCTTGTTGGTGTAGAGAATCACGTCGGAGGCTCCAGCCTCGCGCGAAAGCTCGGCCTTGGCCTCGGTGGAGACGGTGGTGATAACGCGCGCCCCGATGTGCGTGGCCATTTGCGTAAGCAACAGGCCCACGCCGCCAGCTCCGGCGTGCACCAGCGCGGTATCGCCGGCCTTGAGCGGGTGAGTGGAGTAGACAAGATAATGCGCAGTCATGCCTTGCAACATGGCCGCAGCCGCTTGCTCCATGCTGAGGCCTTGCGGAATTTTGACGAGTTGCGCGGCGGGCACCAGAGCGTACTCCGCATAGCTGCCGATGACGGAAGTGGAGACGACCGCATCGCCGGCGGCAAATCCTGTGACGCCGGGGCCGAGCTCCTCGACCGTGCCGGCAGCTTCGCTGCCGGGGATCAGAGGCAAGGCGGCCTTGTAAACGCCTTTGCGGAAATAGATCTCGATGAAGTTGACGCCTACGGCCTCAACGCGTATGAGGATCTGTCCCGGTCCCGGCTCGGGAATGGGCAAATCGGCGACCTCGAGGACTTCGGGGCCGCCAGTTGAATGAAACTGGATGGCTTTCATGACTGCGATAAGGATGAACCCTGGGGGCGGATGAAAGCAAGGAAACAAAAAACAGGGGCAAGAGACCGAGGGATCAAGGGACCGAGAAGGCGGGACTGTGGTGCGGGGACAGCCTTTCAGCTTTTAGCCATCCACTGCCAACTGTCCCGCCGGCTGATGGCTTGGTTTCTTGCTCCCTCGTTCCCTTGGTCCCTTGTTCCCGGTCTCATAGCGAGCCGTCCGGGCGCTCGGAGAGCAGGCTCTGCTCGTCGGCGGAAACCAGGCGGACCAGGCGATCGACGGAGTAGGATGCGGGGCGCTGGCTGCTGTAATAATGGCGCACGTGCAGCTCGCCGAGGAGGCCGATAGCCAGCAATTGGATGCCGGCCACGATGAGCACTGAAGCGATCACGAACATGGGACCGTGGTAGTGCATCACGTCCATCTGGGGATTGAGGATTTTCATGCCCAGCAGTACGGCGGCCATAACGCTTCCAGTGAACATGCTCAGGATGCCGAATCCACCGAAGAAATGCAGGGGCCGGCTCATGTAGCGGAGCAGGAAGCGAATGGTCATCAGGTCGAAGATGACGCGGAAGGTGCGTCCCAGGCCGTAGTGGCTCTTGCCGCGCTCGCGATTCAGGTTACGAATGGGAATTTCGCAGATGGAGGCGCCGTACCAGCTGGCGAGAGCGGGAATGAAGCGGTGCATCTCGCCGTAGAGCGGAATGTTTTGGATGACTTCGCGGCGATAGGCCTTGAAGGTCGTACCGAAGTCGTGGATGGGCACGCCGGAAATGCGGGCCATGATCCAATTGGCGCAAGCGGAAGGAATGCGGCGCAAGAAGAAGTTGTCGATGCGGACGTTTCGCCAGCCGGAGACGACGTCGTAGCCCTCGTCGAGCTTTTCGATAAACGCGGGAATATCGTTGGGGTCGTGCTGCAGATCGCCGTCCATGGCCAGGATGAACTCGCCGGTGGAGTGGTCAAAGCCCGCAGCCAGGGCTGAAGTCTGGCCGAAGTTGCGGCGCAGCTTGACGATCAATACGCGGCTGTCGACGGCGGCAATCTCCTCGAGAAGCTTGTAGGTCCGATCCGTCGAACCGTCGTCCACCAGGACCAACTCAAAAGAATCGCCCACCTGCTCCATCACCTGCTTGAGGCGTGCGTAGAGAATCGTTACATTTTCTTCTTCATTGTGAAATGGCACAACAATGGAGTATTTCGCCATATTGATCCTTTAGACGACAAATCGCCGCGCTGAGGATAATTAGCAATCTCAAAAAAAATCCCAGGACGATGCCACCGTCCAAACCCGAAATGCCTTACTCCCCCAGGGAGCCCACGAGGGCGGAAATCCCAAAGGGACTAACGTTCGAGTTCGTCGAGCATCGCCTGCATCTCGCTAAGGGCGTGGCTGTTACCGCTGCGTGCGGCACAACCGATCCCGGCCTTCAACCGCGCGATCGCCTCGTTCTTTCTGTCCGCACCCGCCAGGGTTTGCGCAGACATGAAATAGCCTGCCGTGTAATCCGGATCGTTGGTCAGAAGTGTATCAAACTCTGCCAACGCAGCCGCAATTTCGCCCCGATTCGCCAATTCCATGGCAACTCCGTAGCGGGCAAAACTGTTTTTTGGGTCCAGAGCCAGAATTTCTTTCAGTCCTGCGATCTTATCCATCGTGCTCGCATCCGGCTCCTTCGTTTTCGATGGGAGCCGCGGGAATTTGCGTAAATAGCAGAGATTGCCGAAACTGGAACAGGATGCGGCAACGCAGCCAGTGGCCAAGCTCTGCCAATATTTCTATTGTAGCTGGCCGGAGATGGAAATTGCGAGAAGCGCAAGAGCAGGCGAAGAGGAACGGAGTGGAGGCGTCATGAGCAGCCAGGAAAGCCATCCCTTGGTGCGGACGGTTGCGAGCACGCAATCGGAGATGACGGAGATCGTCCTGCCCAACGACACCAATATGCTGGGCAACCTGCTGGGCGGGCGGCTCATGCACTTTATCGATGTGACCGGCGCCATGGCGGCCTACCGGCACGCGCGCACCCACGTGGTGACGGCATCGATGGATCACATCGATTTCATTCAGCCGGTGCGGTTGGGCGACCTGGTGACGCTGAAGTCGAGTGTGAACCGGGCATTCACCAGCTCCATGGAAGTGGGCGTGAAAGTGTGGGCGGAGAATACGCGGACCGGCGGGGTGGCGCATGTGGCCAGCGCTTACCTGGTGTTTGTGGCCGTGGACGAGCACGGGCGGTTGCAGAAGGTTCCGCAACTGAAGCCGGAGACGCCGGACGAGATGCGGCGCTATGAGGACGCACTGCTCCGGCGCCAGCACCGCGAGCGCGAGCACGCGCGGCGCAAACAGGCCCGGCTGGTGACTGCGGCCCTCAATGATGCTGGCGCTATCGAGCCGTAGCCGTAGTTTTCAGTTCACAGTTCTCAGTTGTCAAGAGTCAAGAGCGCGCA
>Ga0074046_10003992_pt1 | contig 12135 bp, 12 predicted proteins | sample BogForMeECP23OM3_FD_94441 | JGI IMG/M metagenome (GOLD analysis project Ga0074046, IMG submission 94441) | Bog forest soil microbial communities from Calvert Island, British Columbia, Canada - Bog Forest MetaG ECP23OM3 | ecosystem: Environmental > Terrestrial > Soil > Wetlands ...
GACAACTGCTGCTTCCTGAGATATCCGCTCTAGGGGATAACACGATACCTTATAGCAGTCGATGTCCGAGTTCTGAGTATTCTCAATAAGCCACTTCCCTGCATACGTGGCAAGTCTTTTCGTTTAGTTGAGTCTGAAGCCGTGACATCTCACGGATGCCATAAACCGCCCCGACTGCAATCAGAGCGACAATAACGACAGCTGGGGAGCGCTCCTCTTAATGACTTCGCAATGAATATTGCGAAGTCGTACGGACCTGTGGGCCCTCGACTCTCTATGGTTTCAGTCGGAATTTCTGTTTTAACTTGGTCGGACATGATTAGTCCCCCGATACCCACCCTCATTCAACGCCGGCGGCGAATCGTTTGTCAGTGACTGCTGACGCATGGCTGAGTGACCTCGCCTGGCAGTCAGGGCAAACGATCCGCAAGATTGCCCCTTGTAGGTGTGACACCGATGCTGAATGTCCATCGCCACCGTATGCGGACTGTCCAACCTCTGATCGGACGGGCAAAGTGTCTGGTATCGTTTGTTAAACTGTCAATTTATATAATTATTAAGCATGCTTAGCATTAGTAGCGCGAAAACGGCGATTCATGCCAATTAAACCATTATTACTCAATATTTTGCGTGTAAGCGTTTTCAGAATCTAAATTTTGCGAGTCATTTGTATGCTAAGTTATTGATTCTACATATAGCAGGGAGGAGGGGGTTCGTCAGCAGAACACAGCCCGAAATCTCGCCAACAGAACCAAGCGAAGATCGAATGGCGAAGAGCGAACAGCGGCTTCACTGCTCTACAATCGAAGTTCGAACGCCATGCAACACGCCAGCTCAACATTGAAGAAGATCTTCGCCGAGACTTTGCGCCAGCAAGCGGGCGACGACGCTCCGCTGCTGGCTTGGCCGCTGGCTTGTGGAGCCAAGATCGCGGAGAAGACCAGCGCAATCGGCTACGCCGACGAAGTGCTCACAGTCGAAGTTCCCGATGCGACCTGGCAACATCAATTGCAGGGATTGCAACATCAGTATCTTTCGGCGCTGAAGCCGCTCAGCACGCAACCGGTGAGCGCGATCAAGTTTGTGGTGAAGGGTCGACCGCAGCGATCGTCCCGCTAGAAGGAACCGAATGGTCACAGAGAAAGATGTCTCCTATGTCGCCGACCTCGCCTACCTCGAGCTTACCGAGGACGAGCGCGCGCGCATGTTGAAGGACTTGAACTCCATCCTCGGCTACATTGACCGGCTGAACGAGCTAAACACCGCCGAGGTCGAGCCGATGGCGCAAGTCGCCAGCCGCTACGGCGTTTCGCAGGAAGGCATTGGCGCGATGCGGCCTGACGAACTGCGTCCTTCGCTGCCGCACGAGGTTGCCCTGCACAACGCGCCGGTTTCCGATGGAGTTTTCTTCAAAGTGCCGAAAGTGATCGAGCGGTAGCCAGAATGAACATTGATCCCCTCACAGTCGAGTCGGCACGTACCGCGGTGCTGGAGAAGCAGACGACAGCCACCGCACTGGTGGATGCTTTCTACGAGAAGATTGACGCTGAGGACGCCGCGATCGGCGCTTATCTGACGCTGTGCAGAGAGCGCGCTTACTTGCAGGCCGCATACGTTGACGCGCTGGCCGATAAAGGCGACGATTTGCCCCCGCTGGCGGGAGTTCCGATCGCGATTAAGGACGTGTTCACCACGAGAGGCGTGCGAACGACCGCGGGCTCAAAGATTCTGGCGAACTTCATCGCGCCTTACGACGCCACTGCGGTGCAGCGACTGGAAGGCGCGGGCGCAATCATCCTGGGCAAGACGAATTGCGATGAGTTCGCGATGGGCTCGTCGAACGAAAACTCCGGCTTCCATCCGGTGCGCAATCCGCATGACCGCTCGCGCGTGCCCGGCGGTTCGTCGGGAGGCTCGGCTGCAGTGGTTGCCGCCGGAACTGCGGTCGCGTCGATCGGCTCCGATACCGGCGGCTCGATTCGGCAGCCTGCGGCCTTCTGCGGCGTTGTCGGCTTGAAGCCGACCTACGGACGAGTGTCGCGCTACGGGCTGATCGCCTTCGCGTCGTCGCTTGATCACGTTGGGCCGTTCGGCAAGACCGTCAAAGACGTGGCGCTGATGTTGCGGTGTATGGCTGGCCGCGATCCTTTGGATTCGACTTCAGCGGAAGTTCCGGTACCGAATTATCTGGAGCACGTTGGCCGGCCCGTGACAGGCCTGAAGATTGGCGTCCCGGTGGAGTACTTCGGCGAAGGCCTCGATGCCCAAGTGCGCGCCGCCGTGGAAGCTGCCATCCAGGAGCTGGCCAAGGCCGGATGCGAGATTGTTCCCATCTCGCTGCGGCACACAGAATATGCCATTCCGACCTACTATGTCATCGCGACGGCCGAAGCCTCGTCCAATTTGGCGCGCTACGATGGCGTGCGCTACGGAGTGCGAGCCAGCGATGGCAAGACTCTCGCCGAAATGTATCGCCGGACGCGCGATGCCGGACTGGGAACGGAAGTGAAGCGGCGCATCATGCTGGGGACGTACGCGCTCAGCGCCGGATACTACGATGCCTACTACCTGAAGGCGCAGCGGGTTCGCAGCCTGCTGGAACGAGACTTTGATCAGGCGTTTGCGAATGTCGATGCCATCGTCACACCGACAACGCCCACTCCAGCCTTCAAACTTGGGGAAAAGACCGACGATCCGCTGGCGATGTATCTGGCCGACATCTATACCGTGACCGCAAACCTGGCTGGCATTCCTGGAGTCTCCGTTCCGTGTGGTAAGAGCAAAGAAGGATTACCCATTGGCGTCCAGATATTCGGCAAGTACTTCGACGAGCCAACCGTGTTGCGCGTCGCGCACGTCGTCGAACATGCGATGGCAGATGTGGCGAATCCGCTCGCGGCTTCGCCAAAGGTCGGTGGCTAGCCGATGAGCGTTTCGAGCGCCTGCAGTTTGGGCGCATCGGATGGTCAGGTCTTCTGCTGAATGAAATTTAGGCTTTCAGTTTCTTGGCAAACTTCTCCCGAATCTTCTTCACCTTGGGCGAGACCACAAACATGCAGTACGGCTGGTAAGGGTGGTTCTTGAAGTAGTCCTGGTGATAGCTCTCGGCGGGATAAAACGTGGAAGCCGGCTCGACAGCAGTGACGATAGGGTCCTTGAAAGCCCGCTCCTTCTTCAGTTCGTCGATCACGTTCAGCGCCCTCTGGTGCTGCTCCTCGTCGCGGTAAAAAATGACCGACCGATACTGCTCGCCGACGTCGTTGCCCTGCCGGTTGAGCGTGGTCGGATCGTGCACCGTAAAGAAGACTTCCAGCAGGTCTTCGTAGCTGATAACGGCTGGGTCGAAAGTAATCTCCGCTACTTCAACGTGCCCGGTCTTGCCAGTGCACACCTGCTCGTAGCTTGGGTTTTGAACGTGCCCGCCCATGTAGCCCGAGATAACGCGCTGCACACCCTGCAACTGGTTGAACGCAGCTTCCACGCACCAGAAGCATCCGCCACCGAGGACCGCTGTTTGTGTCATGGTGTTGGCCTGAGGACAAGATACAACAATCGGCGTATCGGCGCGCGGAGGAGGATATCTTGCTCACGCGCGGAAAGCGCGCCTCAGCAACTGTGGGATATACTGCCGTTTCGCAAGAATCACACCTCTGAGGTAGGTCTTCAGGCCTGCGTTCACGGGTAGAGCGGCGCTTCAGCGCCGCGTCCACACTATCAAAATATCGGGGCTTCAGCCCCTGCATCAGGAGCGCACATAGCATGATCGAACGACTCAAGGAGAGCTCGGGAGGCGTAATCGGTTTCAAGGTAACCGGCAAGATGACCGCCGAGGACATCAAGGGCTTCGAACCGCAGATCGGCTATCTGATCGCCGAGCGCAAACACAAGCCCATCGGCATCCTGGCCGATCTCTCCGAGATGCACGGTGCAGACTGGGGCGCGCGCTGGAACGAGATGCGCTTCCTTCAGAAGCACACCGACCACATCGCGCGTATGGCCGTCGTCGGCGCCGATAAGTGGGAGGAGATTGTCGCCATCATCACGGCAGGCGCGGCCGTGCTGCAGTCCGAGACGCGCTACTTCGATACTTCCGAAATCCTGCACGCGTGGGAATGGGTCCGCACCGCCAAACACGCTGAAGACGTTCCCGTGCGCCAGATCTCTCCTCCAACCGGCATCTGGAAGGACTACCATCCCGAATACACATGGCTGTAGGCTGCCACTCTACCCAATAACGCCCTACGTCTTCGGCGGCGTGGTTGTGCCCGGAGCCGGCGTAGTTGGGGGGGGCTTGTTGGCGTCGGGCTGGGGAGCGACGCTGGGAGCGGTGTCAATGCTCAGCGCGTAGTTGTCTTTGACTCCCCCACTTACGATGTCGCAGGGCACCTTGGGCGGGACTACATACCTCGTGTGGGTGTGCCTGTAGGCGTTCTGGACGATGGTCAACTGGTACTCGATGACCTCTTTGGGTGTATAGGCCGGGTTCGTCGGTGCTGCGGCTAACGCCGCAACCTTCCCAGCGCCCAGCCCCGCATTGGCTACGCTCGTCAGCACCGAACTGGTGGGTAAAGCGGACAAGATCGTGGAGAGCGTCTGACTCTGCACCATAGCGGTGCCTTTGGTCAAGGTCTGCTCGGCATCCAGGTCGACCTCCAGTTGCGAACTGCCTACCCACGGCCGAGGCGTGTTGTAGTAGTAGGTGCGGGTGTAGTCCACCACCCGCTCGACGGTGGACTTGTTGGCAATCAGGATGGCATCGGACGAGGCGACCAGGGTATCTTCATTTCTGGTCAGCGGGAGATAGTACTCCCAGGCGAAAATCGTGTTCCACAGGGCGTCAATGTTATCCGCACCCTTCTTCGCAGCCTCCGGGGCGTCGCTGCCGGCGGGGTTATAGCTGTTCACCGCCACCTGCAGGTTGTGCACCTCAGGTTTTTGGAAATTGCTCAGGGAAAGCACCTGTGTATTCGTGCTGACCTGCGGAGGGGGCAGAGTTGGGGCCGGTTCGCATCCCTTGGGGTACTTGGCCTGGCACTGGGTGCAGGCCTTGGCATCAGCCGGCGGGGTTCCCGCGCAAGCCTTGGCGCAGGCCTTGCATTCGTCGTCCTGTGCTTTGGCCGCCGCTTCATCCTTGAACTTGGTGGTTATGGTTTTCTTCAGTGTCAGGGTGTAGAAGGGTTGCAGCCATTGGGTTTCCTGCTCACACTGTCCGACCTTGACGTAGAACGGAATGCCGGGCACATCGGTCTTCCGATTCTGTTGCGCGGCCTGGGTGGGATCGGTAGGTGAGCGCTTGATTCGCGCGGTGGACAGGCACCCTGTCAAGATCGCGCACAGGCACAGCGTGGCAAGGAGAACGGTGCGAATTGTGCCTCTCGGCCGGGCGAAGCATCGCTGGTAAATCATAGGCTCACGGAGCAGACAAAGTATGCGCTCCGGTTCGTTCGCGCGCAAGAAAAATAGCGGCAATCGGAACCTTGCGCTGCCGGCTCCTCCCTCAGAAGGTGCTGGCACTTTGCTTGGGTGGCTTCGCGCGGCATCACCTGCCAACGTGACCTGTGCACTTGCCGTCAGCCTCAAGGTGCGGTATTTCTTACGGCGAGGACTTAGGTTGTGTGCATCCTCGGCGGCCGCACCCAGTGTACAGCCCTCTGTGCGCTCTTTGAAGAAAGTTCGTCGTCAGTGGCCTATGGGCGGTTGTCAGGGCGAGAGACTGGTCGGGCACATCTCTTGGCGCTGAACTTTCCGGGGCCGCGATGTCGTTAATATAAGTAATTTATAATCAATATTTTACGATAAGCCATTGCCGCTCAGTAGTTTACTGACAGATTCAGCGTAACCTGCTGATTCTAAATAATCTCAAGGGGTAGGGGGCCCCCAGGCAGGGGATTTTCCCAGCCGGAACTTCTGGCAGATTTTACGCAAGACATGGGCCGTCCGGCGATCAACGGCAGGTCGCCTTCGCTCAGAACGACATCACCGGGCCGAGACCAAAGGCTTTCTCTGTGCCCCTGTGTCTCTGCGGTGAGAGTTGCGACGCGACAAAGCTGCTTCGCCAGGCTTATCATCGAGGCTTGGGCGTGTGCTGCCGGGCACACCCGCATCCCTGCTGGACAGCTCAGCATCTACAACAGAGCAGGACTGACTGCATCTCCGAGGCTAGAACCTCTAAGAATTTTTCCCGGCTGGAACGCGGCGCTGAAGCGCCGCTCTACTCTGAAAGGAACGCAATTATGGCTACTACGCTTGCACCCACCCGTGAAGGTTTGAAGGATCACAACATTCCGACACAATTCAAGAATGAACCCTCGCTTGATTTCAGCAATCCCGAAAACGCGCGCCGCATGCGCGCCGCCATCGAGAAAGTGCGCTCCGAACTGGGCCGCGAGTACGACCTGGTCATCGGCGGACGCCGCTTGAAAACTGCCGAGAAAACAGCCTCCCTCAATCCCGCCAAGCCGTCGGAGATTGTCGGCGTCCATCAGACCGCAGGCGCAGCTGAGGTCGAGCCCGCGATGCAGGCGGCGCTGAAAGCATTCGAGACCTGGAAGTACGCCTCTGTCGAAGAGCGCACCGGCCTGCTGTTCCGCACCAGCCACCTGATGCGCGAGCGCAAGTTCGAGCTGATGGCATGGATGGTCTTCGAGGTTGGCAAGAACTGGGCTGAAGCCGACGGCGACATCGCGGAGCTGATTGACTTCTGCGATTTCTACGCGCTGGAGGCGATTCGCCTGTCGAAGGCCGAACCGCCGGTACAGTTGCCGGGCGAACACGACTGGCTGCGCTACATCCCTCTCGGAGTCGGCGTAGTGATTCCGCCGTGGAACTTCCCCGGCGCCATCATGGGCGGCATGACGTTGGCGTCCATTGTTTGCGGCAACACCGTCATCGTGAAGCCCTCCAGCGACTCACCGACCATTGCTGCAAAGTTCTTTGAGATCCTGGAAGAAGCCGGCCTGCCCGACGGCGTGGTCAACTTCTGTCCCGGCCACGGCAACAGCTTTGGCAACGCTATCGTCGAGCACTCCAAGACCCGCTACATCGCGTTCACCGGTTCGAAGGAAGTCGGCCTGCACATCAACCAGCGAGCGGCAGTGCAGCAGTCCGGCCAGATCTGGATCAAGCGCACCGTGCTTGAGATGGGCGGCAAAGACTCGATCGTGGTAGACGCTGATGCCGATTTCGACGCAGCAGTAGAGGGCGTCGCCAGCTCGGCCTTCGGATTCAGCGGCCAGAAATGCTCAGCGTGCTCGCGTGCCATCGTCGATGAACGCATCTATGACCGGTTCGTGCAGCGACTGGGCGAACGCGTAGAGAAGATCACGATTGGCGATCCGACGCAGAACCCGAACATGGGCCCGGTGGTCAATGAGAAATCGATGAAGTCGATCCTCGGTTACATCGAGAAGGGAGTAGCAGAAGGCGGGCGGCTCATCACTGGCGGCGCGCGTGCGACCGAAGCCGGTGATGGCTACTTCATTCAGCCGACTGTGATTGCCGATGTCGATCCGATGGCGACGATCTCGCAGCAGGAGATTTTTGGCCCGGTGCTGGCGGTCATCAAGTCGCGCGGCTTCGAAGATGGCCTGGCGATCGCCAACAACACCGAATTCGGTCTGACCGGCGCAGTCTACACTACGTCGGGGGACAAGATTGCCGCGGCCAAGGAACAGTTCCACGTCGGCAACCTGTACATCAACCGCAAGTGTACGGGAGCGATGGTGGGCGCGCACCCCTTCGGCGGCTTCAATATGTCGGGGACGGACTCGAAAGCCGGTGGCCCGGACTACCTGCTGCTGTTCACGCAGGCCAAGTCGATTGGAGAGAGGATCGCACGGTAACACTCGCTGAATCGTGTTGAGCGGATGGTGGTAGCGGCTGGAGCAATCTCCGGCCGTTTTGTTTTGCGATCGGTTAGGACAGGCGATGTATGCGAGAATCGCCTTGGAGTCATCGTCACGCAATTCTGGAGGACTCATGCGCGAAGTGATCGCGACCAATGACGGGCCAAAAGCGATCGGGCCCTACTCGCAGGCCATCAAGGCCAACGGATTCGTGTTTCTTTCCGGCCAGATCGCGCTCGACCCGGCCACGCAACAGCTCATTGAGGGCGACGTTTCAGCGCAGACCGAGCGCGTGCTGCAAAACCTCTTCGGTATTTTGCAGGCCGCCGGCAGCTCGCTGGGACAGGTGATGAAGACCACCGTCTTCCTGAAGAACATGTCCGACTTCACCGCGATGAACGAAGCTTACGGCCGCCACTTCACACAAGCGCCGCCGGCACGATCCACGGTTGAAGTCGCACGGCTACCCAAAGACGTGCTGGTCGAAATAGATGTGATTGCGCTGGCGTGAGCGCGAATGAACCTCACCGACCGCATCTATCTCGCTGTGCATCTCGCTCTGACTTTGCTGGTCTGCGACGGTCACCAGCGCATTGAGCATTGGCCGTGGTACGTGGCTTGGAATGCCTGCTCCATCGCCGCCGTTCTGCTGCTCGCGCACAAGCAGCACGACGGATTGAGTTGGGAGTTTGCCCACGATTGGCTGCCGGTTGTCTTTTTCACCGCGGTATTCGAAGAGGTCTCGTTTCTGTCGTTGTTGGCCCGAGGCGCCTGGCAAAATGCGCACCTGATCTCGTTTGAGGCGTTGTTCTTCACAGTACCGCCTGTCGTGTGGATGCACCTGCACATCCCCTCGCGGCTGATCGAGTTCCTGGAGTTCGGCTACTTCGCGTTTTATCCGCTGTATCCGGTGTTTGGCGGAATGTTCTGGGCGTGGCGCAAGCGGCCGCGATTCGCGGGCGCATTTCGCAGGCTCACCGATGCTCTCAGCGTCGGCTATGTCCTATGCTACGCAACATATCTGTTCTTCCCCACGCAGAGCCCAGCAAACCGGCTTGGAATGCAACAGTTTGTCAGCGCCCATAGTGGGCCGTTCCAGGCCATGGTGCATCTTATCCAGAGCCGAGGCGGTGTTCACGGCAACGCCTTCCCCAGCTCCCATATCATGCTGGCATTCGTTGTCCTCGTGTTCGCCTGTAGGTTTCTGCCGCGGGTTGCGCTCTGGTTGCTGATACCAATCCTCTTGATGTGCTTGGGCGCGGTCTATGACGGGTATCACTATGCCAGCGACGTCGTGGCGGGCGCACTGATCGGAATCGCGGTCGGCCTCATATTCATTCGCACGTCACCGCGGCAAAATAAAACCCTCCCATACTCGGGAGGGCAGGCAGATCTAAACGCTTGAACTGCTAGGCCTTGGTGACCTTGCCGCTACGCAGGCAGGAAGTGCAAACGCGCATGCGCTTGTTGCCGGTTTTAGTCTTGGCGTGGACCGGGCGCAGGTTGACGTTCCAGCGCCGCTTGGTCACGTTATGCGCGTGACTGATGTTGTTGCCCGAGCGCGGCCCTTTGCCGCAGATTTGACATACTTGTGCCATTCATTGACTCCAGAAAATTGCCACACCGGCAGGGTAAACAACAATCATAGCTGATTGAGCAGGTTCCAGCAAACCCGCTGCACGGAAACTCCAACTTAACCTGCAGTGCTACACTGGCGCGGAATGGCTAAGAAGGCCCCGACTCCCGGCGAAGTCTTCAATGGAGAAGCGGTTGCGCCCGGCACCCTATACCTTGTCGGCACGCCGATCGGTAATCTGGAAGACATTACTCTGCGCGCTTTGCGCACCTTAAGCGACGTTGACCTGATCGCCTGCGAAGACACCCGGCAGACGCTGAAGCTGCTGAACCACTACAAAATCGAGAAGCCAACGGTCAGCTATCACGAGCATAACGAACTGACTCGCGCCCCTGAACTGGTGGTCCACCTGGAAGGCGGCGATAACGTCGCGCTGGTCACGGATGCAGGCACGCCCGGGGTGAGCGATCCGGGCTATCGCCTGGTGGCGCTGGCCGTCCGCCATCACATCCGTGTCGTGCCGATCCCCGGCGCATCGGCGTTCCTGTCGGCATTGGTGGCCAGCGGACTGCCCACCGACTCGTTTCGCTTTAGCGGCTTTCTTCCCGCCAAGTCCGGCGCACGGCGCACCGCGCTGGAAGCCATTCGTAACTCGCCGCGCACCCAGATCCTCTACGAAGCGCCCCACAGAATTGTGGAGGCCTTGCGCGATATCGTGCAGATACTTGGCCCCGAGCGCCACGTGGTCATCGCTCGCGAAGTGACCAAGTTGCACGAGGAGTTTCTGCGCGGGCGCGCCGACGCCCTGCTCGAGCAATTAGAACGCCGCGCCGACATCAAGGGCGAAATCACCCTGCTGATCGGCAAAGCGGAGGACGTTGCGCCAACGAAACATCCTGGCCGCCACATTGCGCAGCGGGTACGAGAGTTAATGGACAGTGGCGAAGTTGAGGAAAAAGCTGCTCTCAAGCAGGCCGCCCGGGAATTTGGATTGTCGAAGAGTGAAGCCTACCGGGAGTTGCAGAGGAGCAAGTGAGAAAGCAGCGACTAGCAATTACCGTCGATGCGAGACTCAGGCAGATGAGCCTGCACCTCGTGCACATCCATCACGGCGCCCGTCAGCCAATAAAGCAGTGAAGGCTCAACCGCGGATTGCACGGAAGGCGCGGATAGTCTATTGCACAAAACAAGAAAATCCGCGTTTATCCGCGTAATCCGCGGTTCGCTTTTTCTACATGTAGAACAGACTTAATCGCGGCACATGATGCTGGTCCAGCAGCCGCTTGTGAACATATTGCTTGTGAAGCTGCTCGATCTGCGGCGCGGTCATCTTGCGTCGGTAGGGAGCGAGATCGCGGTCAGCTTCGGTGCGCACCTGGAGCAGAGCTTCGTCCGGCGTTGCGGCAAGCAGGGCGGCGAAGAGCTTTTCCTCGGCAACTGTCAATCTTCTCTCAAGATTCTCCATTTGCACCGGCGTGCCCGCCGACAACGACTCTGCCAGGCTATGCAGTGTCGCAGCTGTTTCCTTCGCCAAGGTTTGTGCGGAGGCGGGTAGCTGCGCGCTCTCAAGTTGTCCGGCGCTGCGGTTGAGGAATTCCACCACAGCAGATTGATCAAGGCCGGTGTCGCGAGCTTCTTTCGGAGCGGCGCCAACGGCGGCTTCCTTCATCTCTTCCGCCGACACCAGCACTTCCTGCGCGCAATAGGCGAGACCGTTTACCTTTCGAAACCGGGCTGGGCGGCGCTCCCATTTTTCGAAGGTGGCATCAATGCCGCGCAGCACCGCCTCCAGCGGGATGCCTGCATCCTTCCAGGTCTCCATCAGCGCCCAGTCGAGCGGCGACAGGAGCAGCAAAGTGCCGCGGCGGCGCTGGAAATGCTCCTCGATTTCGGTGAAGTAGTTGAAATAGGTTTCCACGATAGTGGGTGCCGTAGTTGCTGCATCCGGGAGGAAGCACCGGGCTTTAACCCGGTGAAAATGTTGGTTAGAGATTTGGGCTTCAGCCCCGGCGAATTCCACCAGGGCTAAAGCCCGGTTTACAGGCGCTCGCCACCTCGCCGGGCTGAAGCCCGGCGCTTCCACCGAAAGACTGACGTCCATGTGACGTCTCACCCCACACCTTACTGTAACTCTGCATTAACTGTCGCAGGCTCGCCCCGCTTGCGCGCGTGCGTCAGGTTGCGTTCGTAGATGATCCTCAAGCCCTCGAGGGTGAGCAGGTCGTCCACCTCGCGAATGTACTTGGAGCCGCCGGCCATTAGAGTGGCAAGGCCGCCAGTCGCGACCACGTTGACCTTGGCACCGAGCTCGGCCATCAGGCGTTCGAGAATGCCGTCGATCAGTCCGAGATAACCGTAGTACAAACCCGCTTGCACGCTGCCGACGGTGTTGGTCGCCAGCACCCGGGCGGGCTTGCGAATGTCCACTCGCGGCAGGCGCGCGGTGTGCTCGAAGAGCGCGTCGGCCGAGATGCCGATGCCGGGAGTGATGACGCCACCCAGATATTCCCCCTTGGCGGAGACCACGTCGAAGGTGGTCGCGGTGCCGAAGTCCACCACGATGCATGGGCCGCCCAACTTTTCGAAGGCGGCCACGCTGTTGACGATGCGATCGGCGCCGACCTCCGCGGGATTGTCGTAGTGCACCGGCATGCCGGTCTTGACGCCGGGCTCGATGAACAGCGGCCGCGAATGGAAATATCGTTCGCACACCTC
>Ga0074046_10003994_pt1 | contig 12132 bp, 10 predicted proteins | sample BogForMeECP23OM3_FD_94441 | JGI IMG/M metagenome (GOLD analysis project Ga0074046, IMG submission 94441) | Bog forest soil microbial communities from Calvert Island, British Columbia, Canada - Bog Forest MetaG ECP23OM3 | ecosystem: Environmental > Terrestrial > Soil > Wetlands ...
AGCGATTTGTTCCGGCGTGGCGGGCTGATTGGTCGCTGGCCCGCTCTTCGGCAGGATGGTCCCCGGCGGCAGTGGCGCGCCAAATACCCGAGCCCGCGCCGCCGCATGGCTGGCAGCAGTGCCATAGTGGATCAGCGAGCGGCCTTCTTTTAATTTCAAGAACTGGGCGACGTCGGGCGCCCCGATTTCCATTTCGAGTGCCGTAGTGACGCCGTCAAGCGCCTTGACGCGCTGGCTTTCGAGATCCTGGCCGTGCTGGTGCAGATCGATGAAGCCGGGAGCGACCACCAGCCCGCTGGCATGAACCACACGCCGTCCACTCAGCGCTTCGGACGAGATGCGGACTATCTTCCCATCGCGGATGCCGACGTTGCGCACAGCATCCAGGCCGCTTTCGGGATCCATAACGCGTCCGCTTTCGAGCACAAGGTCGTACTGCTGTGCGGTAGCGATGGAGGTTGAGAACACCAGAAGACAGAGAGGGAAAATCAGTCTGAGCATAGTTGCCCCCTTGAGATCAGCGATGATATCAAGGATTCGCAGCCAGCGGGCGCTGGACGAGGATGCACTTGCTATAATCGTAGTCTGCGGTGGGAGTAGCTCAACTGGTAGAGCATCGGACTGTGGCTCCGACGGTTGCGGGTTCAATTCCCGTCTCCCACCCCAAGGTTTCCGTGAGTCGTAGAGCCTTCCGTGCCATTCCCATGCTGTAAAGCCTGCCGCATTACCTTTTCATGTGCCTGCCGCAGGTCAATGCGTGTAACCGCGATTTATCGCCAAGTGGCTGTTAGAGTCAGTACAGGTGGAAATTAACTTCGACATTAATCTGAATGGGAACGGGCAGGCCGTTCATCCGTGCTGGTGAAAACTTCCATTGCCGCACGGCTTCGATTGCCCTCTGGTCGAGCGCAGCGTCGAGTGAGCGAACGACGTGTACGTCCTGAATTCTACCCTCAACACCAACCACTATCGCTAGGATGACCGTTCCTTCCTTCACCTTGGGCTTCCCGCCCGATTGTGCGACCTGTTGGTTTGTTACAGGTTCGGGCTGTAGTTGCTGAATGGCCACGGGTGGCAATACGTCATTTCCGATTCTGTGGAGGCGTGTTTGCAACTCCACTCGCCGTTCGTGGCGTCGATTGTTAGCGTCCGCAATGGCTTGCTGTGAGTCTGGGCAGGAACTACCCTTTGTCACGGGTTTCGCATCCTGTCCAGACGCCTCACTTGATTCGGCACGTACCTTGAATCCAGACTTCTTCGCTGATTTCGCAACCCTAGTCGGAATAGCGGCGGAAAGATCGACAAAATCGCCCCTACGAAGTTCAGGCGAGTAGATTTCGTCGTTCGCGCCTACCAATGCAACAACGTCATATTGCTTGTACTGGATCAATGTGACAGGCTGAATAAGTTCACAGGAAGGACCTAGCTGTTCGTGCAGTGTCACCGGGTAGGTAGCAATGACGTCCGGCGTCGGAGTCGGTGTCTGTTGCGCCGCGACCATTAATGGTGGGAACAAAAGCACTACCAAGGGCAGCTTTCGCATGGCATTAATATAACTGACGAAACCAGATGGTTTACACTTGTAACCGTTTGGTTACGAGTTATATAGGGATGTTTCGCCAACCATCTCGGGCACGGGATTCTACGACTTGTGGAGACACCTCAGGCCCTTGCGACTACTTCTTCTTTAGCCTTTTCCCGGCTCGCGTAGTGCGACTCGACGTAGTCGTCGAGAATCTTAATGAACTCAGCGACGATCTTGTCGCCTTTGAGCGTAGTAAACAGGCGGCCGTCGACGTAGACCGGAGCCTTCGGTTCTTCGGCGGTTCCGGGCAGAGAAATTCCGAGGCTGGCGTGCTTCGATTCTCCGGGGCCGTTGACGACGCAGCCCATCACCGCGACTTTCATTTCTTCGACGCCCGTGTGAGTCTGTTTCCAGACCGGCATCTGATCGCGCAAGTAAGTCTGGATCTGCTCGGCCATTTCCTGGAAGAAGGTGCTGGTGGTGCGTCCGCAGCCGGGGCAGGCGGTGACCTGCGGAGTGAAGCTGCGAATGCCGAGCGACTGCAGAATCTGCTGCGCCACGCGGACTTCCTCGGTGCGATCTCCGCCGGGCGCGGGCGTGAGCGAAACGCGAATGGTGTCTCCGATGCCTTCCTGCAGCAGCACGGCCATCGCCGCGCTCGAAGCCACGATGCCTTTGGCGCCCATGCCCGCCTCGGTCAGTCCCAGATGCAGCGGGTACTCGCAGCGCGCGGCGAGAATTCGATACACGTCGATCAGGTCCTGTACGCCGCTGACCTTCGCGCTGAGGATGATCTGGTCCGGGCGCAGTCCGTGCTGCTCGGCCAGCTTCGCCGAACTGAGCGCGCTGACGACAATCGCTTCCATGGTCACTTCGCGAGCGGCTTTCGGCTCGGGCAGAAGCGAGTTCTCGTCCATCATCCTTGTCAGTAACGCCTGATCCAGCGATCCCCAGTTCACGCCGATTCGCACCGGCTTTTGGTACTTCACGGCAACCTCGATCATGGTGCGGAAGTTGTCGTCGTTCTTGCGTCCGATGCTGGCGTTGCCAGGATTGATGCGGTACTTGGCCAGGCCCTCGGCGCACCCGGGATACTTGGTCAGCAGGAGGTGTCCGTTGTAATGGAAGTCGCCGACGATGGGCACGCGCAGGCCCTGCTTATCGAGTCCTTCGACGATGTGGGGGATGGCTTTGGCGGCATCGTCGTTGTTAACGGTGACGCGGACGACTTCGCTGCCGCTCCGCGCCAGGGCAGCGACCTGCTTTACGGTGCCGGGAATGTCCGCGGTGTCGGTATTAGTCATGGACTGCACCATGACTGGGGCATTGCTGCCTACGCGGACTCCGCCAATCGAGGCGGTAAAGGTTCTTCTACGCTTAATTTCGGCCATGTTGAGGCTCTATTCTAAACCAGGCTTGGGAAAAAGCGCGAGATGGGCGGCGGGAATTGCCGTTACTCAAAGAGCCCGCTGTGCGAACCCAAACGGACGAACTGCAGAACCTCATCATCCGGCTTGCGGTAGATCAGCAGCAAATCAGGCTTGAGGTGGCATTCCCGATGGTCGTGCCATTCCCCCGTTAGGGCATGGTCGCGATTTCTTTCGGCTAGAGGTTTATCCTCTGCTAACAGGGAAACCACGGAGGCCAAAACTGCTTCCAGTTCGCGCCCATGCTGCCCGCGTTTTTCGCGCTTAAAGTCGCGCCGGAAGGCATAGGTTCGTTCAATCCTCCGCATTCAAATCGGCCATCAAGTCGGAGACATTGCGAAACGAAGGCAGTCCACCATGGCGCGCTTCCTGCATTGCGGCGGCGGTCGCGGCGTTGGGGGCTTTCACTTCGAAGGGCAGGGATTTCTCCGCCGCCACACGCGTCAGCAGAACGCGAACCGCATCGGATACGGAAAGGCCCATGGCTGCGAGTGCCTTCGCCGCTCGTGCCTTGGTTCGCTTGTCGATGCGAACGTGAACCATTTCTGTAGTTGCCATATCGACCTTTGAGATACATTGTATCTCAGATCAAAATGGACAGTCAAGCCGGGGCCGGGACTTAGTGGCGTAAGGCGGAAGACTGGGAGCTGAAAGCTAGCAGCCAGAAGCTAGGAGCCAAAAGCTGCCCTACGGCATTCTTGTTAAGCCGGGCAGGGTCTTGACCAGGTCGTTATAGATCACCATCACGGCAAAGAGCACCAGAAAGACGAACGCCGCCTGGTAGATGCGTTCTTTGATGGGCAGGCTGATTTCTTTCTGCATCAGGCTCTCGATGAACAGCAGCAGGATTACGCCGCCATCCAGGATGGGAATTGGCAGCAGGTTCATAATGCCCAGGTTCAAGCTGATGGCAGCCGTGATTAAGAGCAGCGGCATCCAGCCTTCTTCGCGGGCCGCCGCGCCCACCGCGCTGCCGATCCCGATCGGACCATCGACCTGGCGCAAAGAGACTTTACGCTGCACCATCTTCTGCAGCAATTCGAGAATCAGGTAAGAACTCTTCTTGTTGTCTGACAGAGAACGTCGCAGCGCGTCGGCGAAATTGAGTTTCACGACCTTGGTGGGAACGCTGGAAATGCCGATCCGGTAGCGAAGATCCTGCGCAGGACCGGCGGGGGCGAGAATCGGTTTCACCGTGAACGTCTTTTTCTGTCCGTTGCGGAGAACCACAATTTCCAGCGGCTGATCCTTGGTGCGGTTCAACATCTGGACCAGCGCTTCGAGCGCGGGAATGTCCTGTCCGTTCGCGGTGAGGATCTGATCTCCGACTTTGAGACCGGCCTTGTCGGCGGGCATCCCGGGTTCGATGGTGGTCAAAGTCACGCTCGACTCTTGGGGCACCCAGCCCATGACTCCGTATTGATTGGGTCCGAGCGGCTCGGGGACGAGCACCTTCTCCGTGATTTTGCCGTCGCGCTCAATGGCAAACTTCAAAGGCTGATTCGGGCTGAGCGCATCCTTTACGTCCACTTGCTCCCAATTCGGGTTCTGGATCTCCGCCACCCGGACAATCCTGTCGCCCTTCTGTATTCCCGCTCTTTCCGCGGGAGTATTCGGATTCACCCATCCCACAACGGCGGGCTCATCGAGCACGGCGGGGTATTCGTAGTGCACCATGTACACGCCGGTCAGCAGGGCAATGGCCAGCATGATGTTCATCGCCGGCCCAGCCAGGGCTACGAGGAAGCGCTGCCAGCGCGGATGCGACAGAAATTCCCCTGGATCGCCGGTGCGGTCGTCCATGGGGTTCTCGCCCGACATCTTCACGTACCCGCCCAGCGGAATGGCGCTGATGCGATAGTCGGTCTCGCCTTTCCTGAAGCCAAACAGACGCTTGCCAAAGCCGATGGAAAACACTTCCACGCGGACGCCGAAATGCTTGGCGACGGCGAAGTGGCCGAACTCGTGAATCAGGATCATGAGTCCGAGCACGATCCCCATGATGAAAATGGTATGCAGGATGGACAAGAGCTGCGGCATATTTTTCCAGACTACTCCAGAATTGCCATTATGAAATGGCCCTGATGGGCGAACCCCTTCGGCGGCGCTGCATCACCATTTCTCTTGCGAAAAGGCGGGCCTCGGTGTCCAGAGCAAGTACCTTCTGTATAGATTCCAAATGTCCGGCTGGCGTTGCAACCATTACTTCCTCAACGATCTCGGGAATCTCCTCGAATCCGACCCGCTCCTCCAGAAACGCAGCCACCGCGATCTCGTCGGCGGCGTTCAAGGCAATGGTCTTCGCGCCTCCGGCCGCCGCCGCTTCGTAAGCTAAACGGAGACAAGGGAATTTAGCCATATCCGGCGGGCAGAAATCCAGATGCCGCAAGTCCATGATCGAGAAGCGCAACTCCGAAGGAATTCGATCCGGATACGTCAGCGCATACAAAATGGGCAGACGCATATCGGTCACTGAAATCTGAGCAAGTATGCTGCCATCCACGAATTCGACCAGGGAATGGATCGTAGATTGCGGATGCACAATGACTTGCACTCGCTCGGGCGGCACATGGAACAGGCGGCAGGCCTCTATCACCTCGAACCCCTTGTTCATCAATGTTGCCGAATCGATGGTGATCCTTTTTCCCATTTTCCAGGTGGGATGATTGAGCGCCTGTTGCACCGTAATGGAAGCAAATTCCGACTTGGGCGTGTTCAGAAACGGGCCGCCCGAAGCGGTCAGCCAGATGCGCTCAACCTCATCCATCCGCCCGCCGCGCAGGCACTGGTGGATGGCGTTATGTTCGCTATCGATCGGCAAGAGCGGCTTGCCTTGCCTGCGCGCCTCGGCGGTGATCAGTTCGCCCGCCACCACAAGACATTCTTTGTTGGCCAGACCGACGCTCTTCCCCGCCCGCACCGCTTCGTAGGTCGCCTCCAGGCCAGAGACACCCACAATCGCGCTGACCACGAAATCCACCTCAGGATGTGTCGCCACTCGAACCGTGCCGGCGGCGCCATACACGACTTCGACTTCACTCTCGTCTAAGCCCGCCTGCCGCAGCCGGGCCTGGAGCGCCTGCGCGGCGGCTTCGTCCGCCAGCGACACCAAGCGCGGCCGCCAGCGCACCGCCTGCTCAAAGGCAAGTTCGGCATTGTTACCGGCCGCCAGCGTGGCGACCTGAAAGCGGTCTGGATAACTCTCGACCACGCTCAAGGTGCTGCGGCCGATCGAGCCCGTCGAACCGAGGATGGCGATGCGTTTCATGGGTGAGTCAGACAGGAACCTATTGTAAGGGATGAAGGCGCATTCGAACCTCAACCCCTGGGTGCGGCAGCGGATCCCACAAGCCGGGCCTCACAACCAAGTAGCAATAGACCGTAGCTTCCGGATTGCGGCCACTCGCCAAGTGACCGGATTCTGGCGTTGTGAGTGAAATAGAGATGTTTCGCCAACTATCAGCCGATATGGCCGTGATTCCTCAGTGTGCGATTCCACGATCTGCAATGCGACGGTCTGCGATTCCACGAAAATCAATCCACTCCCTCTCACTTCAAGTCCTGTGCCGTATTCTTCAGCAACGCCGCCGCGCCGCCGGCCGGATTTACAACCATAATCAGGTAACGGCTTTCGGCAACGGCGATCACGCGTCCCTCAAATCTGTTACTTGCCCGAATTGCGCCATTGCCCAAATCGGGGGCAGCCTCACATTTGCCGCTCCCGCGAAAATACTTCGCCATTGCTTCCAGCCTGCTCTTCGCCTCCGCCGCATCCTTCGCCACGGAGATCAGCAGCTTGCTCTCCACCCCGTCCTGTTTATAGCTCACGATGTACGCCGGGCTCAGAAATGGGTGGCCAAGCGGGTCTTTCCGCATGAATTGTTCCGAATATTTCACGCGATGCTCTTGCGGAATCTTCTTCAGCAGGGGAGGGAACGACCGTGTCCCGCCAATCCTCTGGGAAAGCACACGCGCAAACTGCTGCAGCAGGTCGTTCGACCCGGGGCCAGACCCAGCCAGTTTGACGTAGTAGCGATCCTGCAGAAAATTCAGAATTCCTTCGCTCCGGTAAGCCTCGATGCCAATGTCCAGAAAGTGATAGCTTGGCGAGCGCTCCGCCGCATACATCCCGAACGCGTCTTCGCTGCTGCCCATGTCAAAAATGTCCACGCTCAGTTCGGCTGATCCGCTCTTGAAGCCCTCGTGCAGTAGAACCTGGAAGTTGTAGAGAAAATAGACATCGGCCCCGCCGTCCATGTATTCATAGACCTTGTCCGGGCCGTAAAACGAGGGAGTGCCTGACGCGGTGGGATGCCCGGGAAGAGGCGCGCCGACAAAACTCAGCAGACGTTCTTGGGTAATATCGGATGCTTGCGTGCGGGGAGCGCCGTCGCCGGATGCCGAACTCTGTGACGGGAACAATCCTGCTGCCAGCAAGCCCCAGATCAGCCAGCTAATCCTTCGGACCCAAAACTTCATTCCTGCTTCCCTTACCCGCCACCAACCGGAGCGAGACACCGAGGATGGAGTTGCTGGTTAATGCCTCTCCCCGTTTTCCTTGTGGCAAACGCTTTAGTTTACTAGGCTTGGCCCCTTCTCAGATTCAAATCCCTTTGCCAGAGCTACACGTTTAGGCCCCCGCTAGCTGAGATCTCTTTCAGGTGCTGGATCTTTCTGGCGATGTTTACCGAGTTGCGGCACGTCGCTCGGCAGGATTCACAGCCGTCGCAGGCGGCCAGGCCCTTGCCAGTAGCAATGGCAGCCATCGTCTCCGCGGCCAGCCAATGATTGGAATACTGGACCTTGTACATGTGGAGCCGCATCAATTGCGGGATGTCGACACCCAATGGGCAGTCCGGACGGCATTTGCCGCACTGACGGCAGAACTGTGCCTCGGCGACAAAGTTCTTGTCAGAGATGAACTTCCCTTCCTCGGGCGTATACGCAAGGTTGGCTGCCACGGAGAAGTTCTGTTCTATCTGCTCGTAGCTTGAGGAGCTGGGGATGGCGGTGGTGATCGCCTCGTGGCGCAACACCCACTTGAGCAGCGCGGTTTGACTTGCCGGCGTCAGCGGCTTGCCCAACGTCGGATCGGGCCGCTGGGAGCCGCCGGCCTGCGTCTTCATGGCTACGATGCCGATGCCCTTCTTCGCCGCGTCATCGATTGCCTTCAGCAGTCCGGCGTCGTTCGCCATGGTGTAGTTAAATGTGGCCAACACTACGTCGAACACGCCCAGCTTCATGGATTCCTTCAATGCCATCTCAGGCAGGTGGGTAGAGACGCCGATAAATCGCGCCTTGCCTTGCTTCTTCAAGGCAGTCAAAGCTTCCAGCGCGCCTTCCGAATTGATGTCCACCTCTGAGTCGGTGGCCTGGTTGTAGAGGATATCCACGTAGTCCATCTGCAAGCGCTTCAAGCTGCTTTCGAAACTCTGGGTGAAGTGGGCTTTCACTTCAGCAGGACTATAAACGGGTGACTGAGTCTTGCCCGGATCATAGGTAGATGGGTCCAACCCCTGGCGCACCACCTTGGTTGCAATGATCACCTTATCGCGAACGCCCATTTCTTTGATGACGCGCCCGAGCATCTCTTCGTTTCGGCCCTGCTGGTAGATGGCTGCGGTATCGAAGTGACGCATCCCGAGCTCATAACAACGCCGGACGAGGCCGGGAACGTCCGCGTTCATCGCGCCCCCACTCACGATGGGCAGGGAGATACCGGTCTTCCCCAGCGTGCGATACATTGGTTTGGCGCTCGCGCCCGTTTTGGGGGCGACTGGCGCGGTTGTTGTGGACTGGGCAAAGAGGAAATTAAAGCGGTTGAACAACTCCGAGGCGGCGATCAAAGCCACCGGTTTCGCTATGAAGTCCCTGCGATTCCATGAATCGAAGCTCTTCATCGTGTGCTCCTGAACAACTTCGGTTGAGCCTTGGCAGCCGCCGCCACACCTGGCATAGCTGCCCAGGAGGATTTGGTTCTCCTCATAGCTCCTCCTTCGCGGATTCTACTCCGCGCCGTAGGGGCGAGCAACAACCGCAACTGTTGTAATCAGATGGGATGAGAATGCCGGTCTCCGACGGGATGCGATACGCTCCCAAGTTATCGACGCGCTCGAAGCGCAAGAGATAAAGGAGACCGGCAATGAAGAAGGTAGACGGTCTCCCGCCCAGACGGCGAGCAGCGTGTAGATCGTCCAGATCGCTCCCGCAGTCTCCTACTTGATGTCCTTCATCGGCAGAAGGGTACCGTAGTCGCGGCCGGAGGGCTCGACAGCTCGCGCTACCACTCCGTCAAAAGCATCGCGGAGTTCGGGAAACTTCGCCAACAGTGCCTTGATCAAGGCCGTGTTTTCCTGAAACGCGCGCGCGGTATTCGATACATCGTCGGCCTGGTACTTTACGACCACGTCAAAATCGTCGCCCACAGCCAGCGGAAAGATCTCGGTCAAATGATAGATCTTGCCGCCGGCGCTCAGATCCACGGCGTTTCCGTTCGCCGGCACATCGGCGGGTTGCGCCGCCTTGGCCTCGTCGTAGAGTTTGTCGGTGGCGAGCGTGCTCATGAAGTCCACGGGAGCGGACAGAGCAATCGCCTCGCGATAATACAACCAGGCGTTGTGATTCTGTGCTTTCGCCTTGAAATCGCGGGCATGCTGGATGAACCACGCGGCATCGTGTCCGGACGCCTGCGCTGATTTCGCGTAGAAGCCAGCCAATTTCCATTCGGCGCCCGCATGCTGCAAGACGAAAGTCAACGTCATGGGAGTTCGTTCGCCGTTCACGTCGAGAATGGCGACGCCGTACTCCCCGGGCGGCAGATTGTTCAGGACAAATACGGCGCTATCTCTTGTCTGCCCCGACGGCCCAAATACACCACAAAGAAATTCCGCGCGTGCCAGTGGTTCCGGACCATCGGCGGTCAGCAAAAAGGGCGGCCGAACCGTCGCTTTTGCGCCGCTGAACGCGGCCTGGTTTTCTTTGACTGCGGCTTCGATCCCAGCAAAACTGGCTGCCACGGAGGCAATGGAGTATTGCTTCAGGGCGGCCGAATCGCCGCGCCCCGACATCTCGAAATAACGCTTCCCCGCGGTTTCGAGCGCGGTCCGCACCGTGGCATCCATGTCCGCGGCGCTTTGGCAGACCTGGGCGTGGGCCGATGCTCCCAACAGCAGCGCGCACAGCCATCGTCGCCAGTGCCGTCGCTCCCCGGGCGCAGATTCCGAAGCCATATCCAACGGAAGACCTCCGCTGACATTTTACGCTGCGTCCGATCCAAAGGTAGCCCGAATGCTTGCAGAAGCTGTCAACGGCAATAGGGCCTTTGGTCACAAATACGCAAGAAATAGGGCCGTCCAGCGTTCTATAGGCGGTGATAAGATCAGGCAGGGCCCAATGGCTGTCGACGTGACAGCCGTTCACGGGAATGGGGTATCTGATGTCGGGCACACGCAGATGGATTGCTTGGGGACTGCTGCTGGCAACTCCAGCCCTTTTCGCTCAGACTACCATTGCCGGGACTGCTGCCCAGGCTGCCGCGCCGACCGCCACCCGGCGCCACAAGTCTCATAAGACGCCTAAACCAGTCGTGCTCCCACCGTTACCAGCCGGTCCACTGAGTCAATTGCCCATGGACCAGCTTCCGCCAACGCCGGCGAAGGTCAGCTATCAAGATGGTTTGCTGACGATCTCAGCGCAGAATTCGACTTTAGGAGAAATTCTGCGCGATGTGCGCAAGCTTACCGGTGCCTCAATTGAGGTTCCGCAGAACGCAAACGAGCGGGTGGTCGCCCACCTCGGTCCGGGAGCGCCACGGGATGTTCTGGCGCTATTGCTCAATGGCTCCGCATTCGATTACGTGATGCTGGGTTCAAGCTCGGATCCTATGGCGGTTTCGAGCGTAATCCTGATGGCAAAGCCCTCGTCGCCGGGCGAAACCCAGACCCAAACTGCCGCGAACTTGAATCAGCACAATCCGGGGGCGATGCCTCCGAACCGCTTTCCTCCGCCTCTGCCGTTCAGCCAGGCGAACACCGTCGTCCCGCAACCGGGGAACGGGCAACCTGGAGTGGCGCAATCGGTGAACGCCGAAGCCGACGAAGCCGACGATAGCAAAGAGGATGAGGATAACGCCGACGACAGCGCCGACGATCAGGCCCAGCCCCAGCCGGGACAACCTGGCATGGCCGGTGCAAATGTTCAGGACCAACCACAACCGGACCCGAATCAACCCAACGCGGGACCGAAGACGCCCGAGCAGATTCTGGAAATGCTCCGCAGACAGCAGCCGCCCGGGGTGCCCGCCATGCCCCCTCCCACGCAACCGCCCGAGCAGTAGCGCCCCTGCGCGTCCAATCTCCCGGTCGCCCAGGGAAACACTCCTCCTCGAGGATTCAACTGGAAGATTGCGGGAGCGCGTTCAATCGCCGCTGGCGTGGTTTTGACGGGCTACCAAGGCTGAAAGGACGTTAGATGGTCGAGCAGGGTTGACGGCGGTCAATACACCGCAAATCGCGCAATACGCGCCGAAGATTCCCAGAATTACAGCGAGGATTGTGGTGCTGATGATTAAGAAAGCTACGAAAAGCGCGCTCACGTCCCTGGCCCTTGCTGGCAGCCACTTGTGAATCGCGCGGCTGCAAGAGTTCTACTCTATCCGCATTTGACCCGTGCCATTATTAACAACTAAGATACGGGAATCGAACTGCGTATCTCCACTCTCCAACATTTCTTGCGACCCGTCCACGTTACGGAAGTGCATAACGTGTTGCGCTAAATGACGATCACCAGGATCTCGGTGCGCGGCGCGCGCCAGCACAACCTGAAGAACATTGACGTCGAGATTCCGCGCAATACTCTGACGGTCATAACGGGCCTGAGCGGCTCCGGCAAATCCTCGCTCGCTTTCGATACCATTTACGCCGAAGGCCAGCGCCGCTACGTCGAGACGCTGTCCGCCTACGCCCGGCAGTTCCTCGACCAGATGGAGCGCCCTGACGTCGATTCGATCGATGGCCTCAGCCCGTCGATTTCCATCGAACAGAAAACGACCAGCCGCAGTCCGCGTTCGACCGTTGGCACCATCACAGAGATTTATGACTACCTGCGCCTGCTCTACTCGTCGATCGGTGTGCCCCACTGTCCGAATTGCGGCAACCCCATTACGCGCCAGTCGGCCGACCA
>Ga0074046_10003995_pt1 | contig 12131 bp, 8 predicted proteins | sample BogForMeECP23OM3_FD_94441 | JGI IMG/M metagenome (GOLD analysis project Ga0074046, IMG submission 94441) | Bog forest soil microbial communities from Calvert Island, British Columbia, Canada - Bog Forest MetaG ECP23OM3 | ecosystem: Environmental > Terrestrial > Soil > Wetlands ...
GTGCCGTCGTTGTCGATGGCGCCGCCGATGCCGCCGGTGGCCTGGTTGGCGGAAAACGTGCTGTTGGTGACGGTCAGCGTGCCATCGTTGTCGATGGCGCCGCCGAAGCCGCCGCCGCCGCCGCTGGCCTGGTTGGCCGACAACGTGCTGTTGGTGACGGTCAGCGTGCCGTTGTTATAGATGGCGCCGCCAAGGCCCTGGCCGCCGCCGGGGCTGCCGCCGGTGGCCTGGTTGCCCGACAACGTGCTGTCGGTGACGGTCAGCGTGCCGTGGTTGACGATGGCGCCGCCGTCACCGACTTGGCCGGGGATGCCGGTCACGCTGCCGTCCTCCATGGTCAGAAATTGCAGGTTGAGCGTCGCGCCTGAGTTTACCACCATCAGTTGCACCGCATTGGCGCCGTCGATCTTGATGCCCGGCGAGGTGGTCGGGCCGGTGATGGTCAGCGAGTTGGCGACGGACGGCAGCGTGCTGCCCGGGAAAATCGTGCCGGTCACGCTGAACATGATGGTGTCGGTGCCGGTCCCGGCCGTGCAGGTGCCGGTGCCGCTAGACGCGCCATTGGCCGAGTTGATCGCCTCGCGCAGCGTGCAATGACCTGGATTGGTGTCGTCCAGGGTGCTTTGCACTGTAATCGTCGCCGCGCGCGCCGACCCCGGCATCGCCACGAACATAAACGTCAGCGCAATCGCCGCAAGCGCAAAGCGCCGATTTCCGTTGGCCACGGATTCCTCCCCCACGGCGCACTCGGCCACGTCGGCAACTTTCATCTTTTAACTGACTGAGACGACCGAAGGCGAATCTGACACCGCCCCAGCATAGTGTCAACGCACAAACGACCAGAGCACCAGCGCAGCGGCGCCAAAAGGCGCGAAGCCCGGCGCACTACGCAAGCAAGTGTCTCCAGAGTGTCTGGTCCGACCAAACCCGAACGGATGCGAGGGCCGCTCTATTCAGGAAAACCCTGCCTTTCCCGATCCGATCCGATACGATGCGAGCCGATGCCGTCAGACGCCCCCACCTTAGCAATCTGGTGCCCCGATGCTAACGCTCACGCACCAGGCCCGTGGCGGCGTGGTGCGAACTCGATGCGGGTCGTCGCTCAATAGCCAACCTGTCGTCCAGCGATGACAGGTTGATAACAGTGCTGCGGGACCTCGGTATCAATCGAAGGATTTCGGTGCCGTGCGCTGGCCGGCGCTGGCACGGGTTAGCGCTCCCCCATCCTCTAGCTGAATCACGGGATCGCCTCGCCCGGTGTCGTCCGACGCAACCGACATGGCGCAATGAACGCGCACTCGGGGGTGTCGGCGGCCGACGTCGGCCCGGAGGGGCCAAGGAATCGATCGTCAGGGGCCTCATCCCGGGCGCACTATTCGAGCGCTATCGGCATCTTCGAGGTTTTCGCGAGTGCAAAATCCCATTGCGGATGAACTAGGATGAAGTGGTCGATTTGGCGCCCGGTTCAGGCCAAGTCAGGCCAAGATTGGCCGCGTGGTCGCGGGATAATCGCCGCTAAGGGATTTGTAATCCTCTGCGTGGTGGGAATGCAGTGCGATTCGACGGTGATGGCGCGCGAGGAGGCGGCGGCCCCCGCGTCCGGCACTGCGGGCGCGTTTCTCGTCGAGGACGCTCCTGATAGGCTGCACCGAAATGAGCAACGACGGCGACGCGGTATGGGGAAGGCTGGTCTGGAGGGACTATATGCTCTTTCAGGACGACATCGTGCCTTGCGGCTTCGTCGTGCGACGCGGCAAGCGCTGGCTCTGGTGGGGGCGCGACGACGACGGGGTATTTCACGGGCCAGCCAGCGCTCCCCCCGGTGGCGATTGCGCGACAGAGAGCGAGGCGAAGGAAGCCTGCGAGCTTGCGGCGGCGCGGCGGATTCTCAAGCAGTAAACCGGCCCGGCGCGACCCGCGGCTCCTTGGCGGCAAGCTGAGGGGGGCGAATCTGGGTGCAAGGTCGTTGGCGCTAACTTGCGCTTCTGCTGGACGCTTTCAGGCAGATTCTCACCGCGACACTTCGCAGACACAACCGCCGAATCATCCGCACACGTGCGCGATGATTTCGAGGTAACCAGTTCGGCTATCTGGTGCCGGTGCCGATGCGGAGCGATTCGGCAATAGTCGCGCGCGAGGTGGCGGTGGCGTCCGTGGCGGGGGTGAAGGCGGCATGACTGCCGCCAGAGCGATCTTCGCGCTGTCGCAGACGCCGGAGTAGTATCCGGAGCGTTCCTGTTTCGGCCCCGATACTATCGAAGGGGAGGGCTCGGTGACGAGTTCGTCCGATACCCTGACGGCAAATCCAACGCGCGAGCTGGCGGCGATCATGTTCAGCGACATCGTCGGCTATACCGCGCTCATGGGCCGCGACGAGCGCGAGGGATTGCGCGCAGTGCACGAGCATCGCGCGCAGCTGCGCGCAGTATTGCCGCACTTCAACGGCCGACTGATCGGCGAAATCGGCGACGGCACGCTGTCGAGCTTTCACAGCGCGGTGGATGCGGTCAATTGCGCACGCGAGTTGCAGGCAACCTTGGTGGAGAATCCGGAGCTGCGCTTGCGCATTGGGATTCACGTCGGCGACGTGGTTTTCACCGACAAGACCGTGCTCGGCGATGGGGTGAATATCGCGTCGCGGATTCACGAGCTGGCTCCTCCGGGCGGCTGCTGCATCTCGGAACGCGTCTATGAGGAGATCCGAAACAAGCCCGAGTTCCACGTTAAGGATCTCGGCGAGAAGCATCTCAAGAATGTGGCGCGGCCGATTCGCGCCTACGCTTTGACGGCGCTTGATGCTCCCGGCCAGCCTCGATCGCCGCTTTGGTCGTCTACAGATTCGGGTCAATCGAGTCGGCGCAAAACTGCGATCGGTATTGGCGCGATCCTGATCGTCGTGCTCATCGCGGCTATCTCGAGCTGGAAGTGGATTGGTCTGGGTGCCGGCTGGTCGCCTGTTGGCGCGCGCGCGCCGGCGATCCGTTCGATAGCCGTCCTTCCACTCGAGAATCTCTCGGGCGATCCGGCGCAGGAGTATTTCGCCGACGGCATGACGGATGAGCTGATTACAGATCTAGCAAAGATCAGCGGACTCAGAGTGATCTCGCGAACCTCGGTAATGAAGTTCAAGGGCGAGCATCGCGAGCAACTTCCTGAAATCGCAAAGGCGCTCAACGTGAACACGATCGTCGAAGGCTCGGTGCTGCGGGTCGGCGACAAGGTGCGAATTACCGCGCAGCTGATCGATGCTCCCACCGACAAACATCTGTGGGCGGATAGCTACGAGCGCGACACCCGCGACGTGCTGACGCTGCAGGACGAGGTGGCATCGACGATAGCCCAACAGATCAATGTTGAGTTGACGCCGAATGAGCAGACGCGCTTTGCCCAACGTCGCCCAGTCGATCCCAAGGCGCTCGAGGCGATCCTGAAGGGCAATTACTTTCTGGCCAAAGGCACGAGCGTGGGATACCAGGAAGCCCAAGAGTATTTTGAACAGGCGCTCAAAATCGCCCCCGACTACGCGAAAGGCTACGTGGGATTAGCCGCGATGTACGTTGAAGCTGGGGACAATGTCGTTTCCAACCAGGAAGTGATTCCCAAAGCGAAAGAGCTTCTTGCGACAGCGCTGCGGCTCGATGACACGAATGCCGAGGCGCATTCGTGGCTTGGCGTAATCCAATGGTCTTACGAGTACGATTGGGCTGCGTCAGAGAGAGAGAATCTTCGCGCAATCCAGCTCGCGCCGGGAACCGCTTACATCCACGTCAATTACGGATTTATGCTTATCTGGCAGGCGCGATTCGACGAAGCCGAGCGAGAACTGAAACTTGGACAGCTGCTCGATCCGCTGTCGCCGGCGAACTACGTCTTTTTGGGTACCTTGCTGGCGATTCGAGGAGGCTATCCGAAGGCTTTGGAGCAATGCCGCAAGGCGGTGGAGATCGATCCCAACTTCTGGCCCGCATACAGCTTTTGTCTCGGCCCCAGTTACGAAGGGATGGGAAATCACGGCCAGGCGTTGAAAGCGTTTGAAAAGGGCGTCGCGATTGAACCCGAACCCTATCCGAGAGCCTTCCTCGGAGTTGAGTACGCGAAGTCGGGAAATCGAGAGCAGGCGCGCAAAGTCCTTGAGCAGATTAATCGCCTACCAGCGCAGACGTATGTCGCGCCGTGTCTTCCGGCACAGGTTTATGTCGCACTCGGAGAGAATAACACCGCACTGGACCTTCTTGAAAAGGCTTACCACGAACGTAGCTCGTGCCTGGCCTTCATGAAGTTCGATCATGTATACGACCCGATCCGCTCCGATCCGCGTTTCATCGATTTGCTGAAAAAAGTGGGACTTGGCAATTGAAGGCGGGAAGTTCCTCTTTCCGAACCGGGTGTAAAATAGACGCGAATCGCCGCCGCCTAACCGATCTCTGTTCGATTAGTGTGAGAGAATCCCTCGGCTCGTCCAAAATAGTGTCTCTAGAGTGTCTGACCTGAGCAAACCCCACCGGACGCGAGGGCTCTCCTACTTGGCAAACCCTCGCTTTTGCCTATCCGATACGACGCGAGCCGATGCCGTCAGATGCCCCCGACCACCTTAGCAATCTGGTGTCTTCGACCAATCTCCGTGGCGGCTAGGGAACGGAATCGAGCGGAAGGCGGCGCCTATTTGACGCGACTTTCAATCAGTTTGCTGCGGACTTCAATATCGAAGGGGAGTGGCGCGCCAGGACACAGTTCCCCCAGCCACTGTCTGCTCACAAGATCAGGAAGTCTGCGAAAGCTGAAGACTGAAACGTACACGGCGTATCGTTCGCCGGTCACCGCGTCTTCCACGAAGTCACGCCTACATCGCGAACAACGATGTTGAATGACCGGCTTGCCCGGTTCGATTTCGATCTGACGCCCGCGAGCACTCGACCATTTGTGGCTGTTCCAGACGTCGCCATCCATGTGAATCGCCTCCCGCTCCAGAAGCTATGCGATGTGAGCGATGGAATTTAGTGCTCGCACGACTTCAAGGCAAGGAGCAAAATGAGCGAGGCGATGAGCGGTCCGAAATAGCTCTCGAACGGGTCAGCGGTTTGTTCCGAGGAGATTTTGAGCTTTGATCGGATCGCTGCCAAACGACTGCCGACCACGACCGAACAACAACCGATCACCACCGACCTCGATTCCAACAACATCCCCGTTTCGCGCGGATGTTGTTGCGTCGTGATCCATGGTAATCGCCACGAGACTCATTCGTAATCAGCCGGTCTCTCAGGTTAGAGCCTACTACCGAGTCTTTTACGCGCCAGCGGTGTACAGGGCTTCGTCCGAACGGTCCTGCTCGAGCTCTGTCGCGTAATCGCATAGCGGACGAAGGGGAAGGACCGGTGGGTCGATTGACGCTCGCTGAGACCAAGCTAGGCCAAAGTGAGTCATGCAGTCGCGGGAGAATTGCCTCTAAAGGATTAATAATCCTCTACGCGGCGAGAAAGTCAGGCGATTCGTCCAGAATTGCGCGCGAAGAGCCGGCCCGGCTTCTATTCAGTTCGGAGGATTGTCTTCTTGTTAAGATTCCGAAACATGATGTCGTCGTGTTGTACGGGTCGGAGCGAGTGGAGGTCCCGATGCACAAGTGATTGGAGGTCCCGGTATGCCTTTTCATCGACTTCCTTAATGGCGGTGCACACGAATTTAAGCCCGGATTTCCCTTTTCTTTGTGGACTATCAACTTTGACAAAATGCCACCAAAGCCCCGATGGGGGTCAGACACAACAACGGCCCAGCACGCCACGCGCGGCATTCGGAACCGAATGGGGGTGCGCGGCGCTGGAGTGGGTCCGCCTTAGCGGTCGAGAGCTGCCGCCAACTTGCGGCCTCCATTGCGGGCCTGCGTGGTTTGCTCCAACGCCGAAAGCCGAGCCTCGAAGGCAGCCCGTTGGGCGCGGTCCCGGTCGCGATCAGCTTTCAGCTCGGCTACCTGCCCGGAGAGTTTCCGGACTTTCTCGGTCTGACGCGCATTCTCGCTGGCCTGCTTCTGCAACTCGTTGAGTAGCATTCCGGTGAGTTCGGAATATTGCACCGCCTCGACCTTGCCATCGGCGCCGTAAGACACCAGCTCCGGATACACCCGCTCGACCTCCTCGGCGACCAATCCGTACTGAATCGTGCCCGTGGGATCTTCCTTGTAGCGGAAGGTCACCGGGCGCAGCTTCAACAGTTTGGCGCTGGCATCGCCCATGTCGTGGATGTCGCGTTTGTAGCGCGCCGATGACTTCTTGGCGCCGAGTTGGCCGGTGTTCATGATGTACACCTCTTCTCCGCTGCTGACGCTTTTCCCGTAGACGCCTTGGATAAACGCGCGCGATTGCTTGCCAGGGATGCCGATGCGGGTTGTGTCGGAATCGCCGGCGACGCCCGCACTGCCGATATCGATGTTATTGCTGCCGGTGGTGATATCAGACCCGGCCGACTGCCCGACCGCGATGTTATAGCTGCCGGTGGTGATATCATACCCGGCCGACTCCCCGACCGCGATGTTGGCGCCACCCGTGGTGTTGCTGTAAAGGGCGTTCGCCCCGGTGGCGATATTGCTGCCACCCGTGGTGTTCTCGTAGAGCGCGTAGGCTCCGAAGCCAGTGTTGTAAGCGCCGTTGCCGTTGTTGTTGGGCAAGTCGTTGAGGAGCACATTCTCGCCGCCGGCGGTGTTGAACGCGAAATCGCTCGGGGTCGGGTTAGGAGGCCCCTGCCCCCAACTCGGCGTCACTCCCAGCAAGAGTCCCAGCCCCGTAACCATCGCTAGCAGATGCAATTTGTTCATGATTTCCTTCCTCCGCTCATTGATCTTTTTCGCCCCCTGCCATGGCGGTGAAACAACCGGATTGTTTGTTTATGCCGACTTTCACCCAGTGTGGACGATAGCAGCGAGTCAAATTTGGGCAATACGTAGATTGACGTATGCGAGCGGCAGGCGGACAATCCGCGTAGCCGGGGATTAATATGTACCGCTATTCGCGGACCGAATTTGATCGCGTGCTCGAGTTCGTGAGAGGACTCTACGAGCCTAGAACCCCTGAGGGGCTCAGGGACCATTTAATCTCAGCACTCCGAGCGCTGGTCCCGGCCGTATTCGCTGCCGAGGCATCGTTTGAAGTCGGGGCTCCTCAGCAGGGCCGAACCCAGCGCACCGATCCGCCTGAGTTAAAGTCCCCGGATGCCGACACGGTCCTCGCGCAACATATGCCTAAGGCGCCGATCGTCGTCCATTTCGAGCACACACGCTCTGAGCAGTTCACGCGATGGACCGACGTGCAGCCCTTGTCACAATTTATGCGCACAGCGCTTTACAACGAGGTGTATCGCCCCATAGGGATCAAAGATGGTTGCAGCTTGTTCTTGCAGAGCAGGCCCGGTTGTATCGAGTTCGCAGGAGTCGGTCTGCACAAGCAATTTCCGGATGCCCACCGCGATATGCTCGTTTCGGTTTCGCCGCACGTGCTCCAGGCCTTTCGCCTTGCGCTTACCGCCTCGGCGCTGATCGAAATGGCGGCGATGAGAAGCGGCGCGAATTGCGCCGAGCGCGGTTTCATGGCGATAGACCTGAACGGAACAATCACGATGGAAACCGCGGGCGCGACAAGCTCGCTTGCGAAGTTTTTCCCGAGTCGAACCACGCAAGGCCTGCCCGAGCAGGTTGCGCGATGGATCTCGCGGTCGGACGATAGTCTGCGCAAGGCCACCGACGTTCCGGAGGTCCGGCATCCTCTTGTAATAGAGCGGGACGGCATTAGGCTGACCGTTCATCTGCTCTCGAAGCCCGGGCAGAATTTCCTGGTGCTTGAGGAGCACCGCCTGCTGATCGATCCTGCGGCGCTCGCGAATCTTCCCTTGACCCGGCGCGAGTCAGAAATCCTGGCCTACGTCGCAGCCGGCAAGACCAATCCTGAGATTGGGACTGTTCTCGGCATAAGCTCGCGCACCGTAGCGAAACACATGGAGCACATCCTGCAGCGGCTCGGCGTGGCGACGCGCACAGCCGCCGCCGCGTCCGCCCTCGAAGCCGCAAACCTCTAAGTTCCACCGCAAGAACTGTTTCGGATCGCCGCGCATAGCGCGCGCGGGACGTAGTCCAATTGGGCCTGAACTTGGCCTGTTCTATCGGCGAGTATCGGTTTTCATCGGTAACTATGCCCGCACCGTCGCCCAAAATACTCCCGCATTCGCGCGGGATGTGACCCATAGTTACCGATGGTGAGGCCGTTGGGCAGGACTTAAAATTCTCTGGAGCGAAAGCTCCGTGCGGGTTCGAGTCCCGCCCCCGGCATCATCCCAAATCGTCGACGCAGAGAGGCGATATGAGCCGTTGCGGGGACTCCGGGTACGTCCCGCCCCCGCGCCCACAGATGGCACCATCCGCCAATCCGACATGTGAACACATGTTCCGGACGGAACACACCGGGCGTGCGACATATGGAGAGCGGGAGCTAACATACAAGGTCAGTCCGAGGATGGGGAGCTTGGGATCGACGACATCGCAAAAAACTAACCACGAGCGCCAGTGCTCGAATCGGCCGGTTGAGTTAACAACAAGTTCCTGGTAGTCGGCGGTTTTGGAAGGAGGCCAAAGACAATGCAATTGCAAATCGACGAGGAAGCCGTGCGAAAGGTGGTGAGTGAATTCGCGGAGAAGACATGGAACCGTCACGACATGAATGCGCAGGGATCGAGCTTCACCCCGGATGCCGATTTCGTCAACGTTGTCGGGAGTCACTGGAAGGGGCGGGAATCGATCCAGTTGAACCACGCGTTCCTTCACGGCACGATTCCCGCAGACTCGGCGGGTGTCACCCTTCCCAAGAGCGCCTACGGCATTTTCAAGACGAGCAAGATAACTCACAAACAGGTCGATGTTCGTTTTCTGCGCAAGGATGTCGCGGTGGTTCACGTACAGAACGAATTGGTCGGTGACGCTCGCACGAAAGATCCGAGGCGGACCCTTCTGGTCATGATTCTGACCAAAGAGAACGGTAGGTGGTTAATCGCGGTCGCTCAAAATACCGAGATCAATCGGCCTCCTGCTCTGAACCGCTGACTCGGAAGCAGGTGGGATATTTTCAAAACCGCTCACCAGCACTTTCCTGCAATATCTTCCGGAGACGCGCAGTCTGGGAGGTAGATCGCGGTGACCCACATTAGTAAAGCTCTCAATCCGATAAGCTTGTGTCGCTCGGCTTTCTTGTCGCCTTCGTATCGACAACTCAGACGTTCGCAGCGGGAGGTTCGACTATGAGTGTAACCGCAGATGAAGAAGCTCAGATTCGCAAAGCTGTAGAGGCGATTGATGATGAAGAACCGGTTGGCGTTCTCAAGGGAGACGTATCGGCACTAACCCGCTTCTGGGCAGCGGACCTGACGGTGAACGCGCCCACCAACCAGGTCCACAGACACGCCGCCGCCGAACTCCTCGAGCTGATCAAGCAGCACACCGGCCTCCAGTATTCGTCCTTCGAGCGGCACCGTGAAGCGATGGTAATCCGTCGTGACTGCGTGGCGACTATGGGTTATGAGACCGTCGTGCCGAAGGGAAATGTGCCAGATTCGGGAAAAACGATAAGCCGGCGTTACATCAACGTTTATTACCTGGAAGATGGCGGATGGCGTCTTATCGCACGGCAGGCCACCAACGTCTCCGTGAAGTAAGCGTCATCTTGTAGGTTCCCGTTCTGACCGGAGTTTGACAGGAGCCGCGAAACCGGCCCCAAAACACCGAAAAACAATCGGAGATTACGGATGCGACGAAAACCCTTGAGAATGACAGCTTGCAAGTTCGTCTCCAGCAGCAATGGTCCTAAGGCTCTCGTGGTGGGCCGATGAGTGGCACCCGGACCGGCTTGGCTATGCCGTAGAAAACCGTCAGTCCATTACCACCGCAGCGAGTCGACAGAGCTTCTGGCGGTTGACCGAAACACCGGTCGCCATCCTGCCAATTGTTAGCCACCCAGACGTTGCCCGCCGGATCGATCGCAATATCGGTCAGCATCTGCATGTCGCCGCCCACATATCCGCCGGGCGGAGAAATGGGGTCACCCGTTTTCATACCCGGAGGGCAGGTCTCGGTCCGCACGCCGCACAAATGAGTAATCGACCCGCCGACGAAGTTGGATATCCAAACCTGATCGTTGCCGTCGATCGCGGCGCCCCAAGGACCCCACGTGCTGCCCCCACCGTTAAAGGGCGAGCCCGGCGCCTCGCTGCCGTCGGGCCGCAGCATTGTGACATTGCCGACGTTGCGATGTGCCTTCAGGTAGTTGAAGACCACGCGATCGATCTCGCCGATCCGTCCGGTCATTTTGAGGTCCAACAATCGCAGCTTGACAGCCAGATCGAGACCCTTGCCAGCCGTGTTGGTGATCCACGCGTTGCCCTGGCTATCGATCGCCATGCCCTTGCCACTGTGGCCGCCGGCCTTGAGCACCTCGACCTTGCTAGGATCGCTCGACGGGAAGCGCGTGACGGTATCGCCGATCGCATTCGTGATCCAAATGCGGTCCTTCTGATCGATCGCCAAGTGGAACGGCCCATTCAATTTGCAAGGGCCGTCCTTGTTCGGCTTCCCGACGGGAGCCTCGCAGAAGAATTTGACTTTCGTCGGATCGCCCTTGGGCAGATAGACCACCCGATCTTTTCCAAAGTCGAGCGCCCAGACATCGCCGCTGGGTGTAACAATGATGCCTTGCATGATGCCGAGCTGACCGCCGAAATTATAGCCTTCAGGAGGCGAAAGGGGCTTGCCATCATTGCCGAACAGCGAAATCGTCTTGCCTGCGGTGCTGTCGACCCACACCTTGCCGTCTTCCGCAACGGCGGTGCCGAAGCCTGGCCCTTCGATGCCGCCGCCGGTAAACCCTGCGGTCATTGGCGAGAGAGGCCGACCATCTGGCGCAATCTCGGACAGATTGCCATCCCATAGGCCGTCGGTTGCCTGCGATCCGACAATAAAATTATCGCCCGTCCACGCGTTGCCTTCTTTATCGAACCCGATCTTGCCCGGCGCATTGAGCCCGCCGCCGGTAAACTTTAGCGGCAGTACCCAAGCGCTTGGCGCGTAGCTGAGGTATGGCATAAACGGTGTATCGCGCAGCGTCTTACCTTTTGGAACTGGATTGAAGACCTCTAGCAGGGCGAAAAGCCTTCCTGGCTTGTACGCTGGATTGCGCGCAACTGACTGCATTGCCGTCAAAGTGTCGCTGGGAACCTTGCCGTCCGGAGGCGTTGCAGCGGCAACGAGACTGCTGCACGCATCGCTCTTTACCTGTGTCACGCAACCCGCGATCAGCGTGGATAGCGTAGCGAAGTTCGCCATGGTCGGAGTCTGTGTGCTGTTAAACGCATCCTGAATGACGGTTCCGTAGCCGCCTGTTTCGAGATCGACGAAGTTCGGCACGTTGCCAGCGGCGATATGGAGGCCGAGTGCGTTGCCTTTGATCGCGGTGCCGTCGAGGAATTGTGCGTTGGTCCAGACCGACGCCACCGTCGTGAACTCGTTGACCGTGACCTTAGCGGGCGGGGTGCTGCCGATCACGGAGATGAGCGCGATAGCCGGGTTGTCGCCGCCACCCTTGTTGGCAGCCGGTACGCCGCCTTTGGCAACTATATAGAGGATGCTGTCAGGCGATCCTTGCGCGCTGAAAGTGAATCGGCCGTCGTCAGAGGTTTGAGTTTGAGCCAATTGCTTTGGCGCGTCCGCACTTGCGGACCACAGTGTCACTGTCGATTTTGCGATCGGTGCGCCTGCGCCGAGTACCTGACCTTCAAGGCTGGCGGCAGCGCAAGCTGGGCCAGGCAATAGGGCAAAAGTGACAACAGCGGCGACAAGCAGTCGCCTAGCCTGTCCGAGATTGCAAACATTCGACGCACCTACGAGATGCCTTTTAATCCAGTCCAGCATAAGAATGCTCCTCTTAGTGCCCAGCAATTTCGTCAAACGGTTGGTCGTACGTTCGTTCATCTCCGAGGGGAGAGATATTGCACTTTGGTGCAATAGTCTCAGGACCCTTCACGGTATTCTGCCGAGCCGAAGCGCCCCCAGAGCAACAGACACGCCATTCCTTTGGTGGCGCCAGTCAATTTGTTTTTTGTGCTGTAGCAGA
>Ga0074046_10003997_pt1 | contig 12130 bp, 8 predicted proteins | sample BogForMeECP23OM3_FD_94441 | JGI IMG/M metagenome (GOLD analysis project Ga0074046, IMG submission 94441) | Bog forest soil microbial communities from Calvert Island, British Columbia, Canada - Bog Forest MetaG ECP23OM3 | ecosystem: Environmental > Terrestrial > Soil > Wetlands ...
CATTTGAAAATTCCACCACGCTGCGGGTCACGAAATCAGACGGTTCGGAAGAATCGCTCACCTTCGACCGCATTATCATCGCAACCGGCTCCCGTCCCGCGATCGTTCCCACACTGAAGCTCGACACGCCGCGCATGATGGATTCCACCGGCGCGCTGAATCTCGAAGACATTCCCGGCACTCTGCTGGTCGTCGGCGGCGGATACATTGGGCTTGAACTGGGCTCGGTTTACGCTGCACTGGGCACGCGTGTCACCGTCGTCGAAATGCTCCCGGGATTACTCCCTGGCGCCGACCGGGATCTAGTACTTCCGCTGCACAAGCGTCTGGAAAAGATGTTCGACGGAATCCTGCTCAACACAACGGTCGCTTCGGTTAAAGACGAAGGCAACGGCATCCGCGCCACACTCAAAGGACAAGACGGCAACGCGCAAGAAAAAGTTTTCGATCGCGTGCTCGTGTCCGTGGGGCGCAAGCCCAACTCGGAGATCCCCGGCCTCGAAAAAACGCGGGTGCAACTCGGCCCGCGCGGCTTCATTCAGGTGAACAAACAACTGCAGACGGATGATCCCCCGATCTACGCGATCGGCGACGTCGTCGGCGAGCCCATGCTGGCGCACAAAGCCATGCACGAAGGCCGCACCGCCGCCGAAGCCATTGCCGGACACAAAGTCGCCTTCGAACCGAATGCCATTCCGGCCGTCGTGTTCACCGATCCTGAAGTCGCCTGGTGCGGCCTGACCGAAACGCAGGCGCAGAAAGAAAGCCGCGAGATCAAAGTCGCGAAATTTCCCTGGGCCGCCTCGGGCCGCGCCGTCACACTCGACCGTCCCGAAGGCATGACTAAGCTCCTGATCGATCCGCAGACCGAACGCGTGCTCGGTGTCGGCATCGTTGGCGCCGGCGCCGGCGAGTTGATCGCCGAGGGTGTGCTGGCCATCGAAATGGCGGCGCTCGCCAGCGACGTGGCCGCGACCATTCATCCGCATCCCACGCTCTCGGAAACGATCATGAATTCCGCCGAAGTTTTCTACGGCACCCCCACGGACATCTACCGCCCGAAGCGCGGATAACATGGCCTCTTCTGTTAAGGCGAGTTTGATCTTCGTCCTATGTCTGGCCGCGATTCTGCATTGTTCTGCGCAGAATTGTTCTGCGCAGACATCGCTGGGACAGATTCTGCAACCTGGTCCGGCGGCGACTACCACCAGCGCGCCCGTCGACCCCTTGAATCGCACCACTCCTTCGGGTTGCGCCCTCGGCTTCCTGCAAGCGGCGGGGGCAGGAGACTATAGCTTCGCCGCGCAGTATTTGCAGATGACCCCGGCGCACCGCCAGTCCGAAGGCGAGGAAGTCGCCGCGCAGCTCAAAGCCGTGATGGACGGCGCCACTTTCAACGGGCGCTTGGGCACCTTCACTCAGCCCGAAGGAACACCTCAGGAGGGCGTTCTTCCGGGGCGCCAAAAACTGGGCACCTTGTCGTCGGGCGATGTCGAGGACGATCTCGAACTGGTGCGTGTGACAGATCCGACCGCCGGCAAGATCTGGCTGATTTCCTCCGACACTCTGGAAAAAGTTCCCGAACTCTACGATCAAGTCCAGGCGCGCCACGTCGAGACCTGGTTGAAGACCTGGGTTCCAAGCGTGCTGGTGAAGCATCAGCTCGCGGGAATGCCCTGGTGGCAATTTCTGGCTCTGCTGCTCGCGCTCCCCGTGGCCGCGGCTGTGGGCTGGATGGTGCTGGCCGTGCTGGAGATTCCCCTGCGATGGTGGGCGCGGCACCGCGGCCAGTTGGTGACCGCGGACTGGCGCTCGGTTTCGGGCCCAGTCTGGCTGCTGACCGGCACTCTCATCGATCAAGCTTTCGCCGTGTACCTTCGCATGCCGCTGTTGCCGCGGCACTATTATTTTCAAGCCACGTCGATCGCGCTCATCGTCAGCGTCACCTGGATTGCGTGGCGCGTGGTGCGCTGGTCTCTCCGCCGCGTGCGCAGCCGCGCCCTGGCCCGCGGGCTCGCCGGCACGGGAACGCTCATGCTGCTGGGCGAGCGCATTCTTAAGGCAGTTATTTTCGGCGTGGGCGTGCTCGCGATTCTCGGCAGCCTGGGCTTCAATATGACCACCGCGCTCGCCGGCCTCGGCATTGGCGGACTGGCCATCGGCTTCGGCGCGCAGAAGACCATCGAAAATCTTTTTGGCGGCGTTTCCGTTCTCGGCGATGAAGTGTTTCGCGTGGGCGATTACTGCCGCTTCGGCGACCGCGCCGGCACCGTCGAAGACATCGGCCTGCGATCCACGCGCATCCGCACCGACGATCGCACCCTGCTGGCCATTCCCAACGGCACCGTCGCTACGATCAATCTGGAGAACTTCAGCCGCCGCGACAAAATTCTTTTTCAGATGAAGCTCGGCATCCGGCCCGAAAGTAAAGCGGACCATGTCCGTTTCGTGCTCGCGGAAATTCGCCGCCTGCTTTACAGTCACGCCCGAGTCGAAACCAAGTCGGTGCGCGTGCGCCTCATCGACATTGGAGGCAGTTCTCTCACCGCGGAAGTGTTCGCCTACATCCTGACTCGCGACTTCGACGAATTCGCCGCCATCCGCGAAGATCTGCTGCTGCGCATCCTGGATGTTATGGAGAACTCCGGCAGCGGCCTGGCGCTTCCCGCACAGACTCTTTACTTGAGCCGCGATGCGGGAGTTGAAAAAGAAAAAGCTGACGCCGCCGTCAAGAAGATTGCCGAATTGCGCGACAGCAAGCAGTTGCCCTTCCCCGACTTCCACGCGGATGACATCTCTCAATTCAAGGGATCCATCGAGTACCCGCAGCCGGAGTCAGCCGTGCGCAAACCGCAAGACGAGTCCGGCAAGACGCGCTAGGGACGTGGAGAACAGAAACCTGAGAAACGTATGATGTTACGACAGTTATCGCGTCTGACTCGTGGATTCCGTACCGATAGTGCTGACAGCGGATAATTGTCCCCTATGGCCTGCACCGTGATCCAGACTATCACCGGCCCTTCTGGCAGCCGCCATCTGTGGAGAGTCTTCGTCCTTTGCGCCGCCGTGACGCTGTCGTTCGGGCCCACCCTTGCCGAAGATCGCAAGAGTGTCGGCTCGTTCGAAATCGAAGTTGCCAGTAAGACCGGCTTTTTTGCCAGTCCCGGATACAAAGTTAAAATTGCGGGCAGCGGACGGATTACTTATCGTGGTTACGCGAACGTGCACGCCATGGGCAAACGACACGGCAGAATCTCCCGCGCTGCGGTGGAACAACTTGTCACCGACATCCGTGCATCAGCATTTCTGGACTTGCCCGGTCCCTACAACAATCAGCCTTGTTTGGCCATCGATAATTCTGAGGGAGGCGTGAGGATTCGGCTCGACGGCCGCGAAAAATCGGTCGGTACTTGTGGCGCTCCGCCGGCGGTGGACCGGTTGATGGACGAGGTTGAATCCCTAGCTCATGTTTGGCGCTGGGTCGTCTACGACCCCAAGGAGTTGCGCTCCGACATTGCCCATGGCTGGAAGGTTTCCGATCATATGCCGAGTTTAATGGAGGATGCAATCACTTGGGATGCGGATGAGATTATCCGTATCCTTGTCGGCAACGGCGCCGATGTGAACGGACTCGACGACTCGGATAACCATTTCCTGATGAGAGCGGTCTCGCTTGGAAGCGTCAAGGCTACGCGGGCCCTGCTTGACTTGGGCGCAAACTGGCGAATCGAGTCCAAGGAACCGGACGACAACATCGCCGTTCAGTCTGCCGGGTGCGATCCCGCAATCGTGAAGCTATTTCTGGATAAAGGCGCAGATCCCAATGCCTTCACGAACACGGGATATACCATGCTGATGAGCGCTGCATCGATGGCAAATCTTGCAACCGTGAAGCTGCTCATTGAGAGCGGTGCGGATGTAAATGTACGGAACAAGCGGGGCGATACCGCGCTTTCAGTTGCCCGACAACAGCAACTGGAATACCGGAATACGGCGCCCGAGACTGCACGATCATTTCAGCCCATCATCGATTACTTGCTCGCGCGCGGCTCTATTCCGTAGCCAATTCAGAAATAAATGCGTCGGAAAATATACGACCAGCGGCACCGTGATCAAATACACCAGCAGATACTCCCACCCCGGCATCACATGCTGCTCATGAAAGAACGGGCCCCGCGCCCAGTTCACATCCTGCTCGGGCCGCCAGAAATAATTGATGGGCACTACAATCCACGTCATCAGCGTTTGGAACTTCCATCCGCGAGGGTCATATCCCAGCCGCCAGATCGCCCACAAGAGCAGCGGCGGTGTGACCACGTGAAACAGGCTGAGCAGGCGAATCGGGAGCGGCAGGACCGGATCGAACATGTATTCCGTGCCACCGACGATGTGGCGGCCAGTCAGTAAAGCGCCCGCCAGATCGATAGTGTAAAGAGTCTGAAATAAAAGCAATCCTGACGCGACCCAGGAAAAAATCAGCGGACTCTCCAGCCACAAGCCAATCCCGATCAGCAGATTTCCCAGATCGCAGAAGAATAGGAAATTCTGTGCTCCGTATTGATGCCAGTAGACCGGCGCCCACACGATCATCCAGACCGTCCACGCGATCTTGAGCCACAGCGGGAGGCGCATGGCCCGTTATTGTATGGGATGAGCTCGGAGCTCATTACGACCGTCCATGCACAAGCGTAAGTGGTAAGTCAAAAGCCTTACTTCTCGCAAACTGCGCCAGAAATGGGGGCACCCAGCCGAGGAACCTAGTCACCGAGCCGAAACACAACGAGCTCGAAATTACTACCGTAACTTGCCCCGGCTTACGTGTGTACCTAGGATGACCTTGGTATGGGTTACGAAGCTCTTCTCTTCTGTCCCGATGAAAAGACCGCCCGCACGGTGACGCAAGTCCTGAGCGAGCTGGAGTTCAACGTCGAGGCCTGTCTCGAACCTTTCGCTGCAGTCAAGAAGCTGATGGGGCAACACTTCGACGCTGTCGTGGTCGACTGCGATAACGAGCAGAATGCCACACTTTTATTCAAGAGCGCGCGCAACTCGACGTCCAACCAGGCGTCGCTTGCCGTAGCTGTCGTGGAAGGTCAGGCGGGAGTGGCCAAGGCATTTCGCATCGGCGCCAACCTCGTCCTGACCAAACCCATCAACATTGAGCAGTCCAAAGGAACGCTGCGTGTGGCGCGCGGACTGCTGCGCAAGGGCGAGCCGCCCAAGCCAGGCGCTGCCGCATCCGCTCCCGCGACTGGAATTGCATCTGCGCTGGCTCCGGCCCCTGCGAAGCCTGTCGCCGCCAAGCAGGTTGCACCCGCAAGACCAGCAGTTCCGGCTAGACCGGCTACAGTCTCGGCTCCGCGTCCGGCTGCGGCTGCTGTAGCCAGGCCCGCAGCCAAGCCGCCGTTACGGCCTGCAGTGGCGGCGACCACGACTGCGATTCCCGCTGCGCAAGCCGCTCCGCAACCTCCGGCGAACAGCGCCGTGTCAGCGACTTTGAACAGCGACGTCCCGAGTGAAGATCTGCCCGCAGTCAGCGCGGAGAATTCCGCTGCCGCGCCTCCTGCACCCGCTTTGACCGCGTCCGCTAGGATCGCAGCGCTTCCCGCGCGAGCGGGGAAGCTGCCCGTTTCGGCTGCTGGTTCTGCTTCCCCGGCAGTAAGGCCTGCATCAAGCGCCAGCTTGCCGACTACGTTTAGTAGCGGAGCCGCCAGCGCGCCCGCTCCGGCACGGGAAGCCGAGGAATCGCCCGCCGCTGAAATACCGCTCGAAAGCAAAGCCCCCGAGACCGACCCTGTTCTAGACAAGCCGGCGGAGGCGGGCTCGAGTGAGTCCAGTTTTGTTGGGGCCGAGCCATCGTTTACGTTTGGCGGAGCCAATTTACCGGAAGAAAAGACGGGGAAGGGCAAGAAAACTTTCCTGGGAATCGCCGCAGTCGTGCTGGTCGGCGCAGCTCTCTATTACGGCTGGACGCAATACAAGGCAACCATCAGCCAGCCGGTACACGTCTCCGCACCCACCAAACCAGCGCCCGTGACTCCGAAGCCGGCAACTCCGAGCAGCGCTCCGGCAACATCAACGACGACACCGGGCACGACGCCTGGAACGACGCCCACGGACTCAACCTCTTTACCGGCTTCCCAGCCTGACGCATCTCCGGCGAAGAGCCCGAGCGGCGATGACGCCTCCCCGGACGCTCCGGATGCTACCGCGCCAACCTCTACCAACCCCGCGGGTTCGGCTACGCCCGCCGCCGGCAAAACAGCTCCACCGGCCAAGACTGGTTCGGCCAATGTTGGTTCGGCCAAGCCCCTGGTGGTCAAGGGAGGCACGGCTCCGGCCTTGCACGCCGCAGCCGCAGCGCCTGATGCCCCTGCTCCCAGCATGAGTGGGATCACCGCAGGCGCCAGCGCGCCTCCGCCAAACCTGGGCAGCGGCGGAACTGGATTCAAGCCAGTGCTGCAGACCGTCAGTATCTCGCAAGGCGTGTCGCGCGGGTTGCTGATCCATCAAGTGTCGCCCGTCTATCCGAAGAGTGCTCTGACCATGCGAATTGAGGGTGCCGTCGAGTTGCTGACGACGATCTCAAAGACCGGCGACATTACCCACGTGAAGGTGGTAAGCGGAGATGCGCAGCTCGCCAAGGCCGCCGCCGACGCCGTCAAACAGTGGAAGTACAAGCCCTACCTGCTCAACGGCGAACCGGTTGAAATTCAGACCTCGGTCACCGTGAACTTCAAGCTACCCAACTAGATTCACGTTTGCCGCGAGAAACGTCCCGTCTGTCCCCGGTTTCTCTCCCCGATTTCCTTTCCCGGTTTCCTTCCCCAGCACCCGCAATCACCTACGGCGTCGAGACTAGAAAGAGAACATTGATGCCTTAGCATGCAACTCTGCTCCTTCGCCGGTCCATCGAAGCCTGCAACCATCACAGCAGTGCAATGTTTCAGGAGGTTCTCGATGAAACGCGCCAATCGGTCAGCCAAACTGTGGGCTGCTGCCATCGTTTTTTCCTTCGTCGCTTTCAATTCTCACTTTGGCGCATGTCAATCGTCTGCCCAGCAAGCCGAGTCTTTGGACGAGCGTCTGCCGCTCCTCTTCGAACAAAACGTAGGACAGACAAATTCACAAGTGCGGTACCTGGCCCGCTCCGGCCGATACCAGATCTATCTGCTCCAAAACGGAGCCGTGCTGAAGGTCGCCGGCAAGGAGCGCGACGCTGTGCTCCGGACCACCCTGCGAAAAGCGAACCAGAACGCTCCCGTTGACGCGATAGAGCCACAGTCTGCCAAGACGAACTATCTGCTCGGCCCTAGCAGTGCCTGGAAGACAGGCGTCGCGAACTTCGCTGCCGTGAAGTATGAGGGTGTGTACCCGGGAATCGATCTCAAGTATTACAGCCGGGAGCAACAACTCGAATACGACTTCGACGTCGCACCACAAGCCGACCCATCCACGATTTCGCTAAATATCGAGGGCGCAGACAAAATCACAATGGACAAAGACGGCTCGCTGGTGCTGAAAACGGCAGCGGGAGATGTGCGTTGGCTGAAGCCATTGGCATATCAGCAATCGGAAACCGGACGTCAGCCCGTCGCCGCCGCCTACTGCATCCGCGGAAATCGCGTCAGCTTCAATCTTGGAGCCTATGACCGCGCAAAGTCTCTGGTCATCGATCCAGCCATGGTCTACGGAACCTTTCTCGACGGAAGCACCGCTGATCGCTACACCGGCTTCCTGGTTGACTCCGCCGGCTTCGCCTACATTGTCGGCTATACCTTATCCTCCGACTTTCCGGTCACTCCTGGCGCCTACCAGAATTTTCATACGCAAAATAACGAGGCTTTCGTCTCCAAGTTAAGTCAGGATGGCTCGTACCTTCTCTGGTCGACGATCGTTGGGGGTACGGGGCCTAACAATGGCTCATTGCCGGTCGGCTTCGCGTTAGACTCCACTGGGAACGTGTACATTGTCGGGGTAACCGGCGACTATACCTACGACAATAACACTGGGGCGTTGATTCCCTCCGTTTCCACATTTCCTACCAGTGCGGGCGCTTACAACCGCACAGAACTCGCCGGTTGGCGTGAGTTCCTGGTGAAACTGAACAGTACGGGCAGCGCTTTAGACTTCTCGACTTTCCTGAGCGACCAACCCAACATCATTCCTTACGCTGTGGCCGTCGATGCCGCCAGCAACGTTTATGTAGCGGGATACTATAGCCACGCCAGCGGTCTTCTTGCTCCATTCCCGGCTACATCCGGCGCTTACCAGTCGACCTACGGGGGAGACAACGACGCTTTCGTCATGAAGTTCAATTCGACGGGAACCGCGCTGGACTATGCCACACTCGTGGGCGGCGAGTACGACGACACAGCCCGGCAGATTATGGTGGATCCCGCCGGAAACGCAACCATCGCTGGCCCCACCTACTCTCCCAATTACCCGATCACCTCGAACGGACTCAGGCAAGCCGCCGATGCCGGCGGCTTCATCACTACCTTGAATTCCACCGGCACCGGGCTGATTTATTCCACCGTGCTCAACAATGTGGAGTACATCAACGTAAAGCGCGATAGTGCTGGCTACTACTATGCCGGAGGTTCGGCTGGCCTGAACTTGCCAACCACAAAAAGCGCTTTCCAGCGAACTTTCCCCAGTATTGCAACCGGAACCCACCAGGGGTTTCTTACCGAAATCGACCCGTCCGGGAATCTGGTCTATTCGTCTTATCTGGGCGGCAACGTCGAGGTTTCGTCGGAGGAGGATACACAGATTCTGCTCGTCTCGCCCGATAGCGTTGTAGTGGGCGGCGATCGCTATGCCGATGCCACGTTCCCAGTTACCGATCGCAGCTACGAGCAGGACGATTGCTCTTTTCTCGCCAAATTCAACACCCAGGCTTCGGGCGCGGCTTCGCTGCTGTACTCAGGATGTACGCCCGTGAACGGGACCAACAACGTCAGCGTGAACTTTTTCCGAGGTGAGGGATCCTTCTTTAGCTCGCTGCTCTATATCGATGCCTTCGACAACCTCTACGCCATCAATCCGGCCGGCCCCACGTCTTCCAACGCTTTTCAGAAAGTTCCGCCGAACCAGAGCGACGGCTCTTACATCTGGTTCGGAAAATACAATCTGAGCCAGCCCGGCACCGGAGGCGTGAATTTGAGCGCTCCTCCTCTAGTGAATGCATTCCCTTCCGGAAACCCCATCACGTTCCGGGCCACGGGAAGCAGTCCACAATGTTCCGCCGGTGTAGCCGCGATGCGCGTCTATACCTCGCCCGGTGTCGCCGCCTATACCACGTTAGGCGCAACTCTTGACGCCAATATTTCTTTTCCCAATCCCGGTTCGAACATTCTGCAGTTCAACGCTGTGATTGTGGTTTACGACAACTGTGGGAAAGCGTTCTCATTAACCGTCCCTGTCGTGGTTCAGGGATCGGCCGCAACCCTTAATCCGCAGGTGGTGTCACCGACCGACGGATCGAATGCCTACGGCGGGCCGAATGGCGCTGTCACTTCGCCCGTACATTTCGTCGCCAGTGCCAGCGTCCCCACCTGCAGCCAGGGCATCTCCGCCATGCGCATCTATACCGCGCCTGGGGTCGCAGCCTACACCGTCAGCGGCGCTTCGCTCGACACTTACCTGAACCTGAAGCCTGGAACCTACAATGTTGTCGTGCAGGCCTGGGATAATTGCGGAGGCGTGTACAAAACGCCGGTAACGGTGACGGTCGAGTAGTTGCTATCTGGCAATATCAGAGCGCGACCACCCTCAGAACAACGAAGGCCGGGTATTATTGTTGGAGGATTCTCTGGATTCCACGATGACAAGACGTCAGGGGTTGTTAAGCATCGGCGTGTGTTTCGTGCTGATCCTCGGATTGCGAATGGTGCCAACAATGAGGGCAGCGGACTCGTCCCCGATCGTTGGAAATTGGGAAGGGACTCTTGATCCGGGCGCTCGGCCGAAGAAGCGAATTGTCGTGCACATTACCGCAGCTCCAGACGGAAGCCTAAGCGGAACGATCGACTACCCTGACGAGAGCGCTTCGGGGGCGCTGATCACTGCCATAAACTATAACGCACCTGTCCTCCACTTCGAAAACACTTCCGGTCAGGTTTCGTACGATGGCACGATGAACAAAGAGAATTCGGAGATTGCGGGTACTTGGAAGCAAGGCGGGGCGGCGCTCAGTCTCAAGCTCAAGAAGAGCGCCTAGAAGAGTCAGAGTCTTGTTGGTTTCGTTTATGCCTTCGCGGAAACGCTTGGGTGGCGCCAGGGACTGGACAAGAAATTGAAACAGGCCCGCGCGTTTTACGCTCTCATTCTGCTATCGACCGTGGTGGGTGTCGGACTGGATTTCATAGGCATCAATCCTGTGAAGGCACTCTATTGGACGGCAGTCCTCAACGGATTATTAGCTCCCTTTCTTCTCGTCGCAATCCTGGTCGTCGCTTCGGATAGAGAGTTAATGCAGGACCAACCGAGTTTCCGCTTGGGATGGACCGTCTTGGCGATCACCACAGTGGCGATGTTCGCCGGGCGCAGCCATGTTGGTTGTATAGCCTGCCGATCTCGCTGCCGTCGAACTGTGCGTTCGCCGGTTTCGGCCAAACTAATCGTCGAACTGTGCAGTTTGGACCGGACGCGCCAACCTTCCCAGGGCTACGCTTGTACCCATCGAGCCTATGAATAGTCGTGGCGAAGCGCCAGCGTTTGGCCTCGTGGGAGAAAAAACACTATGACTCATGGCACCAAGAAGCCGGAACCCAAACTACGTAAAGCGCCCCAGCCACCGCTATCACACGCTGGGGCGATCCCTGACTCAGACCGTGCCAAGAGACCACCGCTCTCCATGCCCGCCGCCACCGGCCAGGAGTTGAGTCGCGGCGATCGCGTCGAGGGTTTGGGCAACTTCGGAAAGCCCAATGGAGAATTCGGCACAGTTGAGCGAGCTAACGACGAGGACGCGGTCGTCAAGTGGGATGACGACGGTCGAATAAGAATCCACCAACCATCTCTCAAGAAGATTTGATCGTTCGACGGGATGGAATATTTCGTCCACCCCACCGTCGCCACTCGCGCGAAGGACAATCTTTGGGGACGGAATCATGGGGACGGAAATCATGGGGACAATCATGGGAGACAATCATGGGGACAGACGGGACGTTTCCCCCCTGGAACGTCCCGTCTGGCCCCGGTTTCTCACCGTCCCCGGTTTCTCACCATACCGTCTGATTCTTGATTTTGATCGGATCACCACGGAAGAGGCTGCCCCACGACTTTGTCATCCTGAGCGTAGCTGTTTTTCAGGCGTAGCGAAGAGCCTGCCCTGAGCGAAGCCGAAGGGATCTCCCGCTTAACCGGCCTAATGCGCAAGCCAAGCTGCCCCACTCATCGCAATTTTCGACGAGTGGGCACCATGAACCTCGACAGGTTTTTCGCGGAGAGCTCATCATGCGACCCGGCGCACGCGCAGTTCAGCTTTCCCCAGCTTCATTGTCCAATACCGAATTAAGATGAGGGAACAAGAGCTAGAGGTCTGTGGCACCCACTCGTCGAAAACCGCGACGAGCGGGGCAGCCTAGCGTTGGGATGGCGCAAGCGAAATAAAAGTCTATGAATGAGCCAGCCCCCATCCCTTCTCTTGATGTTCGTGTGCATCATCGGCGCAGAGGGTGCCCCGTCCTTGCGCTTTTTGCAAGGGCGGGTAGCGATGCTGCCGACACAACGTTTGTCCTTCTGCACAAACCTCGTTGCCTATGCGGTCGTGGTTCCCGCCCTTTGCAGACTGCGCAAAGGACGGGGCACCCTCCGTCTTGTTTGTGCCAGCGAATTCAAAAGCCTGGGCCACCCGCCCTACAATTGCTCCCGTTACTTCAGGGGCCGGGTGGCCCGTCCTTTCTGTTGATGTTCGTGCGTATCATCTATGCAGAGGGTGCCCCGTCCTTGCGTTTTTTGCAAGGGCGGGTAGCGATGCTGCCGACACAACGTTTGTCCTTCCGCACAAACCCCGTTGCCTATGCGGTCGTGGTTCCCGCCCTTTGCAGACTGCGCAAAGGACGGGGCACCCTCCGTCTTGTTTGTGCCAGCGAATTCAAAAGCCTGGGCCACCCGCCCTTTC
>Ga0074046_10003999_pt1 | contig 12126 bp, 14 predicted proteins | sample BogForMeECP23OM3_FD_94441 | JGI IMG/M metagenome (GOLD analysis project Ga0074046, IMG submission 94441) | Bog forest soil microbial communities from Calvert Island, British Columbia, Canada - Bog Forest MetaG ECP23OM3 | ecosystem: Environmental > Terrestrial > Soil > Wetlands ...
AAGTGACCTTGAGCCTGTACCTGATACAGTTGCTCTCGGCTCCCCTCTGCAGGTAGACGTCGGTAAAGACCTCCCCGAGATGCTTCCCGTTCTTCAGTACCTCAAGTCGCCCGTGCTCTTCTACGGTGAAGCGGCCCGCCACGACGGCCTGCAGGGCGGACGGCAGTTCGTCGAGGTAGGCTGCGGCCATGTACGCCTTCGACCCTGTCGCGCCTCTCGACTTGACGCCGACGAACAGCAGAGGTATCTCCTCGCTCCTGCCGAACATGCTGAAGATTCCGTCGCCGCCAACAACCACGCCGACGTCGGCCTTCTTGTCCCCTACCGTCATCCCGACCCTCTCGATTACCTCCTTCAGTTCTTCGGGGTCGACCTTTGGCCTTCCGTTATCGAGGAGCATCCTGACCTTCACGGATTCACACTCCCTTCCTGCCTACGTACTCGAGCATGCTCCCCTCGCCCTCCCTCCTGCCTCCGCTCTCAAGGAACCTCGTGGCCTTGGCTCCCGCCTCGTCCTGCTCCGGCCTGGAGACTCCGAGCATCCCCATCAGCTTGAGGGAGTTCTCGATCGCGAAGCCTCTGAAGTGGTTGTTGAAGTATCCGAAGGTCCTGTTCACCTTCGACGACACTTCTGTCACCTTGGGGACCCACTTCCTGAGCTCTGCCTCGGTGTACCTGTAATTGTACCAGGGGCGCGTGCCTCTCCCGTGCCATCTGATGAAGGCGAAGTCCGCGGTCACCACCGTTTCAGGGGGCAGCAGAGGTTCGTCGACTATTACGTTGGCCACGTTCCTCGACTTCAGCAGCGACCAGACCTCGTCCCTCAGCCATGAGGGGTGGCGGAACTCGACGGCGAACCTGACGTCATCGGGCACGACCTCAAGGAACGACTTCAGCTTTCCGAAGTCCACCTCGTAGGAGTAACTGGGAGGAAGCTGGATGAGGACGGGCCCCAGCTTCCCGGTCGTGATGAGTGGCTTCATCAGGCTCAGGAACCTGACCAGGTCGGATTCGACTCCCTGGCTCAGGTCCAACCTCTTCTCGTGGGTTATTGTCCTCGGCAGCTTGGCTGAGAAGACGAATCCCTCGGGAGAGTACCTGGACCACCCAAGAACGAGGCCCTTCGACGGGAAGGCGTAGAATGTGGAGTCGATTTCTGCAGTCCCGAAGACCTTCGAATAGAAGGAGAGCTTGTTGGTGCTGGAACTCGGGTAGAAGACGCCTGTCCATTCACTGTACGACCAGCCCGACGTACCGATAAGAAGCTCGGCCATCCGTTTCGGTTCAGCGGGCTCCTGTTGATTTAAGCTGATGGTTTCCCTGAAACTACATCGCGGGCATCCAACCAGGCCTCGCCGACCAGGTCGCCACAACGTCGTGAAGGTGAATAGATTCGAAGGTTCTCGCGTTCACGTACTCGGCGTCGGGGAACCTAGCGACACACTCTCTCACGAGGTCCTCGGCGAACTTCGGGTTCGCCTGCGCTTCCATAATCTTCTTCGCCTCCTCGATTCTCTTCATCTCTTCCCTGAGTACTGCGGAGAAGCATTCGTTGATGCGGCCAATCACCCTGAGCGAGTCGAGAGCCTTTCTGCTCCTCAGGACCAGCGAAATCTCGGCCCTCTGCATGTGCCCCACGCCTACCATCTTCTTGCTGCAAGGACACGCAGTCATCCCGCTCACCTTGAACATGTATGTCAGGGCGCCCCTCTCTGTCGTCCTTATCCTCAACAGGGCGAACTGGTCGTCGTAAGGAAGCTCAAACGTGGAAGTCACCGAAGTACCCGGTTGCGTCTTGTTCACCTCCCTGCAGATCCATCGCAGCCACTCCTCCATGCCCCTCGCGTTCCGGTTGTTTGCGGCCCTGACGAGCCTGCTCATGTGGACACCCCTGTGGAGTCCTGTCGAGGTCTGGATGGAAAGGTCAACCGGCATGTTCAGGTGACCTGCGTTGAACATGACCCTCAGGTTTGCGACCCCTGCAGTCACCGGCAGGTGGGCCGACTCAGACTGGACGTCCGCTGTGGTATCGATGAACTCGAGAGCGGCCGGCGAATGGCGGTCCTTGGACACCAAAGGCACTATCACCGCTTCCCCATTGCTTATGAAATTTTCCCCACTTCGCCTACGTCTCTCAAGGGGTCGACGGCACCTGCCTTCTCGAAGGCTGCCATCCTCGCGCGGCACCCGTCGCACTCCCAGCAGTGGCTTCCGCCTTCCCTATGGCAGCTCCAGGTCAATCCCAGGGGGACCTCCAAGGAGGAGGCAAGCCTGACCACCTGGGCCTTCGTCTTCTCTGACAAGGGTAGAATGATCCTCGTCCGCCTCTTCCTAAGGATGGGTGACCCCACCCAGAAGGCCCTCTCGAGTCCGTCGAAGAAGGCCGGTGCCGCGTCTGCGAAGGTCTTGACGTCGTCTTTGTTGTGCCCTCCGGCTATGAGGTCCGCGCCTACTTCTTCGGCATAGGATGCGGCTAGGGAGTAGAAGACGGCGTTCCGCATTGGAATGTAGGTGTGCGGCATGCCTGCGAAGGTCGCTCTTCGGATGTCGCCTGCCTCCCTGAGGTCGGGAAGTCTGACGATGCGGTGCTCGCTGATGCCCGCCGCCCCGCCGATGGCCCCGGCCGCCTCGAGCTCTCTTCTCGCTATGCCGTGGTACTCGAAGGTCAGGGCCAGAACGTTATACCTCCTTCTCATCAGCTGGAGGCACGTCGCCGAGTCTATGCCGCCCGAGAGAAGCACTATGGCCTCTTTCGTGGTCTTTCCCCGTCTTTGTGAATCTGCGCCAGCAAGTGGCTCCCCTTGTTCAGCCCTTCATACACGTAGACGCCCACAGCCGTCACGTTCTCCGGCATCCGGGGCGCTATCCTCGAGACGACCTCCCTTGCGAGGTTCTCGACGGTAGCCTCGCCCGGCATGAGGATGGTCGTGGGCTTTGGAGCTTGGATTGCGAAATCCCCGTGGACGGTCTTGAACCTGAGGGTGATGCTCTTCGCGTCCATCTTAGTGACATACCTCTCGTTGATGAACAGCTTGTGGTCAAGGCTCCTGATGGCGTCCCTGATGATCTCCTTCGCTAGCCCGAAGTCGACGACCATGCCGTCGATAGGCCGGCCGACCACTTCGACCAAGGCTGACGACGTGTGCCCGTGCATCACGGAGCACTTCTGGGTCCTGGGGAGGATGTGCGCGTAGTCGAAGTTGAACGAGGGGTCGTCCAAGAAGATGGTCTGGAGGCCACCCGATTCCTCGAGGCCCAAGACCCGTATCCCGTGGTCTGACCCGTCACTTCTGTTGGCGTCCTTATTGATGAAGACGCAGCTCCTGCCTGTTCTCTTCAACCTCCGCATCTCATTTCTGCTGAGAGATCTCTCCACGAAGACCCACGTCCCATTGACCTGGAAATCGGCTGCGAGGGAACCAGCACCAGGAATTCGGACGTTTTCGTTGAATGGGATTCTCAGGGAATCGAGAAGGTCGACGATGAGCTGGTGCGTGCTCGTCTTGAAGAGTCTCCCACGGTGCAAGTACTTCTTCTCGTATCCGCCGTGGGCCAGTCCCTTGAGCCGGGGTACCATCTCGGCCATCAAGTTCTGACTCAATGTCAGGTTTCGTCCAGAATGGCTTCGTTTATAGTATTTCCATTCTTAGGTGCGGTGGCGCGGCCTTGATCCAGCCTGGTTAGGATAGCGGCTTCCCAATCGCGGAGAGGAGACAGCCGTTCGCCCGGGTCCGAATCCCGGAGGCCGCACCTTCTTTCGGGTCTGAGCGCGCGCGCACTGACGGGAAAGCGCAACCCTTTTCTCAACTGGAAAGTCGCGATTGGGCTGCAAATGAAGAAGGGACCTGCGCTGTCGCCTTACGGATCCTGGAAGACGCCCGTCACAGCCGAGCTCTACGCGACGAGCTTCATCGGCGTCAACGAACCGGCCCTGGAGAGTGGGCAGTTCTACTGGAAGGAGACGAGGCCCAAGGAGGGCGGAAGGTACGTCGTCGTGAAGCCTCGCGGCGCCGGCGTCTTGCAGCTGACGCCGAAGGGACTCAACGTCAGGACCACGGTCCACGAGTACGGGGGCGGGGACTACGTCCTCCACGGCGGGAAGATCTACTTCTCAAACTTCAAGGACCAACGGCTGTACGTGCAGGGCCTAGGCTCCAGACCCCGCCCGATAACTCCGTCTGGGGTCGACCTCAGGTACGCCGATGGCGTGGTCGACTCGAAGAGGAATCGCATGGTCCTGGTCCGGGAGGACCATACTGTGAAGGGCCGGCAGGCCGTGAACACGATCGTGGGGATCGACCTTGCCATGGGAGGGCCGGGGGAGGTACTCGTTTCGGGAAACGATTTCTACTCTAACCCGCGCCTCGACCCCGACTGCTCGCACCTGGCCTGGCTCACCTGGAACCACCCCAACATGCCTTGGGAGGGGACCGAGCTCTGGGCGGGCAAGCTGGGAACGGACGGCACAGTGAAGGAGAGGGAGAAGGTGGCCGGCGGGGTCCAGGAATCGATCTTCCAGCCCGAGTGGTCGCCCGACGGTACGCTGTACTTCGTATCCGACAGGACCGGGTGGTGGAACCTCTACAGGAGGAGGGAGGACGGGAAGGTGGAGTCACTCCACCCCATGGAGGCCGAGTTCGGCGCGCCTCAGTGGGCCTTCCGCGAGCGACGCTACGGCTTCGAAGACTCGAACTCAATCGTCTGCATCTACGTGGTGAACGGGACTTCGCACCTGGGGAGGCTGAACACTGCGACCGGGAAGCTGGAGGAGGTCCCGACGCCCTACACTGAGATGTTCGACGTGCTGGCGCTGCCGGGGAGGGCGCTGCTGGTTGGCGGGTCACCGACCGAGTCGACTTCAATCGTCACTGTGGACCTCGACACGGGAAAGACAAAGGTCCTGAGGAGGTCCATAGCAAAGACCGTCGACGAGGGGTACGTGTCGGTGCCTGAGGCGATCCGGTTCCCCACGGAGAACGGCAAGGAGGCATTCGCGTTCTACTACCCGCCGAAGAACAAGGACTACAGGGGACCACCTGGAGAGAAGCCGCCGCTCGTCGTAATGAGCCACGGCGGCCCGACCTCGGCCACCCCGACCACGCTAAGGTACGGGATCCAGTACTGGACAGGGCACGGCTTGGCAGTCGTGGACGTCAACTACGGCGGGAGCACTGGGTACGGGCGCGAATACAGGAGGAGGCTCGAGGGGCTGTGGGGGGTCGTGGACGTCGACGACTGCGTCAACGCTGCCAAGTACCTGGTCGGAAGGGGGGACGTCGACGGCAAGAGGGTCGCGATCAGGGGCGGGTCAGCCGGCGGGTACACAACGATGTGCGCGGTCACCTTCCGGAAGTTCTTCAACGCCGGGGCCAGCCTCTTCGGGATCAGCGACCTCGAGGGATTCGACGAGACAACCCACAAGTTCGAGTCCCGCTACAACGAGAGGCTCGTGGGCCCCTACCCGGAGAAGAAGGACCTCTACAAGGAGAGGTCGGCCATCAACTACGTCGATAGGGTCTCCTGTCCACTCATCCTCTTCCAGGGGCTAGAGGACAAGATAGTCCCGCCCAGCCAGTCGAAGAAGTTCTACGACGCGGTCAGGAAGAAGGGACTCCCCACGGCCTACGTTGCCTTCGAGGGGGAGCAGCACGGGTTCAGAAAGGCGGAGAACATGAAGAGGTCCATCGAGCTGGAGCTATACTTCTACTCCAGGGTCTTCGGTTTCAAACCCGCAGACAAGATCGAGCCGGTGCCTATAGCAAACATGGCGCCGTGAGCGCACTCAGCGCGCGCCCCCGCCATCTTCATGCGCGTTGGACTCACGAGCACGGACGACTGCACGTTCTTGGCCGCGAAGTTAAGCCTGCATCAGGAGCAGCTCTGCCAGGATATCCTAGAAGCAGCGAACAGTGCCCGCCTACTTGGGTAGGCCAATCAGGACTTCCAGCGCCTTCGATACGTGCCCTTTTGGGTTGGTCTGAGATGAGAAGACGCTCCGCACGACGCCCTGCTTATCGATGACAAAGGTGACCCTCCCCGGGAAGATGCCGAGGGACGACTTGACCCCGTACAGGGCGCGGACCTTGCCGTTTCTGTCGCTGAGAAGCGGGAACTTCACGCCGCATTCGCTGGCGAACCTGCTGTGGCTGTCCGCGGGATCGGAGCTTATCCCGATCACCTCGGCGTTCAGCTCCTTGACTTGATCGTAGTTCAACCCAAACGTCTTCGCCTCGGTGGTACAACCCATCGTGAAGTCCTTCGGATAGAAGTACACGACGACGTTCCTTGAACCACGGTAGTCGTGTAACGAAATCTCTCTTCCGTCCTGTGCCTCGAGGGTGAAGTCAGGTGCGGCATCCCCCTCCTTGATTTTTTCGCTCATTGGTCTCTCTGTAGCTCCCGAGAACTCGTCCCTTAGGTGCCTTCTGTCATCTTCTTGAGCGAGAGCGACCCGTTCTTGATTTCGAGTTCGTAGAACTCGTTGACGTCAAGACGGATTCCGAGCATATCGTACTCGGATTCTGTGAGTGTCATTATCACCTTGGAGAACCCGAACTCCCTCATCTGGGGCATCAGCCCCATCGACTGCAACTGGGATACCATCCCTTGAATCGCCCTTCCTTCGTCGCTGGCAGGGAACATCTCTGGCCTGCGCGAGTCCCGAACCTCGACTAGCTCGATCTGCTTCGCCGGAAGTCCGGTCAGGGGATCGGTCACACTGCTTATCCTGTTGACCTTTATCTTGCTCATTAGTTCAAACCAGAGACCCGTTCACTATAAACTAAGCGGAAGCTGCGTTTGCAGGCCGTCTTCTCGGTGGAAACCAGCCTACTCAGAAGCGAGGTCTGGCTGAGGCTGATTCTCTTCCTCGGGGCTAAGCTCTGTCTGCTGTTGAGCTCCACCCTCAACCCGCTGGCTTGCGATGATCTCCTCCACATCGTCCGGTGAGAGTACGCGCGCCATCACCAGGTTCCCGAGCGAGTTTCCGGAGGCCTCCCCTGACACCCTGCCGATTCTCCCTCTCAGTTGCCTCCACTTCAGCCTCGTGTTCCCGCTCTTTGAGGTGTAGATTATCCCGAGGACGTCGCGGGCGTTGATGAATTTGATGTCTCTGATCTTCTTCAGGTCAACCTTGTCGACGGCCTCGACATAGATCGACCCCTGATCTCCCTCTTTTTCGGGGAAGACCTCTGGGTCGCGGAAGTAGGATTCGGGAATGTAACTCCTGCAGGTGCTGTTGATCAGGAACCTGCGGAAACCTTCGAGGTTGCAGGTCAAGTCGAGCTCTACCAAATCCCCTCGCCGAAGCCCCTCGAACGGTTCACTGGTTATAAACTGATTCCTGTCCTATCACCGTTCGATTTCTGGGGCCTGTGCGGGTCCTTCTACCCTGGACAGTCGGAAGAGCAGCGAGAGGAAGGAGACAGCACTCCCTCATACACCAACTCCGACAACCTACAGCGCGGCATGTGAGACACAGGAGGCAACGGGCTCTCACCCGCGACGCAGCAGGATGAGGAATCATCCGTTAGCGCAACGGAATCCTTCTTCCGACTCAAGACTTTAACGAAAGCCGCCGACAGGCCGCTATGGTGGGTGATGACCGGATTAGCCCGATTGAACGCAATGAGAAAGATCTTGAGTCGGGAACCCACCAAACAAGACCTGGCCACAAACCGGCCTCTCCTATCTGCTTTGCCTTCCCGCATCACTCGCGCAGCGGAATCGCCGCTTCCAATCCCAAGATTAAAGGCCTGAGGCGTTCACAGGTGCCGCAAGATGCGATATCTGATTAGAGTCGTCCAGCGCGATGGCCTGGGAGACAGATTCCTCTCTTCGATCAAGGCCGTGGCGAAATCGGTCGGCGTCGATGCGCGCAACCCGAAATGGACTTCGTATGGGGCATTGGAACTTGACATCTTCGCACCCTCGAGGGCAGACATCGACACCTTCCTTGCCGCGGCCGAACCTCTGGGGAGCTTGGAATTCTTGAGGGATTTGAACGTCGCGCCCCAGCACAGGACCGAAGAGGAGCTCTTCTCCGAGGCCCGTCGTTATTTCAACTCAGAGAGGTACTGGGAGTGTCACGAGGTCCTAGAGGGCGCCTGGAGGCTCATGAGCGGAGAGGAGAAGCTGTACGTGCAGGGAATCATATTGGTCTGTGCGGCATTCGTCCACCACCAGAAGGGCGAGGACGAGGTCGCCCTGAGTGTCTTAAGACGAGCACTCAGGCTTCTCGATTTCGGAGCGCCGCGCTACCACGGAATAGGGGTCAACTCCCTCAGACGGCGCGCGGACAGCATAATCTCCTCGGGCCGATTCGAAACCTTCAGGATCTAGCCGAAGACCGGGAGGTTCAAGGGGTGATACTGCTCAGAGACTTTGGGCTCGAATCTTGCCGCGGCGACGCTCAGGACTAGCGTAAGAAGGCCCATTGCGATGGTCAGCACAGTGACAGCTGTTGCGTCAGAGCCTGAACCAATCCATTCCGACCCCGCCATCAGAGCCGAAAGCAGGGCTGACGCATGGAATACCCTTTTCGGTCCGACACAGTTTACGAACGAATCAAGGATCAGAAGAATCGCTAGCGCCAGAGTTAGGGTTGCCCAGAAGGACGAAGATGGATCAGCCCGGTGAACCACACTCCAGCTGTCAACAGGCCTGTCAGTATCCCAGCGCTAGCAGCCAATGTGGTAATCCTGACCAAGTCTATCGCAATGTCAGCCTATAGTACCCTGCCTCGATGTTCTTGTTGACGTACTCCTCGACCAGATAGATTCTGTGGATTGGATTGGCGACCTTTGGAGAGAGGGAGTAGTCCCCGCCGATTATGAACTCGCGCATCTCTCCGCTCTTACACGCGTGAGTGAACTTCTTCCCCGGTCTTACTCCAAGGCTGTTCATGCTAACGTCTTTGATTGTGGTGCAGGTCAAGATGCCCCACTTCTCGTCGTCCGGGATCGGCTCGAAACCGACACCCGCCTTCAGGGTCTCCCCGTACCGCCTGTCGTCGCAGTAGAGCCTCTTGCACTTCCTACATCTCCAGACGTCGACCACTCCCTGGAGGTAGTTGTCCCTGTTGACGTTCACCATGCCCATGAAGACAATCTCGTGGGGGCAACCGCTCAAGCTTTCTTATCTGCCCCCCTCGTTCGCCCTTTTCTCCGTTGCGGCCTCGTAGACGGGAATCAGTTCGAGCATCAGCTTGTCGACTCTCAGTCTCCTCTCGTTGATTTCTCTCACCCTGCTCTCCCTCCAGATTCGGTAGTGGTTGACTAACCCATGCGTGTGCCCAATGTCGCCCTTCAAACCCCGGAAGTCCCTTGCGAATTCCAGAGGAACTCGAAGTAATCCTTGGCAAAGCTCGCCAACCCGTGGTGCGAAGCCCAGATTGCGAGCGGCAGGGCTCCCTGCTCTCCTCCGCCCAGCAAGAGGACGACTTCTCTGGAGTCAGAGACGAGGCCTCCTCCGTACATCGTCTTCCTCATCCTGATTTCGGCTGACCTTGACAGCTTCTCCGCCATTTCTCCCGCCAAGTCAGGCGAAGTGAGTATCAGGCTCTTGACGCCCCTCTCCTTCAGGGCGGTCAGTAAAGGCTCGATTCTCTCCGTGAAGGGTAGCAACTGCGACGGGAGCGCAATCAGAAGCTCTGTCCTGCAGTTCAGAAGGAGATTCTTCACTCTCGACAGAATCTCGTTCGTGCCTCTCATTATCCAGATGTCCGGCTTCTCCTGTTCACCTCGGCTGACGTAGACCCCCATCAGCTCCCCCAGCGCTATCTGCTCCTTCTCCCTCCTGGCCGTCTCCTGTCTCGACTTTAGCTCCTCGAGCGCCGTGTCGGGAGGCTTGGCGGTGTAGACGATTGGCCGGCTCTTCTGCTCCTCGACCCACCCCTTGTCGTGCAGCGACTCCAGCGCGTCGTAGACCTTTGAGTACGGTATCCTCGCCTCCCTGCTCACCTCGCTTGCTGTCATCGTTCCGCCCTTCAGAAGAGCGACGTATGCCTTGATTTCGCTACCCGTAAGGCCCAATGCTACGAGAGCCGCGGCTGCGGGTTCACTCAGGCTCAACTACCGGACGGCCCTCCTATTCGGCCTTCCTTTGAAGGCAGTGCGCGCGCCTCGAACTCAGGCAGACGACCTTCTTTCGGTACGAGAGTCCCGATTACCTGTGTGAATGGCTGACCGACGATTGCGTCAGCGCGTACTACGGGTGGAAGGCATGTGATGACCCTCTCGCCGCCACGCCTAGCCAGCATCTCATCGGAACGGCGGGATTTCAACAGCAGGAGTCCTCAGGGCCACCGTGAAACTAGCCGCATCTTAACCTTTCACCCTCTGTAAAGTTAAAACGCTTATATGCTCGCTTCGAGAAGGAGACTACCCAGCGCTTTCCAATGACTCAAATCGCAGACGTCAGTCTAGAACTCAAGAAGGAGATTTCGAAAGGGAAACTCATCCGACAGACGCAGTCGATTTGTCCGGACTGCAATCGCATCCTCCCCGCGATCGTCTTCGAGCGGGACGACAAGGTCTGGATGACGAAGACCTGCCCGGAGCACGGCGAGACCGAGGAGCTCTACTTCGGCTCGTACGAGATGTACGCAAAGTTCTCACGCTATTGGAAGGACGGAAGGGGCGCCCATGCGGCCAACGTGCCTCTGGACGTCTGCTCATGCCCTGCGAACTGCGGCCTCTGTTCCAGCCACCTGTCCCACACGGCGCTCTCCAACATCACAGTCACTAACAGATGCGACCTGACCTGCTGGTACTGCTTCTTCTACGTCAAGAAGGGGCTTGAAGGAGCTTACGTCTACGAGCCGACGCTGGACCAGATCAGAGAGATGGGTCGCTCTTTGAAGGCCGAAAGACCGGTCGCCGGGAACTCCGTCCAGATCACGGGCGGCGAACCGACCTTGAGGGAGGATCTGCCGGCCATCGTCAAGATCCTGAAGGAGGAAGGAGTGGATCACATCCAGCTCAACACGAACGGCATCAACCTGGCGCTGGACCCGGGTCTCGCCAAGAGGCTGAAAGACGCCGGGGTCTCGAACCTCTACATGAGCTTCGACGGGACGACCCCAAAGACCAACCCGAAGAACCACTGGGAGGTCCCATATGCTATAGAGGCCTGTCGGAAACAGGGGATTGGAGTTGTCCTCGTGCCGACTATCATCAAGTCAATCAACGACCACGAGCTGGGTGACATCATACGCTTCGGTCACAGGAACATCGACATAGTGCACGCGGTGAATTTCCAGCCTGTTTCACTGACGGGCAGGCTCACGAAGGCAGAGCGAGCTAAGTACAGGATCACCATCCCTGACTGCATCGAGAGGGTCGAGGAACAGACCAACGGAGAAATCTCGAAGGACGGCTGGTTCCCAGTGCCGTCCTGCTCCCCCGTGACCAGCCTCATCGAAGCGTTCACCAAGAAGGAGCAGTACGAGCTTTCGATACACTTCGCGTGCGGGGCGGGGACCTACGTCTTCAACGACCCCGACAAGAAGAGGCTCGTCCCGCTGCCTGAGTTCGTCGACATCCCGGGGATGATCGAGTACCTCGACGAGAAGACTGAAGAGATCAACTCTGGAACCAACCGCTATCTCGTCGCGGCCAAGGTCCTAACCAAGGTATCGTCTTTCGTCAACAAGGAGAAGCAGCCCAAGGGTCTGAGTTTTGCGAAGCTGCTGACGGACGCGCTTGTCAAGCACGACTACTCATCCGTGGGCCAGTTCCACCTGAAGAGCATGTTCCTTGGAATGATGCACTTCCAGGACAAGTACAATCAGGATGAGGAGAGGGTGCAGAGGTGCGACATCCACTACCTTACGCCTGACCTGAGAATAATTCCGTTCTGCAGCTTCAACGTTCTCCCGGAATGGTATCGTGACAGGATTCAACAGAGGTACGGCATGCCCATCGAGGCATGGGAAGCCAAGACAGGCAGGAGGCTGGAAGACGATCTCTACAGGGGAACTCTGAGGCGGGGAGGTCATGCTGCCGGTTGCGGATGTGCTGCAGGCGAGCATGGGGAGCCCCTCCCGATGCAGCCTATCACGGGAACGTAGGGCTGCCCGGCGGTCCAGCAGGTCACTCGGATGCGACTGCCACTGCTGTCCGACGC
>Ga0074046_10004001_pt1 | contig 12123 bp, 16 predicted proteins | sample BogForMeECP23OM3_FD_94441 | JGI IMG/M metagenome (GOLD analysis project Ga0074046, IMG submission 94441) | Bog forest soil microbial communities from Calvert Island, British Columbia, Canada - Bog Forest MetaG ECP23OM3 | ecosystem: Environmental > Terrestrial > Soil > Wetlands ...
CCCGACAAGGGCTTTTTTCATATTGAGGTGGGCATCACAGATGGAGCGGATCCGTACAAGGGTATCTTCCTCGAACGCATAGGTATGGAGCGTGACAAGGATGGTCTTGCCGTGATCCACGAGGGACTTGCAGTTGGTAAAGAAGGTAAGGATGGTATCGGTCTGGGCATATTCAGTAAAAAGCGTCATTGAATCGACTATCGCAACCTGCGATTTGCTGTTCCTGATATGGGTGATCAGCCGTGCCAGGATGCCTTCCATCTCCTCTTTTTTCCATTCGAAGCCCACGACGTGAAGCGGAAAGACCTTGAGATATCCCCATGCATAATATTCGGAGATATCAAGGCTCATCGATTCCATCTGCTTGATGAAGCTCTTGCTCGTGTTTTCCGTAGTAAACAGGTCGACGGACATTCCCTGTTTCAGTGCCCCCCAGACAATCTGCTGGGTGAGAACACTTTTGCCGGTATCGTTCTCGCCCTCGATAAGGGTAAGGGACCCTACCGGGAGGCCATCGGCAATCTTCTTGTCCAGCTCGCTGTTACCGGTCGAGATGATCTGCCGGTCCTCCCCCCCCATCAGGTCGGAAATATTAGCGGCCATGCTCCCGTCCTCCCTTTAGAAAAATTCCGATGCATAGACGCCGTTTCCTGTGGTGATCTGGAACCAGGACGGAGATGTACCTGTCGATGTCGTGACCTGCAGGATATAGGATTCCCCGGGATCGAGCTCGTGGGCGTGGATAACCTCATTGCCATAACTGGATATCGTCCATGTTCCGGTACTCTCACCATTGCCATTATAAGTGTACAGCTGATAGTTGTTAGAACTGTTGTCATAGACAATGACGTCCATATGCGTGAAGTCCGAGATGATCTCTGTCCCTGTGTTTTTTATCGTGCAGTTGAAACCTGATAGACCGGGGGTCGCATCGGTAATGGTAAAATCGGTCCGTAATTGTACCTGCTCCTGCAGGGTGACGGATTTCTGGGCGGTTGTGACGATTTGGGCGGTGGATATAGTACTTCCAACCAGCAGGTACGCGACGATCACCAGAAGAAGCACCCCTACTGCGGCCCCGATAAGATCTGCGACTGCCATACCGGGTCACCTTATGGAGGATTCGTTGTGAACTGGTCCGATCTCCAGATCCCGTCGGGCAGAGTGAACTGGAAATAATTCAGGCCGCCATTCATATTTAGTGTTTGAGGCAATGCGTCAATCTCCAGGGTTTCACCGGGGTCCCAGTAATTATTATCGTTCAGATCGCTCAGCGTATACGTCCATTGACCGGCGGTCAGAGGACCTGAATGGACTAAACTCAGCTGGTTATAATTCCCCGCAGTCTTATCACCGCAGATAACAAGGGACTTTTCGATATCTGAAAGCGGTATCTGTATACTCCCGGTATTTTTCATCCAGATCTGGGCGTACCCGCTGCTATTTCCCACGGCCAGGACAACCTTAAAATCAGTCCGGATCTGCTGGTCCGACGCATGACCGGCGGAAGAAAACGTCCCAGCCATCTGGTAGACAACCGGGAATATGGCACTGATGAGTACACCGGCCGCTATCACTGCCGTAATCAGGAATATGGCGGTCGTGAAGGTATCTGCAGACATCGGTTATATCCTGTCCGGCAGGTTCATCCATTCTTCGTCTTTTCTCACATTCCGTGAAGGTTCCTGTTCTTTGACCGGTACTATTGCTGCCTCCGGTCTTTCTTTTGCCGGCATTACCTGCTGGCGCTGTTCCATCATGACCTCAATCATGTCCCGGTCGAGTGAGGAATCATTGGGCGAGAGGATCCGGTTGAGTGCATACAGTTCGGATACAAATTCGTCCGGCCCGACCTCGTGCTCGTCTCCAAGGTTTGCCGGCATCAGCCGGGAGATCTCCTTGATCTCGTCACAGGATTCCCGCGAAATATATCCCATGATCCGGTACGATTCGAGAATGATATCAAGCCGGTCATGCCCGAATTTACGAATGGCCCCGTTCGTCCACTTGAACAGTTTGTATACTTTCTGGAGCCGGAGTTTTTCATTGGCGAGCGCGTTCTGGCCGGCCTTATGGCCGTTTGCGGGGATCTGGGCCTTTAAGAGCGAGAGCATCTGCTCATCCGTTATCCGTTTCTCATCAGAAATTGCAGGGGGCGGCATCTCTGGTTTTACTTTCGGCTCCGGTTTTTTGCTTTCTTTTTCAAGTTCGGCCTTTGCGGCGGCATCAGCGGCATCAAGTGTTGATTCACGTGCATCCAGTGCCGCTTCCTTTGCCTCCAGTGCGGCTTTTTTTGCATCGTGGGTGGAATCAGCAATCCCGCCGGCATCGGCGGTCCCTCCGGATGCTGCCAGGGTAAACGGGTTCTCCAGTTCGTTCATCCGTTCCCTGATGTCCATTAACAGGCGCTTGATGGAGGTTTTTATGAGGTCTACTTCCCGTTCGAGGTTCTGGAGCTTGACCTCGGGATCATCCTCAGAAGCCGCGGTGATGATGTGTTCGACCTGAGCCTGATTTACCGCCATAACATTCAATTATTATCCCGTTTTTCGTTAATATACTTTCCCCCGGGAACCCGGGGATTGGCAGGGATTTTTTCCTGTTTTGGAGTTCAGGAACCGGTTTTTTGCAAAGTACAGGAGGTTACAGAGCGATGTACTGTGGTGATTCTGGCACACCCGGAGATACCGGCACCAGTTACCCGCCATCCTTGTCCTCAAAGAGGACCTTTCGAAAGATTACCGGGATATCGTAGAACTCACCGTAATCGTGGACATATTTACAAAATTGCATCTTGGTACTATCCAGACACTGGAATGCCATGTCGGTTGTGCCAGCGGAACGTTATACCCGTCACCGTGGCATCTCTGTAATACCGGTGATCTCATGGCGGGCACATTCAAGAAAAGGGATTAGTAGAGTGGCTGGACTGCGGTCAGGCCACCGGGTATCGTCCTCTGGATGGGGAGAACTGCTCCGACTGATGGCTGGAAATTAATCGAGAACTGCGTATTGGGAGTTGCTGATGACGGCAGCCCCACCATAAGGACCATCTGAGCGTTGTTGTCGAGCATGGCGCCCGTCGTTACGTTATTGATTTTCTGTCCTATGCACCAATAATTGTTATGTGTGGTTAGGGTAGGACAGGTTCCGCTATCTGTCCCTATGCCCCCATAGCTCAGGTTTGCATTGTGGCCTCCGTTATTGTCAGTATAGGATACCACCATCGCAGACAGATCGATGGGAGTGCCGCCTGCGGTGAGAGCAACGGTCACGTTGATATAGCTGATGGCGGTCGGGTCAATACCTGAATTTGCAATCCCATAGGTATTCCCGACCACCTGCATGCTTGAACTTGCCTGGCTGACGCCCGTATGGACGGTTGACTGTGCAGTCTGTGACGTGAAGAACCCGGCGCCAAGCACCACGTACGAGAACGATGCAGCAACAACAACAAATGCAATCAGTACAATCGCAGCCTCAAGGCCGGTAAAACCGTTTTCGCAGGTTGGAAGCAGATCCATCTGTTTCAACTCCTGTGTGTCAGATGCTTGTGAAGAGGTATCTCCTTTTAAAACGACGCAATCTTATATAAAAATTTGCACACGGGCATCCTCTTCGCTCAGGACGGCTAAAATGCTGTCCCGGGATTACCGCCTCCAAATCCAGTGTATCTCCTGTGAAGGAGGTGTTATCCGGAAGTGCCCGTATAACTCCAGGCAAAGTACATATTCCTGAATTTAAGAGGGGCACATTAAAAAAAAAAGATTTAGTAGAGTGGCTGGACTGCGGTCAGGCCACCGGGGATCGTCCTCTGGATGGGGAGGACTGCTCCGACCGACGGCTGGAAATTAATCGAGAACTGCGTATTGGGAGTTGCTGATGACGGCAGTCCCACCATAAGAATCATCTGAGCATTGTTGTCGAGCATTCCGCCCGTCGTTATGTTATTGATTTTCTGTCCAATGCACCACGTACCGGATCCGGTGCCAACGGCAGGACAGGTTGCTCCATCTGTCCCTATGCCCTCATAGGTCATATTTGGCAGGTGACCTCCGTTATTATCCGTGTAGGAGACTACCATCGAAGACAGGTCGATGGGGGTGCCACCGGCAGTGAGTGCGACGGTCACGTTGACATAGCTAATGGCGGTCGGGGAAGTAAGTGAATTTGCAACCCCGTAGGTATTCCCAACCTCCTGCAGACTTGAACTGGCCTGGCTGACGCCCGTATGGACGGTTGACTGTGCAGTCTGTGATGTGAAGAACCCGGCGCCAAGCACTACGTACGAGAATACGGCAGCCACGACGACGAATGCGATGAGAACAATCGCAGCCTCAAGGCCGGTGAATGCATTTTCTGAGTAAAGGTTTCTCATTTTTTTCACCCTCCTTTAGTATACCTCATACCATGTACCTGACGTCATCCCTGCAGGCACTGTCCTCGCAATCGGGAGCGCTGCACCGATCGGGGGGTTCACCTGGACTATGAACTGGGTATTGACACCAAGATCCGTTGGCTCGAACCCCGGTGAAACCGATACCAGAACCATCTCGCGGGGATTGAGCAGCCCGGCATGGGTGGTCTGGCCCGGATCTATCGGGGTATTCTGCTGGACCCACGAGTAAGTGACGCTCGAATTTGTAAAGGTCTCTACTTTTGTAGACGTGGAAACCGTATACGTTACTTTACTCATGTCCACCGCGTTACCGCCAGCAGCTAGCTGGAGGTAGAAGGTAATATTACCAATTCCGCCATCACCATTCGTATCGGCCTGAACACTAACCGGCCCGGATGGTTCCACTGCCGATGTTGCCTGGTTGACACCCGTGTGGACAGTCTGCTGTGCCTTCTGCGTCGTGAAGAACCCGGCGCCGAGGACTACATACGAGAACACCGCCGCAACGACAACGAATGCGATGAGCACAATCGCTGCCTCGAGACCGGTGAACCCTTCATCATTATGTTTACACGAACTCATGAATTCACCTTTGTGAATTTAGTAGACACTAGTCAATACCAGCGTCTCTACTGTGTTAAAAGGTATTTATTGTATAAATAGTTTTATTAGAAATCTGAATCCCTTTAAGCAATCATTTTGCAATTATTTTTAAAATTTGATGCGCGTACGGAAGAATAAGGCCAGGATTTATATTAATACTCCCGGGTCCGGGCCCTCCTCTGCCATCCGGACGAGTGGATCCTGACGTAACCCCTTTTTATTTATGAAGGTTCCAATAAGGACTACAGCAGTCATGGACAAAAAAGCTATCACCTATATTATTGCGGCATTCTTCATGGTTCTTGTCATCGCATTTGTCATAAAACCAATAGCCACCGGCCAGCCGGTCAATACCGGCCTTTCCTTTGCGACACCCACACCTTCCATGACGGTAACCCCCCACGTGGTATTCGCAAATATTACGACCATCCCCACGAAAATCACCACACTTCCGACCCCGGCCACCCTTACCCCGGTGCCAACATGGAACGGGAAGACCCAGACGGTCGGCTTTGTCAATCCGGGTAATTATCAGATCTCCACCAACCAGTCCCTGCCTCAGGGAACGCAGATCAATGCAACCCAGCCCGATGTCAACCGGACCGTATATGCAACCATATCGGGAAAATACAGCGGTACCACCCAGATTATTAACATCCCGTTTCCCTACTGGGAAGTATCCTACACCATCGACCCCATGATCGGCCCCGAATCCGGACCTTCTATGGTATCCCTTGCAATAACCCCGACCCTGGGAAGCAGTTATTCGCACAGCGGGATTCAGGGATCGTATTCCGCCGTGACCCCGCAATTCTCCATCCAGGTCATGGATGCATCCGACCCCAACCGTATCGTACGAACCATTTCACCTCCCGGAGGGATCAACCCCGATCTCTGGGAAGGCATTACCCAAGCGACACCGGCGGCAACCTCGACAACCCCGAAGAAGTACGGGGAGATTGCCCCCACACCGACTTCCCCCACAACCGATCCCCGGCCGTGGCTTGAAAAATTTTTCGAAGGCCAGCGGGGTTATTATTTCATCATCAATTCCCAGTATATCAATTCCTACACGATTAAGATCCTTATCCCTTCACGGTATATCGGACAGTACTGATTTACAGGAATCGATGGAAACAGCCGGGGCTGTTCATCCGAAACCGCGTCCCGGTTCATTCACCGGGATTGAGCATAACTATCAAAAACACAAGGATGTCCCGTACTGCACAGATACGGTAAATCCCTAAAAAACACCCACAACGTAATGCAGTACCAGGAAATCCAGCAAAAAGGATTCTTATTACAATCCGGCGCTATCAATCAAGCTTTCTTTTTCCCATGGACTCGATGTACATGATCTCCTTTCCTACCTCAAGCTGGCCCTTCTTATCCGCGGGAATGGCGATCTCGAAGTTGGAATAATCCTTCATGTCCATGAGCTGTGCCATATCGCCGGCAATGGAGATAACCTGCCCGCTCTTGCGTTCTACTACGGGAACATATGCCTTTGCAGATACAGGCTGGACGATCGAACGTTTGACACCGTCAAAGATACCGACCGCATCAATCCGTGCCTTTGCAGCCCCGTGTTTCCCGGGCTTGGAGGTGGCAAGGCCGACCACTTTGCACGGCTCATCCTCCACAACAATATAGCGTCCTTCTTTTATCTTTCCGATTTCGGTCTGTTCCTTCATTGTACTTCACAACCTAAAACGTATCCATATCTTAAACGCAGAAGTAATTTATCTTTATTGCCGTACATAAATACAACGTTGACTGTATCCAGAGGTTTTTACTGCTATGGACTTCCTTTCTGCCTGCGATGAGATGGCCGCGCTCGTCCGCGAACGTATCCATCCGCTGGTTGGTTCACCGGATGGAGGGCAGGTTATCCGGATGGGTGCCGACCTCACGCCGACCGAGAGGATTGATCAGGTCGCGGAAGACTGCGTGATCGGGTATGTCCGCGAGCACGATCTGTGCTCCCTTTTGATCAGCGAGGAAGCCGGCAAGGTGCCGGTTGATGGCGGAAAAGGAACGATTTTTCTTGACCCGGTTGATGGTACCTATAATGCGGTTGCCGGCATCCCGTTCTATGCCCTCTCCCTTGCATGGGCAACCGGCGGGGTCGTGCACCAGGCTTTCGTCCAGGACCTGTCTTCAGGGGAAACGTTTACCGCAATCCGGGGTAAATCTGCGTACTGCGACAGGAAACCGATCTGCGTCTCATCAACCTCGCGGCTGGATGCTTGCGCCATGAGCGTATATGGCCGGAAATTTGATCCTACCCGGATGATGCAGCTCGGCCACAAGATCCGGCGGTGGCGGCTTCTTGGTGCATCCGCGCTCGAGCTTTGTTATGTCGGCGCCGGGAGGATCGATGGTTTCGTCGATCTGCGGGGAACCCTCAGGGTGACCGATGCCGCAGCGGGGATGCTTATCTGTACTGAAGCCGGCGGAACGGTCTCTGATTTAAACGGCGAACCCCTTGAGTTTCCGGATGAAGTGACAGTCGGACGGTGCATTATTGCCACGAACGGCAAACTGCACCATAAGGTAATCGAGTACCTGCGGTGATCGGACATGAAATGCCTGCTTGTTTCCCGCATCGACCTGCCTGAAGCCCTTGACTGTGCCCGGATGATGAAAACTGCGATGGAAAATGAGGGGTATACCGTTTGTCTTGAGAAAGATACCGCAGCTCGCCTTGGCGAACCCGGCCACCCCTGCCACCACACCGATGCAGATTTTGCAGTAGTGGTAGGTGGAGACGGTACGATCCTGCACACCATCCAGCAGTTGCAGCACCAGATCCCCATCATCGGGATCAACCAGGGAGAAGTGGGATTTCTCGCGGATCTCGAACCAGAGGGGGCCTGGGATTTTATAAAATCTCTCTCTGGCGGATTTGCTGTCGAGGAGCGTATGAGGCTCTCTCTCCTGCGGGACAGCATGCCCCTCGGCGACGCACTGAACGAGGCACTCATTGTTACCACCCGCCCGGCAAAGATGCTGCGTTTCTCGATTATCATTGACGGTGTGGTCTCGGAGCGGTTTCGCTCCGATGGCCTGCTGGTCAGCACGCCTACCGGCTCGACCGCCTACGCAATGAGCGCCGGGGGCCCGATCGTGGATCCCCGGATACAGGGTTTCCTCCTTGTCCCGCTCGCCCCGTACCTGCTCTCGGCCCGCCCCCATCTCATCAGCAGCAACCGCCGGCTTGAGATCCGCCTGGAGAGCTCAAAACCCGCGAAACTGGTCATTGACGGGCAGAAGACCGTAGAACTGGGGAGTTCGGTCTCTCTTATCGTGCAGAAGGCAGAGCAGCCGTTGCTGTTTATCGATGCCCACCGCAATTTCTTTGAAAAAGTTGATGATAAGCTCCCGAAACTCTAGTCCACTCTGATCGCGCATGAGAAAAGAACAAGCTTTTCTTGATGAGCGGCTCTATTCTTGTTGATAAGGTGGTACGTGTGCAGGTCTCCATGAAGCTAGAGATGAAGGATTCTCCCGGACAACTGGTCGCAGCCCTCAAACCAATCTCCGACGTGGGGGGGAATATTATTGCGGTCATCCACCATCGTGACCCGGATTCCAGCCACCATATGTTAAACGTGCAGATCGTGCTTGCGCTTCCCGAGGGGCGTCTTGACAACCTGGTAGCGCTCTTAAAAGAGCAGGGCGTCCACATCCAGCGGATAGGTAAGGAGCGCCTGCTTTACAAGCGGACCGTGATCCTGATCGGCCATCTCATGCACACGGATTTGTCCGATACGGTCGACCGGATTGATTCCACGGGTTTTGCCGAAGTCTGCGAGATCTCTATGAGCATGCCTGCCATCAACGAGCGTTCGACATCCAGGGTCACAATCAAGGCAACCAACCGGGCGGATATGGATGCAGCGCTTGCTATCCTGCGCCGGGTCGCGAACCAGAAATCGCTTCTTCTCATCGAGCCGCTGGAGGAGATCGCATGAAGGCGGTACTGATCGGCCTGGGGTCGGTAGGACGCGGCGTCGCGGAGATGATCGCGACAAAAAATCCCGGTATCGCGATCACCGGCATTGCAGATTCAAAGAGCGGGTGCATCCGTGACGACGGCCTTGATATAACGGCGGTGCTCGAAACAAAGAAAAGGACCGGGGTCTGCGGAGACCGATCGATTGGCGCCATTGACGTGATTGAAAAAGCAGATTATGATGTCCTCGTCGAAGTAACACCTACCAATGCACTCACCGGGGAACCGGCAATCGGGTATATCCGGGCCGCACTTGCAAAAAAGAAACACGTTGTTACCTCCAACAAGGGCCCGATCGCCCTTGCGTACCAGGAACTGTCCGCCCTTGCACAAACGAATCGCGTAGCTCTCCGGTATGAAGCCACGGTCGGCGGTGCGATCCCGATTATGCACGCGCTCGAAGACGGTCTTCTGGGGAACGAGATTATCGCGATCTACGGGGTCCTCAACGGGACCTGCAATTATATCCTCACCCGGATGGCTGCGGAAGGGCTCACGTACGAACAGGCACTCATGGAGGCGCGGGAGATGGGATATGCCGAGGCCGATCCAACGTACGATGTCAAGGGGATCGATGCGGCGATCAAGCTGGTGATTCTCGCAAACACCATCTGGGGCAGCGGTTCGCAGCTGACCGATATCGACCTGACCGGCATCGATCTGCTCACCCCTGATGCACTGCGCCTTGCCGAGGAGGGAGACTGTACCATCCGGTTGATTGCAGAGGCTATCCCGGGGAAAAAGATCCTCCGGGTCTCCCCCCGCCTTATCGAGAAGAGCCACCCGCTGGTGGTCGAAGGAACGCTGAATGCGCTCACCCTCGAGACCGATATGGCAAAGGAGATCACGCTGATTGGCAAAGGTGCAGGATCGGTAGAGACGGCAAGTGCGATCATCGGCGATATCCTGTACATCCGCAACCACTATGGCGAGCGTGCTTGAACACCGGCGGGAATACCTGCGCCTGATGCGCCAGTTCACGCAGGACGCCGGTTTTTTTACCGTGACCGATATCCAGAAAGCCGCCGGCATCCCGAGGAGCACGGCACAGGACTGGGTAATGCGGCTGGTGCGGGAAGGATGCGTCCTCATTAAAAAAGAGAAATCGGGGAGAGCGGCGGCCCGTTACGCTTCCATCTCCGCTGTTCCGCAGAGCACCTGCCGGAGGATCTTTACCACGACAGATGGAGAACAAGTCGAGATCTTCCACGACTGCATGAGCGGTGCGTGTGCGGCGTTCTGCGGCTACCACCATGCCCGTGCGGGCGGTGTGCTCACGGACGTGAAACGCGACGGGACGCTGCTGAGGGAATGTGCACGTATCGGTGACTCTCCGGTGTCCATCGGGCTCCCGCCCCTTTCCGCGGTCGGGATCTGTGGTGTCGGGTACACGGGAGATCATATCGTCCAGCGGATCCGCTGCATCGGGGGCCCGGCGTACTCGCTCACGGACATGATGTCACAGGCGGAAGGCGTGATCCGCGTCGAGCTGGACCAGACCGGGGGAATTGTCGAAGGGAACGTCTGGACGCAGGCGCATGCCCATCTCACGATAGGAGTTGACGATACCGATTCGAAAGAGGGCGGGGCGACGTTTGCCCTTGCCCTTGCGCTGCTCACCAGGCTCGTGACAGGGAGAGCCGTGCTCCCCATCAGCCATCACGTTGTGATGCTCAACGAGAGCGTAAAGAACAAGACGGCCGGGAACTCGGCGAGCTACATCGAGGTGGCCGTTCTCCCGGCCCGGATCGACCGCGTGATGGCGAAGAGCCGGGAGTTTGTCGAAAACGAATCCCTCTCCCCGGAATGGGGGCTTGCGTTCCGGACGGGGATGACCATTCCTGCAAATCTGAGGGAGTACGGGAGAAGGGTGCGGGAAGAGGTGGTTGACCGTGCGATGGCAGAAGATGCCGCCCGGCAGACCGGGGCCGTCCTGTACGGGGGAAACGGTGTTATCGGGGCGCTCGGCGCAGTTGCGCTGGCCCGGCTCCCGCACGAAGTCCAGCTGGACCCGGCAAGGAAAATTGCGTGAATAAAAAGTTGTGACAGCAAAAGCTGCCCGCTTCATTTTTGTTTTTTCGCGATGAAGTCCCCGGCAATCATCCGGCAGAGCCGGTTGCTCTCTGTAAGGAAGCCGGGGGTTTCCTTAAGTATCGTGTCCCGTAGTGCGGGATCCATGTCCCGGGTCCACTCCCGGATTATCGCGTCGGTAAGTTCGAGATGGAACTGGAGCCCGAGGGCGGTTTTGTAAGAGAATGCCTGGTTTCTCACTGCATCCCCCGAGCAGAGGAGGTGCGCACCGGCCGGAAGGTCGAACGTTTCCCCGTGGAGCTGGAAGACAGAAAACTGCGCCGGCAACGCTGCACAGACTTCTTCCACGGCAGGTTCTTTCCGGATCCCGCGCCAGCCGGTCTCCTGGATGTACGGGTAGACCCGGGCGCCGAACGCGGAGGCGATCAGCTGGGCGCCGAGGCAGATGCCAAGGACCGGCCGGCCCTGTCGCACTGCTTCCCGGATCAATGCCTTTTCTTCTGTGAGATACGACAGTTCCTGTTCATCGTTCACGCTCATCGGCCCGCCCATGAACATAAAATGGGTGGCACCGGTTGCCGGTACCTCGCCAGTCTCGTAAAGCCGGAAATATTCGAACGGGATATCGTGATCGGTAAAGACCGTTTCGAAATACCCTGCCGGTTCCGATGCTGTGTGCTGGAATATAGCGATCTTCATGCTCTTACCTGACCGGTATGCAGGGAAGCTCATTAACAGCTTGCCTCCTTGTTTCCCTCAGGTTTTTGTCATACACTGCTGAGTTTCTCTTCAGGGATTTCCGTAACAAGACTCATCCGGCAGGGTTGTGGATACAGCCATAAGGAGGAGTTTACCGCACGAATTCCCTAAATCTGCCCCACATTACTCGAAATTTAAATCGATGTATTTAAATACTCAAATGAGATAATAGTCTGGTTATACAGTGTCATATCCGGCCAGCGGGTATGGAGATCGGAGTGAGTTTGAATGGCATTTACCAGAAAAAATGAAGACGCAGTATCACCGGTCATCGGCGTTATCCTGATGGTCGCGATCACCGTGATCCTCGCAG
>Ga0074046_10004003_pt1 | contig 12123 bp, 12 predicted proteins | sample BogForMeECP23OM3_FD_94441 | JGI IMG/M metagenome (GOLD analysis project Ga0074046, IMG submission 94441) | Bog forest soil microbial communities from Calvert Island, British Columbia, Canada - Bog Forest MetaG ECP23OM3 | ecosystem: Environmental > Terrestrial > Soil > Wetlands ...
AAGCCGCTGGTCGATTGGATGCACGTCACGGACTTCCACGGGTGGCGAAAGGGGCTGTCGTCGAGCGCAACGTGGGGCGACATGCGCGGCTGCATGCGCGAGGTGCGGGCTATGAAGTACCACATCGCGCTTGATCTGCAGGGCGCGATTCGCTCAGCGATGGCGGCGCGACTTTCCGGGGCGAAGTCGCGCGTTGGGGCTGCGGAGCCGCGCGAAGCGCCTGCGCGCAAGCTCTATACGACGTTGGTTCCAACCCGAGGGGCGCACGTGGTGGAGCACGCCTTGTCGCTGGCTTCGGCAGTGGCCGGTGAAGATCTCACCTACGAGCCGCCGGTGTTTCCGCAAGACCCCGCAACCGAATCCTGGGCCGACAGATTCTGTTCGACGCTTGGGTTTCGACGTCTGGCGATCGTCAATCCTGGCGCGGGCTGGGGAGCGAAGTGCTGGCCGGCGGAATCCTACGGAGCAGTTGCGAACGCGCTGGCGGAGCGTGGTCTGGCGGTGATGGCGAACGTTGGCCCTGACGAAGAGCAGTTGGGCCAGGCCGTGCGAGATGCCAGCGGCGCTACCGCACGCCCGGTGAGTTGTTCAGTGAGCGAACTGATTGCGCTCACGCGCCGAGCAAGTCTCTTTGTTGGCGGCGACACTGGACCGATGCATTTGGCCGCCGCGCTGGGGGTCCCGGTGGTGGCCTTGTTTGGGCCGACTCGTCCCGAACGAAATGGCCCATACGCCACCCGCGCAGTTGTCTTGCGCAGCCCAGAGAGCGTTGACAACAGCTCGCACACCGACCATCCCGATGCGGGTCTGCAGTCGATCGAACCAGGGAAGGTAATTGCCGCAGCAGATGGTTTGCTAAAGGATCAGGATGACTGAAGTTCAGCCTGCCTGGTCATGGAGCCGCATTGCGCGTCGCATTCGTGTACCGCTGGGATTTCTGTTTGCCGCGTTCTATCTTTGGCGAGCGCGTCCGGATTGGCTCTCGCTGGTTGCAGGTGGCGCGGTTGCCGCAGTCGGGCTATTTGTGCGGGCGATGGCGTCGGGACACGTCCAGAAGAACGAGCAACTCGCTTCGACCGGACCATACGCGTATTGTCGCAATCCGCTTTACCTGGGGTCAATCATCATCGCCACCGGGTTCGCGATAGCGTCGCGCGACGTGTGGGTTGGGGCCGGGATTGTCGTCTTGTTCACGGTGATTTACGTACCCGTGATTCGCTCGGAAGAAGATTTTCTGCGGCAGCACTTTGCCGAATACAACAGCTATGCCAGCCGCGTGCCTCGACTCGTGCCGAAGACGCTGTGGTTCGCTGGTTTGACTTCCGGGTTCTCGCGCGAGCTTTACCGGCAGCATCGCGAGTACAATGCATTTATCGGGGCCGCCGCAATGCTGGCGGCCCTTGTTGTGAAGATGCTCTGGTTCCCCGGTTCATGGTGACTTCGCTGATTCGCTGTCTAATACTCCTTGCAGTTTTAACCGCCGCCGTGATGCCGGGACCCAGCCGGTATTCCTCGGTATGGGCGCAATCCACACACGGTGCCACCGCACAGAACGAGCCGCAAGCTTCAATCGGCGCGGGCGCCCACATTCAGCCGTTGCGGCCGGGGTTCGATTTCCCGCGCCAAACCTTGCGCTATGAGGCTGAGTACCGTTTCTGGACAGCCGGCGTCGCTAGTTTGCGCGTCGAGCGCAATGGCAGCCAGGAGCATCTATCGGCCACAGCCGACTCAAGCGGCGTAGTAGCGCTGCTTTTTCGCGTGCAGGACCGATTCAATTCGTACTTCGACGCACAGACGCTCTGCTCCGCCCGGGTGACGAAACATACTGAAGAAGGTTCGCACTGGCGCGAGACGACGATCACGTTCGACTACGGCCGCGGCAAGTCGGTTCTGGAAGAGAAGAACCTGAAGACGGGGCAGTCGAAACGCGTCGAAAACGATATTCCCGGATGTGTGACGGATGTGGTGTCGGGCCTTCTGTATGTCGCCAGCCTTCCCCTGCAGCCGGATGCAACCTATAGCTTCCCGCTCAGTGACGGCGGTAAGACGGTTACCATTCAGGCGCATGTCGAAGGCAAGGAGCAGATCAAGACGCCGGCAGGCACATTCCAAACGATTCGGGTTGGCCCGCAGGGTGACTACAGCGCACTCAAGAACCGCGGAAGAGTTTTGATCTGGTACAGCGACGACGCGCGCCACCTGCCCGTCCAGATGCAGGCGAGAATGCTCTGGGGAACACTGACCGTGTACCTGACATCGATCGACAAGTAGCGCGGCTACTGCAAGTGAAACCGTTCGGCCATCAGGCGCTGCAGGCGCGGCTTGTAAAGGATGTCGTAAGCAAACTCCTTGTCGGGAAACATCGCCAGAGCGGCGCGCTTGGCGTTGGCGGCCAGCTCAGAAGCCTCTTCGATAGAGAGGTCAGCATCCTGGCTGATGACGGACATGACCATGCTCATCATGATTTGCAGCCGTCGCAGCTTGCGGCGTTCCTCTTCCGCTTCCTGCAGACTGGCGGGGGCGGGCTGTGGTCTGGTTAAATCCGTTCGCTCTGGTTGGTCCATTCCACTCCTTATTGGCGCAAACAATCCCTCGAGCTCCGGCCCTCACAGGCCGGACCCGTGATTTTCGTTACAATTTAGATGTTGACTGCCATCCCACCGTTGCGCGGCAATCCGTGGCGGCATCATACAACGAAACGGCAGATTCTCATCCACAAACCGTGATCGGTCGCACGAGACCGCAGAAATGTTGACGGCATAGATAAAGTACTGGAGGATGTATGGCAGACAAGCCGGAACCGGCAGAGGAACTAGTCAAGGTTTTTGATACCGAGCAGGAATCTGAAGCCATGGTCGTACAAGGCCTTCTGCAATCAGCGGGTATTGACGCGTATGTTCAAAGTCTGGACGCAACCCAGAACATATACCCCGGAGTAGGCGGCGTGACCGTCGTCGTCCGTGAGGACCAGGCCAAAGAAGCCTCCGCGATGATCGAGGAGTTCAGCAAGCATCCGGCGACGGATGCCGATGAGGTGGTCACCGAGGAGCCGGCCGGGCCGAAACCCTAGTGCCGTCGAGATAGAAAGATACGGCCCCGGCCAAGTCGGTGCGGTAGGTGGTGACGTGTTCGTCAGCGAAGCGGTGCATGACTTCCGGGCGGGGATGCCGAAATGAGTTGTAATATCCAGCCGACACTACCGCGAATTGCGGCGCGACCGACTGCAGAAACGCCGGCGAACTGGAAGTCAGGCTGCCGTGATGCCCGATCTTTAAAAGATTCGCGCGCGGATTTTCCTCTTGAAGCAGCTCCTCGGTGCGTTTGTGCGAATCGCCCACCAGCAAGGCGGAAGTGCCCCCGAACTGAACGTGCAAAACCAATGACTCATCGTCCTGAGCCGGGTTGCTGGCCGCCGCGCCCGGCGGAGGATTGAGAACTCGCACCTGCACACCGCCGAATTCAAAGGCGTCACCCACAGTGTGCGGCCTTAAGGCGAGTCCGAAGGAGCGCGCAGCGTCTGCCACTTGGGCGAATTCTGGAGTAGGCGAATCCAGGCCGTACCAAAGCTCATTGGGCCGAAAGTTGGCGATTACGCTGGGCATCCCGCCGACGTGGTCGGAATGAGGATGGGAGATTGCCACGGCGTCCAGGCGCCGGATACCGCGGCTCCACAGGTACGGAGAGACCACCTCTTCACCAACATCGAAATCGGAATGGCTTCCGCCGCCAACGCCGCCTGAATCCAGCAGAAGCGTCTTGCCTTGGGGGGTGACGATCAGCAGCGAATCACCCTGTCCCACGTCGATGGCGGTGACTTCCAGCACGCCGGGATGCCACTGCATCTTTGGCGGCAGTACCACGATGGCGATCGCCGCCACCAGCAGTCCGGCGACGCCCAGCCACGCCAATACTAAGCGCCGGCGAGCGAGGACTATGGCCACTGCGAGGGCAAGCGCCGCAGCATAGCAGATTGCCGGCGGCGGGACTGCCAGGCGCACGTCGGAAATGCGGAAATGGCCAATGAGGCGGATGGTTCCCGTCAGCAAGGCCAGCGAATAACCGGCGACGAGAGCAGGCAGGTGGGCCAGCCAGAAGGATATGTAGGACAGCGCCACAGCCAGCACTGCGGCGGGCATCAGGATGCTGGCGAGAGGGATGACCAGCACATTGGCCGGGAGCGACATGGTGGTAGAGCGATGGAAATACCACGCCATGGGCAGCGCCAGCGAGAGCTCGATGATGAAGGAGATCAGAACCAGTTCGGACGCAGCCAGGACGAAGCCGATGCCCTTGCGAAGGACGAAGTTGGATGCTTTGAGACCTGTGATCTGCGCAAGCTTCTCGCGCACGAGTCGCAAATCGGAGCGGAATTGTGCCGCTCTTGTCGGCAGGCTGAAGTCATAGGCAGGCGAGTCGATGTTCTGCAGCGCCCGCTGATACGGATACAAGGTGCGCTGCAGGATCGGGACTGCAATTCCGGCGACGGCAATCACTGAAAGAAACGTAAGTTGGAAACTCGCCTCGAAGAGCGTTCGTGGGGCGGCAACCAGGATTCCCAGTGCGGCAATCCCTAGCGCATTAAGTCCGGCACGGTCGCGGAAAAGCAGGCGTGTGATGAGGTAGATGCTGAGGGTGATGGTCGCGCGCACGATGGGCGGGCCCAGGTCGGCGAGAAATGCATAGCCCCACGAGAACAGAATGGTCAACACTGTGGCGGCCGCTTCGCCCATGGGCAGCCAGCGCAACGCCCAGAAGAATGCGAAGGCGAGAATGCCGACGTTGATTCCCGACACTACGAGGATGTGATAGGTACCGGTGCGCTGGAAGTTGGTCTTAAGCTCGCGGCCGAAGAAGGCCCGACCGCCGATCAGCATGGCCTGCATCAATGCGCCCGGTTCGCCCGGCCAGAGTTGCTGGATATGGTTGAGCACGCTGCGGCGCGCATTGCTGCGCCACAATCCAATGCGGCTTCCCGAGAATCCCGGCAGAATTTCGACCTCGGATGCGCGGGCCGATCCTGTCAATCGAACCCCTTGCGATGCTAGATATCCCACCAGATCGAGCGCCCCGGGATTGCCGTAATTGCGCGGTGCGCGCAACTTCGCGGGAAAGTGCAGGCGCTGGCCATAGGTGTAAACCGGCAATGCCGACTCCGCGCCGGAGTCGCGGGCTTCTTCCTCGTCGGTTCGCTTGCTGAAGATCGTGAGACGGAGGCCGACGGGCGCTGACAAGTGATGGTCGCCGGTTGCCAATTCCTCGGCTTCGACGTCAACCGACTGTTGCTTCCCTCCGAAGGGGCTGTCGCGCACGATGCCTTCGCGCATGACGTGCGCGGTGACCTCGACCGTGCCTTCACCCGTAGCAAACGCCTCGAGGCTTGGAGGTGTGATTTGCGCAGCATCGGACAATTGCAGGTATAGCCCGCCGAGCGGGACAAGCGAGAGTAACGCGAGAGGGAATGCCAGCGACGGCGCGCGGCGATAGAGCGCACTGACTCCGGCAGCGGCAACCACCAACGCGATCAGCCAGACTTGCGGTGCGCGCCAAACAAAATTGCCGGCAATGATAGCGATGGAAAAGGCTACGGCGGCGATGAAGGCAGGTTCGCGTCCGCCGCAATAGACGGGCGTGGGCGCAGGTGCGGAGGCATGCGCTCCATCCGGGGAGGGAAAGGTTAATGGCAATCCGCTTACAAGCGGTCCAGTTCCTCGGCGCCGATCGCCAGGGCCCAGGGCCACACTTCATATTGCGCGACTCCAAACCGGGTATACGGATCGTTGTCGCGGATACTGTCGAGCGTCGCCTGGGCTTCGTTGTCGGGGACTCGCAGCAGCAGCGCGCCGCCATTGCGGGGAACCAGCGGGCCCGATGCGATCAGCAGGCCCTCCTGCTTCAGTCCCATGAGGTACGCGCGGTGCGAGTCAACGTGCCTGAGAACGTCTTCCAGCGGTTTGCGGTAACGAAGTATGGCGATCGCGTACATAACTCAACTCGGAGAGCTGATTAGCGCACCAGGTGGAGGACTGTTTCCATGTGGGCGGTCTGAGGAAACAGGTCGAACAGGTGCGCCTGCTCCACCTTAAAGCCTGATTCTAGCAGCAGACGCAAGTCGCGGGACAGAGTTGCCGGGTCGCAGGAGACATACGTCACACGCGAGGCGGACGTACGGCACAAGGCGGTGGTTGCCTTGTCGCCCAGCCCAGCACGAGGCGGGTCGAGCAGCACAAAATCGACGGCGAGTTTTTCGCCGCGCCTCCGGAGAAACTCTTCGGTAGTAGCGCCCGAGGGCTTCACGTTGCGCGGCGCGTTGCGCTTCAAGTCGGCAAAGGCGTGGGGCGACGACTCGACCGCGATTACATCCTCAAACTTCCCAGCCAGGGCCAGAGTGAACAGGCCCACTCCGGCGTAAAGGTCGAGCGCCGATTTGCCTGTGGCTCCGCCGGTTGCGACCTTGACCAGGTCTTCGACGAGGAAGCGGTTGGTCTGGAAGAACGAGCCGCCGCTTACACGGTAGTCATGTCCCACAACGTGGTAGATGAGCGAATCGCTGCCAATCGCGAGTGATTCTTCGTTGTGAACGGAGCTCAGCGGAGCACGCTGCCGCGTCTCGTCTTCAACCGGGGAAGTGGCAAAGACGACGACTCCGGCGACGGCCTTCAAGGCTGACATCAAGGCTGCAGCGAACGGTTCGCAGTCTTTGAGGGTATCCCGCGGCCGGACATAAACCTCCGCCAGCAGTCTGCTGTCATCGTGATTAACAAAGAACTGCATGCCATGGACAACAGAGGGCACTTTGCCTGTGCGGCCCAACTCCCAGATGGCGCCGAGCGCCTGGTTGATGAGCGGCGAGCTGATGGGACATGCCTCGACCGGCAGAAGCTGGTGCGAGTTGCTGCGGAAATATCCAAGCGCGAAGGTGGGGTCGTGCTGTACCCGAAGGCGGGTGCGATTGCGATAAGCCCAGGGTTCAGATGGATGCAGAAGGACCTCCTGATCGAGTTCCAGCTTGGCGGTCCACCGGATCGTCTCGCGCAGGATCTCCGCCTTGAAGCGCAGTTGTGCCGGGTAGTCGATATGCTGATACTGGCAGCCTCCGCACTGCCCAAAATACGGGCACTGCGGTGCTGTGCGATCAGGAGACGCTGTCAGGACCCGGTTGAGGCGGGCGCGCGCGAATCCCGGCCGGCTTTCGGTGATCGTAGCGTCGACACGTTCGCCCGGAACCACAAAAGGCAAGAACACTGTTTTGCCGCGACCGTGCTCATCGGCCTCTAACCGCGCTAATCCGTCCCCACCGTACACCAGTTTTTCAATCTGCAATTCCAAGTTGAGGTCCTCACTCCCACAATGTGGGACTCACGGCATGTAAAACAGGCTCAGTCGCGGAAGACGGTGCTGCTCCAGCAGCCGTTTCTGCACATATTGCTTCTGGAGTTGCTCAATCTGCGGCGCCGACATCCTGCTGCGATAGGGCGCGAGGTCGCGATCGGCATCGGTGCGTACTGCGAGCAGCACCGCCTCGGGGGTCTCGGTGAGCAATGCCGCCAGGAGCTTCTCCTCCATGACGGTCAGCCGACGCTCAATGTCTTCCGTGAGAGGAGGGCTTCCGGTCCCGAAAGAAGCGGCTACATCGCGCAAACTTGCGGCGGTCTCTTGGGCTGACTTTTGGGCCCGAGCGGGCAGTGAGGCGCGCTGCAGCTCGTCCGCATTGTGCGTGAGGAATTCGACCACAGCTGCTGTTTCCAATCCGGGGCTGCTCTTCTTGGGTGGGTCGCCGCCCACCGCGGCTTCTTTCATTTCTTCGGCGGCGGCGAGCACTTCCTGCGCGCAGTATGCCAGGCTGTTGACTTTGCGTGTGTGCCGGGGACGCCGCTCCCACTTGTCGAGCGCCGCGTCGATGCCGCGAACCACCGCTTCCAGCGGGATGCCCGCGTCTTTCCAGATTTCCATCAGCGCCCAGTCGAGGGGAGAAAGCAACGTAAGTGTGCCCCGACGGCGCTGAAAGTGCTCCTCGATTTCGGTGAAATAATTGAAATAGTTTTCCACAGCAGCCGGTTGGCAACACACACCCGTTTGCAATCAGCGTTGGGTCGCATTACGAGTGTAGCCTCAACCGCGCTTCGGGGTATCGGCAGTCGCAGCATGATCGGCCGTTGCGCCAAGGTGGCTGTGGTCGCTGCGGCGGCGAACGTGGGGCAGGTTGCGTTCAAAGATGATGCGCAGTCCATCCAGGGTCAGGAGGTCATCGACCTCGCGAATGTACTTCGAGCCGCCACCCATCAGCGAAGCCAGGCCACCCGTAGCCACGACTTTCACATCGCTACCCAACTCGGCCATCAGGCGCTCGAGAATACCGTCAATCAACCCGAGGTAGCCGTAATACAGACCCGCTTGCAGGCTGTTTACTGTGTTGGTCGCCAGAACGCGGGGAGGCTTGCGAATGTCCACGCGCGGCAAGCGGGCGGTGCGCTCGAACAGGGCGTCGGCGGAGATGCCGATACCTGGGGTGATGACGCCGCCGAGATATTCGCCCTTGGGAGAGACGGCATCAAAAGTCGTGGCTGTTCCAAAATCAACCACAATGCACGGGCCGCCGAACTTCTCGAAGGCGGCGACGCTGTTGACGATGCGGTCCGCTCCCACTTCGGCCGGGTTGTCGTAGTGGACGGGCATTCCGGTCTTCACGCCGGGCTCGACGAACAATGGCTTGATCTGGAAATAGCGCTCGCACATCTCGCGCAGAGTGGAATCCAACGGCGGTACGACGGAAGAGACGACGATGCCCTGAACGGAACTCACCTCGATTCCGTTCATGGCAAATAAGTTGCGGAACAGTACACCGTATTCATCCACAGTCTGCGACTTGTTCGTCGAGACCCGCCAATGGGCGATGAGCTGCCCATAGTGCCCGGAGTTTTGCGCATCGGGCTTCGCTCCGAACACGCCGAGGACTGTGTTGGTGTTGCCTACATCGAGTACAAGCAGCATGGTTATTGTCCAGGCACCGAGACGGCCCGTACTTGCCCAGAAAGAACCGTGCGGAGACCGTGGTTGGTGCGCACGAGAAGGAAACCCCGGCTGTCCAAGCCCTCGGTCACACCGTCGTAGCCAGCTCCTTCGTCAACATGAACATGCCGCGACCGAGCGTATGACGACCGGCCTTCGAAGGTTTGAACAATGGCAGCTCGTGCATCGGCAGCGTTATTTGAAAGCTTGCTGTACCAAACGTCCAGCGATTTTAGCAGAGCGGCGGCTATCTGCACGCGCGACCATTCGTGACCGCCAGCGATACGCAGAGAAGTCGCGATGGGCTCCAGCTCAGCCGAAAAAGACGACTGGTTAACATTGACTCCAATGCCTACCACGACGTAGCGAACGCGCGTTGCTTCGGCGTGCATTTCCGTGAGGATGCCGCAAAACTTGCGTTCATCCAGCAGCACGTCATTAGGCCAGCGCAGGTCTACAGACAACCCGGTGGTGGCTTCCACTGCCTCGGCAACTGCGATTCCGGCGATCAGTGACAACACCAGCGCATCGGCCGGCGCCAATTGCGGACGCAGGATTACGGAGCAGTATATGCCATCCGATGGCGCAGACTCCCATGTATTGTTGCCGCGCCCACGGCCAGCGGTCTGCTCTTCCGCAAAGAAAACACTGCCTTCGGGTTCTCCGTTGGCCGCGGCTTCCATGGCAGCAGTATTGGTCGAGCCGATTCGGAAGTAGTGGCGGATGCGCGGAGCAAAGATTGTCCCTTTCACCAGCGGGCCGACGATGTCGGGTAGAAGCAGGTCAGCGACCGATTCAAGCTGGTAGCCCGACGAAGGATGTCCGACGATGCGGACCCCAAGTTCGCGCAGGTGATTCACCGCGCGCCAGACTTCGGAGCGCGTGGTGCTGAGTTCTTCCGCGATGCGCGTGCCGCTAACGACCAGGGTGGCGTTGTCGCTCAGCAGGCGGACGATCCGGCCAAGCCGGGCGTCGGTCAGGCCTTCGGGCGATGCCGCGTCAATTCGATTTGTGGCGGGTCGGACGATACAAGAATTATGCGCGTCGGAACTGCGCTTGAACAAGGAGAGGGCGCGTTGATGTTATTTCACGTGAGTCAAGTTGGAGGCGTACAGGTCGATCCAGCGGCGTTGCTCGGCGGTTTCAGGAACAGCGGTACCTCGCGCTCGTTCCACCTCAAGAACGGCCCAGGCGGGATCTTTCCCCGCATCACCAACAAGCACGCCGCCATCATTCCCGACCGACCGACACCTTGCCGGCAATGTATGACAGCATTATTTCCACACGCCAGATCTGAGTCGAGCTCATCCAAAACCGCGGCAACCTCTGACGGGGAAGACGGGATTTGCCGATCATGTATGGGCAGCGTCAGAAACTTCAATCCCTCGCCTTTAGCCACACGTGACTCAGTCGTGAGATCGAGGTCCTTATCTTCGCCTGCCGTGAGCAGCGACAACACGGTATTTATGCCAGCGTCTTGCCAGCCGCGCATTTCATCTTCCAGCCAATCGCCCCCACGCGGACGTGCCGCTATCGCCAGCTTGCCCGGCCACGGTCCAGCAATCCAGTAGAGTTTTGTCGACATTACACTTCCGTCCGTGCCACGATTTCGCGTGGCAGCGTGTTCGATGAGCCACCATCGACCGTTTCGCTATGCCGACTGAATCCGCATGCTCAGGTCAACCGCGGGGGCCGAATGAGTCAGCGCGCCGACGGAAATGAAGTTGACGCCGGCTTCCGCATACGCGCGAACGTTTTCCAGGGTGATGCCTCCGGACGCTTCCAGCGGGATGCGGCGGTCGAGGCTGGAAACCAGTTCCACGGCCTGGCGAACCTGTTCCGGTGACATGTTGTCGAGCAGCACGGCCTCGGCGCCGTTCTCCAAGACCAGCTTGAGCTCGTCGAGGGAGCGGACCTCGATCTCGATGAGCTGCGATCCCCGCCGGTTCTTCAGGGCGCGCCGCAGGGCCGGAACAACGCCTCCTGCGAGCGAGATGTGGTTGTTCTTGATGAGCACACCGTCGCTCAAATCGAGCCGATGATTGGTCGCGCCCCCGCAGCGGACCGCCCATTTATCGAGCACACGCAGACCGGGCGCGGTCTTGCGCGTATCGAGGATCGTGGCGCTTGTGCCAGCGACTGCATCCACATAGCGCCGCGTGAGCGTGGCGATGCCACTCATGCGTTGCATGATGTTCAGGATCACCCGCTCACAGGAGAGAATCACGCGCGCATTGTGCACGATGACGGCAATCGATTGCCCGTTGCGAAGGCGAACGCCGTCGAAGACCTCGGAATTACAGGTGACGTCGGGATGCGAGGTGACGGTGCCGTCGAGCGTGGCGAAAACATCGAGCACACGCGCGATGCAGCCGAGGCCCGACAGGACACAATCCTGCTTGGCCAGTATCGTTGCCGACGCGCGCTGATTCACGTCAATGCAGGCATAGGTGGTGGCATCGCTGGTGGCGCGGTCTTCCTGCAGCGCGGCTTCCAGGATGGCGGTGACTCGGCGGCTCGTCCAATCCACGTTGGGTCCTCAGTTCGACGTATTCGACATCTGCCCCAGCTCTTCAAGGGCGGACTGCGCCTTCGTGATCAGCACTTCCAACTCGGCCTTGCGATGTTTCAGGCCGTTCACGACCTTCTCCGGCGCCTTTGCGAGAAAGGACTCATTCGACAGCTGCGCGGTGGCGCGGCCCAGTTCGCCGGTCATCCTGTCGAGCTCTTTGTTCAGGCGGTCCCGCTCCGCTTCGACATCGATCTTGCGCTCGTAAACGACGCGCACGTCGAATCGGGCGGTGCTGCGCGCTCCGGCGGCATTGGCGAGCGAGGTAGCGACGAACGCCACCGACTCGACGTTTGCCATGCGCCCCAACGACGCGCGGTCGCGCTCAATCAGGTTACGGATCTCGTCATCAGCATGGATTTCGATCCAAAGCTTCTGTTTAGGCTCGACCTTCAGCTCGGCGCGGATGTTACGAACGGCGACGATCAGGTCCTGCAAGATCGCCATCTCGGTCTCGGCGACTGCGTCGATCTGTGCCGGATCGCTTTGCGGATAGGCAGCGAGCGCGATCGATTTCAGCGGCGGATTTCCGTCGTACACTGCATGCC
>Ga0074046_10004005_pt1 | contig 12122 bp, 11 predicted proteins | sample BogForMeECP23OM3_FD_94441 | JGI IMG/M metagenome (GOLD analysis project Ga0074046, IMG submission 94441) | Bog forest soil microbial communities from Calvert Island, British Columbia, Canada - Bog Forest MetaG ECP23OM3 | ecosystem: Environmental > Terrestrial > Soil > Wetlands ...
CCGGCGTACTGCGAGACAAACCCTCCGATGCCGGGGCCGAGCGCATAACCGGCCGCAGACATGGCAATGAGAAAACCAAGCGACCTGCCCCGGACCGAGAGTGGCAGGTACGTGGTGATGACCGCCGGCCCAATGGCAGAGAACATCGCCGCACCGGCACCCTGGAGCACCCGGAACACGATCAGGCTGGTGATGTCGGCGGCCATTCCACACAATAATGAACCCAGGCCAAAGAGTACGAGGCCGAGGATGAAGAGCAGGCGGAAACCGTACCGGTCACCCAGTTTTCCCATAAAGAGGATCAGGCCGGTGATGGTGAGCATATAGGAGATAATAATCAGTGACCCGACACCGATCGGGATCTGCCATGACTTTATGATCGTCGGAACGGTGATATTGACGATGCTCATGTCGAGCGCACCGATCAGGGACGCGAGAGACACCGTAGCAACGATGATACGCTGGCCGGTTATGCCACCGGGGTCGGAAAGTGTGGGAAAGACCGGTATGGAAAGACACCTTTTATAATTTACACGTTTTCTGTAATGGCAGATAAAAACGGCAGGTTTGGTGTATGCCTGCACCGGAGACCTTCGTATTATCTGTACTAGTGGAGGATTTTATGCCCGTCCGGCCCGTCTCAGTTTCTCCCCAAGCCACGGCAGGAAATCTTTTTTCCGTGACATCACGCCGGGGAGCCGGGCCGGCAGGGGTTCACTGAAGAGCTGGTGCAGGAGCGTTGTGTCCCCGGCACCGTAGAGATCACTTGCGTTCTCCAGGACGTTTGTAAAAAGCGCGAGCGAGAGGGCGGCTCCTGCCTCAGTTCTTGCTTTTTCCAGTGCCGTGGTGATCGCCTCGTCCCGGGCCCGGTTCCAGTTAAATGCCGGCACCATTACCTGCGCGATCTGCACGCACTTTTCCGACAACATGAAGATCTTGGTGTCGCGAGAAAGGAGAAGGTCAAGCGGCACTCCTGAAAGGTCCATGCCCTGTTCGAGAAGCGTAACACCCAGTTTTTCCGGGTCTTCACCGGCGATCTTTGCGAGATACTTCACTGCCTTCTTATCCTGGTGGGTGGTCGTGGACATTTGCAGCGAAAGCGTATCGGAGAGGATGCCACAGAGGAGGATACCCGCGATCTCCCGTGAAGGGGCAAGACCGGCCTCCCGGTATTTCATGGCGATGATGGTGGAGGTCGCGCCGACCGGATCGTTGAAGAACCGGATCGGCCGCAGCGTCGTGATTGCCCCGAGCCGGTGGTGGTCGATGATCTCGACCACGTCGGCCTCCTCGATCCCGGGGACGGCCTGCGACGCCTCGTTGTGGTCGAGCAGGACGACCGGGCGGCGCACGTCGTCGAGCAGCGTCGTCCTCGTCAGGATGCCCCGGAGTTTTCCTTCAGCTGAGACCACGCAGGCGGCCCGGAACATCGACCCTGCCACGACCTGCCGGGCGTGGGTAATCGTCTCGGTGCACGCGAGGACCGGGACATTGGTCTCCATCACCTCCCGGGCGGGAAGCGAGAGGTTTATCATCTTACCGACCCCGAATGCATCCAGTTTCGTGGAGAGGACCGAGACCCTGTGCTGTCGTGCAGCCGCGATGACCCGGTTGCCCACCGGCGCCCCTTCCGCGATGATCAGGGCGGCGATCCCGGCCGAGACAAGCGCGAGCTGGGCCGGCTCGTTATCCCCGACGACCGCGATATCCTTCTCGGTCATTTTTGCGAGCGTGACATGTAGCTCGTCGATCGCAATATAAACCCGTCCTTCAAGGATCGGGTGGGCAGAGACAAGGACCTCTGCACAGAGTACGCGGGCAAACGTCCCGATCGGTACCGGTGTCACCGAAAGGGCGGCAAGGTGAAGGGTCCCGATACAGGCGTTTGCAAGCGCATGTTCGCCGATCATCCCGGCGGGTTTTCCCTCAGCGTCCGTGATGACAACATTACGGATCCCTTCTTTTGCCATGAGGGTGGCAACATCAACGATGGAAACGTCCTCAGGAAGGGCAAAGACCGGCTTGTAGGCGATATCGGAGAGAGCCGGTTCGACCGTGGGTATAAAGATCGGCGCTGCAACGCCATACCGTTCAAGCATGAACCGGGATTCCGCGGTGATCTCCCCACACCGGGAAGGGACGTACCGACCCGGTTCGGAGCGGTTTTTAAAGTCAGCGTACCCGATCACGCTTGCAATGCTGTCGGTATCGGGCTGGCGGTGGCCGAAGCAATAGATCTGGTTCATAATAGACCACGGAATGGATTTTTTGGATTTTCCTGTATCCATTTACCTGCACAAGCTCATAATGTACGAGCACACCAAGCCATTTTCTCCTGCAGGTTTTCCGGGGCCGGGAATACCTGCACAACCCGCTTCCCGGCCTGGCGGAACAAGGGGGGTCATGCAAGTTTAAGGTGAGTACACGTACCCTGCCGGATCCATTACACCAACCTGGCCGGTCTTTTGGCCCGGAACAATCCCCGCCATCACAAACCATTTTACCTGCACCGCCCAACTGGATCAATAGTTCGGAACCGAACTATCAATATGACCAGCCTGTTCAAATTTTCGTCACAGTGCGGAAAATCAAGGAGTTTACTTGCGCTGTACATCCTCCATACGCTCACGAAGCGGCAGAAATCCGGGTACGACATCCTCCGGGAGATCGAAGAGATGACCGGAGGAGAATGGATCCCCAGCAAAGGCACCCTCTACCCCCTGCTCCACCAGCTGGAATCCGAGGGGCTCATCGCTGCCGCCCTGACCGGGTCCCGGGCACGGACCGGGTTTGCACTGACACCGGAGGGCGGAGAGTTTCTTGAAAGGATCATAGCGATGAGCGGGGAGTCACACAAGAAGATGGCCCACCTCAGGCACCTCGTCCTCGCGATCTTCGGGACCGGGACCTGCCCGGTCAAGGGCCTCCTCTTCGAGATAAAGATGCTCGTCGATGACATGCCCCCGGGAAACGAGCAGAGGGTCGGGGCGATCCTTGAACACTGCTGCGATGAACTAAAAAAAATGTGATCTGACATGACTACCGCAATCCATGCAGCGGACCTGACCCGGCGCTTCGGCGACCTCGTGGCCGTGGACCGTATCAGTTTCGATATCGAGCAGGGCGAGATCTTCGGCCTTTTGGGCCCGAACGGCGCCGGGAAGACGACCACGCTCTCGATGCTCTCGACCATGCTCGAACCCACCTCAGGCACCGCCACGGTCATGGGGATCGATGTAACAAAAGACCAGGACGGTGTCCGCAAAGCCATCGGGATCGTCTTCCAGGACCAGAGCCTCGATGAGGAACTCACGGCACAGGAGAACATGGACTTCCACGGCCGGCTCTACCGGATCCCAAAAGAAACCCGGGAACAGCGGACCGAAGAACTACTCAAACTCGTTGAACTCTTCGATCGGAGGAACGATATCGTCAAGACGTTTTCCGGCGGGATGCGGCGGCGCCTCGAGATTGCCCGGGGGCTCCTGCACCACCCGACGGTCCTTTTCCTCGACGAGCCCACACTCGGCCTCGACCCGCAGACCAGAAACCACCTCTGGAAGTACATCGAGACCCTCGCAAAGGAGAAGAACATCACGATCATCCTCACCACGCACTACATGGAGGAAGCCGACCGGCTCTGCAACCGGATCGCGATCATCGATCACGGGAAGATTATTGCACTTGACACACCTGACCGGCTCAAGGACTCGATCGGCGGCGATGTGGTGACCATCCGGTCGCCGGATACGTCAAAAATCACCACAGCACTTGCTGTCCCGTGGATCAACCGGGTAGAGACCCATGATGGCGAGGTCATTCTCACGCTCAAAAATGCCGAACAGTACCTCAGCACGATCGTGACCCTCATGAACGAAGAGAAAATTCCTATCACCTCGATCTCGGTCCACAAGCCGACGCTTGAGGATGTCTTCCTCTCGTTTACCGGTAAGACCATCCGCGAGGAAGACGTGAGCAGGAAGGACGCAATGCGGATGCATTTCAGGATGATGAGGCACTGATCATGGATATCGTTTACACCATCTGGCTGCGGAGCATGAAGAGGTATGTCCGGTCAAAGAGCAGGATCGTGGGGAGCATCGCGATGCCGCTCTTCCTGCTGGTCTTTCTGGGCTTTGGCCTTAACTCGGTGGTCAGTGCCACGTCGCTCGGGCAGCAGTACGTGATGTTTCTTGTGCCCGGCATGGTCGCGATGAGCGTGCTGTTCACCTCCGTCTTCTCCGGCATCCAGATCATCTGGGACAAGCAGTTCGGGTTTTTGAAAGAGACACTCGTTGCACCGGTCACACGGATCGAGATCATGTTCGGCATGACTGTCGGGGGCGCGACCACGGCGGTGATTCAGGGAATCATCCTCATGGTGCTTGCCGTGTTCCTTGGCCTGCGGATCGAAAACCCGGCAGGTTTCCTTATCGCCCTCGGTTTCATGATCCTTGTCGGGATCTCGTTTACCGCGTTTGGGATAGCAATTGCCTCGCGGATGGAGGATATGACCGGCTTCCAGCTGATCATGAACTTTGTCGTCTTTCCCCTCTTCGGGCTCTCGGGCGCACTCTTCCCCATCAGCTCCCTGCCTGCATGGCTTGAGCCGGTCACCCTTGTCGACCCGCTCACGTACGGGGTAGAGGGGATCCGGTACGGCCTGACCGGGGCCTCGCAGATCAACCCGCTCATCAGTGTCGTGGTGATTGCCGGGTTTGCGGTCGCAATGACCGTAATAGGGGCATATCTCTTCCGGAAAGTCTCGGTGTGAAGGCTAAAGGGACCGGAATTCCACTCCTGCTTTTTTTGCTCTGTTGAAAACATTTTTTTCAAATATCCCGCCCCCCTCACGCCAGCCCTGCCCCCAAGGGGGGCGGGGGCGTTTGCGATGCATCAGTATTACCGGGAAGTGAACATGCGAGCGAATCTGTGTACAGGTAATACGGCATCAAGAGCAAACGGGGGATGCCTCTAGCGTGCGGGGGCGGCAGCCCAAGAAGAGCGTTTATAATCCATTTTGGGATTTTTACAGAGCAGTTTTTTTTGGCAAATGGATGCCCTTTTAGCATTCACTGTCCAAACAAGAACCGGTGAAACCGATTGAGTTCAGAGATCATTGTTGTCAGCACGCCGTACCTGCCGGGCCATAAGATCACAAAGACCCTTGGCTTTACCTGGGGCCTGATTGTCCGGAGCCGTGGACTGGGCCGGAACATCACGGCCGGCCTGCGTTCGCTTGCAGGAGGAGAGATCCATGAATATACCCAGCTCCTCAACCAGTCGCGGCAGGAGGCGCTCGACCGGCTCAAGGAGCATGCACAAACGCTTGGAGCAAACGCGGTGATCGGGGTCGCGTTCGATTCGTCAGAGACCGGCGGGGTCATGACCGAGGTGCTTGCCTACGGCACCGCGGTGGTGGTCGAGCCGGAGACGACAGCGGCGAGCCCGGTCAGGCTCGGGTAAGGGGGGGCGAAAAAACGCGAATATGAGGATCTTCGCATAGCGGCCGTTTTTGCCCCTGCCTCCTCCTCCAGCACCTCCGGAAAACCGGGGCGAAAGAAAACCCGCTATAGTGCAGGTTTAAGTGCCCCTCTTTTTGGCCTGTTTTAAAAAAAAGGGGCAAAACGGCGTTTTTTCCGTGGGCGTGGACATCATTTCCGATGGAACCGGAAAACGGGATCCCCGGATCAGCAATCCGGGCTCAATTCTGGCGTATTTGGGATACGGTTTTTTGGGGGGGGAATATGGGGGGAGACTCAGGTATCCCATCTCATATTCTCCGAAGGAGGGCTGGCACGGGCCGGGAAGATTTGGCGATACTCCGGGGTAGAAATCGAAAAAAGGGACTATTCGGGCCAACCGCCACCCTGTCAGAACCCTTATCAGAAGTATTATGAGAATATACATGATTGAAATAATTGGAAGAACGGGAATCCTCCTGGTGATTACAGGATTTATAGTTGCGATCGTTCTGTCCTTGCTGAGCTTCCTGTTTTATATTTTCGGCTTCATTCTGATCGGTGCAGGATTGATCTGTTTGCAATTCGATCCCCCGGAGTGGTATGAATTACGGGGAAGATAATTCTCTCTCGGGAGCTATTGCATCTGCAGTTGATCTGCTAATTAATCCGAGGCGAAAAATTCCCTGTCAACCGCGGATGCAACAGAACCGGTAGATTATACGCTCATTGCGGCTCCGCTCGGATTACCAAAAAAAGAATTATTTATTGATATGCACGACTTTTGCCGGTGGAAACCCGTTGAAGTATGTGGACGAGGCGATCGAATAGGCCCCGATATTTTCTGAGTAGACGAGGTCCCCGATCTCCAGTTCCGGAAGTTCTGCCGAGAGCGTGATCGTGTCAAAGGCATCGCAGGTCGGCCCGAAGACTGCTGAAATCTGGCGTGGTCCCTCCTTGAACGCGAGCACCGGGTAGGTGCAGTGATCGAAGACCTGTCCCGAGTATGTGTGGTAGACGCCGTCGTTGATATAATAGCAGGGCTTGCCATCACGGTACGCTTTTCCCACAACCTTTGCAACCAGCGTGCAGGCATTCGCAACCAGGAACCGGCCGGGCTCGGCAAGGATCTCCATGTCGGCCGGGAAGAACCGGGCGAGCTCGGCTTTGAGTTTTACGGCGAGTTCTTTGATGGAACGGACCTCGGGGTTGTACTTCACGGGAAAGCCGCCACCGATATCGAGGATCCTGATTTTCTTGTCCAGCCGGTGCTCCGCCTCCGCAATGATGTCGGCTGCGATCTGCAGCGCCACGACATAGTTGTCGAAGTTGGTGCACTGGCTCCCCACATGGAAGCTTAATCCCTCGACGACGAGCCCAAGATCAAAGGCCGCTGCGATAAGGTCGACCGCCTCGCCCGGATCGGCCCCGAACTTCGAGGAGAGCTCGACCATGGACCCGGTGTTCGGGACCCTCAGCCTGAGCACGAGGCCGGCCTGCGGGGCGTGCGCCCGGATCTTCCTGAGCTCCTCGATGTTGTCGAAGGTCACCAATGGCTTGTACTGGTTGAGCTCTTCCAGCGTCTCGATGGGCTTGATAGTGTTCGCGTAGATGATACGGTCCCAGATCCAGTCCTGCCGTTCCTTGTCCGGCAGATCTTTGATAAAATTATAGACGATCATGAACTCGGGCATAGAGGCGACATCGAAACTCGCCCCCAGATCCTTGAGGGTTTTTACAATCTCGGGGTTCGAGTTCGCTTTCACTGCAAAATAGACCTGGATCTTGGGAAAATTCTTCTTGAATTCGCGGTAATTCTCCCGGATCTTCTTGTGATCGATCACAAAAAGGGGAGTCCCTTCTTTTCCTGCCAAATCCTCGAACATCTGACGACTTCCACGGTCCATGTGGGAGACCGTGTCGTCCTGCCTGCATGCGTTTGTTGAAGAGTTCACGTCCGTTCCTCAGTGTTGTTGGTACATGAGTGATTCATCGCACAAATAAGAAGTTTTTGAATTGCCAGACATCGGACTGGTCGTAGTTGTTCTCAGGGTTCTCCCGGAAATAGACCGTCCGGTTTTTGAGCGGCGTCCAGTCAGAAGGCCCGGACCAGAATTCCCCGAGATAGGGTTTTGCAATATCCAGTACAAATTCGTGGGGCAAATCGTCGGGCAGGCAGAATCCCTTCTTCGGGTTCTCGATCATCCACATCACCGCGGAGACGACCCCGAGCGCGACCTGGATCGTGGTCGCGTTCTGTCCCGGCGCAAGTTTTTTTGCTTCGTCGATGGGAAGGATGCTGCCCGTCCACCAGGAATTATACGGGTGACCCATCAGGAGCGCGCCGAGGATATCGGACCCGCCGGATATTTCACGGTCGTTCATGATCCGGAGTTTGGGCTGGAGCTCGTAGTTCCTGCCCCTCAGTTCGTGGAGCGATGCGATCGTTGCATCGCAGGGCATGTACGCGTAGTTTACGGTCGGCCGGTAGATCGCTTTACCGTCCTTCCAGACCGTCCACCGGTCGGAGATGCCGAATGCTTCCCCGTGACGGATCACCATGCCCACGATCTCCTGCTCGGGGACCCAGGACCGGATCCAGGTATTGATCCCCATGTGGGGGAGCATGATCGCATTTTTGGGGCCCGCAGCCGGCACATGGGCGTCTGGGGGTAGTTCCTTCTCGTGGGTGCCCCACCCGATTTCGGCCGGGGCCGTGCCCTCTTCGAGCAGACCCTCGATACACCAGGTCCCGACAAATTCGTTCACTTTCTTTGGCGACCGGGTGGTCTGGGTGTCGCGCTCGGAGCAGTGGATCACCTTGATCCCGACCTCCATCGCAAGCTCGTTGAACTTCTTCTCCGCAATCAGGCGCGTAAACCGGGCCGGATCCTGAGCGAGCCCGTCCTCTATCATCTTGTGCGCGATATCCACGAGGCCCTGTTTTGTCATGTGCGAGATAAGCCCCGGGTTTGCCCCGTGGTCGACCACGCTGGTTGTAGAATTTTTCCAGTCCCGGGTCAGCTCCCGCAGTTTCATCTGCCGGTAATACAGGGACTTCTCGACCGGGCTTGCGGTATAGCGCTCACCGAGCGGGTCCCAGGCTTCCACGGACGTGTTCACGTACAGCACGTTGTGGTCGTGACACCACTGGACGATTTCGCCTGCGTCAATGTTCCATGCAAGATCGATCAAGAGGCCGCCCTCGGCAAGGGTCTCGGCGAGGATCGTATTGAGGTTTTCCGGGGTGATCTTCCGCTTCAGAAACCGGAGGCCCCGGGTTGTATATGCCTTGAGGTCCTGGGATTTTTCCTTAAAATCAACGATGGTGATATTTTCAAGCGGAATATTGACATGCCGGAGCAGGATCGGAATCGTGCACTTTGAGACGGCGCCATATCCAATAATGAGTACTTTGTTTTTAAAGTCCATCCAAAACCTCCTGGGCTTAACCTGTAACCCGTTTTTATTTTAGGCGCTCTGACGTTATAAAATTATGAGAAAACCGCGAAAATTTGCCATACATCTCCTGCCCCACCGGCAAAAAAAGCGGTTACTTAATGGGGAAAAGGTACAATATACCGGCAGGTGATCTCTTGTCAAAACGAGCAGTTGACCTAATCTTTTCCGCCACCTATATGCTCACCGATCTCCGCATGATCCTGCGAGAGACGGCACCGGCGCACGAACTGGACGAGCAGCAGCGGGCGGAGGTAGCCCGCCTGCTCGAAAACCTCGAACGGCAGGTTGGCTCTTTAAAGCAGGAGATGCTGAAATGAAGTGCGGGAACGGGATCGAGACCAGGCAGGTAAACGAGCTCTTCATCAATATCGACCCGATCCAGGCCGGGGGGCGCCTGACCGGCGACGCTATCAAGGCGATCATCGCGTACTGCGACGGGTACTCGGTCTGCGACAACTGCAGGAAGCCCAACCGGCTCGACTGCATCGCAAAGCCCCCCATCGCAGAGTTCCATAAAGATGTCGCCGCGTGGCTCAACATGGACGCGGCCCGGATGATGCCCGGGGCCCGGCGGGGGTTCCAGGCAGTCGCCCACACGTACGTGAACAGAGGCGACCCGGTACTTTTGACCTCGCTCTCGCACTACACGGAATTCCTTGCGGTCGAAGGGGCCGGAGGGGTTGCCTGCGAGATCCCGGCAGACGAACGGCATCTTGTCACTCCTGATGCAGCAGCGGCAAAGATTGAGAAAGTGGTGCACAAGTTCAAAAAAGCGCCGGTCCTTGCCCTGATCGACCACGTGGACTACCAGTACGGAAATCTGCACGATGTCGCCGGTATCGCAAAGGTGGCGCATGAGTACGATGTCCCGGTGCTCTGCAACGGCGCTTATACGGTTGGCATCATGCCGGTGAACGGCAAAGCCCTCGGGGCTGACTTCGTGGTCGGCTCGGGCCACAAGAGCATGGCGGCACCTGCCCCGTCCGGTGTCCTTGCCGCAACCGCGGAGCGGGCTAAAGAGGTCTTTCGCACAACTGCGATCGAAGGAGACGTGACCGGGCGGAAGTTCGGCATCAAGGAGCCGGAGATGATGGGCTGCACGCTCATGGGTGCAACGCTCGTGGGCATGATGGCCTCGTTTCCCCATGTAAAGGAACGGGTAAAACATTTCGACCGTGAACTTGAAAACAACCGGGTCGTTACGGAGGCACTGCTCTCTATCGATGGGACGAAGATCCTTTCAGAGTACCCGCGGAAGCACACGCTGACCCGGGTCGATACCACCGGATCGTTTGACAAGGTTGCCGAATCCCACAAGAAGAAGGGGTTCTACTTCTCGTCCGCGTTGAATGACAAGGGGATCTTCGGGCTCATCCCGGGCGCGACCCGGGTCTGGAAGTTCAACACCTACGGGATGACGGCAAAACAGGCCCGGTACCTCGCCGATGCCTTCATCGCGGTGGCACAGGAGAACGGGGTTCTGGTAAAATCATAATTTTTTTGCAGGTTCACCTATCCCCGCGAAATCCCTCCTTTTTACAATTACCCTTATCCTGCCGGCATGGATTTTATCTGAAGGCTCGCTAAAGGAGAGAAAACCCGTGAACGGTGCGTACGGGAATATACCCGCAGAAAGTCTACCGGCACCGTCCCGGGAGTTTCAGATGATCTTCCCGTTGCGAGCGGTGACGTACCGGACCCGGGAAAGGACGGTATCGAGCAGCTCATCGATCCCAAGCAAGGCCTCGCTCTCCTTAACTGCAAGGCTTGTTGCCGCAGTTGCCGGCATCCGTGGCACTGCCCGGCAGGCGAGATCGCCCTGCTTTTCCATGAACGTTCCGATTTTCCGGGCAAGCATGATTGTCTCTGCCTTATCGTAGGTGATGAGCGGCCGGAGTACCGGGACGGTAGTGGCATCGCCAATCACCGCAAGATTTGCAAGGGTCTGGGAGGCCACCTGCCCGAGATTTTCCCCGGTGAGGATCGCCAGCGCACCTTCGCGCCCGCACAGGCTTCCAGCAGCTCTGATCATGAACCGCTTGCAGAGCACGCACCGGAGCCGGGCCGGGATGCGGAGTTCCTGCATCCTGTTATAGAATGGCTCGGCATCAGCGATAATCATCTGCAGGTCGGCACCCGGGCACCAGAGCGAGAGGCGCCGGTGATTCTCGATCGCAGTTTCCCTGACGTCACCTCCGGCCCATCGGCCGCCGTCCATGTGCAGGTGCAATACCTCGCAGCCCCGCTTCATCGCAAGCCACGATGCAACCGGGGAATCGATCCCTGATGAAAGCAGGCAGAGTACCTTACCCTGCGAACCCCAGGGTAATCCGCCCGGAGCCGGGATACGTGTATCGTAGACAAGCCCCCCGCAATCCCGGACTTCCACAAACAATTCGTATTCCGGATCGGTAAGGTCGACAGAGAGGCCGGGGATCGCATCGTAAATGGCAGACCCGACATACTCGCCCAGCTGCTGGCTGTTCATGCCGGTCTTGCTCTGCCTCCTGGCCCGCACGGCAAACCGGCAGGGAGGATGGAGACGGGAGAGGGCAAGGGAGACCGCCGCGTCCCGCAAGGCATCGGGCGTGGCGTCGACACGGGTGCACGCACTCACATCCACCACACCGAATACCCGCGCTATGATCGCTGCGATCTCTTCCGGTTTTTCTCCGGCAACAAAGATCCTTCCCCGGGGACTCTCGAAACTGCAGGAGTGGCCGGCTACTTCAAGCGCCTGCCGGATATTGCGCAGCAGGATGCCGATGAAATGGTACTTGACCGGATCACTTTTTAAGAAGAGCTCGCCGTAGCGGACCATCACGATCTTCTCCCCATCCTGCCGCTCTGCCATGATCATCTTAGATAGTGGAGGGCACGAGCTGATAACCATTGGCGGTCTCCTCCCTTAACAGCCAGGCCTTGACCATTTCCTTTCCTATCCTGCTCCGTTATCTTGTAGTACCGGGGAGAACGAAACTCTTTAATCGGCGGAGCGAATAGTGTACTGAAATGGCGAAAAAGGCGAGCAAAAAGGCAGAAGAGGCACCACTGAAGCTCTTCTACATTTTCTACAACCAGGAACGCTGGGACAACTGGGTAAAATCGCTTGGCGAAGCACGTTTCGAGATCGATCCCAAGAGCGACGAGATGCCCGAAGGCTTCCGGGTGCTCGACAGTTTCTCGGTCGACATCACG
>Ga0074046_10004007_pt1 | contig 12114 bp, 9 predicted proteins | sample BogForMeECP23OM3_FD_94441 | JGI IMG/M metagenome (GOLD analysis project Ga0074046, IMG submission 94441) | Bog forest soil microbial communities from Calvert Island, British Columbia, Canada - Bog Forest MetaG ECP23OM3 | ecosystem: Environmental > Terrestrial > Soil > Wetlands ...
GCGGAGCCGGTTTCCATCGCCTTTGGAACCTCGAGTTCCGAGGCTGCCCTGCCGCGCGCCATGGAAGCGATGGAAGCGATCGGCGTGCCGCGGCCGGTGGTGGCCTTCATCATGCCGACCGGCTACAGCTTTAACCTGGACGGCAGTACGCTTTATCTCTCGCTGGCCTCGATCTTCGTGGCGCAAGCCGCCGGAGTGCATCTCAGCCTGGGCCGGCAACTGCTGCTCATGCTCACGCTCATGTTAACCAGCAAGGGGGTTGCGGGCGTCTCCCGGGCAGCCATCGTCATCCTTCTCGGAACTGCGGGGTCGTTCGGGCTGCCTACGGAGCCGATCTTCATTCTGCTCGGTATCGACCAATTGATGGATATGGCGCGGACCTCGGTCAACGTGCTGGGCAACTGCCTGGCCACCGTCGTGGTCTCGCGTTGGGAGGGCGATTTCGGAAAACACGCCTCAATCGCGGGATCCAAATTGGAACTTGCCTGAAGCGAAGCTTTTCCGTTATCCTGAAGGCGATGGAAGTACATTTCACCCCTGAGCAGGAAGCGCAGCTTGCGCAGATCGCCACCGAGGAAGGCACTGCCGCCGAGCAACTAGTGAAGGATGTTGTGTTGCGCCTACTTGAGGGAGAAACCCACTCTTGCACCGCCGCTCCTGAATTGCCGATCTGGCATCTTGGCGGCGTAGGCGCTCTCCACCGGCGCGACATTTACGACGATGTCTGTTGAGCCGGGCCTTATCGATGCGAATGTTCTCGTCTATGCAATGGACGCAGACGCGTCACAACATGCAGCGTCACGCGCCCTGCTCGACGCTGCGCGTGACACGTCCGCAACTCTTTATGTGACCTCGCAGATACTCTGCGAGTTTTATTCCATTGTGACCCATGCGCGGCGCGTTCCAAAGCCGCGCTCTCCTGCCGACGCACTGAGCGCGATTTCCGGTCTGCTGTCTTTTCTTCATGTGCTGCCAATTCCGGTCCACACCGTGGAAGAGTGGCTGGGTTTGCTTCGTCGCCGTCCTGTGACGGGTGGCGACATATTCGATTTGCAGATTGTCGCGACTATGAAAGCCAACGGCGTTCAGCGAATCTACACGTTCAATGCCGAAGATTTTGAGGTGTTTCCAGAACTGGCAGTTGTTATCCCACGGGCTTAAGGCCGGTGGGTCCTTACCAAACAATGTTATCTGCTTCAGGCGCGAGGGCGACACATGGGTCTTACTGCGGGGACCAAGCTCGGTCCCTATGAAATTCAGGAGAAGCTGGGCGCAGGCGGCATGGGAGAAGTTTATCGTGCGCACGATAGCCGCCTTGGCCGCGACGTGGCTTTGAAAGTGTTGCCGCAAGCGTTCGCCAACGACGCCGAGCGCATGGCGCGGTTCAAACGCGAGGCTCAGGTTCTTGCCTCGCTGAATCATCCCAACATTGCAGCAATCTACGGCTTCGAGGACAGCGGAGACAACCACGCGTTGGTGATGGAGCTGGTCGATGGGCCGACGCTCGCGGACCGCATCGCGCAAGGCCCCCTTCCGCTCGACGAAGCTCTGCCCCTGGCCCGGCAAATTGCCGAGGGGCTTGAATACGCCCACGAGAAGGGGATTGTCCACCGTGATCTGAAGCCAGCGAACGTCAAGATTACTCCGGAAGGCGGGGCGAAAATCCTGGATTTTGGCTTGGCCAAGGCTTTCAATCTCCAGGATTCCGCTGCCCGTCTGAACCAATCCAACTCGCCCACCATTAGCATCGCGGCGACACAGGCAGGAGTGATTCTCGGGACTGCGGCCTACATGAGCCCGGAGCAGGCCAAAGGGAAGCCTGTTGACCGGCGCGCAGACATCTGGGCGTTCGGCTGCGTGCTCTATGAAATGCTGACGGGAAAGCCCACTTTGGAGGGCGAAACGACCTCGGATGTTTTGGCGGCGGTGATTCGCGCCGAGCCGGATTGGAACGCCATGCCCGGGACGACCCCGCCGAGGATTCGCGATCTTGTGCGCCGCTGCCTGGTGAAAGACCCCAAGCAACGATTGCAAGCCATCGGGGAAGCGCGCATCGCGATTGAAGAAACATCGACAGGTGTAAGCGCGGCCGGCGCACCCCCTGGTCAGGAATCGGCCGGGGCCCAGGCGCGCGAGGGCGCACGCCGTGCGCGCCTACGCACCTTGCCGTGGCTCGTCGCAGCAAGCCTGCCGCTGATCGTTGGCATTGCCGTCGGGTGGTGGGCGAGAGCGCGGCGAAGCCCTCCGACCCCAAACTGGTCCGCCCAAATGCTGGGTGGGCCAAGTATCGCCATGGGGCCGCGCATTTCGCCCGACGGCCACACGCTAGCTTTTCAGGCCATGATGGACGGGGTGATGCAGGTGGCGGTCATGGACACCGACTCAGGCGACTGGTCTGTCCTGACGAAAAATCGCTCGCGCGGGTATGTCACAGAATTGAACTGGTCCCCCGATGGGAGCGAAATCTATTTCGACCGTGAACTTTCAGTCCCGCGCGGCATCTACACCGTTTCACGGTTCGGAGGCGATGAACATCTGGTTCTGGAAGACGCGATCGGACCGGAAGTACTACCCGACGGCAGCTTGCTCGTAGTAAGAGTGAACAAAGATCGAGATTTTCAACTTCATCGGTTCTGGCCCGAAAGCGGACGCCTCGAAGCGCTCGACGCCCTTTTTTCTGCGAGCTCGGACTTATGCCCCCCCGTGCGAGTCTTCCACGACGGGAAGGATGCCGTATTTTTTGCAAAGGCGCAGGAACAAGACAAGACGGACCCCTCGCCTCATCTTTACATCATGAATATCAACTCAGGAAAGTTGCGACGTCTTGCGCCCGAACTCGATGTCCGCCCAGCTTCGTCTCTAGGTTTACTTCCCCTTGCTATGCCGCCGGATGACCAGTCCGTTCTCGTTGACCTAAAAGCTGGAGATCTCCATCGCGTCATCTCCATTCCGCGAGACGGCATAGGACACGTCCGAACCTTGCTCACTCTGACTTTGCCGCCCTGGTTTATGGACGTGGACCGGGAAGGCAACCTTTACCTGGACCAAGGAGACCGCCCTATCGAAGTTCTCCGTTTCTCCGTTTCTGGCGGAACACCGGAAATGCTGGCCGGTCCGAAGAGCGCATCCACGGGCCAGTTCGAGACGTTTCAGTTGCCTGATGGTCGGGTGGTCCTTGCTTCCGTGGTCGCAGGACGGTCACGATTGGTAGCGGCGAGGCCTGGGGGCGAAGCAGTTCCCTTCGTTGAAACAAAGGAAGAAACCTCGTTGCCAGCCTGCCGGGTCGGTGAGGGCGAGTTTGCCTTCCTCCTGGGCCCGCCCGACCGCGCCGTCGTGGCAGTGGCTTCCCTCGCCGACGGCCGGATTGTGAGGCGGCTCGATGGCGTCCCGGGAAACAAGGTCACCGATCTCGCGGCATCGCCTGACGGAAAGACGCTTTACTACGTGGCCTCGGGGACCGTCTGGGCCGTCTCCACGAGCGGCGGCCAGCCGCGCCGAATCGCCCCCGGAGATGCCGTCGCCGCCGACCCCAACGGAAGGGATTTGATCGTGCAACTCAATGAAACGGAAGGCATCCGGCTGTTGAGAGTGGCGGTTTCCGGTGGGGCGGAGCAGCCTATCCCCTTCCAAAGCGCTCTGCGCCTGGCCCCTGTAGAGTTGAGCCCGAACGCAATCGGGAAGGACGGACGGGTGGTGCATTCAGTCGCAATGGCTGATTCCTGGTTCTACGGAACAGGCATCCTCGATCCGCGAAGCGGCAAATTAGAGAGGGTTCCATCGAGTTTCGCGGGCGATCTCCTTGGTCCCGGATGGCAGGACGACGGCCGCATTCTCTCCTCCGGCTGGCCGCTCAAAGCCACGCTCTGGCGCTTCCGCCCCGCTGCGAGTGAAAAGAAATGACATGCTTTCGCTTTCCTGTGGGTATGCCGCCATGCCGTAAACCGCCGTCCCTGGCCTCCGCATCGGAACGACCCTGAGCGCAGCGCGGACCTGTTTTGCAGGTTCGCGGCCCTTGGTTGCGATGCGTCAGAAGAGCCGTAGACCTTGAAAAACAGGTCTGCGCCCGCTCAATACGGCATCCGCCAGTCTTCTGCTCGCAGCAGCAACCGAAAGCATAAGTCTTGACAAAATATCACATTAGATTTAATCTAACTCCTTCATGGACGCCGAGGCGATTAAGAAATCCCTGAAGGGCAGCGGGTTGCGGTGCACGCCGCAGCGCTACGCCGTGATGGCATTCTTGATGGAACACACCAGTCATCCCACGGCTGCGGAAATCTTCCAAGCCGTGAATCGCGCGGATCCGCGCTGTTCAAGGGCCACGACTTATAACAACCTGCGGGACTTGGTGCAGGCGGGTCTGGTGCGTGAAGTGGCCGTCGAGGGCCGCGCCGCGCGATTCGATGCGAAAGGCATGCGGCATCACCACTTTATCTGCGACCGCTGCGGCAATGTCGAGGACATGGAGTGGTACGACCTGCCCAGGCCTGCCTCGGGCTCCCTCGGTAAGCGGATTCTTCGCCAATGCGAACTCATTTTCCGGGGGCTGTGCGCGAAGTGCGCTTCGCGGCACGCTTCCCGTAGCGCCGACCTTTAGGTCAGCACGGCGAATGCCGACCTAAAGGTCGGCGCTACCACTGTCGTAGGCGTGTGGATACCGGATTAATGGCGCGCGCCAGCCAGCGCGGCCGGCGGCGATTTCACGACTGGAAAAGAGAGGAGAAGGCATACATGGATAATAAACTCACCAACACAGCGGGGGCGCCTGTTCCCGCTCATCAGGAGCAAACCTTGTCAACCGAGAGCAAGTGCCCGGTAACGGGCGGTGCTCACAGACACACGGCGGCCGGAGCCGCGACGAATGTGGACTGGTGGCCGAATCAACTGGACCTGAAGATCCTGCACCAGCACTCCCCCTTGTCCAATCCCATGGACAAGGAGTTCAATTATGCCGAAGAATTCAAGAGCCTCGACCTGAATGCCGTGATCAAGGACCTCCATGCCTTGATGACGGCGTCGCAGGACTGGTGGCCGGCAGACTATGGCCACTATGGGCCGTTTTTGATTCGTATGGCGTGGCACAGCGCAGGTACGTACCGCATCGCCGACGGCCGCGGCGGGGCTGGCTCCGGCTCACAACGATTTGCGCCCCTCAATAGCTGGCCGGACAATGTGAACCTCGATAAGGCGCGCCGGTTGCTTTGGCCGATCAAGCAGAAATATGGCCGGAAAATCTCCTGGGGCGACCTCATGATTCTCGCTGGTAACGTCGCATTGGAGTCGATGGGGTTCAAGACCTTCGGCTTCGGCGGCGGGCGCGTGGACGTCTGGGAGCCCGAAGAGGACATTTACTGGGGGCCGGAGGGCGAGTGGCTGGCGGACAAACGCTACAAAGGCGATCGTGAGCTCGAGAATCCTCTCGGCGCTGTGCAGATGGGCCTGATTTACGTGAATCCGGAAGGGCCCAATGGCAAGCCGGACCCCGTCGCTGCGGCCCGGGATATCCGCGAGACGTTCGGCCGCATGGCGATGAATGACGAAGAGACGGTTGCGCTCATTGCCGGCGGGCACACGTTCGGCAAAGCCCATGGCGCTGCCGATCCGAAAAAGTATGTCGGCCCCGAACCCGAGGGCGCCGCCATCGAGGAGCAAGGCCTCGGCTTGAAAAGCACTTATGGCAGGGGCAGCGGTGTCGATGCGATCGGCAGCGGGTTGGAGGGCGCATGGACCACCCACCCCATGAAGTGGGACAACAACTACCTGGAAAACCTGTTCGGCTATGAGTGGGAGCTCGGGAAGAGCCCCGCCGGTGCGTACCAGTGGTTTCCCAAGAAGGGGGCTGGAGCGGGCACCGTTCCTGATGCCCACGATCCCTCGAAGCGGCACGCCCCGATCATGTTCACGACGGACCTCTCCCTGAGGATGGACCCGATCTACGCGCCCATCGCGAGGCGCTTCCTGGAGCGTCCGCAGGAGTTCGCCGAGGCGTTCGCCAAGGCGTGGTATAAGCTGACGCACCGCGACATGGGGCCTCTCTCGCGGTACCTTGGCCCGCTCGTTCCCGCGGAGCCCCAGTTGTGGCAAGACCCTGTTCCCGCAGTGGATCATGAACTCATCGGGGAGCGGGACATTGCTGTTCTGAAGGCCAAGATCCTCGCATCCGGACTGTCGATTTCCGAACTGGTAACGACGGCCTGGGCGTCGGCGGCGACGTTCCGCGGCTCCGACAAGCGCGGTGGGGCGAACGGGGCGCGCCTTCGCCTCGTGCCACAGAAGGAATGGGAAGTGAATCAACCAGCCGAGTTGGCTAAGGTCCTTCAGAAGCTGGAGGCGACCCAGAAGGATTTCAACAGCTCGCAGTCCGGCGGGAAGAAGGTCTCGCTTGCTGACCTGATCGTTCTGGGCGGCTGCGCAGCCGTCGAGGAAGCTGCGAAAAAGGCCGGCCACGACGTGAAGGTTCCCTTCTCGCCGGGGCGCACGGATGCCTCGCAGGAGCAGACCGATGTGCACTCATTCGCCGTGCTGGAGCCGACCGCAGACGGGTTCCGCAACTACCTTCGGAATGGAGACCCGAGATCCGCGGAGGAGCGGCTGGTGGATCGGGCGCAGTTGCTGACGCTGACGGCCCCCGAGATGACGGTTCTCGTCGGCGGCCTGCGCGCCCTGAATGCGAACTTCGGGCAGTCCAAACACGGCGTCTTCACCAAACGACCCGAGACGCTGACGAATGACTTCTTCGTCAACCTGCTCGACATGCATACGAAGTGGCAGGCCTCCCCTACATCCGAAGGCGTGTTTGAGGGGCGCGATCGCGCGACGGGCGAAATCAAGCGGACCGGCACCCGTGTCGACCTTATCTTCGGTTCGAACTCCCAGCTCCGAGCCATCGCGGAAGTCTATGCATCTGACGACTCGAATGAGGCGTTTGTGAAGGACTTCGTGGCTGCGTGGAACAAGGTGATGAACCTTGATCGCTACGACAGTGTAAGAACTGAGTTTATCCTATCAGAATGCGGTTAGTGCCTGAGCAAACGGGGTACTCGGAGAGTACCCCGGAGCACCGCCGCAGGCGGGAGCCCGCGTTTGGCATGTATCGTTCGCAATCCGTGCGTGAACTCTGGAACCGTGTCCTAAGGACCTCTGGTATACTGCAAGGAAGGATTCGAAACATGAGTTCCTTAAATGATGACTTGATCCGGGGTATCGTCCAGCGGATTGTTGACGCGGCGCAGCCGGAAAAGGTGATTCTGTTCGGCAGCCGAGCTCGGGGCGACGCCCGACCGAACAGCGACTTTGACGTGCTGGTAATCAAGCACTCCGATGAGCCGCGATACCGCCGCTCCGTTCCCCTCTACGTAGCTCTGGCTGACCTGCCGGTAGAGGTGGAGGTGATGGTCTACACGCCGGAGGAAGTTGAAGAGTGGAGCGAGGTTCCCCAGGCATTTGTAACCACCGCCCTGCGGGAAGGGACGACGATTTATGAAAGACGCGGCTGAGTTTTGCTGTGGGTTGCTGCGTAAGAGCAAGAGTGACCGCACCGCGATGGAAGCCTCACTGGCGGCCCAGGCCCTCGACGCGGCCTGCTTTCATGCCCAGCAAATGGCTGAGAAGTGTCTGAAAGCTTTTCTGGCGCATCGCGGTCTTGCATTTCCGTACACGCACAACCTTATGAAGCTTATTGAGATGGGCGCGGGAATTGACGCATCGTTCCGCTCGCTCCTCCCCATCGTTGCCCCCCTCACCCCCTATGCGGTGGAACTGAGATATGACGATTCCTTCTGGCCGAGCCAGCAGGTTGCCGAAGAAGCTCGAGCGTCGGCCCTGGCCGTTCTCCAGTTTGTTTTGGACCGCCTACCCGTGGATATCAGGAAAGCCGCAGATTAATGTCCGGCTACTGGATCGTCCAAAGTCGCCAGCGGCTATTCTTTCAACTCCAAGACGAAAGAGCCGCAGACCTTGAAAAGCCGGTCTGCGCTTGCTGCAGTGCGAGAGTGATCACTCGACCGATGATTTCGCGAAGAAGAAAGACCGCGCATCTGAGACGGGCATCGGTGCCGATGCTGAGCCTCCGATGCAAACGGTCACCGTGGGCGCGGCGGAGGGGTCGGGATCGGGCAGATCATCAAACCTCTTTGGGTCCTGGTACCGCCTGATTGTCTTGATGAGGCCGCCATCCGAGGATTCGTTGAATCTGTAATACAGAGCCTCCTGATAAGCTCGGTCGAAAAGCAGCTCATGGCGCCTCATTCGGTAAAGGGCAACGATGGCCCCGGTGCGGTCTTTCCCTTGCGCACAGTGGAGGAAGACGGGCTTGGGTGCTTGTTGTAGTTCCTCGAAAAGATGACGGATTCCTCTGTCGGATACGCCGGTAAGAAAGACCTGCGGAAATGGGCTGATAGGAAATTGAATGAACTTAATTTGCGGCGAGTGCCTGTCTGAGAGAACCTGGTTGACTCGATTGACTTCAGCTTCCTCCTTCTTGGCCTCTCCCGTCTCAAGGTTAACTATGGTCCGGATTCCGAGCTCAGCAAGCTCCAGGTACACGTCCTGTCGGTAAGCCGGCCGTCCGCCGCGGTAGAGGTCTGTGTCAACCAGGTGAAAGTTTTCAATGTCCTCGTCCTTTATCCTCGTGGGATTGCAGTCGTGCGGGAAGGGCTTTGATCGCCTGCCTTGGTCGGCCCGCGCAGGCCGCAGTTCCTGTGTAGCACCGACCGAAAGCATCCCGACCGCAACTAGGAGAAAGCTCTTGGCGATCCGGGCAGTGAAACGGGCTCGATGGATGGCCCTGAAGCGGTGGAGCACTGGGGTCATATTTGTCCTTGGTCCTTTGGCATTGTACCCGTGGCCGCTTCTCAATTCAATGCCTAGCGGTTAAGCCCGCTTCCGTGGCGGGTGTAACCCGCGAGGTTTGATTGTCTGCGCCACCCGCGAAGCGCTCTGGAGTGCGGCAGCTTGCTGCCGCTTTTACTCAGGCCAGCTTGCTGGCCGTGCACCGGTGCGGTGTACTTGGGCCGACGAGGCTGCGAGCGAGCTCGCCGGACCAATGCGGCAGCCCGCCGGGGCGGGCCGCACTCCAGAGCGCGCCTAGGCGGGGGTGCCCTCCTACAAACCGGCCTCGAAAAAAACGCTTGACAAGCGCTGGTTAATATGATAGCCTAGAAAATGACGCTAGGCTGTTCTGCCATGACCGTAGAGACCTCACGGATGACTTCCCCCGTCCTTCTTGCCAAATCGATACAATGTCATTCTCAACCGGTCGCTAACGGATGTAGAAACTTTAAAAATGAACGACCGACGCGGGAATGTCTATGAAAACAAAGGACCGCTGTGGAAAACTGGTGGCCAAAGCGGGAATGTCACAGAAAACAAAGGTACTTAGCCGTTTAAACCGGGAATGTTCTTGAAAATAAAGGAATTGTGAATGGTGAATCGTGAATTGCCTTCCTACTTCTGGCCGCCCGCAGACTGCCTTCTACTTACCAGTGGTCGCCCGCTGAATTTGAGGGAAGTTCGAGTTGGCGGGCTTCTCGGCCCCATACCGCAGTCTGCGACAAGATGTCAATGCAGATCGGGAAAAGGAGAACTAGTTGCTTTAGAAAATGACAGCACGATGCGGGAATGTTATTGAAAACAAAGGACAGGTGTGAAAAAGCTGGCGATGAAGCGGGAATCTCATAGAAAACAAATGTACTTAGCTGTTTAGACCGGGAATGTTGTTGAAAACAAATGTAGTTATTATCTTAGGAAGGGGACGAAACTGCTGAGATCCTTCGTCGTCCGCCAATGAGAACGGCGGACTCCTCAGGATGACAAGGTTAGGGAATGCGCGTCCGGGTGACAGGCCCGGGGCATGCTCCTCAGGATGACAAGCTTGGGACATCGGCCTCAGGATGACGGGCCCCGCGCCTTTTCCCACGACGCGACATTAAGGCTGTGCCGCGGGGTTGATTTGCAGGTCGTTCGGCCATCCGCCGGTTAACTTGTCTCTGGTTCGGAACGAGACCATGAAGCTCGGCAATCCTGGTAAACCAACCAGGCAAGAACTGGCGCGTACTCGAGGAGCAAGATGAACGGGGAATCTCGGTACGGTTGCCCTGCAGCGTAAGCCACCACCGGCGCGTAGCCAAGAACGCTGGTTATGCTCATCAGCAACAAGGGTGCGCGGGGGTAGAAGCAAAGGAAAGGGACGATCCAGGTGAAGTACCAGGGGAAAGCGTTAGGTGAGAGAAAGAGCAGGCCGGAAATCAGCAGAAGGCTTGCTGAGAGGGGCTCGAGGTGTCGTTTCAAGGCGTAAGCGACAAGCGCCATGACGAGCACGCCCGCTACGACTTCGGCCTGCGATTTGGAGTTTCCCGCAAGCCGGATGAGGCGGAACAGGCTGTCGTTACCTTCCCAGCCTGCCGCGTAGTCGGAGAGCCCTTTGAAGAGGCGCCTTCCCGCGCTGAGGAAGGGGAGATAGCTCAAGCCCACAACGGCCACGAAGAGAGCGGCATACGCCGGGCGAGTACGCCTCAGGATGATGGGGAGCAATAGCACGGAGAAGAATTTGGAAATCACTGACAGCGCCAGAAATGAAAGGGATAGCGCGGGCTTGCTTAGCATAATGAGCAGGATCGCAGCCAAGAGCGTAAAGATAGCCAGCGAGTCGTGATGGCCGCACATCGCGAAGGAGATAAGTACGCACGGATTCCAGGCGTAAGTGAGAAGGCGGTGCAGCGGTTGTCTCGAGAGTGCCAGCAAGGCCGCCAAAACGCCCAGGGCGGCAAGGTCGAAGCCGGCATAGAGCTTCTTGTATCCGGCAACCGTGCTGACCCAGGAAAATGATAATTCGCTGAGCGGCGGGTAAACCGTCGAGACGTTCCTTCCCGTTTCAATCGGATGCCTGCCATCCTCGAGACCGCTCAGAGCAGGCATTGCCGGGTAGACGATATAGGGATTGATGCGGAGGCGCTCGACGCGGCCCTCCCACTGGTAACGGTAAACATCGCTGGAGAGCGCGGGTTCGCGTGGCAGAAGGCAGAGTCGAAAGAAAAGCGCGCCCAGCACAATGACGAGCAAGGCCGAGGGGCCCAAAATAAAGCGCTCGACAAAATAAACGCCGGCCACGTATAATGCTCCGGCACCTAGCAACAGCGCGATGAACTCCGGGACCGAGTTTGGGAGGTTCCGCCAACGCCCGATGAGGCTGAAAATCACTCCCAGGCCGGCGGCCAATACCAGCAAGCCGAGAGTCGGAAGCAGGGACGACACGGAGGGTTTTTGCTGCATCAAAGTTATTGTCGGCCTTCTGATCCTGCGAGGCTCGAAGCGCTAACCCGGCGCCTGAGCCACAAGACCTAACGTTTCGCGCACCGAACTCTTATGAGCCATTTGCTTCCCTCCCTGTTAGTCGTTCACTCGAATCCGGTGGCCCATTATCTCTATCTAATTTTCCACAAGGACCCGTTCCGCGGCATTTACAGGGCGAACGCTTTTGATCTCGCGATCCTGATCCCTTACTTTACCATTCTTGGCATCCTGTCGATCTACGGGATTCATCGCTATTACCTGACTTACCTTTACCTCAAGAACAAGCGGAAGGCGCTGAAGCCGGCAGGGCAATTCCAGCAACTGCCGCGGGTCACGATTCAACTCCCGGTCTTTAACGAGCGCTATGTAGTTGAGCGGTTGCTCGAAGCCGTCACGCGGATCGACTATCCGCGCGCATTGCTGGAAATCCAGGTGCTCGATGATTCCACCGACGAGACGCGTTTTGTGGCCTCGCGCCTGGTCAGCGAGTATGCGCGGGCCGGCCAGCCCATATCCTACTACCATCGCGACCACCGCAAGGGCTTTAAGGCGGGGGCGCTGGCCGAAGGCATGAAGCACTCGAGCGGCGAACTCATCGCCATCTTCGACGCGGATTTTATTCCTCCGCCGCCCATTATCCGCCAGATGGTTGACTACTTCACCGATCCCAAGGTGGGGGTCGTCCAGGGCCGTTGGACATGGGTGAACCGCCATTACTCGAACCTCTCGGCGGTGGAGGCCATCCTGCTGGACGGACACTTCGTCATCGAGCACGGGGGGCGGACCTGCTCCGGCCGCTTCTTCAATTTGAACGGTACCGCAGGA
>Ga0074046_10004009_pt1 | contig 12110 bp, 9 predicted proteins | sample BogForMeECP23OM3_FD_94441 | JGI IMG/M metagenome (GOLD analysis project Ga0074046, IMG submission 94441) | Bog forest soil microbial communities from Calvert Island, British Columbia, Canada - Bog Forest MetaG ECP23OM3 | ecosystem: Environmental > Terrestrial > Soil > Wetlands ...
CCTTCGTCCAGCTGCTTCTTGAACATCTCCACGCCCGTCACCACCGTCTTGCGGGTCTCGCGGAAACCGACGATCTCCACTTCCTCGCCTACCTTCACCTTGCCCCGCTCGATGCGGCCCGTGACAACGGTTCCGCGTCCCGAGATGGAGAAAATATCTTCGATCGGCATCAGGAATGGCTTGTCCAGTTCGCGCTGCGGCTGCGGCACGTACTTGTCCACCGCCGCCATCAACTCGTCAATCTGCTTCTCCCACTTGGCTTCCCCGTTCAGCGCCCCCAGCGCCGAGATGCGCACCACCGGCACTTCGTCGCCCGGAAACTTGTAGCCCTTCAGCAGCTCGCGCACTTCCAGTTCCACCAAGTCCAGCAACTCCGGATCCTCCATCATGTCGCACTTGTTCAGCGCCACCACGATGTAGGGCACCCCCACCTGCCGCGCCAACAGCACGTGCTCCCGCGTCTGCGGCATGGGACCGTCGTCGGCCCCCACCACCAGAATCGCCCCGTCCATCTGCGCCGCACCGGTGATCATGTTCTTGATGTAGTCGGCGTGCCCGGGACAATCCACGTGCGCGTAGTGCCGCTTGTCGGTCTCGTACTCGACGTGCGCCGTCGCGATGGTGATGCCGCGCGCCTTCTCTTCCGGCGCGTTATCAATCGAATCGAACGAGCGGAACACGATCTTGGGGTTGTGCTTCTGCAATACCTTGGTGATGGCCGCCGTCAACGTGGTCTTGCCGTGATCAATGTGTCCAATCGTGCCTACGTTGCAGTGCGGCTTGGTGCGTTCAAATTTTTCCTTCGCCATTTCCGTTCCTCAGGGGCTAAAGCCCCAAGTCTATGATTGCCCGATACGGCGCGGCTTGAAGCCGCGCCCTTTCAAAGCTACTTTGTAGTCCCCTGCACCTTGGCGATGATTTCCTCCGCGACCGAACGGGGAGCCTCCTCATAGCGCGCAAAGTGCATCGAATACTCGGCGCGGCCCTGCGTCGAAGAACGCATGTGGGTCGCGTAGCCAAACATCTCCGCCAGCGGAACGATAGCTTTGATCACCTGCGAACCGGCGCGGTGCTCCATGCCTTCGATGCGTCCGCGGCGCGAGCTCAGGTCGCCCATGATCGTACCGGCATAATCTTCCGGCGTGACAACCTCCACGGCCATCACCGGCTCGAGCAGCACGGGAGAAGCCCGGCGCGCCGCCTCTTTGAACGCCATCGAGCCCGCGATCTTGAACGCCATCTCGTTCGAATCCACTTCGTGATAGCTGCCGTCGTAGAGCGTTGCCTTGACGTCGACCATGGGATAGCCGGCCAGCACACCGCCTTCCATGGCTTCCTGCATTCCCTGATCGATGGGCTTGATGTATTCCTTCGGCACCGAGCCGCCGACGATTTCATTGACGAACTCGTAACCTGTCCCCGGTGGCTGCGGGTCGAGATAAATCTTCGCGTGCCCGTACTGGCCGCGCCCGCCGGCCTGGCGAATGTATTTGCCTTCGGCTTCAGCGTGCCGGCGGATGGTTTCGCGATACGCGACCTGCGGCTTACCTACATTGGCCTCAACTCTGTACTCGCGCATCATGCGATCGACGATGATTTCCAGATGCAACTCGCCCATGCCGCTGATGATGGTTTGTCCGCTGTCGGGATCGGTGTGAACCTTGAAGGTGGGATCTTCCTGGGCCAGCTTGCCCAGGGCCATGCCCATTTTTTCCTGGTCGGCTTTGGTCTTGGGCTCAACCGCAACGGAAATGACGGGCGTGGCAAACTCAATCGATTCGAGCGCGATGGGATGCGTCTCGTTGCAGATGGTGTCGCCGGTGCTGACGTTTCTCAGGCCCACTGCCGCGCAGATATCGCCCGCGAGAATCTCGCTGATCTCTTCGCGCTTGTTGGCGTGCATCTTGAGCAAGCGCCCGATGCGCTCGGTCTTGCCGGTGCGAACATTCAGCACGGAATCGCCAGTTTGAAGCTGTCCGGAATAGACGCGAATAAATGTGAGCTGGCCGACGAACGAGTCGGCCATGATCTTGAAGGCCAGCGCCGAAAACGGCTCGTTGTCGGCGGGCTTGCGCGAGATCGCCTGCCCGTTGTCGGGATTCATGCCATGCGTCTCGCCTACGTCCAGAGGCGATGGCAGGTAATCCACGACCGCGTCCAGCAGGGGTTGGACACCTTTGTTCTTGAACGCCGTTCCTACAACGACGGGGAACACTTTCAAGGCAATCGTCGACCGGCGCAGCGACGCGCGCAGTTCGTCGGCGGTGATCTCTTCGCCTTCCAGAAATTTGTGCAGGATTTCGTCGTCGTTCTCGGCGATGCTTTCGACCAGTTGTGCGTGGAAGGCTTCAGCTTTCTTCTTGAGTTCGGCCGGAATTTCTTCGGTGTCGTACTCGGCGCCAATCGTGTCGTCCTTCCACACCACGGCCTTCATGTTGATCAGATCAACGACGCCCTTGAACTTATCTTCCTGGCCGATGGGGATTTGAATCGCGACGGGCTTGGCACTGAGGCGTTTGCGGATGGTGTCAATGGCGTGCTCGAAATCGGCGCCCATCTTGTCAATCTTGTTGATGAAACAGATTCGCGGGACGCCGTACTTATCGGCCTGGCGCCAGACTTTCTCCGACTGCGGCTGCACGCCATGGACGGCGTCAAACACCGCGACCGCGCCGTCGAGCACGCGCAGCGAGCGCTCGACTTCGGCGGTGAAATCGACGTGGCCGGGCGTATCAATGATGTTGATGCGGATATCGCGCCAGGTGCAGGTCGTGGCCGCGGAGGTAATGGTGATGCCGCGCTCCTGTTCCTGCTCCATCCAGTCCATAGTCGCAGTTCCTTCGTGGACCTCTCCGATGCGGTGCGTCCTGCCGGTATAGAACAGGATGCGTTCCGTCGTAGTGGTCTTGCCGGCATCGATGTGGGCCATGATGCCGATGTTCCTGCAACGCTCTAATGGAACTGTTCTGGGCACGACTCTCTAGACTCTTTCTGGGCTCCGAAAAATTAAGCTTCTAGCTACTAGCCAAACCGAACTGCCAGCCTTTGTGTTTTGGCTAGCAGCTAGAAGCTAGGAGCTTCTTTTGCTTCTTTACCACCGGTAGTGCGCGAACGCCTTGTTCGCTTCCGCCATGCGATGCACATCTTCTTTCTTCTTGATGGCGGCGCCGCGGCTGTTGGCCGCGTCCAGCAACTCGTTGGTCAACTTGTCGATCATTCCCTTTTCACTGCGCCCCCGGGCATAGGTAATGATCCAGCGGATGGCCAGCGAAGTACGCCGGTCAGCATTCACCTCGACCGGCACCTGATAGTTAGCGCCGCCGACGCGGCGGGTCTTCACTTCCAGCAGCGGCTTGGTGTTCTCTACCGCCTTCTTGAACAGCTTCAGAGCCTCGTCGCCGCCCTTGGATTCCAGGCGGGTCAAGGCTTCATAGAAAATGTTCTCCGCGGTCGAGCGCTTGCCCTGCCACATCATCGAGTTGATGAACTTCGTCACCAGGTCCGAGCCGTAGACGGCGTCGGCCGGGGTGGTCCGCTTTGCGATATGTCCTTTACGAGGCATCCGTTTCACTCCAGGCTGGTTTGCCCAGGTTTCAAAGTTTCAATGTCTCAAAGTTTCAAAGACAAAACCGAACTAGTTGCGGATTCAACTTTGAAACTTTCGAAACCTAGAAACTTGCTTCTTATCCCTTCTTGGCCCGCTTGGCGCCGTATTTGGAACGGCCCTGCTGGCGGCCAGCGACACCCACCGCGTCCAGCGTTCCGCGGATCACGTGATAACGCACGCCCGGCAGATCCTTCACGCGGCCGCCGCGGATGAGCACAATCGAGTGCTCCTGCAGGTTATGGCCGACGCCGGGAATGTAGGTTGTCACTTCAATGCCATTGGTCAGCCGCACCCGCGCCACTTTGCGCAGCGCCGAGTTCGGCTTCTTGGGCGTCTGCGTGTACACGCGGGTGCAGACACCGCGCTTCTGCGGACACCCCTGCAGGGCAGGGCTGGCTGTCTTGTAACGGGGCCGCTTGCGGCCCTGGGCCACCAACTGATTAAACGTAGGCACTCTTTGCCACTCCTTAGCCGCGCAGCCTGACGTCGCAGGCCAAGCACAGCTCCATGCTGCGGATCGAATCCTGGCAAGTCCTTGCGGACTTTACGCGCATCCGTGGGCATGGCCAGTCAGTCCGGCCATTACTTCTCACGGCGTAGCTTCGTACAGCAGCCTGACGCCAGAGAGATTCTGGATTCCCATTCAGACTTACGCTGCCGACGGTGGCACCCGGCCCAATTCCGGGGGCGCTCCGTTTCGTCAGCCTTGCCCTGCATGTCCTCTCACGAAAGGGCGAGAGGCCCCGCAGGTACGTTTCAGCGAGGAAAGTTTCCGAACCCGCACAGCGATCCGGAACCGGAAGCTTCACTGCAAATTTGCCGCGCACACAACCGCGCGCAACTCACAGCGCACAGCAAGCCTGGATGAACTCGCGGAACCTTTTTACTATAGCAAGCGGCTGGAAACATCGTCAACCCATGTTTTTGCATCCCACAGAGGCCGGGGCAAGCGAGTTGGGGTTGTTTCAATGAGGTAAGCAAAACGCGATGGATGCCTTGAAAACGGGGCCATGGCTTCGCTCAGGATCTCGGCTGCGGGTGTGGTTTTAGCCTCCCCTGAGAGACTGAGCAGCGCGAAGTTGTCGAACGGGCCCACAAAACGCCTCGACTTGCTGATTCCCGCGCCAGCCTCTACACTACAAGTTTTCCGTTCATGAATAGCCCGTCTCTGCATCCTGTCGGCGGAGCAGGGCTGGACCAGAAGTGGAAACCGCGAATCTTAACGAGGGGTGCATGGCCTGGTTGCGCGTAAGAGAGGCATGTTGGGTAAGCGTAGTCATTTTTTTGTGCATCGGCATCAGCGGTTGCGGCGGCCACAAACCGCCCGGCGTATCGCCCTATCCGGCAAAGGTCACGCTTAACCCGGCCGGCAGCACCTCGCTCCAGCTCGGCGGTATTATCAACTTCACGGCGACCGCGCAGAACTCTTCCAGTAGCACCGTTGCCGCCACTTTTTCCTACATGTCCAGCAACACCTCGATCCTGAACATCGCGCCGAACGGCGTGGCTTGCGCCGGTATTTGGGACGCAACTTACGCCAACTGCACTCCCGGCGCCACGGGACCGGTCCAGGTAACCGCCACGACGACGGGAGGAGTTACCAGCGTGCCGACGCTGGTATTCGTGCATCCGCCGATTGACAACATAACGGTGAACGGGGTTTTGCTGAACGGCATTGCGGTCCAGCAACCGTGCCTCTCCCAAGGTCAGACCATGACCGTGGAAGCTCACGCCTTCAGCCAAGGCACCGATATCACTCAGTCGGTCGGTCCGTTCACCTGGTCGGCCAATAACATTGGCGTGGCAACGATCACTCCGCTCCTCAACCAGGTGGTGTACAACGGTTTCAACTACAACCTTGCTACCAACCAAGCCACGGCGGCAGCCGCTACGCCGGGCATCACATATATCTATGCTACCGCCAGTGGAGCCACCAGCACGACTTTTGCGCAGCCGCCGCCGGGGACGGACCTTAGCTTTTTCGAGACCTGCCCCATCCAGAGCATCGTGCTGGAAATCGGCCATGCCGGATCCGCTCAAACCAGTTTTGTCGCGGCAAAGGGAAGCTCGGTGGCGGAAACAGTCGTCGCTACCGTTACCGACGTGATGGGAAACAGTTCGCTGCCGAACACTAACGGCGGCGTTGTCCTGAGCAAGATTCCGCTGACGTGGACCTCTTCCCAGCCTCAGGTAGTCGGGACAAGCGCAGGGTGCACGCAGTCCTGCGCGCTCACGCTGCCCTCGGCAGGAGCGGCGGGCATCACCGCTTCCTGCTCGCCCCCGACCTGCAACATCGGATTTCCTGTGGCCCCGCCAGGATCCATTGTCCCTGTCCCCGTCTACGCCTCTCCGCTCCCCAACCAGACCACTGCTGCGATCTCAGGGCTGGTGACGGGAGCGACTTCCTCCGCTTCCGTTCTCGCCACCAGTCTGGGATGTGAAGAAGAGATTCCAGCAAACTGCACCACCTCGGTCTACGCCATCTCGACCACGAAGGCGACCGCGGGCGGCGCAAATTTCCTGCCGGTCTCGCCCAATTCCATCCTCTTCGATCTGGGAGGGGATAAGGCCTACCTGGGAAGCGAATTTGGGGTGGGAATCATCAATCCGGGGAGCCTGGGCAGCAGTACCAACCCCTTCAGTAGTCTGGGCGCGCTGACTGGCAAAATCCTGGCCATTTCGAACAACGGCTCCGCGGCCATCTTCTCGGACACGATCCACGTGCCCAATCAGGTATATGTGGTGAACACAGCGGGCACTTCCGCCACGACAACCGCGCTCGATATTACGGGCGCGACGGCAGCTGCATTTTCGCCGGACGGAATGAAGGCCTTCATCTATGGGTTTGACCCGAACGGAGCCGACGCCTGCCACCAGCCAGTGCCTTGCCTCTATATATATTCGGCCTTGCAGGCACTGCAGACAAAGGGGCTGGCGGCGGGGACCTCGGTGAACTCGATCGTATTCTCGACCAACAGCGCTTTCGCCTACGTGGTCGAGCCCTCTCTCGGCGGAGGCGGTCCCGCTTTCACCGTCTATAACACTTGCAACAATCAGATCTCGACCAGCCCGTCGCCCAGTTTCACGCCCCAAACCATCCCACTTACCGCACCCCCGGTTGCTTTTCAGGCGCTGCCCGACGGAGTGCACTTCGTCGCCCTGGAGGAGAACGGGGGCATTGATTACATCTCGGCGGCGATCACGGGAATTCCCGCCGCGACGCTGACTGCCCCATCGAACATACTTTGTCCTACGACGGTCAGCCACACCGTCCAGACAATTAATCTCGGGCAGGGGTCCATTCACCCGATCAACTTCTTCCCATCGCCTGACGGGACACTGCTCTATGTTCTCGCCAGCGACCGCAGCAGCGTTCTCGTCTACAATTTCTCGACCGGCGCAGTGACCGGCATTGAACTCGCCGGCAATGCCACTCCGGTGAGTGTTGGCGCAACGGTGGACGGGGGCACGATTCTGGTGGCTGGAAGCGATGGCCTGCTGCACCAGATAACCACCGGCGCGGGCGGCAGTGACCAGGCCCAGGTCCCATTCCCCAACCTGCCGAATTACCTGAATCCGTTCTGCACCTTTACCCCGGCGGCGGGTGCGTGCACCCTTGACTTTATAGCGGTGAGGCCGTAGGAGCAGGGATCGGGCACCACGGCGGAGAATCCGGGATCGGTCCCGGTTTCCAGCTTTCAGAATGTAGAGTCATTGTGTGTCCGGCGGGCGGCCCTCCCGCTTCTAGTCCCTGACCCCTAGCCCCTGGTTCCTGCTCTCCAGTTCTTTCCCCACGCTGTCGAGCACGCCGTTGACGAAGTGTACCGACTCGGGCGACGAGAACTTGCGGGCAATCTCCAGCGCCTCGTTGATTACCACCGCCCGCGGCGTCTCCGGATAAGCCAGCAATTCGGCCACTGCCGCCCGCAGCAGGTTGCGGTCTACGGCAGCCATGCGATCCATGCGCCAGTGTTCGGCATGGCGTTCAATCAGCCCGTCAATCTCGGTACTGCGATCTACCGCCGCACGAAAAAGATCATCGGCAAAGCCGCGCACTTCCGCGCTCGCCGAGCCGTGTTCGGCCCAGAAGGTTCGCCGGACATGATCGGCGTTCTGTTTGCCCATGTCCGACTGGAAAAGCATCTGCAGAGCCATTTCCCGGGATTTGCGGCGAGTGCCCATAAGCAGTGGTCAGTGATCAGTTTATCTGAAAGGCCATTCGCGTTCGCATGACTGTAGCATTTGCAGACGGCCGGGGCTGTATTACGATTACATGGTGGATCAAGTATTGCGGATCGGGCTGGTGATCCTGGGCGTCGGCGTGCTCGCGGCGTTGGGGTTTGTAGTCACCTCTAGCTCGTGGGGCCCTTGCGGCCCCAGCAGCCCGATACCGATTGTTTTTGTACTTGCTGCCTTATTCTGTCTGCCCGCTGGCGCTATCGTCTCGTTCGCTGGCTTGCTCCGCGGCAGGCGAGCGGGTTCGCAATCACCCACGGAACCCCGCTAGGTTTTGCTGCGCGTACGTCTCCTGCTTTTGCTGAGGGCTGAGGACTGACGGCTGACGGCTGGTTTCCTGACCGCTGCTTTCAAGCTTGCCATCTCTACCGCGGCCAGTGCGGCCTCGAATCCCTTGTTGCCCATCTTCAGCCCGGCCCGGTCGATGGCCTGCTCGAGCGTGTCGCAGGTCAGCACACCGAAGGCATGCGGCACGCCCGTTTCCTGCGCCGATTGCCCGATTCCGCGCGTGACTTCGTTGACGATCACGTCATAATGCGCGGTGTCGCCGCGCAGCAGACATCCCAGGCAGATGATGGCGTCATATTTCTTGGTTTCGGCCAGCGTCCGGGCCGCCGACGGAATCTCGAAGCTCCCCGGCACACGCGCGATCGCGATGTCGCCCTTCTTCGCGCCGGTCCGCAGCAATCCATCACACGCGCTCTGCAACAGCCGCTCGGTAATGAACGCATTGAATCGCGAGACGACGATCGCGAAGCGCTTCCCGGTCGCGTCGAGATTCCCTTCCAAAGCGGGAATCGCTGGCGCCGGCGGCCGCTCAATTGTCAATTTAGATTTCTTCTCCGTGACTCTGTGCCTCCGTGGTGGAATTGTTTTCTGGTTTTGATCCGCGCAAATCCGTGGCAAACGGGTTTATTTTCCCTTGAACACCGGTGCCCGCTTCTCCAGGAACGCCGACGTCCCTTCCTTCTTGTCTTCCGTCGCGCAGCACACGCCGAACAGCGTCGCCTCCAGATACAGGCCTTCGGCCAGAGACATCTCCATGCCCTTGTTCACGGCCTCCATCGCATACTGCACGGCCAGCGGGGCGTTGGCAATGATCTTCGCCGCAATCGCCTCCGCCCGCGGAATCAACTCCGCCGCCGCGACCACTTCATTCACCAGCCCGATGCGATGCGCCTCCTGCGCCGTGATCATCTCGCCCGTCAGCACCTGCTGCATGGCGAGCCCTTTGCCCACCAGGCGCGGCAGCCGCTGCGTCCCGCCGTAGCCCGGAATGATCCCCAGCTTCACCTCCGGCTGGCCGAGTTTGGCGTTCTCGCTCGCCAGCCGCATGGTGCAAGCCATGGCAATCTCGCATCCGCCGCCGAGAGCGAAGCCATTGACGCAGGCAATCACCGGCTTGCCCAGATTTTCAATCAGATTGAGCACCGATTGCCCGCGATGCGTGTATTCCTTGCCGCTCACGGCATCATGTTTGGCCAGTTCGCCGATGTCCGCGCCGGCAATGAACGCCTTTTCACCCGCACCGGTGAGAATCACGACACGAATGTCTTTGTCTTTCTTGATGTCGTGGAACGCGGCCCGCAACTCCTCCATGGTAGCCATGTTGAGCGCGTTGAGCACTTTCGGCCGGTTGACAGTGACGTAAGCAATCGAGTTTTTCTTTTCCAGAAGTATGTTTTCGTAGTTCATAGAATCTTTTCACCACAGAGTCACAGAGACACAGAGGAATGCAATTTCTTGTTGTTTTTTTCTCCGTGCCTCTGTGTCTCTGTGGTGAATCGCCTTTCAAATCCGTGTGAATCCGTGCCAATCCGTGGCTAAAGCTTGTTCGCCCGCGGCTTCTCCGGATCAGAATAATCATAGAACCCGCGCCCCGACTTGCGCCCGTACCAGCCCGCCAGCACCATCCGCTTCAGCAGCGGAGGCGACGCGAAGCGCCGCTCCTTGAACTCGTCATACATCACATGCGTGATGTAGTAAGTCGTGTCGAGCCCCACCAAATCCAGCAGCGTAAACGGCCCCATGGGATAGCCGCAGCCCAGCTTCATCGCGTTATCAATGTCCTCAATCGAGCCCACGCCCTCTTCATACGCCCGGATGGCATCGAGCAGATACGGCACCAGCAGCCGGTTGACGATGAATCCGGTCTTGTCCGACGTACGCACCGGAACCTTGCCCAGCTTCTTCGCGAACTCGTAGGCCGTTTCGTAAACGTCGTCGGCCGTGGTGATCGTGCGCACGACTTCCACCAGCTTCATCAGCGGCACGGGATTGAAAAAGTGCAGCCCCACAAACCGCTCCGGCCGCTTGATCGCGGTCGCCAGTTCGGTGATCGAGATGGACGACGTGTTCGAAGCGAAAATCGCGTCTTTCTTCACGATGCTATCGATCGCGGCATACATTTCTTTTTTCTGCGCGACGTTCTCGATGATGGCCTCGATGACGATGTCGCAATCGGCCAAGTCGGACTTGTTCGTCGTGCCGCGAAGCCGCGCCCGGATCGCGTCCTTCTGTTCCGCCGTGATCCCGCCCTTGTCAACCGGCCGCTCCGCAAACTTCGCCAAGGATTTCTCAATCCCGGCAAAGCCCTTGTCGAGAAACTTCTGCTCGACTTGCAGCACAGTGACGTCGAATCCAGCAGTCGCGCAAACCTGCGCAATACCGGAACCCATTAATCCACAACCGAGAACACCAACTTTTTGAATAGCCATTCAGAAACTTCCTTCGCCGCGGATTGACGCGGATTTGAATCACTTTTCACCACGGAGACACGGAGGCACGGAGGCACGGAGTCTCAAATTCTGTTAATTCGAGCAAACATTCGAGCAAGCAGAGGAGTCATCACAATCCGCCACGAGATCAGGAACGCCAAAAGCCACATTGCCCCGAAGAAGACTAACCCAGCGGGTAACAAGCTCGCTCCCTTCTCCCAAACAAATGAAAAACCTTTCCACCGCCCCACACAGAAGATGAGACCGTCAACCAGAATCGCGAACCCTAAGTAAACAGCGCATGTCACGAAGGCAAACTTAGTAAAGAACATGACTCTAGCTCCTCGAAATTGACCTCTAATGCAGATTCCGCTCGAAATGAACAACCGTAAGAGCTTTCCTCCGTGCGGCTCGCACTTCGCTCAAGATGACGACCTCTGGCTAGAAATTCATCATGCTTTCCACCACCATCGCAATCCCCTGCCCGCCGCCGATACACGCCGTCGCCAGTCCATATTTCTTCTTTCGCCGCCGCAACTCGTACAGCAGCGTGATCACCAACCGTGTCCCAGTCGCGCCCAGCGGATGCCCCAGCGCGATCGCCCCGCCATTGACATTCACCTTCTCGCGATCGAGGCCCAACTCTTTTTCGACCGCCAGATACTGCGCCGCGAACGCCTCATTGACCTCAATCAGATCAATGTAGTCCAAACTCAGCCCTGTCTTTTGCAGCGCAATCTTCGTTGCCGGCACCGGGCCGCGGCCCATCAGCTTGGGCTCGACGCCGGCAATGCCCCAGCCCACAATCCGGCCCAGAGGCTCCATGTTGCGCTTGCGCACTTCGTCGAGCGACATGACCACGACCGCCGCCGCTCCATCCACAATGCCGCTGGCGTTCCCAGCCGTCACGGTTCCATTCTTGCCAAACGCCGGCGTCAGCTTCGCCAGTCCTTCCATCGTGGTCTGCGGACGCCGATGGTCATCCTCCGCCAGCACCTCGCCGGTCGGTTCACCCTTCGAATTCCGCAGCGGAACCGGCACCAGTTCTTCCGGCAAACGTCCCTCTTTATAGGCAGCGTCGGCGCGCTGCTGCGAGCGCAGAGCAAACTCATCCTGCATTTCGCGGGTAATCCCTTGTTCGGATCCATACAACTCGGCTGTGTTCGCCATGTAGGACCCGCAATAGGAATCGAGCAGCGCCACCATCAGCGAATCTTCCAGCTTGCCGCCCGGCGCCAGCGTGAACCCGTCGCGCCCGCGAATCACAAACGGCGCCTGCGACATCGCCTCCATGCCGCCGGCCAGCACGATCTTCGCCTCGTCGGTCTGGATCATCTGCGCCGCGCTCACAATCGCCTGCATGCCCGAGCCGCACAACCGGTTCACGGTCAGCGCCGGAGTTTCAATCGGAATCCCGGCCCGCAAACCCACGTGCCGCGCGCCATAGAGCGCGTCGCCGGAAGTCTGCTGCGCGTTGCCAAAAACCACGTGATCGAATTCTTTCGGGTCGAGCCCAGAGCGCTCGATTGCGCCCCTGCCCGCTATAGCGC
>Ga0074046_10004010_pt1 | contig 12107 bp, 9 predicted proteins | sample BogForMeECP23OM3_FD_94441 | JGI IMG/M metagenome (GOLD analysis project Ga0074046, IMG submission 94441) | Bog forest soil microbial communities from Calvert Island, British Columbia, Canada - Bog Forest MetaG ECP23OM3 | ecosystem: Environmental > Terrestrial > Soil > Wetlands ...
CAGCTTCCCAAGCTGGATGTCGAGGGTTCAACTCCCTCCTCCCGCTCCATCCTTCCTTGGTGGTGAGGATTGCGGTGTTACTTTCCTGCCGCGGCCGACGAGGCGGCCTGCGACAAAGCCCGCAGTTGGAACAATCCAATTCCGAGGCCCCCCACCGCTCCGGCGAGCAGGCCCAGTATCAGCAGGACAAACAGATTTTCAAGTGGGCTTTTCTTCTTTGCCAAGCTTTTCCCCTTCTAGCTTTATGACTCAGATAATGCGCTCCTGATAAGTCTAGCATGTCCGATTCCATTCGAAGCCCGTTTGGGGTACGTAAGTTATTGAACGGCCATGGGATTCAGGCAGGTTCGGTAGGGTGGGACTGGGTGTGAAGAACCTTGCATGTCAGCGGGTGGGCTACAGCGAATTTCTTCACCACATTAGTGCTGTCCGCCATCGCATTTTCGCTAGTCTGAGATTCTCGACGTAGACTTGATCCGTTTGCAGGAGATTCTGAATGCAGGCTCGTTGTTTTCCCGTCTTTCGTTTCGTCATCTGCGTGGCACTTCTATCGAACCTGTTGTGGAGTCAGAGCACCTCCGACGCCCCCTGGCAGAATTCGGACAATGCAGGCCCGCCCCAGCGGCGGCCGCGAGTTGGCCTTGTGCTCGAAGGCGGAGGAGCGCTTGGATTGGCACACGTGGGCGTGATCAAGTGGCTGGAAGAGAATCGCATTCCGGTCGACGTAATCGCCGGCACGAGTATGGGTGGAGTGGTCGGAGGCATTTACGCGTCGGGCGAATCTCCCGACCAGATCCGAAGGCTGGTGCGGAACATCCCGTGGAATCGCGTGCTGGGCGGAGCCACGCCGTATCGCGACCTGGCGTTTCGCAGGAAGGAGGATCGCAGGGAGTATCAGAATGCGTTTGAGTTCGGATTGAAACAGGGAACGCAGTTTCCGAGCGGGTTCAATTCGGGGCAACAGGTGGGGTTGATTCTGGACAAGGTGGGCCTTCCGTATTCGGAGATGAAAAGTTTCGATGACTTGCCTATTCCGTTTCGCTGCGTCGCGACCGACCTGGTGTCGGGAAAGAAGTTCGTATTCGACCAGGGGTCTCTTGCGGAAGCGATGCGCGCCACCATGTCGATACCGGCATTTTTTGTGCCGGTGCGGGAAGCCGGGTACGTATTTGTCGATGGAGGCCTGCTCGACAACCTGCCGGTGGATGTTGCGCGACAAATGGGCGCCGACATTGTGATTGCGGTTCACCTGGAGACGCAGGCCCTCGATCCCAACACGCCATTGACCTCGGTGGGAGTGCTGGAGCGATCCGCCAGCGTATCGGTCGCAGTGAATGAATTGGCCAGCATGGAGAAGGCCGACATTGTGCTGACGGCGCATTTGGAGAAATTCGATACGACGGATTACACACAGTTCGAGGCCATCGAAGCCGAAGGATATAAAGCGGCGCAGCAGAAGAGCAAATTGCTTTCCCAATTGCAGGTGAACGAGAAGGAGTGGAAAGAACTGTTGGCAGCGCGCGCTTCTAAACGCCGGCAGCCATCGATACCGGAGTTTGTGGAGGTCACAGGAGCGAAGGGAGACATTCTTGCGGGCCTGGAACGCGACGTGGCAGACCTCGCTGGTAAGCCGGTGGACCTGCGCAAGACCGACCGGAAGATGATGGAGATTACGGGGCTGGGCCGCTTTGCGCAGGCAGGATATGAAGAGACCACAAAGAATGGCGAGACGGGCCTCCTGATCGAAACTCAGGAAAAGGAGTACGCGCCTCCGACCGTGCATCCGTTGTTCGTGATTGACGGTTCGGACTACAAGAATGTGCTCTTTCAGGTGGGTGCGCGAATTACTTTTCTGGACGTGGGTGGATTCGGGTCGGAGTGGCGCAGCGATGTGATCGCGGGCTCCGAGTACGGAGCGAAGACGGAATTCTTTCATCCGTTCAACTTCCACACGGGCTGGTTTGTGGCGGCGCATGGAACAGCCGAGAGCAGTCCATTAAACATTTACCAGCGCGACAGGATTCTTGGTGAGTACCGCAACCGGATATTCGGCGGAGGAGTCGACTTCGGTTATACGTTTGGGCGAAGCGTTGAAATGCGGGTTGGATATGAATCCGGATATCAGAAGATCAGCGAAGACATCGGCACACCGATCGCGCCAACGGTGCGGGGCCGTTATGGGATGACTTCGCTCAGCTATCGGCTGGATCGTTTTGACGATCCGATAATTCCGCGGCGCGGAGAGCGGATCGAATCGACATTTCATTTTTACGATACCAAGCCCGGCACGACAGATTTCGTACCCACAGGAGAATTGCGGCTCGGCGTGGCGGAACCGATCAACGCAAAGTCCTCCGTCTTGTTCTTCGCCTCGGGAGGCACGTCATTCTCGACCCGGGATACGGGTTTTCCGCCGTTTAGCCTGGGCGGACCGTTACGGCTAGGGGCTTACGGCCTGAATGAATTATTGACTAACCAGTACTTCCTGGTGCAACCGGCATTTCTGTATCGCTTACGCCAACTCTCGCCGTTGCTGAAGCAGAACGTTTATCTGCTCTCGATGTATGAGGCGGGGAAGGCCTACGGCCAGCCCGCCAGCACGGCGGCAGTGGCGCAGGACGGGACGGTCGGGTTGTTGTTCCAGACGGTCTTTGGGCCCGTATTCTTTGGCGGCAGCTTGGGAGACAGCGATCACCGAAAATTCTTTTTCAATGTGGGCAAGTTCTTCTGAAGGGTGATCGCCAGGCGGTTCATTCATGAGTGAACGTTGAACTTTTGTAGAATTGGTCCCATGAAGGAAGCTAAATCTCGCAAGAGCGACTCGGCGGGGAAGAGCAAAGCTATTCCAAGGAATATCGATGAGTATCTGGCTGGCGTCCCCGAACCTGCACGCAGGACTTTGAACAGGATTCGCGCGGTGATTCGGTCGGTTGTACCGGCGGAAGCGACCGAGACCATTAGCTATCGGATTCCGGCATTCAAGCACAAGAAAGAAGTGCTGATTTGGTTCGCGGCGTTTTCTGACCACTGCAGCGTGTTTCCGACCGCGGCTGTGATCGAGGCGTTCAAGAACGAGCTTGCGGCTTACCCTACGTCGAAAGGAACCATTCACTTCCCCACAGACGAGCCGTTGCCAACGCCTCTTCTCAAGAAAATGGTGAAAGCTCGCATTGCCCAGGTAGAAAACAAGAAAAAGCGCTGATCCGCCGATGGCTCCGAAGCCCGTTGGTAGTGGCGCGGCCATGCGAACCGAAATCAGCCGTGCTAACCTCGTAAAGTCTTAAACGTCTTAGCCATGCACCGGTTTGTCTCCGGTTTTTTCGCCGGCAGTTCCGGTAGCGTGCTTTGCGGAGGAATTCATGCTGTCCATGAAGGCAGGTTTCGTTCTCGTGCTCTCTTTGATCTGTGCCGGCGCGCTTTTTGCGCAAACTGCGAACGGCGCGGCTTCCGCTGCCGCCACGCCGCAAACTTATTCGCTGATTCCGGCACTCGATAAGAGCCTGATGGATACGGCGGCGGATCCCTGCGTCGATTTTTATCAGTATGCCTGCGGGCACTGGGCCAAACTGCATCCGATTCCCAGCGATTCGCCAGAGTCAGACCAGTTCTACAACATGGAGCAGTACAACCGGCAGGTGCTCCATGGAATTCTGGAGAAAGCAGGCGTGGACAACCCCTCGCGCGACGCCAACACACGCAAGATCGGCGACTACTACGCCAGTTGCATCGATGATGCGGCAATCCAACAGAAGGGAATGGGGCCCCTCAAGCCGGAGCTGGACCGGATTGAAGCACTCACCAGCAAAGATCAGTTGCCCGATCTGCTCGCGCACTACCAACTGATCAATGTGAACGCGTTTCTGGGATATGGATCGCAACAGGACTTCAAAGATGCGACTCGAGAAATCGCAGCGGCTACGCAAGGCGGCCTGGGACTCCCGGAGAAGGATTATTACCTTCGCACAGGCGACAAAGATAAGGAAATTCGCGACCAGTATATCCAGCACATCACGAACATTCTCAAGCTGCTCGGTTCCAGCGACAAGCAGGCCGTGAGCGATGCGGCGGCGATCATGAAGCTGGAAACGGCGCTGGCGAAAGTGTCGCTGGATGTCACTTCGCAGCGCGAGCCACACAATGTCTATCACTTGATGCCAACCAAGGACTTGCAGGCGCTGGCCCCGGCATTCAACTGGGACCGTCTTTATCGGGCAAGCGCGTCGCCCGAGTTTGCGGAGATCAACGTTGCCGAGCCGGAGTTTTTCAAAGGCATGAACCAGGTCATTAGCGAAACCGATCTCCCGACGATCAAGGCCTACCTGCGGTGGCAGTTGGTCATGTCGATTGAGGGATCGATCTTGCCCAAGGCGCTGGATGAAGAGAAATTCGACTTTGACCGCCGGAAGCTGGCTGGCATTCCCGAGCAGAAGACGCGCTGGAAGCGGTGTGTGGGAAGCACGGACGGAGCTCTGCCGGAAGCTTTGGGCAAAGCGTATGTGGACCAGCAATTCCCGGCGGCGAGCAAGACAAAAGCAGTGCAGATGATTCGTGACATCGAGGCCGCGATGGATCGTGACATTGACTCGCTGGATTGGATGAGCGCGGCGACAAAAACGCGGGCAAAGGAAAAGCTGCACATGATCGCCAACAAGGTGGGTTATCCCGACAAGTGGCGTGACTATTCGAAGCTGGAGATCGTGCGCGGCGACGCTTTCGGAAACAATCTGCGCGCAGCCGAGTTCGAATCGCGGCGGCAATTAGACAAGATCGGGAAGCCGGTGGACCGAGCAGAATGGCTCATGTCTCCGCCTACTGTGAATGCGTACTACAGCGCAGGCCTGAACGACATCAACTTTCCGGCGGGCGTGTTGCAACCGGCGTTCTTCGATGCCAACCAGCCCGACGCATTGAACTACGGGCACATTGGCCTGTTTATGGGACACGAACTCACGCACGGGTTTGATGATGAGGGGCGGCAATTCGACGGCCACGGAAATCTTGAGGACTGGTGGACGAAGGAAGACGGAGAGAAGTTCACGCAGAAGGCGCAGTGCATTGTCGATGAGTACGCGCAATTCAAAGTCGGCGACACCCACCTCAATGGCAAACTCACCCTCGGAGAGAACACGGCAGACAACGGGGGCATGCAGCTTGCTTATTCGGCATTCCTGGCGCGCGCTGCCCAGGAGGGAATCGACCTTAACAAGAAGTCGGAAGACGGCTACACGCCGGTGCAGCAAATGTTCCTGGGATTCGCGCAGGATTGGTGTGCGGAGACGCGTCCGGAAATGGAACGGCTGATCGCAACGACGGATCCACACTCTCCAGATCGTTTTCGCGCCAATGGGGTACTGGTGAATGTGCCCGAGTTCGGAAAGGCGTTCAACTGCAAGGTAGGTCAGCCGATGATGCCGGCGAAAGCCTGCCGGGTGTGGTAAAGGAAGCGTGCGGTTAGAATTCGGCAAGGGATCTGCCAGGCGAGCCCTATGCATTCCGTCATCTGCGATGCATAGGCCGCAAATCCGTTGACTGACAAGCATCGTGGTCTCGACGAACGGGCATGCGGGACCCTATCATGAAGAAAAATCATTCGAGGTCTGATCATGGCTGAACCAACCTATGACGAGTTGAAGGCGAAACTGCAGGAATTGGAAAAACAGGTAGAAACGAAAAAGCGCAGCGGCGCCATAGAATTCCGCGTCAGCGAAAAGGGCGGCGTGAGCGTGTACGGCCTCGGCCGCTTTCCGGTCACGCTCTACTATGAGCAATGGACGCGGCTGCTCGACACCGTTCCCGACCTTAAGGTCTTTCTTGAGGAAAACAAGAGCAAGCTAAAGCTGAAACAAGGCTAGCGTCGCTTCCAGAGGACTGTTCTCCGATCACCGCCTTTCTAATCTGCGGCTTGCTACAATGCGCGCGCTGAGGTTATGCCTGATTTAACGAGCTTCCGTGCAAGGGCCGCGCCGGACGAAAGCGAATTCTTCGACGCCGAAGACGCGTTGGAGGGTTTTGACCGGCTGATGCCGTTTCGCGTGCAGGACATCCTGCTCGTTTCTAATCTCTACGATTCGTTCATCCTGCGCGAAGATGGCCGTTTGAATGAACTGCTGATCGGCGAGTCGCACGAACTGAACCTGCAACAAATCCCCGGAATTACCCATGTCTCAAATGGATTTCAGGCGCTCGAACTGGCGCGCTCGCAGTCGCGCTTCAATTTGATCGTGACCAACCTCGCGGTCGGCGGAATGAACGCCGCTCAATTAGCACGGGAGGTCGCCAAGATCGGCCGCGAGATCCCCATTGTCGTGCTGGCCTATGACTATCGTGAGGTCAAGAGTTTCATTGCGCGGAATCCTCTGACCGACATCGATCGCGTCTTTCTCTGGCAGGGCAATGCGCGCATTTTGATCGCGATCGTCAAGTATGTCGAAGACAAGCGCAATGTCCGTCACGACGTAAAGACACTGGGCGTGCCGGTCCTGTTGGTGGTGGAAGATAACATTCGCTATTACTCGTCCATTCTTCCGGTGATCTACACGGAGTTGATCAGCCAGTCGGGGCGCGTGATCCGCGAGGGAATCAACGTGGCGCACAAGCTGGTGCGCCAGCGGGCGCGGCCGAAGATTCTGCTGTGCTCCGATTATGAGGATGCGGAACAGCAGGTAATGGAATACCGGGACAATCTGCTGGCGGTCGTGTCGGATGTGCAGTTTCCGCGCGCGGGCGCTCCCAATGAGAATGCCGGCTTCGAGCTTGCGCATATGATTCGCGAGTTGGTTCCCGATGTTCCCATCGTGCTGCACTCCAGCCATACGGAATACCGCTCGCGGGCGCACGCGGAGGGGTTCGAATTCTTGCAGAAACGCTCGCCCACGTTCTTGCGCGATTTTCGGCGGCTGCTCACGCAGCAGTGCTCCTTCGGCGACTTTGTCTTCCGCATGCCGGACGGCACCGAAGTCGCCCGTGCCAGCGACTTGAATGCGCTTGAGGAAAAGCTGCACACGGTTCCGGCGGAAAGTCTCGGATATCACAGCGAGAGGAATCATTTCTCCCGCTGGCTGACGGCGCGGACCGAGTTTGCGGTGGCGCAGAAGCTGCGGCCGCGGCGGGTTTCCGACTTCGCCAATCTGGAAGCCCTGCGGCAAGATCTGATTCAATCCATCAGCGACTACCGGCGCGAGCAAGCCGAGTTTCTGATCGGTGACTTTGACGCGGCCACGTTCAAGGCCGGCGACGCGTTTTTTCTGCGCATCGGAGCCGGATCGTTGGGAGGCAAGGCGCGCGGGCTCGCGTTTATGCGCCATCTGCTTTATAAGCGGCGATTCTCCCGCCGTTTTGCCGGAGTCAAGGTTGGTGTTCCCCCAGCGCTGGTTTTAAGCACCGACGTTTTTGATCGTTTTCTGGCGGAGAACAATCTCCTGGACTTCGCGATTCATTGCAACGATGACGCTGAGATCCAGCGCCGGTTTCTGGCTGCGCCCTTGCCGGCTTCTCTGCGCGGTGATTTGCTCGCGTTTCTGGCGGAGGTGACTTATCCGCTAGCAGTGCGGTCTTCGAGCTTGCTCGAGGACTCGCAATACCAGCCCTTCACGGGTGTGTATGAAACTTTCATGCTCGGCAATCACCAGCCAGATATACAGGTTCGGCTGGCGCGGTTGACGGAGGCAATCCAGCGCATTTATGCCTCGACCTTCAGCCAGCATGCGAAAGGCTACGTCCGCGCTACTCCTTACCGCACCGAAGAAGAGAAGATGGCGGTGATTCTGCAGCAGGTCGTGGGCGCGCCGCACGGCGAGCGCTTTTATCCCGACTTCTCGGTGGTGGCGGGGTCGTTCAAATATTAACCGGTGCCTCCAATGGCGTCGGAAGATGGGGTGGCGGCGGTGGCGCTTGGAATGGGCAGGGAAGTGGTGCAAGGCGGAAAGTGCCTCACGTTTTGCCCGCGCTATCCGCAGAACCTGGTGCAGTTTTCTTCCGTGAAAGACATCCTCTCGAATTCGCAATCGGAATTCTGGGCGCTGGAGATGAATCGTGCGGAAACCAGTGATGCTGAAGACGAGGATGGTCTGGCCGGGCTGCGTGAGGTGCGCTTCGCGCTGCGGGACGCGGAGAACGATGGCACGCTGCGCTCCGTAGCCTCCACCTATAGCCGGGATAATGACGCGGTTTACGACGGCATGAGCCGTCCGGGAACGAGGATCGTGAGTTTTGCGCCCGTACTCAAGCATGAGGTCTTTCCGCTTGCCCCCATCCTGCAGCAACTCTCGGCGATTGGCGAGGATGCTCTAGGGCAGCCCGTGGAAATCGAGTTTGCTGTCAGTTTGCCGTATGGAAACGATGGTTTGGCGGAGTTCGGTTTCCTGCAGATTCGGCCGCTCGTGCTATCGCGCGCGGGAGAAGAACTGAGGATGGGAGAGGTGAATCCGGCCGATCTTGTCTGCCGCAGTGCGATGGTGCTGGGCAATGGCCGCGTGCAGAATTTGTACGATGTCGTGGTGGTCGATTTTCACCGCTTTGAGCGGGGCCGCAGCCAGGAGGTCGCCGAGGCGGTCGCGGCGTTCAACACCAAGCTCGCGCTTGAGAACCGTCCGTATGTTTTGATCGGCGTGGGCCGGTTGGGGTCAAACGATCCGTGGCTCGGCATCCCCGTCGAGTGGGATGAGATTTCGGGGGCGCGTGTGATCGTGGAAGCCGGATTCCGGGATTTCCGAGTGACCCCGTCGCAAGGCAGCCACTTCTTTCAGAATCTGATGGCGTTTCAGGTTGGTTACTTTACCGTGAATCCAGACGCGGGCGAAGGCTCGGTCGACTGGGCATGGCTGACCGCCCAACCAACAGCGGAGGAACGCGGGTGCGTGCGCCATCTGCGATTTGACGATTCGCTGCTGGTGGTGATGAACGGCAAGGCGCGCGAAGGGATGATTTTCAAGCCGGGAGCGGGGACGGGCGCGCCACGCGCCTAGCCTAGGTCAACACTGTTCCCGACGAACGAATGCCGCCCGACATCTGGCCCATCAGCGCGTCATTGAGAGGCCGGAATATACACTCGGTCGGCCGATACAAGGTCGACATTATGCACTTCGGTTCTCAGCTTTATCCTCTGCATTCCGGACTTTTTCTGCGGCTTCGCCAGGAACGTTAACAAATATTGATGATTCAGCCGGCCAGCCAGATCCTCGAGATAGGGAGTAAAGTTCACGGCCGGCCCATTGAAGCCGAGGTAATACGCTTCGCCTCCCGTTTCTTCCGCAAGCTGTGCGAGGTACAGCTGTCCCCAGTAATTAAGCCAGTGACTGTGCCCGATGTGGCCGGCACTGGGCGCGTATATGGCGGAGACAAGTATGCCGGCCCGTTGCGAATCCTCGATCGCCGCCGCCAAATAGGGATCCTGCATGTCGCCAACTCCGTAATAGGGGTCGAACCCATTCGTGACCATCAACACTTCATGGCGACTGCCATCTTGCTGCCAGTGCTTCGCCAGGTCGCTGAGGGAGAAATACGGGCTGGCATTTGCGCCGTAATAGCCAAGTGGCACGCGAAGGGCCTTGGCGGCGAGATTATGGTCATCAGTTAAATTCTGCTCGATGTGAGCGGCGCCGTTCTGCATGTAGGCGACACCGATCTTCGCGTTCACCGGCTGTTGTGAGATGAACTTCTTGATATCGGCAAGTTGCGTGTCAAGCGATGGGCCGGAGGAATCGTCGATGAGGATGAAGAGCTCCAGTCCGGCATGATCGCCTTGGGCTGGCACCCAGTCCAGGACCTGATCGCGCTCTTTCCCTTCATACACCATCACATCCTCGCGAGTGAGGTTTGGGATTTCGGAACCGTGATGAGCCTCTACAGTGACGACCATGTGCACTGGAGTTCCATTCGGGTTCGGATTTTGCTGAGCGCAAACAACGCGACTGTCCAGCGCTGCCAGTGTCAGACACACGAACAAGCTAAGTCCAAATCGTCCTGTGTTCATGAACGCCTCCTAAGGAATTCGGGGCCTCGTGTTTTTTTGGCGAACAGCCCATCTCATTCTGCCTATTGGATTAGATGCCCCGAATGGCAAGCGCGTTGATTTCGTGGTCCAGAGAAGAGGCGCCAGTCGACTCGTTAGCGGCAAATTCCTGTTGACACCAATTTTGTTCAAGGATAATGTCCTTACGGTGTAACTTCGTCGGCTTTTGGTCCGACTCTGCTTGCGCGCACGACCGGCTGTGCCTTGGTCTTATATTTCTCTACCGCGCGTTCAAGGAGTTGGGTCATGTCAAAAGCTGCTTATCTTGCTGCTATCTGTGTCCTCGCGAACTCTCTGCTCGCGGTTTCCGGACGGGCGCAGCACTTTCCTCCCAGCGAGGACACTTTCGTGAGTAGCGGCAGGCCCACCGCCAACTTCGGCTCCAGTGCCATTCTGGTAGTCAGTTTGGGCACGACCACATACATGAAGTTCGATCTGCCCGGAGTTCCGGCCGGCTCCAGCGTCGCCAAGGCAACCCTACGGCTTTACGTGGATGGGGTAGTCACTGGTGGCGGATTCGATGTTTATAATTTGCCCGCTACTCCCGGTTGGTCAGAGAATACGCTGAAGTACAGCACGCCGCCGCCAGCGCGGAGCGTGTCCGCTACCGGCGGTCATCCCATTGTTGTGTCTGTCTCAAGCCTGAACAAATTCCTGTCGATCGACATGACGGCCGCGGTTCAAGGTTGGTTGAGGAACCCATCCAGCAACAATGGAGTGGCATTGGCGGTGACTGGAAATACCGGCTTGTTCTCGTTTGACAGCAAGGAATCGCTCTTGCCCAGCCACGTGCCGGAACTGGAAATCGTGTTGGAGGATCCGGTTGACGCGGGGGACGAACCGCGTATGATCCACATCAAGGCGCACTGCACCAATGGTCTAGCTTGTGCATCGGGCGCCTGCCCGACAACGCATTCCGATGGCTTGGGGCAGGACTATTACAACTGCCTCCCGCTCGACACCTACACTCAGACGACGGCGATCGAAGCAGGCACCGCCTATGAAATCTCGATCGGAGGGTCAAGCGCCAATGTCAGCGGTGGCTGGTTTTGCTCGAACAACTCGCTCGTGTTTGTGTGCGCGACGAACCCGTCCGGGGATCCGCTTTCTTGTTGGGGCTACGAAGGATCGGAGACGGGCCAAGTCAGTGGCCCCAATTGTCCATGGGTCGAATCCGGCACGTGGAACTAGCCGGAGACTTTCAATCTGAAGTACGAACGGTTAAGAGATAGCATGCGTCCGTAGTCCGCGGGACACTTGGCAGACCTTCTAAGCCCAACGGCTGTTTACGACAGCTTGCGGCCACAACTAGCGGGAACCGGCCATTTTGGCGCTTTTGCACAGTAGCCCATCGGTGCCATTCCCGTGAAAGAGGAATATGAGTACTCTGTTTTTGAGCAGGCTTCGGGGGAGGGCTGTTCAACGAGCGCTCTGTGACTCAACTAGTCACGAGCGCTTTCGTTTTTGCGGCGGAAACGGCCTGCGTGATCCGAATTGCGCTAAGGCCAAGACAGCAAATCACTAATCCACATGCTGCGGGGCCATCTCACTTCCCGGCGAGGAGCGACTCGGATTGCATCTGTGCCTGCGGAAGATTTCGAGAGAGCTGGGCGGCGCGTTCGAGTGCCGCATTGGCTTCGTTGGTGAGTCCCTCTTGTTGAAATGCGTGGGCAAGCAACAGGTAGCCCACGTCGGTAGGTTGCAGCGCCATCGCGTGCGAGAATTGCCGAACTGCCTCGGACACATCGCCCTCCCTTTCGTCGATCACGCCGAGTGCGATCATAACGGACGGTTGGCCGGGCGAAAATTGTAAAGACGTTTCGAAAGCCTGCTTCGCCTTGATCGAATCCCCCATTTGGCGATAGGCGTACCCGAGACTGGCATAAGCCCGAAAAGCTCCTTTTTGACCTGTGAATTCTGGCCAAGAAAATATCGATTGTATGTTATCTCGCGGGGTGGTTTGGGGACTAAACCGTTTGAGGTTCAAAAGAATGGCGCGCCCTGAGAGATTCGAACTCCCGACCTTCTGGTTCGTAGTTACAATTCGACGTGCACAAGGGTGCTAGTCGGTAGAAATCAGTTCCCAGACCTCTAGCTA
>Ga0074046_10004011_pt1 | contig 12107 bp, 7 predicted proteins | sample BogForMeECP23OM3_FD_94441 | JGI IMG/M metagenome (GOLD analysis project Ga0074046, IMG submission 94441) | Bog forest soil microbial communities from Calvert Island, British Columbia, Canada - Bog Forest MetaG ECP23OM3 | ecosystem: Environmental > Terrestrial > Soil > Wetlands ...
TCGACTATCAGACACCGCAGCGGCACCTCAGTAGGTTCGCACACGCGGGCCGCCGGGCGCATTGCAGTTAGCAGGAATTGTGATCTCCCGGCCGCAGGTGGTACGAGTCCCCGCAGTCATGACCTTACGTCCGTTTCGGCGAGCTACCGGGCGGATGCCGACGCTGCTGGTGTTGTCGCTCCACAGCGGGCGGTTCACGGGCGACTGTCGGCCATCGTGCGCGCGAGTTGCGTGCGGGATGTCACGCCGACCTTCCGGTACACCTTGCGGAGGTGGTAATCGACGGTGGAGGGGCTGAGGAACAGCTGCGCGGCGATGTCCCGGTTGCTGTCGCCCTGGCTGACGAGCCGGGCGATCTGTGCCTCCTGTGGCGTGAGCTCGGTTTCGGTCCCGGCGCTCCGCTGGCGGGCGTGTTCGCCGGTGGCCAGCAGCTCGGCCCGGGCCCGTTCGGCGAAGGCCTCAGCGCCGATCGCGGTGAACATCTCGTGCGCGGTGCGCAGCTGCCCGCGTGCGTCGCGGCGGCGGCGCTGGCGGCGCAGCCATTCGCCGTACAGCAGGTGGGCGCGGGCTAGCTGCGGCGCGGCACGGCACTGCTCCAGGTGCCCGATGGCCTCGGCGTAGAGGGGCTCGGCGTCGGCGTCGCTGGCGAGCAGTGCCCGGGACCGGGCGAGCAGCCCGAGCGCCAGCGGGGTGCCGGACACGAGCGCCCGTTCGGCGAGCCGCCTGAGCGCGGCGTCAGCCGGTCCGGTCTGCCCGCAGCGCGCGGCGGCCTCGACCAGGTCGGGCAGCGCGAGAGTGCCGAAGAACGGGGCATCGTCGTCATAAACGCCGAGCGCGCACTGCAGTGCCGCCTGGTAGTTGCCCAGGCCGAGCTCGAGCACGGCCAGGCCGTGCTGGACCCAGCTGCTCTGTCCGCCGCGGCCGGCGGCGGTCGCCTCGCGGGTGACCGCGGCCGCGACCCGGCGCGCGTCCGGCTCGCGGCCGCGCCAGGCGAGCTCGAACGCCTCCGAGACGCCTGCCATCCCGAAGACGCCGGGGTTCCCGGTGGCCGCTGAGATCTCGGATGCCTCGGCCAAGCAGGCCGCGGCAGCGTCAAACCGGCCTGCCGTTACCTCGGCGAACGTGCTCTGGATGTTGAGCGCTACCGGCAGCGCGGTCAGCGCCCCATAGTCGCGGGCGAGCTGAACCCAGCGGAGGGTTAGCGCGTGCTGAGCCTGGTCGTCGAATAGCTCCGCCGCCGCGAGGCAGCCAAGCCCCAGCCGGCTCAGGCCCTCCTGCGGGCTGAGATCGCCGGCGCCGAGCTTGGCGACGGCCCGGCGGAGCAGCTGCGCGCTGGCCGGGTAACCGGCCGCCGCCCGGGCGGCGAACCCGTCCAGCAGCAGGTCGGTCGCCGACGTCTGCGACCCGTCTGCGGCCGGCGTGGCGCGCGCTGCGCGGGCTATCTCCGACAAGACCCCCTTGCTTGCGGACCAGCCGGCGTACTGCGCGGAACTGACCGCCCCGAGCAGCGCCTCGCGGGCACTGCGCGCGTCGGTGGGCGCGAGCGCCCGCGCGGCCTCTAGCAGGACCGGTGCCGCCTCGTCAACGTGACCGAGAGCAAAGCGGATTGTGCCGTGCAGCCGCTTGGCCTGGGCGCGGGCCAGCGGATCGCCGAGCCGCGGCGTCGCCTCCTCGAGCAGCGCGCCGGCCCGGACCGGCTGGCCTGCGGTGAGGGCTGCCTCGGCTGCGGCGAGCAGCCGCCGACCGCGCTGGCCCTCCTCGGCCGACAGCTCCGCCGCGCGGGACAAGAACGCCACGGTGGCGACGTACCCGCCGCGGTCCCGGGCCCGCCCGGCCGCCTGCTCCAGCCGGGCCGCCACCGCCTCATCGGGGCCAACCGCCGCCATCCCCAGGTGCCACGCCACCCGGTCTGGCTCACTGCCGTCCCCCGCCGCCGCCAGCGCCTGATGAATCCGGCGCCGCTGCCGCAGCGGCATGCCGTGGTAGGCGACCGAACGGATCAGCGGATGCCGGAACTCCACCTGCGAGCCGATCGCGGCCAGGTCGCCCAGATCGGCCGACGCGGCCGCCTCCGGATCGATACCCAACTGCCCGGCGGCCCGCCACAACAGGGCCTGCGAGGCGGCCGGCTCGGCCGCGGCCACCGCCAGCAACAGCCGCGTATCCGGCGGCAGCTGGCTCACCCGGTGGCCGAACGCCTTCTCCAGCGACCCGCCGATCGGCAGCGGCTCGGGCAGCAGCTCCGCACCTGCCAGCTGGGCCGGCGACAGCTCTCGGGCTACCTCGGCCAGCGCCAGCGGATTCCCGCCGGTCTCGGCGACGATCCGCGCGCCGACCGCCGGGCTCACCGGTCCCGGCGCCAGCGACGCCAGCAGGTCCATCGCCGCAGCATCGTCGAGCCCGCCGATGACCAGCTCCGGCAGCCCCGCCAGCGCCGGCAGCTGGCCGGCCGGCTCGCGGACCGCGAACAGCAGCACGACTTGCTCGGCGTACAGGCGGCGCGCCACGAACCCCAGCACCACCGCCGACTCCGGATCCAGCCACTGCACGTCGTCGACCACGCACACCAGCGGCGCCTTCGACGCCACCTCGGCCAGCAGCGTCAGCACCGCCAGCGCGACCAGGAACCGGTCGGCCGGCGGCGCGGCCACCAGCCCGAACGTGCTTTGTAGCGCGTCGCGCTGCGGAGCAGGCAGCTGCTCCAGGTAATCCGCGAACGGGAGCAGGAACCGGTGCAGGGCGGCGTAGCCTAGCTGGGTCTCCGGCTCCACTCCGGTCAGCCGGGCGGTCTGCAGGCCGGTCGCCGCCGCGGCGGCGACCGTCTCGTCCAGCAGCGCGGTCTTGCCGACCCCGACCTCGCCCCGCAGCACCAAAGTGCCGCTGAAGCCGTCGACGGCCCTGGCCAGCAGGTCGCCGAGCGCCTCGCGCTCTGCCGACCGGTCGACAAGTGCCACGTCCGCACGCACCTGATGGTCTTCCCGTAGACATGACCCGAAGTCGTGGTGCGTTGTCACCGTCATCATCACCGAGCTGGCCTGGGCGACGTCGAAACCTGCGTGCAGCCAGTCTGTGCGTTCCATAGCGGCCCTTCCTCGGCCAGCCTCCGACCCCGATCCCAGCGTTCCACGCTGGCCGTAGCCTGCCATCGCTGGTAGCTGGCGTCGCGTCATGGCGGCTAGCTTCAGGTCCTGCCTACCCGCTAGCCCCCAGCGAGCTTCGACGGGCCTGCGTCCTTATCCGCCACCGATCACCGGGAGTCCGCACAGGCGCGCTTCGATGTCGGCGGTGACGGATTCGGGCGGCTGGTCGGCGTCCACGGCCAGGAGAATGCCCCGGTTCTGGTAGTAGCTGACGAGCGGCCTGGTCGTCTCGGTGAACACCTGGAGCCGATGCCGGATGACGTCCGCCGTGTCGTCGTTGCGGCCGCCCTGGCCGGCCCGGCCCAGCAGTCGCTGCGTGAGCACCGGCTCGGGCGCATACAGGTAGACCGCCGCGTCCAGCGTCAGGCCCAGCCGTCCCGCGAGCTCTGCCGCGGCGGTGGCCTGCGGCAGAGTCCGCGGGAAGCCGTCCAGGATGTATCCGCCCTCGGCGACCGCGCTGACCACGACCGGGGTCAGCACGTCCAAGACGATCTGATCGGGAACCAGGTCGCCGCGCTCCTGGCAGGCGGCGATCTCCCGGCCGGCGGGGGTGCCGGCCCGGGCTTCGGCCCGGAGCAGGTCCCCGGCGGCGATGTGCCGCACGCCGAACCGGGCCGCCAGCCGCTCGCCCTGCGTGCCCTTCCCGGCGCCCGGGGGAGCGAGCAGCAGCAGCCTCACCGCACGACCGGGTCGGTCGGCAGAACGATCTCCCGCTTGACGATCTTGCCGGTCGGACCCTTCGGCAGCACGTCGACGATCCACACGTGGCGCGGGTACTTATAGGCCGCGACGAGGTTCTTGACGTAGGCGCGCAACTCCTCCGCGGTGACGCTGGCGCCCGGCTTGAGGGCCACCGCGGCGCCGACCTCCTCCCCCAGCGCCGGGTGCGGCACGCCGATCACGGCGGCCTCGGCGACCGCGGGATGCTCGTAGAGCACCTCCTCGATCTCCCGCGGGTAGACGTTGTAGCCGCCGCGGATGATCAGGTCCTTCTTCCGGTCGACGATATAGAAGTAGCCATCCTCGTCGACGCGGGCCAGGTCCCCGGTGTGGAACCAGCCGTCGCGGATCGCCTCGGCCGTCGCCTCGGGCCGGTGCCAGTAGCCCTTCATCACGTTGGGCCCGCGGATGACGATCTCGCCGACCTCGCCCTGCGGTAGCTCGTGGTCGTCCGGGTCGACGACACGCATCTGCACCCCCCGGATCGGCGCGCCGATCGAGCCAGGCTTGCGCTCCCGGTCCGGAAGGTTGAACGAGGCGACCGGCGAGGTCTCCGACAGGCCATACCCCTCCAGCACCGCACAGCCGAACGCCGCCTCGAAGCCGCGCAGCACCTCGACCGGCAGCGCCGCACCCCCGGAGATGCACAGCCGCAGGGCGGAGACGTCGTAGTCCGCGCGGTCCGGCTGGGCGAGCAGCGCGACGTACATCGTCGGCACGCCCTCGAAGACGGTCACCCCGTGGCCGGCCAGGATCCGCAGCGCCTGGTCGGCGGCGAATCGCGGCAGCATGGTCAGGCACGCCCCCGACGCCACGGCCACGTTGAGCGTGGCGGTCTGGCCGAACGCATGGAACAGCGGCAGCCCGCCGAAAATCACGTCGTCCGGGCGCGCGCGGACGACGTCGGTGCGCACCACCTCGGCGTTGCTGGTGAGGTTGGCGTGGGTGAGCTCGGCGCCCTTCGGCTGGCCGGTCGTGCCGGAGGTGTAGAGGAGCACCGCGGTGTCCTCGCTGTCCCGGTCCGTGATCTCGTGGTCCGGGGCGGCGGAGGCCAGCAGATCGCCGAAGCTGGCCGGATCGACCACGACCGTCTCTGCCTCCGCGTACTGGGCGCCGCCGCGCGCTTCGTCTGCGAACTGGTGCCAGGCGAAGATCAGCCCGGCCCCGGAGTCGCTGAGGTAATAGGCGACTTCCCGTCGCTTGAGCAGCGGGTTCATCGGGACGACCACACCGCCCGCGCGGAGCACGCCATAGTAGGTGACGGCGAACTCGGCGACGTTGGGCATCATGATCCCCGCCCGGTCGCCGGGCTTGAAGCCGCGCTGGCGCAGCATCCCGGCGACCCGGGCGCTCGCCTCCTCGAGTTCGGAGTAGGTGGTCGTGGCGTCCTCCACGCGTACGGCCACCCGGTCGGCGTGCGCACGCGCCGTGTCCGACAGGTTCGATGCGAGGTTCGTCATGCTGCTGCTGCTCCTCCTTCGTCGGAGGGTCCCTGCCTGCGCGCGCTAAGCGCCAGGAGACCTTCATTTTCAGGCCCGCGAGGAGGCCGTCGACGGTCCCTCGTATCAAGCCCGGCGCCGGGCATTGGTTCCCCGGCACAACTCGGCGGCTTCGGGGCGGGGTGATGCTGAGCGGGTACGTTCCTGAGCCCTATCGTAGGCCTGACGGGGGCATACGAGAAGGCGGGCGGCCGAAGCGGCAGTGCGGCGACAGAAGGGAACCCGGTAATGACGGCAGCGAGCCGACCGCAGGTGGTCAAGCTCCGTTCCGGGGATGTCGTGCGGGTGCGTCAGGTGCAGCCCGGCGACGCGCCGGCGCTGGCCCGGGCCTACGCGAACCTCGGCGAGCAGTCGCGATACCGGCGTTTCTTCACCGTCATGCCCGAACTCCCCGAGGCCACCCTCAAGGCGGCGGTCGAGGTCGACCATACCGATCACGAGGCGCTGGTCGCCGTGCCGCTGCTGTCCTCCGAGATCGTCGGGGAGTGCCGGTTCATCCGCCGCGCGGACCAGCCCGACTCCGCCGATCTGGGGGTGACGGTGGTCGACGCCTGGCAGGGCCGCGGGCTTGGCTCCGTGCTGCTCGCCCGCCTGAGCGAGTGCGCACTGGAGGTCGGGATCGAGTACTTCACCGCGGAGATCCTGGCCGAGAACCGGACCGTGCTGGCGATGCTGCCCAGCCTGGGCAGGGTCGAGACCGAATCGTCCGGCCCCGTGGTCACCGCCCGCATCGAGATCCCCGAGTCGCCCGAACGAGCCGGGCAGGACGTCCTGGACCTGCTGATCGCGGCCGCCCGTGGGCAGATCGTGATCTTCCCCGCCCTCCTCCGCCGGCTGATCCGGATACCAGAGGAGTTCCCTTACTTCGCGCAGATCGTGCGACTACCGGTGACCGCGTTGCTGGAGGCGCTGCGCCTTCCGCCCCGGGACTCCTGACGCGCCGTTATGCCATACGCCAGGGCTGCGCAGTGGTCGGACCGATGTGCCTAGTGCCCTAGCGATGTTGCGGCATCCGGTGTTTGATGGGGAACGTTGCGCCAACGCGGCGAGCGTGAAGGATGTGGACGTGGTGCTGGTCGGCCGGCCGGCGGAGCGCGAGGTGCTCGGCGGCCTGCTGGCCCGGGCGGCCGATGGTTACAGCGGCGCCCTGGTACTGCGCGGCGAGGCCGGGGTCGGCAAGACCGCGCTGCTGGACGAGACGCTCGCCGCCGCGGCGGCAGCTGGGATACGGACCTCCCGGCTGACCGGCGTGGAGCCCGAGACGCAGCTGGGCTACGCCGGGCTGCACCGGTTCCTGCTCCCGTTCACCGATCAGCTGGAGCGGCTGCCGGGCCCGCAGCGGGACGCGCTGCGCAGCACGTTCGGGCTGGTGGCCGGGCCGCCGGCGGACCGGTTCCTAGTCGCGCTGGCGGTGCTGACGCTGCTGGCCGAGGTGGCGTCGGCGGCGCCGCTGGTGTGCGTGGTCGACGATGTGCAGTGGCTGGATCCCGAATCGGTAGTGGTGCTGGGGTTCGTGGCGCGGCGCCTGTACGCCGAGCGGGTGGTGCTGCTGTTCGCGGTGCGGGAACCGGCCGGCGAACTGCCGGCGCTGACCGGGCTGACGGAGCTGGTGATCGGCGGGCTTGATGACCAGGAGGCACTGGAGTTGCTGTCGTCGCTGGCGCCGGGGCGGCTGAGCCCGGCGGTCGGCGCCCGGATCGTCGCGGAGACCGGCGGGAATCCGCTGGCGCTGGTGGAAGTGGCCCGGGAGCTGTCGCCGGCCCAGCTGGCGGGTGCGGAGCTGCTGCCCGAGCCGCTGCCGGCCGGCGGGTCGCTGGAGCAGGTGTTCAGCCGCCGGATGAGCCGGCTGCCGCCGGAGACGCGGCTGCTGCTGGCGGTGGCCGCGGCCGAGCCGGCCGCCTCGCAGGCCCTGGTGTGGCGCACAGCTGAGCAGCTGGGAATCGATCCGGAGGCGGCCGCGGCGGCTGACCTGGGCGGCCTGGCCGAGTTCGGCTCGCAGGTGGAGTTCCGGCATCCCCTGGTCCGTTCGGCCGCCTACTACGCCATGCCGCTGCGGCAGCGGCGGCGGATCCACCAGGCGCTGGCGGCAGCTAGTGACCTGGCGGCAGCTAGCGACGGAGAGCAGCCGGACCGGGTGGCGTGGCATCTGGGGATGGCGGCGCTCGGGCCCGATGAGGCAGTGGCGGCCCGGCTGGAGCAGGCCGCCGGGCAGGCCCGGGAGCGCGGCGGGTATGCCGCCACGGTGGCCTTCTTGACCCGCGCGGCGGAGCTGTCTGACGAGGGGGAGGGCCAGCGTGCCCGGCGGCTGCTCGCCGCGGCCGAGGCGGCGCTGACCGCGGGCCAGCCGGTCCGGGCCGGCGCGCTGCTGGAGGAGGCGGCGCCGCGGCTGGGCGACCCACTGGCCCACGCGCAGGCCAGGCGGCTGCACGGTACGATCCGGCTGGCCCTCGGCCAGACGGGCGAGGCGGCAGCGACCCTCCTGGAGGCGGCGCGGGCGCTCGCGCCGGCCGACGTGCGCGGAGCCCGCGAGGCGCTGCTCGAGGCGCTGGAAGCGGCGGACTACGCCGGCTGGTCCGCCAGCCGGGCGGTCTTGCTGGAGATAGCGGCCGCGGCGCGCGCGACGCCGGCCGCAGCCGGGCCGCGGGCGTCGGCGACCGACCTGCTGCTTGATGGCTTCGCCGCCCGGGCGGCCGCCGGCTACCTGGCGGGCGTGCCGCTGCTCCGCCGCGCCATCGTCATGCTCCGCGCCGACGACCTCAACCCGGCCGAGGGCCTGCGCCGGCTCGCGCTCGGCTGCATCGCCGCGGCGGACCTGTTCGATGACCAGGCCCAGCACACGCTGGCCATCCGTCTGGTGCAGCTCGCCCGCGACCAGGGGGCGCTGACCGTGCTGCCGGTAGCGCTCACCGTCCGGAGCGTGTTCGACCAGGTGCCGGCCGGCCGGTTCGACGCGGCCAGAGCAGGCTCCGCCGAGGCATCCGAGATCTCGGCGGCAACCGGGAATCCGGGCGTCGTCGGGACGGCAGGCCTCGCCGAGGTCTACGAGCTGGCGTGGCGCGGTCGTGAGACGGATGCGCGCCGGGTCGCGGCGGCGGTCACCCGCGAGACGACCGAGGCCGGCCGCGGCTCACAAAGCATCTTCACCCAGTATTGCCTGACCGTGCTCGAGCTCGGCCTGGGCAACTACCAGGCGGCGCTGCAGTGCGCGCTCGACGTTTTCCAAGACGATGGCCTGGCCCTCGGCCCTCCGGTGCTGCCCGACCTGGTCGAGGCTGCGGCGCGCTGCGGCGAGGCCGGGCCGGCCGGGGCCGCGCTCGGGCAGCTCGCTGAGCGGGCGGCCGCGGCCGGCACCCCGCTGGCGCTCGGGCTGCTCGCCCGGTCCCGGGCGCTGCTCGCCGCCGACGCCGATGCCGAGCCCCTGTACGCCGAGGCCATCGAGCAGCTGCAGCAGTGCCGCGCGGCGCCGCAGCTCGCGCGCGCCTACCTGGTCTACGGGGAATGGCTGCGCCGCCAGCGCCGCCGTCGCGACGCACGCGGGCAGCTGCGCACCGCGCACGACATGTTCGAGTCCATGGGCGCCGAGGCCTTCGCCGAACGGGCCCGGGTCGAGCTGCTGGCCACCGGGGAACGAGCCCGCCCGCGGACCGCCGAGATCGCCGACGAACTCACCGCGCAGGAGGCGCAGATCGCCCGGCTGGTCAGCGAGGGCGAGAGCAACCGGGACATCGCCGCGCAGTTGTTCCTCAGCCCGTCCACCGTCGACTATCACCTGCGGAAGGTGTTCCGGAAGACCGGCGTGACCTCCCGCACCCAGCTCGCGCGCACGATGGCCGCTGATGGCCCGTCCTAACACGGCCCGGATCTGGTGCCCGGCCGCGATGACCGAATGGCGGTACTTCTTGTGATGGTGCTGGCAGAAGAAGACCGAGCCCGCGCTGGTGATCACTTCTACCTTGGCCCACGCCGCATGGCACCTGTCGCACAGCACCTGCAGGCATTCATGTGCGGCGAAGTTGTACCCTTTCGCCGCGACGCGCCCGCGCTGGCCGTCGCCGAAGATTCCCATCGCTAGTCCTTTCATCACCAGTGGGACAGCGGCTGCTCGCCGCATCTATCTAGTCCACTCCTCATAACCGTCGCGGGAAAGGCGATGCCGGCTCTGCTGAGATCGTCCCGCGCTATAGACGGAGCCTGGCTAGGGGCAATAGCCCAGGCCTATGCCACGACAGCTGTCATCGTCTTGCTTCTGCCGGCCGCGCGGGTGGACTTAATACGACAGACTTCGCAGAAGGGTGGATCAGATGGGACGTTCGGGCTGGCTGACGTTTTCCGCCGTGGTGCTGATCATCGCGGGGATCATGCGGGTGATCGATGCGATCTGGGCCTTCTCATACCACGGTGCTATCCCCGATAACCTCCAGGGCGCGCTGCTCGGGCACAGCCTCGCGACCTACGGCTGGATATGGCTGATCATCGGCATAATCCTGATCGCCGCGGGCATCCTGGTCCTCGGCCCAAGTGACCAGCCCAGCGCGGAAATATCCCGCTGGGTGGGAATCATCGCCGCGGCGCTCAGTGCGATCGCGGCCATGTTCGTGATGCCGTACTACCCGGTCTGGTCGCTTCTCTATATCATCATCGCGGTCATGGTGATCTACGGTCTCTCGGCCCACTACAGCGAGAAGACGGCTTGACGACGCCGCCTGGCGATGCGGTCGCCGTGGCCGAGGTCAAGGTGGCCAAGGTCAAGGCGGCCGCCCGGCCGTGGCGGTCCATCTTCCTGCTGGTCCTCGCGGTGATGATGGCGACCCTATCCCGCTCGGCCCGGACGGCGGCCGCCAGCGAGTACTTCTCCGACACGGCTTACCGGGCGCTTGGCCACACCGGCACCGAGGCGTTGTCAGACGCCGCGGCCGTGGCCTTCTGCCTGCTCGCCTGCCTGGGCACGGCCGGGCTGGCGGGCCGGGCCCGCGAGGTCCTTGAGCCGAAGATCGGTACCTCACACGCTGCCGTCATCCGCTACGCCATCGTCCTGCTCGGCAGCCTGGCCACGATCCTGATCACCCTGCAGCTGTTCGGCATCGCGGTGACCCAGCTTCTGGTCGGTGGCGCGTTCGCCACGATCGCGGTCGGCATCGCGGCGCAGCAGAGCCTCTCCAACGTGTTCGCAGGCATGGTCCTGCTGCTGGCCCGGCCGGTCGACGTCGGTGACCCGGTGTTGATCAAGTCGGGGGCGATGGGCGGCGAGCTGCGCGGGAACGTCGTGGAGATCGGCATCACCTACGTCCGGCTGGATACGCCCGACGGGCCGCTCCACCTGCCCAACTCCCAGGTGCTCGCGGCCGCGATAGCGCCGGTCCGCGACAGCCCGCCGCCGGACCGGACCTGACCCGCCGTCCCGGCTGATGATCTTTGGGCCGAACGGTCCTAGCTGAAGCCCCCATACCGGTAATCGCGCGGCGGTTAGGAACGCCTCCACGATCGGTGCCATGCGTTCTGCGTCCGTGGCCAGCTCGAGGTGGCCGCCGCTATAGATGACAAGCTCGCTGCGCGGTATCAGCCGGTGCATGATCCGCGCGTTGATCACCGGGATGATCGGGTCGTCGTCGCCCGCCAGGATCAGGGTGGGCGGCCGCAGCCGCGGCAGTCGCGGGAGGCTGGTCCAGGCGATGCTGGATAGCAGCTGGTAGTAGTAGCCCGTGGACGGGCCCAGGCGTGTCGTCGTCGCGTGCAGCAGGTCACGGGCCAGCGCCGGATCGTCGCGCACGCTGCCGCCGTAGAGCTCACTGGCGATGCGGGCCGCGTGTCCCGGGTCCCGGTGGCGCCGCGGCGTGAGCATGCGCAGCAGGACGCGGGGATTTCCGGGTACCATCAGCGCGCCCGTTCCGGTCGCCACCAGCACGAGACGGCGCACCCGGGCCGGGCAGCGCAGGGCGAACTGCTGCGCGAGTCCGCCTCCCCATGAAATGCCTAGCACGTCGGCCTGCTCATAGCCGAGCTGGTCGAGGAGCCCGCTCAGCAGCGACGGCAGGGTGGCCAGATGGTAAGGGACCACCGGCGCGGGGGATCCGCCGATGCCTGGCATGTCGAACCGGATGACTGCCCGCTGCGGGTCCAGCGCGTCCACGAACGGCTGGAACAGCTCCAGGCTGGCGCCGATGCCGTTGCACAGCAGCAGCGGCGGCCAATCCGGGTTCCCCTCCCGCACCGCGACCCGCACGATGCGGCCGCCGATGCTCAGGGTCCTCATGTGCTCGCCCAGCCCGGCGCGCCGCGACCGGGCCGTTATCACCCGGAGCAGGTCGCTCCAGCGGCGGCTGGTCCCGGCCGGTTCAGGCCCGGGCGGGTCAGTGATCATAGACATATGTTCCCGGTGCGTCGCCTATCGGCGCCAGCCCGCCGCCGCCGGGCTCGCCCGGAGCGGCCTTCTCCTCGCCGCAGCGTTCGCCCAGCCACGCCGCGTAGTCCGGCCACCAGGATCCGTGGCTGCTGTCCGCATGCCGGAGCCACTCCTGCGGATCTTCCGGGCACTCCTTGGCCACCTGGTACCTGGCCTTCTCGTTGCCTGGCGGGTTCACCATAGCGGCGATGTGCCCGCTCGTCGACAGCACGAACCGCTTGCTGCCACCAAGCAGCTGGGTGGATCGGTAGCAGCTCGTCCAGGGGCAGATGTGGTCGGTGACCCCGGCCACCAGGTAGGTGTCGCGGTCGACCAGGGACAGGTCCACCGGTGAGCCGAGCATCGTCA
>Ga0074046_10004013_pt1 | contig 12105 bp, 6 predicted proteins | sample BogForMeECP23OM3_FD_94441 | JGI IMG/M metagenome (GOLD analysis project Ga0074046, IMG submission 94441) | Bog forest soil microbial communities from Calvert Island, British Columbia, Canada - Bog Forest MetaG ECP23OM3 | ecosystem: Environmental > Terrestrial > Soil > Wetlands ...
GAGGACAGCTTCCAATTGTTCGGCGCGCAAATCTTGCGGCACAAAGGCAAGAACCCCAACACCCCAAGGCCGGTTCCCCAGGAGCGCGGCAGTTTGTTCGAGCAGGCGCTCACATTCCGCTTGGCGCAGAAGAGCCATAGCCAGAAACGGCAATCCGCCCGCCCGTGAAACCGCATCAGCAAACCCGGCCACGTCGCTCACGCGGGCCATGGGCCCCTGGAGTATGGGAAACCGGATGCCATGGGCCTGAGCAAAGGGAGAGTTCTCCACCATCGCAGGCTCCAACGTGGCAATCCTCAGATTGTCGGCTACTTGGCTGCGGTAAGCTCTCAGGATCCCGGCCAGGTTTCTGTGCTGGCGCGCCAGCCGCGCCGCGAAAGCAACGCCTTGACCCAGCGCAAGAATTTCTTGCCCGTCGCTGCGCTCGAGAATTTCCTCCAGCCGCGCCACAAAAGCACCCGGCTCCGCCCCGCTCATCTCTAACTGTTGCAGCTCGCGGATCAAACTGACGCCTTCCTGGCGGTGGAGGCGATAACGGCGGCCCAACAACTCTCCCAGGCAGATGGTTTCCGTACCATCCATCGCCGCCAGCCGGGAACGAAGCGGCTCGGGGATAGAACACTCTTCCGCCAGAGCAATCTCGTCCTGAAGCACAATGCCCGCCGCCCCGGCTACTCGGCACGCCGTGGCGCCGTGAGGTCCAATTCCTCCGTAGGCCCACACGGGAACGGCCACGCTCGAGCACAGACGCTGGAGCAGCACGAAACTTGTCTCGCTGCCCACTCGGCCGGCAGCCTCATTACCCTTGGCCACGAGCCCATCCACTCCAGCTTTCACCGCCTCCAGGGCTTCCTCCTGCGAGATAACCTCGCAAAAGATGCGCTTAACGAACCGGCGCAAGTTCTCGATCGAGGTCGAAAGACGGGCGCCTCCATCGCCATCAGATTCCCCGGAAAGAAGGATCAGATCGACACGTGCTCCCATGCTCTCCAAAACGGACGCCACCGGCTCGAGGGAGCGTAGGTTCGTCCTGATACCAATGTAGCCTCCAAAATACCCGCAAAGACCCAGCACGGCCCTTCGTAAAGCCGCTGCATCCCGAACGTAGCAATGGTCCACCATGGGCAAGCCGCCGGCTTTGCCGGCGGCAACCAACACTTCCTCCGCCTCGGCGCGAGGAGGGGACAACACGGCAATCTCGAACTCGGGCATGCGAACCTCCCTGGGTCGCTACCTGCGCATAACCACAGGGTTTAGCCTCAATAGCTACGTCAGGATGAGCAATATGCGTTGGCTGCGTTTAATGCTCTCCGCAAGTCATGCGCCTGGAGCAAGGACTTACAGCCGGCGATGGGCTGCATCGCCACTTCTGTAAGCCCACGCCTATGCACTAACCTGTCTTTAATACTTGCCCCCTCTCTTTTTTCAACTCCGTGCCCTGTGGTGACCACCGCCCCAGATGGCGATTGACCCGAACATTGCCAAGCACTGAGCGCACAATCTACGCCTGTATTCCCCTTTTGAACTTCGCCACCGAACCTTCTGTCTTGTCTCATCATCTTTATCGGCTATTCACCCCCACGGCTTGAGGAATAAGATCAGCCTTTTCAGCCTTCGTTCCATGCTTCCGTGCTGGATGCACGTGCGCAGTGCCGGAACAAGGATGGGCAGGATTCGCTGCGGCGATTGTCGTTCGTGCTTGCGTCTTTTGGCGCGGTTGGGTACTCTCAGGGGCAACTTTTTTCACCTGGAGGCGCAACTGATCTCATGAAAACTCGATTTCGAAGCTATAGTCCAATGGCCGCAGTACTCTTGGCGACCACGATTTTGCTTTTCGCCGGCAATCTCATAGGAGCGAAAAAACCAAAAGAGGCTCCGCCTAGCGAGGCCGCGGCGCCCACTGTTCCGAAGCCGGACATCCCAGACCTCGAGTTCATCACGCGCCTGCGGGAGGAGGAATTCGGCCACGGCGAGGTGATGGACATTATGAGCCACCTCACGGACGACATCGGCCCTCGCCTGACGGGTTCGCCCAACATGAAGAAGGCCAACGAGTGGACGCGCGACCAGTTCGCCAAGTGGGGTCTCGTCAATGCGCACTTGGAAGCCTGGGGCACTTTCGGTCGCGGCTGGGCGTACCAACTTTGCGAAGTTCGCATGCTCTCGCCCGACATCATGCAATTCCTGGCGCTGCCAGAGGCCTGGACGCCGGGGACAAATGGTCCGATCCGGGGCGAGGTGACGCAACTGGTCGCCTCAACGTCCGCAGACCTCGAGAAGTACAAGGGCAAATTGTCGGGCAAGATCGTACTGATCGGCGACGCGCGCGTCCCCGACCCCAGCGATAAGCCGCTTTTCCGACGCGACGACGACGCTGACCTGGCGAAGACCGCGGAATACCAGATTCCCGGCGGCGGCCCTGGCGGTCCCGGCGCTCCCGCCAACCGGCAGCAGTTCGCGCAGCGCTTCCAGTTTCAGCGGGACTTGGAAAAGTTCCTCACCGATGAGCACGTGGCGGTCGTGCTGGATATCACCCGGCAGCCCGGCGAGGACGGGACCGTCTTCGTTCAGTCCGGCGGAAGCTACGAAAAGGGCAAGACCATCGGTTTTCCACGCATCACGCTCTCGGTCGAGCACTACGGCCGCATGGCGCGCCTGCTGGCCAAGAAAGTGCCGGTAGAAGTGGAAGTGAATGTGGAAGCGCAGTTCTACGACGATGACGACAAGGCCTACGACACGCTTGCCGAAATCCCCGGCGCCGACCCCAAGCTCAAAGACCAACTGGTGATGCTCGGCGGGCACATGGATTCGTGGCACGGCGGCGAAGGCGCCACCGATAACGGCGTGGGGGTAGTGGTGGCAATGGAGGCCGTGCGTCTGCTGAAGAAGCTCGGCATCCAGCCGCGGCGGACCATTCGCGTTGCCCTATGGTCCGGCGAAGAGGAAGGGTTGCTCGGCTCGCGCGGCTACGTGAAGAACCACTTCGGAGGGCGGCCGGAATCCACCAATCCGAGGGACCAGGACGTGCCATCGTTCATGCGCCGGCCCGCCGGCCCCTTGCAGTTGAAGCCGGAACAGAAGCTGGTCTCGGCGTACTTCAACCTGGACAACGGCGCCGGCAAAATTCGCGGCGTGTACTTGCAGGGCAATGCGCAGGTCGAGCCCATCTTTCAGAAATGGATGGAACCGCTCCGCGATCTTGGCATGACCACGCTGACCATGCGCAACACCGGAAGCACGGACCACATCTCGTTCGACGCCGTGGGCATCCCGGGATTCCAGTTCATCCAGGACCCGCTGGACTACGGCACGCTTACCCATCATTCCAACCTGGACGTCTACGAGCACGTCCGCGCCGAGGATCTGAAGCAGGCCGCAGTGATTATGGCCTGCTTCGTTTACAACGCCGCCATGCGCGACGAGATGATGCCGCGAAAACCGATTCGGCCCGAAGAATTCCAGCCGGCGCCGGAATCGGAAGGCGAAGCGGAGAAGAAAGCTGAGCCGGCGCCACCGCCCGCCAATCCTGTGAACCCGGCAAAGCCGCTGCCGAGCGGCGAGCAGCAGCCTCCGAAGCCATAGAGCAGAAGCTAGTGTCCTGTCACACCTAGTTCTTGACAATTGCCCGCACCAATTCTGTAGGCCCGGGGCTTGCCCTTGCCTTGTGAGGTTCACCTGTTTGTGCGGGATCGGATGAGGCCGGGGCAAGCCCCGGCCCTACAAACGCATTCGGCGAATCGTGAGCTTTCCACTCTCGATATCGCTTCCGCATCTGTGCCTCTACGTCTGCGCACACTTGCGGAAGCAATTCCGGATGCTGAGTAAGCTTGAGCATGAACGGACGCCAGTCTTCCTGCATTCCAAGAAACTGCTTGCGCTCCGAAGCCGGCGGGGGACCTCCCGAAGTGCCGGCGGGAGGAATCGCCGGCGGCAGGTGCACCGCCCACATGCAGCCGCCCGCCAGCATTTCGTGTGGATACTGCATCAGCCAGGAGCAGTTGTGTCCGTCCATGATCATGTCGGAAGAGACCACAACCCATTGATTGGCGTCGTCTGGTGCGGGCTGCTGGCAGTCCCAAAATCGCGCTTGCGGTACAATGACGGTAGGGTTGTTGGCGCCGTAGGGATCGAGGCCGAGGACTTTCAAGCCGCGCTGCTCGGCGAATCTTCTGACCTCAGGGAGTGCCTGATTCCAATCGACATTGGAATCGCTCGCCCACCAGTACGCCGGATGGCTCAGGGTGAGCGCATTGAAGAATGGAAAATAATTCGGGTAGGCGCGCACCGCCGTGAGGAGGGAACTGGCGGCCAGGAACGCCGTCAGCGCCGTGGCGCCGCGAGCCCAGGAGGGAGCCTCGCGATGCAGGCTCTGGATCATTCGTGGCAGTGGCGCCAGCATCACGATCAAGAGGATGAGTGGAATACTGAAGTGCCGGATGCTGATACTGAGGCGTTGCAGCATGCAGGCGGCGGTGAAGACGGCGAGTGAAATCCAAAGCACCCGCCAATGCAAAGCCTCTGCGTGAGGAATGGCGGAAAGCCGCCACGGATGGCGCTTCTGCTCCAGCGCCATGACCGGCGCGAGCGCCAGCAATCCAAGAAAGCCGAGTGGCGATTTCAGCACCAACATGACGGGGAAATAAAACCACACCCCGTGAGGGTAGCCGTGACCGAGAATGAAAGTCGGGCGGCTGGAGCCGAACGCAAAAAAGACCAGCCCGCGAAGGTAGAGCCACGGCGGCATGAGCAGCCTGCGCAGGGGCACCCAGGCGGCGCTGTGTCCGATGAGATACAGCGCGTCCGTGGACTGATTCAGAGAAAAGAGAAAGTAAAAGCAATAGACGACGATGGCCGCCAGGAGAATGCCTTTCCGCGTCCACTGCCAGCGCGCGCGGCGCCAGGCGCGGAGTTCCGGCTTGCCCTGTGGAGTCTCGGGCAGCGCGAGCCAGCGCGTGCTCAACGCAAACGCTCCGAAGGCAAAGAACAACAGCCCGGAAGAGAATTTCGAGAGCAGAGCCCCGGCCAGGCACAGCCCGAAGAGAGCAGCGTTCTTGCGGGTAGGCTCTCGCCAGAGATCAGCGAATCGCCATAGGGTGAGCAAGCAGAACAAAGTGACGGCCAAGTCCGTGAGAACCAGTGGGCCGAAAACAATGAACGTTGGCGTGCTGACGTAGGCCGCGACTGAAAGCAATCCTCCCCAGTCGCCACCCAGCCTGCGCGCGCAGACGAAGACGACCCAGCCGAGAATCAGCGTGAGAAACAGCATGGGCAGTCTGGCCCACGCCAGCGTGCGGACAGGATCATTCCAGTGCGTCAGCAGCCATTCCCCAAATACCCACTCTCCCAGGAACGCGTGTGGCAGGAATTTGGTGCTATTGGTCCAGGAAATGTGGGAATAATCGGCGCGCGTCCCGCGCAGAATCAACGGGATTGCCGCGATCACTTTCGCCAACGGCGGATGTTCTTCGTTGAACCGGAGATCGAACTTCTGCCAATAGCTCACGCCCGCGCCAATATGCGCCACTTCATCAAAGGTGACCGACTCGCGCAGAGCCGCGCCGCCTGCCAGAAAACCCATCAGCGCCAAGAGCAGGCAGGCCAATGCCGGGGCGTACTTGAATCGCAGTGAGTCATTCGCTTCGTTCTGCGGGGAGGGATTTGGTTGCAAAGACGCCACGTCTCACCTGGAAATCAGTGGTCTCGCTTGAGGTGGTACTGCGCACCCCGTCTAGCTGCTGGCTTGTTTTGGGTGGCGGTGAATGCTGCTCAAGTCGTACCGACCGTTGAGGCCACCAAAGCCCATGGGTTGAGACACCCCGTCATTATAGCATTTCCAAGGGTCGCATGGGTCGACAAGCCCTTGGCGTAGACCTGTCCCCATGTTCTTTATCGGGAGCGCCACCCACGTCTTTGCCGGGACTCCGCAGATTCCGGCTTGAAGCCGGAGCATCTCCAGGTTATCATTTGCGATATTGCACGGGCCGCAGTGGCAGAAGGGTGTTTTGAGCCGGATAAGGCAGGATTCCAAGGATAGCCCGGATGGCTGTACCTTGAGCCGTCCCCGGCGGCTTTGAGGAGGCGCATAGATGACAGCTACCATTCGCGACGAACGGGACTTCCTGCGGCGAGGCTTCTCCCGCCGCGACTTTACGCGCATTTCAATGCTGCTCGGTGCGGCAGCCGCGCTCCCCTTTTACAACGAACCTGCGCTGGCGCAATTATCCGACCTTGGCCCCTTGCCGCCGGACGCTGTGAGAATCAACGCCAACGAGAATCCCATGGGTCCGTGTCCGGAGGCTGCCGAGGCAATTCACCGCGTGGTGCAGAAGAGCGGACGTTATATGTACGACGAGGGCATTAAAATGGCTCAGACCCTGGCTGAGCAGATGGGCCTGAAGCCTTCCTACGCTATAGCATTTCCAGGCTCGAGCGATCCTCTGCATCGCGCCGTGCTCGCCTACACCTCTCCCACCAAGCCGCTGGTGATCGCCGATCCAAGTTATGAGGCCCCTGACCGCGCGGCGAATTTCATCGGCGCGCCGGTCATCCATGTTCCCTTGCGCCCGGACTACTCGCACGACGTGAAAGCCATGGCTGCGGCTTCGCCGGACGCCGGACTTATCTATGTCTGCAATCCAAACAATCCCACAGGAACCACCACCCCCAAGACGGACATCGAATGGCTGGTAGCCAGCAAGCCCCCAGGCGCTGTGGTCATGATCGACGAAGCTTACATTCATTGGAGCGAAGAGCCGTTCGCCACCGGCATGGTCGGCGCGGACAAGGATGTGATCATCCTACGCACTTTCTCGAAAATCTACGGCATGGCAGGCCTGCGTGCCGGCGTGGCCCTGGGCCGGCCCGACTTGATCACCAAGCTGAAAGACTACGGTCCACCCTCAATGCCCGTCACTGCCATGGTGGGCGCCTCAGCCAGCCTAGCGGTCAAGAACCTCGTCCCCGAGCGCCGTAAGATTGTCGCTGACATCCGAAACGATGTCTTCGATTGGATGAGCAGGAAGAACTATTCCTTTATCCCTTCGGTAGCCAACATGTTCATGGTGGATGTGAAGCGCCCCGGCCAGGAAGTTGTACAAGCCATGGCTGCGGAGAAGGTCTACATCGGGCGAGTCTGGCCGATCTGGCCAACCTATGTGCGCGTTACCGTAGGCTCGCGTGAGGATATGGAAAAATTCAAGACGGCGTTCGAAAAGGTGATGAACGCCTGATGGGCTGACGGCCTCAGGGTTTAGAACTCACGGCACACCTTACCCTTCTACGATGCCACGACCCCCTCACCCGTCCCGCGCCGGCTGGTGAAAACGCCGGACGCGGGCCACCCTCTCCCCCAAGGGGGAGAGGGGACTTATCTCAACCTACTTATTCACCAGACCTACACCGCCCTCCCCGTTGATTTCCTCTCGTCGTATCACAACCAAATGGCTCAGCCTGACATTCTTGCACGCCTCTCCCACGCTGTCATTCTGAGTCCTTCGCTGTCATTCTAAGCGCAGCGGAGCGGTTGAGTTGCTCAGCGCGACATCTGTGCCCCCCTCTACCCTGCTGTCATTCTGAGCGCAGCGCAGCGGAGCGAAGAATCTCGCTCTGGACTTTTCCACCGACCAACAATAGGGCGACTGGCCCACGGTCGTCGCGGCTCTCCGGCGCGTGACTTTTTGGGGTTGACATCTTACCCAAAGTGTGGATACTTGGGTTATATGTCTACCCAAAAGGAGAAAGACCGGCTGGAACTTTTGCAGGGCACGCTGGACCTGCTGATCCTGCGGACGCTGATCTTCGGCCCGCAGCACGGCCAGGGCATCGCGCGCGCCATTCAGCAGACTACCGAGGACGAACTGCTGGTCGAGCACGGGGCGCTTTATCCCGCGCTCCAGCGCCTGGAAGAGCGGGGTTGGATCGCGGCCGACTGGGGCACCTCCACGAATAACCGCAAGGCGCGCTTCTACACGCTCACGCGGGCGGGCCGCAAGCAGCTCGTCAAAGAGACGACCAAGTGGCGGCGACTGGCGGCGGCCATCGGGCGGGTTCTGGGGCCCGAGGCCAGGGAAGGGTAATTGCACAAATTGGTGTAGCGGCGAGTTTACCTCGCCATATGGCGGCGTAAAGCCGCCGCTACAAGCGCACCACAACTCCGGGGAGGGTTAATGCCATGTTCTGGCGAAAGCGCAAGCAGAGCGACTTCACAGCGGAGATCGAAGCGCATCTCGAACTCGAGACGGAGCGACTGAAAGAGCAGGGTTTGAGCGAAGAAGAGGCGCGTGTGGCAGCCCGGCGCGCCTTCGGAAACGTCACCCAGGCCCAGGAGCGCTTCTACGAATCGGGCCGCTGGCTCTGGTGGGACCACCTCGTGCAAGACCTCCGCTTCGGCTTGCGCATGCTGGTGAAGAATCCCGGCTTTACGGCGGTGGCCGTTATGACCCTTGCGCTTGGCATCGGGGCGAACACCGCGATTTTCAGCCTGCTGAACGCCGTCATGCTCCGGGAGTTGCCAGTCCAGAGCCCCAAACTATTGGTGCTGTTCGGAAAGGGGAGAGCAGGAGGCAGCAACGGCATGTTGCCGTCCACGGAGCTCTATTCGTATCCCTTTTACCGCGAGATGCGGCAGAAGAACCAAGTCTTCTCTGACGTGAGCGCCATGATGAGTGTCCTTTTCGCCAGGATGCACGGCGCGGTGGGGGGAAGGGCCGAGCTGGAGCCTATGGATGTCCAGTTGGTTTCGGGTAGTTATTTTTCCATGCTGGGCGTCAAGCCGGTTCTGGGGCGCTCGTTCACGGCGGCTGAGGATGAGCCCGGCGGTGGCCACCCCGTGGCCGTGGTCAGTTATTCGTGGTGGGATCGGCGCTTGGCGCGCGACCCTGCCATCGTCGGCAAGACGGTGACGTTGGGATCGACGGTTTACACCATCGTCGGCGTCACCCCTCCGGGGTTCTTTGGCACCGCCGTCGGCGAATCGCCCGATCTATGGATTCCACTCTCCATGGAGAAGCAAGTTTCGCCGGGCTGGAACGGGCTCGACGATAAAACGTTCCAGTCACTCTTCATCCTCGGTCGACTCAAGACCGGGGCCAGCGTTGAGCAGGCTCAGGCCAACGTCAACCTGTTGGCCAAGCAGATCTGGCGTCAGCATGTGGGTCCCGTTCTCACCCAGAGACAGCAGGAAGACCTCCAGCACGCTGAGATCGAACTTACCCCGGCGGCACGTGGGCTCCCCCACATCCGCTACGGGGCCTCATTACCTTTGCAAATCCTGATGGCTGTGGTCGGCCTGGTTTTGCTTATCGTCTGCGCCAATATTGCCAACCTCCTGCTGGCGCGCGCCACGACCCGGGAGCGCGAGATTGCGGTGCGGATGGCGTTGGGAGCCGGCAGGGGACGCCTGATCCGCCAAATGCTTACCGAAAGCCTGCTGCTGGCCCTGTCGGGAGGCGCCTTGGGGGTCGGGCTTGCCTATTGGGCGGGTAACGGGCTGCTGGCCCTGGTTCCGCATGGCCCCGAGCCTTTGCCCTTGGACGTGGCGCCCGACGCTCGCGTCCTAGGGTTCACTTTCGTCGTCTCACTTGCCACCGCGCTTCTGTGCGGGATTGCTCCGGCCCTGCGCGCCACCCGCATTGCCTTGGGTTCTTCGCTTAAGGAAGGAAGAGGCGCGGTTTCCGCAGCCAGCGGCACGCCGCTGGCCAAAGCGTTGATCGTTTCACAGGTGGCGCTCTCCCTCGTGCTCTTGATCGGGGCCGGACTATTCCTTCGCACCGTCGTGAACCTCTCCAACGTGGACACGGGGTTCAACAAGGAGAATGTCCTTCTGTTTGGAATCGATCCACCTTCGGTGGGCTATAAGGAGGATTTGCGCGTCGTAAGCTTGTATCAGCAGATCGAGCAACGCGTAAGCGCTCTGCCCGGCGTGCGTGCTGCCAGCATTTCATTTTTCACTTTCAACCAGGGTGAGTGGACCAATTGGGTTTCGGTCACTGGGCGCACCCCGGCAGCCGAAGATGACATGATGGTCACGCATAACGTGGTCGGCCCAGGCTACTTCGCTACGATGGGAATTCCCGTCTTGCTCGGTCGTACGTTCGGCCCCCGGGATACCGCGGCTTCGCCCAAGGTTGCCGCGATCAATGAGACTTTTGCGAGGCGGTACCTCCCCGGCGGTTCGCCCATTGGGCGACACTTCGGTCTCGGGCGTGATCCTACACACAGCAACGACATCGAAGTGGTCGGGGTGGTAAAAGACGCCAAGTACCAAGACTTGCGCGAGCGGCCATTTCCGGCCGCTTATTACCCGTACCTCCAGCTCGTTCAGTACGTTAGTGACTTCGAGGTCCGCTACTCAGGTAAACCTGAGGCGATCATCCCGGAGGTCCGCCAGGCCATCGGCCAGGTGGACCGCAGCCTCCCCGTCGCTTATCAGGGCACCATGGCCGAGCAGGTCAATCGTTCCATGGCGGGCCAAATCTTAATCGCGCGGCTTTCCACGTTCTTCGGCTTGCTCGCGGCCTTTCTGGCCTGCCTCGGCATCTACGGACTCATATCCTATGCCGTTACCCGGCGGACGAATGAGATCGGTATTCGCATGGCGCTGGGGGCGGAAAGCTCCGGCGTACTCTGGATGGTGATGCGCGAAAGCTTGATGTTGGTTGCCGTTGGCGTGGCGATAGGAATTCCGGCCGCACTCGCGGCCGCTCGCCTGGTTTCGAGCGTGTTGTATGGCCTCAAGGCGGCCGATCCCATAACTATCACGATGTCCTCGCTAGTGATGATCGCCGTCGCGTCCCTGGCCGGTTACCTGCCCGCGCGACGCGCGACGAAGGTCGATCCCATGGTGGCGCTGAGGTATGAGTAAGCCATCGGATTTGGAAGGTCGGAGCGCTGACCCGCGCCCCCATGCGCACAGCCGTCGACAACCAAGTCACCTCCTTCCGCACGTTTCTTAGCTCCCTCTGCCACGAGTTCTCCCACTGCCTCGACCATCGGCGGTTCGGCTTTCGCGGAGAGCGGCGTCGGGAAGACCCACGGTGGTAAAATTGCGCGTTCCGGCGAAAATACCCGCCTCGAATGCCTGTCGGGAGCGGACTCCATGTCTCTTGACAAATGGAGTGGATAGGCTAGAATAGTAGTGGGGTTGTGGAAGAAACAGGATTCAGGATTCAGGTGTCAGGTGTGAGGAATGAGAATGAAGACCATCTGGCTCCCGCGTTCTTCTGCTTTGTTCTTACTTCTTGCTTCTTGCTTCTTTCTGCCGACTGCCTACTGCACTCAGGGGAGGCAGGATGGAGGGGGCTCTTGGCAGGCATGGGAAGTCTGGACAAGATGTCGGTGCCGACAGGGAAAGAAAGAGCTAGTAACTTCAAAAAGTGAACGAGCAATGCGGGTATCTCTATGAAAACAAAGGAGCGCTGTGGAAAACTGGGGGAAAATCGGGAATGTCATAGAAAATAAAGGTACTTATCGGTTGCAAGCGTTGATGTATATGAAAACAAGGCAGTTAATGTGACACTACCCCGTCAAGTGGCAGCAAGCTCAGGAATGGTAGCTGACTGCGTTCCTGCGTCCTGTCCCAAGCAATACTTGACAGTGAAGAGGTCGGGCCGGCCTCGCTAGCGTGGATGCCCCACCGGGATCAGGTAAAGCGGCTTCTGATCGGCAGGCAGCGGAAGGACTTTTTCAACCTCCCGGTCGTTGAAGGCGCCAATCAGAACACCGCCCAGCCCTAGCGCCACTGCCTCGAGGAGCAAGTTCTGCGCAGAGTGGCCCGCTTCCATATGGACGTAACGTGGCGTTCGCTGCTCACCATACTTTCGCGCCATGCGCTCGTAGACAGCGGCAATCACGAGAACGGCCGGCGCCTGAAGGAGTGCTTCCTGCATGAAGGCCGCGCGATGAATGTCCGGCCGCAGGTCGCGCTCGAGGTGTCGAGCCAGCCGGTGCTGCTGCGGTTCGTAGTGAAAGAAGCCGGAGGCGGTCGCCACCCAGACTTCGAGTGGATAGAGCGCCCCGGCCGAGGGCGCAGCGCGCAGGTCATCGGGGCTCGTGATGCCTTGAGTTGCCCAGAGAAGCTGAGACAGTTCGCGATCAGTTAGGGGTTCC
>Ga0074046_10004016_pt1 | contig 12101 bp, 12 predicted proteins | sample BogForMeECP23OM3_FD_94441 | JGI IMG/M metagenome (GOLD analysis project Ga0074046, IMG submission 94441) | Bog forest soil microbial communities from Calvert Island, British Columbia, Canada - Bog Forest MetaG ECP23OM3 | ecosystem: Environmental > Terrestrial > Soil > Wetlands ...
AGAAAGATCGAAGGAGAACAGGCGTAGCCCAGAGGCGTACCGTGATGCTCGGCCACGTGGTAGCCGTACATTCCGCACCGGTCGTAGGCCGCGATTATCTTCAGCCGGTTCTCAAGGTGGCGCTTCAAAGGCAGGCCGCTGTCGTCGACATGATCGAACACGCCGAACTTCATGCTTTCCTCCCTAAAGACGTCACTGCCCGGCGTCCGCCAAGCCGGAATTCGATCCGACAAAGGAAGTCTCCTGCGGCCGGCAAGCTCTGTCATCTCCGGACTGCGCCAGCCAATCAAGAGGTCAGTTAGAACTTCCGCCCGCGTCGAGGGCGGCGAGCGTAGAGGGCGTTGGAAGGTCCAGTTCGGCGGGGCTCTTAACGTCGACTCCAGCCGTTGAATCGGTCGCGACGAACTCGCGTCATGCTCGTCCATTATCGGCTTTTCGCCTCAGGCGTTTCGGTTCTTGCTTGCCCTTCAGGGGGCGGCGGAATCCCCACCGCTTGCCGTCCTCACAAGGGGGGCGGAGGCGCTAGTGTCCGGACCTCGGCTTAGGTCTTCACTCCGCCCCATAGCGGTGCAGGCTCGCGCCGTGCGCCTTCAGCCACGCCTCAGCACGCTTCACGTCGGGAGACGTGCGTCCGACGACGGCCCAGAATTTCGGCGAGTGGTTCATGTGGAGCATGTGCGCCACCTCGTGGGCGGCGAGATAGTCGAGCACGTAGGACGGTGCGAGGATCAGGCGCCAGGAGAAGCTGAGCCGCCCCGCCGACGAACAGGAGCCCCAGCGGCTGACCGTGTCGCGCACGGCGATGCGTTTCGGCTGGACGCCGATCGCCCGGGCGTGGCGGGCGACCGCGGCCTCGATGTCCTTGAACGCCTCGCGCTTCATAAAGTCGGCGACCCGCCGCGCCACATGCGGCCGCTCGCCGGCGACGCACAGAAGCGGGCCCTGCTCGCCCGCCTCGACCCAGACGACGCCGCGCGCGCCGGGCCGGTGGACGATGGTGTGGTCGACGCCGCGCAGCGGGGTCTTCGCCAGGGGCTCGAAGGCGACCGGCCGCGGCAGCCGCGCGAGCCGCACGCCGATCCAGGCCGAATGGCGCTCGGCGAATTCGCGCGCGGCCTTCATCGACGCCCGCGCCGGCATGGTGAGCAGAACGTCCCGGTTCGCCGTGCGGACCCGTAGGGTGAAGCGGCGCGACCGGGTCGAGCGGTTGATCGCGACGCGATAGATCTCGCCGTTGTGAGCAACGTCGAGACTCGCGGGCTCCGGCCCGCGATCGAACAGCCGCAACAATCCACCCATCGCCATCGTAAGCGCCGCAAGTCCTCTCGCCCGAATCGGAGTCTGGCGGCCAATATCCAACGCTTCGCGCCCGGGCCAAAATGTGGCGAAAGGCGGCGCCTGCCGCGGACGCCAGCGAACGCCCGAAGCGGGCGTTCGTTCCTCTTCAAAGGCCTGTTCGTTAGAGCGAGATGAATTGAGATCGAATCGCGCGGCATTCCGTCATCCGGCCGGCTGTCGCCGGCCACCTTGCCCCCAGGGCGAGAGGGACGCCGCCAGCCAGCCGGGTGAGGGCCCTCGGCGCGACCTCAGATCGTCATGCTCTCGCGTGCCGCCCTTCTGACGCATCGCACTCTTTTGAAGTGGGACGGACAATTTCGATGCTCCCTCTTTCCTAGGAAATAATTATGGCGTAATCTTTCTGCTGCAAGGAGGAATCCGATCATGCCCGTTCTTGCGTCGAAGCCTTCGGCGAATCCGGACGCTGGATCCGTGTTGACCAAGGCCGTCGTCAAAGCGGCGGACAAGCTCAACATCAAGGCCGGCGCGCTCGCGCCGATTTTGGGCGTCAGTGAGGCCACCGTGTCGCGGATGAAGCGTGGCGACTATTGCCTCGACGCCCGGACGAAGGCGTTCGAGCTCGGCGTTCTGTTCGTTCGGCTGTTCCGGTCGCTCGACGCGATCGTCGGCGGCGACGAAGCCGCCGCTCGCGCTTGGCTTACGAACCTGAACCTTGCCCTCGGGGGCGTCCCGATCGAGCAGATCCGCACTGTCGCTGGCCTTGTCGATGTCATCGCCTATCTGGATGCCAGCCGCGCTCCGATCTGAGCTTGCGCCCTACGAACGACGCGTTTGGCGCCTCGTCGAGCGCCAGCACCTCGTCTCGACCCGGAAACTCGTCGATTCCAACGCCGAGCAGCGGCTGCTCGAGGATCTGATCGAGGCAACCAAGCCCGTCGTTCCGGAAGACTGCCGCGGGTTAGACTATCTCTTGTCGACGCCGTTCCGTTATCGACCCGGCGCCCGGGGCTCGCGCTTCCGCAGGGCGGGCGCGACGCTCGGCGTGTTCTACGCCGCAGAAGAGCCACAGACCGCGGTCGCCGAGATGGCGTTCTACCGGCTCCTGTTCTTCGCGGAATCGCCGGCGACGCCCTGGCCGGTCAATCCTTCGGAATATACCGGCTTCTCGACCTCCGTGAGGACGGGCCGCGCGCTCGACCTGACCCTGCCGCCGCTGAACGCGGATCGAACGGCGTGGCGCGACCCGATCGACACGACGCGATGCCAGGCGCTCGCGGAGGCTGCGCGCGAGGCCGGCGCGGAGGTCCTCCGCTATGAGTCGGTTCGCGACCCCAAGGCGCGCGCCTGCGCCGCCGTGCTCAAATGTTCAGCCTTCGCCGAGCCCTATCCGCTCGATTATCAGACGTGGCGGATCGGCGTCGGCGCGGGCGGCGCCTTCGCGCTCCGGGAGTTCCCCCGCGCCGAGATCGACTTCGACCGGACGACTTTCGCCGCCGATCCGCGGATCGCGGACATGAGGTGGGAGCGATGAGGGAAAGACGGCCGGTCTCGTCAAAAGGCTCGGCTTGACAGCGAGGATAGAACCCGTCTGGCCTTTATCGAGGCGACCGCCTGCTGAGCCAACTGGGCGCACAGCGCAAGATTTCGAATCGCGCGCGCGGCGTTCGCCCGAGACGCCAGCCTGTCACGAAAGCCGCCAGTCGAGCTGCGGCGCGGGCTTCAGGAGAGTCGGCAGGCCGGCGGCGAGGAAAACGACGGCGTCCGAGGCGCGCGCGACCGTCGCGTTCGCCCTGCCCTGAAGGTCGCGGAAGTCGCGGCCGAGCCGCGTCTCGGGCACGAGCGACAGGCCGACCTCGTTGGAGACGAAGATCGCCGGGCCCGCGAGCGCGCCGATCGCTTCACAGAGCCGCCCGACCTCGGCCTCGACGTCGCGGCCGGAGAACATCAGATTCGTGAGCCACAGGGTGAGGCAGTCGACGAGAACGACCCGGCCCGGCCGCGCTTCGGCGGCAAGCGTCTCGACGAGGTCGAGCGGCTCCTCGCGCGTCGTCCAGCTTTCGCCGCGCGTCGCCCTGTGGCGCGCGATCCGGTCCGCCATTTCGGCGTCGCCCGGCTCGGCGGTCGCGAGATAGAGGCGCGCGGGCGCAGCGGCCTCGGCGAGTCTCTGCGCATAGGCGCTCTTGCCGGAGCGCGCTCCGCCGAGCACGAGGACGCTGCGCGCGCCGACCGTGATCGTGGCCATTGCCTTACCCTGGAAAGCCGAGCGGGCGCACGCCCGGATCGCATACGAGAAACCTTTCGGTCGGCATCCACCACACCTCGTCCGGACGAAACCTGTCGATCGCCCCCCAGTCGAACCCGCAATGCTGATAGCTCAACCACACGACGCGTTTGACGTGGCCGAGCAGCATCGGCTCCAAATGCGCGCCGGTGAACGAATCGCCGAGAATCAGGATTGTGGGCCCTGGATGGCCCGATGTCTGCACAAAGTCGCCGTAGGGGTCCGAGGTCAGCAGCTCCTTCTCGCCCGGGGGCAGCTTGAGTTCCTCGACGTCCTCGCTGACGGCGTCCGGTTCGCCGAGCATCCGCGCCAGATCGCCACCCTGGCGCGGCGAGGGGGGGTCGAGCGCCGTCGCCGGGTCGAGCCGCCAGTCGTGATGGCCGTCCGCCTCGACCACCGCGTTGAACGCGGCGAGCGCGCCCAGCGCCGTCCAGTGGCTGTCATGGCGGAAATAGGCTGCGCCCTCCGTCCGCGCCTCGGCCATGACCGGCCTGAGGTCGACCGTCCGCACGCCCCTGGCCGCCAGCCCTTCGAGGAAAAGGTCGTATTCGGTCCGCCCTCCGTGGTTCTGCGCCCAGTCCGGCAGGTCGTCCTGGTACACGGTGGAGCCGTTCGGCGGAGACGCGACCAGAAAGCGCACGCCGCGTTTTGCGAGCGCCGCGTTCATCGCCGCGACGAGGTCGACCGAGTCGGCGACGCGCTGATCGCGCAGGACGAGCCCGGCGCTTTGCAGCACCGCCTCCTCGCCGAGGTAGAACATCCGCCCGTCGCGGCCGACGAGCACCGAGTCCGACCCTGTGCCGAGCATCGGCTTGGTCAGGTCCTTGTGCGCCCGGATCAGCGCCTGCCTCAAGCCGAAATGGTCCTTGAGATAGGCGTCGAGCGCTGCGGGCAGGTTGAGCCACTCAGCGCCGGTTGCGGGCCAGCCCGGCGCGGGCGCGAGCCGTCGTCCCTCCTTCAGCACGCTTGCCGGGCCGTCGGGCGCGACGAGGCCGACGATGAGCGGCGCGGCGAGAACAAGCGCGGCGGCGCATGCGAAGTAGCGGCGATGACGCGCAATCATCGTGGGCGTCACCGGCTGAGCCCAACTGGCCAGACGCCCGACTTGCAGCTCATGAAGCGCTCTGTCGGCGCCCACCAGACTTCGTCGGGGTGGTAGACGTCGATCCACTTCCAGTCGAAGCCGCAGCGCTGGTGGTTGATCCAGATCGCCCGCGCGACATGCTGGACGAGCATGGTGGTGAAGAGGTCGGTGGTGAAGGAATCGCCGATCACCAGGACCGTCGGCCCGGGCTGGTCCGAGGCCTGGACGTGATCGGGCATGGGCCGCGGCGACAGCTCCGCCTCGCGCCGGCCTTCAGGCAGGCCGAGCTCCTGGTTCGGTTCGCTCAGGCCCTTCTCAACGCCGGCCACGCGCGCCACGTCGAGGGCCGTCCGAAGGCTCGGCGGCGCAAGCGCCCTCTCGGGGTCGATCGCCCAGTCCGTGTGGCCGTCGGCTTCCGCGATCGCGTTGAACGCCGCGATCGCCCCGAGCGCCGTCCAGTGCGAATCGTACAGGAAATAGGCCTTGTCGACGGCCTTTACCGCGGCGAGCGGCGGACGGAGATCGACCGTCTGGATTCCGCGCTTGGCGAGCTCGGCGAGGAAGAGGTCGTATTCGGTGCGCCGCCCCTTGTTCTGCGCCCAGACCGGCAGGTCGTCGTTGTAGATGGTCGCGGAATTCGGCGGCGAGGCGACGAGGAACCTGATCCTGCGCTTCTGCAGTTCGTCGCGCATTCTCGCGAGCATGTCGACAGTCTCGGCGACCCGCTCGTCGCGCACCACGAGTCCCGCGCTCTGGCGGACGAGGTCGTCGCCGAGATAGAACATCCGCCCGTCGCGACCGACCAGCACCTCCGTGCCGCCGAAGCCGAGCATGGGCTTGGTCAGGTCGTGATGGGCCTGGATCATCGCGTGGCGCAAACCGAAATGATCCTTGAGGAAGGCGTCGGTCTCGGCCGGTAGCTTAAGCCAGTCGGCCCAGCTTCCGGGCGCGCCGGGCGCCGGCGCGAGCCGACGTCCCTCGGCCTCGACGGTCGCCGGACTGTCGGGCGCAACGAGGCCGACGGCCAGGGGCGCGACGAGCAGCCCAAAGGCCAGCGCCGCAAACCGGCGTCGGCGACGCGCCAAAAGGGCCGGCCGCGCCGCGGCCTCCCCTTCCGGGCGCGGGGTTGCGCCGACGACCGCTTCGGCTCGGCCGTCCATGCTATTTCGCGGCCTGTTCGGCCGCGAAGCCTTGCGGCCGCGCGCCGGGATCGCAATAGAGCGCCCGTTCGGTCGGCATCCACCACACCTCGTCGGGACGGTAGCGGTCGATCGCCGTCCAGTCGAAGGCGCAGTGTTGGAAGTGCATCCAATTGACGCGCCCGGCATGCTGCGCCAGCAACGGCGGAAAGAAACTCTCGGTGAAGGAATCGCCGATGATGAGCACGGTCGGCCCAGGCCGCCCCGTGTCGATCTCGGAGTCCGGCGTCGGCCCCCCGGTCAGGTTCGTCGCCTTGCCGGCCGGCGGGACCGCCAGCATGCGGGCCCTCTCCGTGGTCTGATCCTCGACGCCGAGAATGCGGGCGAGGTCGCCGCCGTTGCGGACGACCGGGGCGCCGAGCGCGGCTTCCGCATCGATCCGCCAGTCCGGATGGCGGTCGGCCTCAACGACCGCATTGAAGGCGGCGATCGCGCCGCGGAACGTCCAATGCGTGTCGTGCAGGTAGAAGATCTCGCCTGTCCCGCGCGCCGCCGAAACCGGCGGCCGGAGATCGATCGTCTTGATCCCGCGCGCGCGAAGGTCGCGCAAGAAGAGATCGTACTCCGTGTCGCGGCCGCGGTTCTGCGCCCAGACCGGCAGTTCGTCCTGATAGATGGTCGAACTGTTCGGCGGCACGGCGACGAGGAAGCGGATTCCCTTATGTTGCAGGGCCGCGTCGATTTCGGCGACGAGGTCGACAGCGTCCGACACTTTCTGGTCGCGCATCACGAGGCCGGCGCTCTGACGCACCATGTCGTCGCCGAGATAGAACATCCGGCCGCTGCGGCCGATCAGCACCGACCCTCCGCCGGAACCGAGCACCGGTTTCGTTAGCTGGCGGTAGGCGTGCATGAGAACCTGCCTCAGCCCGAACCGGTCCTTGAGCCAGGCGTCGACCTCGGCGGGCAGTTCGGCGAGCTGAGCCAGATTTTCGGGGGCGTTCGGCGCGGGCGCGGGCCGGCGGCCCTCCTTGAGGACCGAGGCAGCGCCGTCCGGCATGACGACGCCGACCGCGAGCGGCGCCGCCAGCATGAGGAAGGCGAGCACGGCGAAGTAGCGTCGGCCTCGAGCGAACATCGTCAGAACTTGAAGTAGAGGAAGGGGCTGTAGGCCCCCGCCGCCACCGTGATCATGGAGACGATCAGCAGCGCGAAGGTCCAGCCCGCGTCGGCCGCGGCCCTGATGAGCTGAGGCGCGGAGAGGCGCAACCGGAAGCGGGGCAGGATCGCGAGCAGGCATCCGATGACGAGCATGGTCACCGCCCGGTCGCTCAGCGCGTCGTGCATGTCGAAACTCACGTCGCCCGCGCCGTTCATCCCCACGAGGCTCAAGAAATAGTCGCCGGCGGTGGAAAGGTCCGCCGAGCGGAACAGCACCCAACCGCCGATGACGGCGAGGAGCGCGTAGAGCCAGCGGATGGCGACCGGCAGACGGTCGAGCCAGGCCTTGAGCCCCAGGCGCTCGACCACGAGGAAGGCGCCGTGCCAGAGGCCCCACAGCACGAAGGTCCAGTTCGCCCCGTGCCACACGCCGCAGAGCACGAACACGGTGATGAGATTGCGGTAGGTTTTGAGGTTCGTGCCGCGGTTGCCGCCGAGGGGGATATAGAGATAGTCGCGCAGCCACGACGACAGCGACATGTGCCAGCGCCGCCAGAACTCGGTGATCGAGAGCGACGTGTACGGCAGGTTGAAATTGCGCGGGAAGGTGAAGCCGAGCACGATCCCGAGTCCGATCGCCATGTTCGAATAGCCGGCGAAATCGAAATAGATCTGGATCGTATAGGCCAGGAGGCCGATCCACGCCTCCGGCAGGGTGCGATGGGGAACGTGGTCGAAGGCGACCTGGGCGAGCGGCGCCACGACGTCGGCGACGAGCACCTTCTGCGCCAGCCCGATGATGAAGATGCGGGCGCCGACCGAGGCGCGCCCGAGCGTCTGCCGGCGCCTGTCGAGCTGGCGGGCCACGGTCTTGTATCGGACGATCGGGCCGGCGACGAGCTGGGGAAAGAGCGAGATGTAGAGCGCGACGTCGACGGGATCGCGGTTGGCGCGGAAGCGCCGGCGATAGACGTCGATGATGTAGCTCAGGCAGTGGAAGGTGAAGAACGAGATGCCGAGCGGCAGCTCGATGTTGGTGTGGCCGAAGTCGAGGCCGAGCGGCTTCAACAGCGCCGCGAAATTGGCGGTGACGAAATTGGCGTATTTGAACACGCCGAGCGTCATGAGATTGACGACGACGGCGAAGGCGAGCGCCCAGTTGCGGTTTGCGCCGGCGTTGCGGTCGATCAGGATCGCGGCGACGTAGTTGAAGGCGATCGAAAACAGCAGGATCAGCAAAAAGCGCGGCTCGCCCCAGGCGTAGAAGACGAGCGAGAACAGGAGCGTGACCACGTTCTTGCCGACGACCGTGGGAGTCAGCACGTAGCAGGCGAGGAAGATCGGCAGGAAGTAGAACAGGAACGTGACTGAACTGAACACCATTACCGGTTCGCTTTCGCCTCGCTTGCCATCCCCCGCCTGCGGAAAGAGGGGCAGGGTCAATGCTCAATCGTCGGGTTCGCCCCTCATCCGGCCAGCTGACGCCGACCGCCTTCTCCCCGCGAGCGGGAAGAAGCGCCTGCCCGGCCTTTCGCCCATCGGGTTGACGCCTATAGCCTTCCCGGCCGCGGGCCGCAAAGAGTCCATGGGAATGGCGAAATTGGGACCGCTTCAGCGACGCGTTGGCGCGCCTTGATCCCAGCGAGCGGCCAACGCCTCGAGCCCGTGAAAATGGAAAGCATCGCGATATCTCGGCCGGTTGGCGAACCGCAGTCCCGGCAGGCGCTGGAACAGGATCGGCAGGGCGACCGCCATCTCGAGCCGCGCCAGCGGCGCGCCGATGCAGAAGTGGATGCCCGCGCCGAACGCGACGTGCGGATTGGGGTCGCGCCCGGGCTGAAAGGCGTCGGGGTCCGCAAAGCGCGCGACGTCGGCGGCGCCGAGCAGGAGCCCGATCTTCTGCCCTTTCCGCAACCGCAGGCCGGAGAACTCGACGTCGTCCAGCGCATAGCGGGTGAAGAGGTGCAGAGGCGCGTCGAGCCGCAGCAGTTCCTCCACCGCCGCCTCTGTCGTCTTCGCGTCGGCGAAAATGTCCTGCGGATCGAGCCTGCGCTCCAGAATGGTCTTCGCCGCATTCCCGATCGCGTGAACCGTCGCCTCGTGGCCGGCGTTGAGCAGCAGAATGCAGGTCGTAACGAGTTCGTCCTCGCTGAGCTTTCCCTCCTCGCTTTCGGCCGCGAGTAGCTGGCTGATGAGGTCGTCCCTGAGATCGGCGCGGCGGGCCCGGGCGTAGCCGCGCATAAAGTCGGCGAATTCCCGCGCGGCGTTGGCGGCGATGTCCTCGACCGCGCGCGTCACGCCGAACTGGTACATCGCCATCATCCGATGCGACCAGTCGAGCAGTTGCGGACCGATCTCTCGCGGCGCGCCGAGCAGGTCCATGATCACGGCGACCGGAATCGGCGTCGCGAAAGCCTCGATCAGATCCGCCTCCCCGTCGCGCGCGAAAGCGTCGATCCGCTGGTGGGCGAGCGCGGCGATGCGGGGCGCGAGCTTCTCCACCTGGCGCGAGACGAAGGCGCGGTTGACGAGGTTTCTCAGGCGCGTGTGCTCGGGCGGCTCCATCTCCAGGAGCGACTGGCGCTCGAGCGCGTCGAACGGCGCAAGGTGCGGCTTGGGCGCGGGCCAGCCAAGCTCGTCGCGGCTCATGACATGGAGGATCTGCCGGCCGAAACGCTTGTCGCGCAGCAGCGCCGAGACGTCGGCGTGCGCGGCGAAGCACCAGAAGCCGTAGTCCTCCCAGAAGAACGTCGGCGCGGCGGCCCGGATCGCGGCGTAGGCCCGGTACGGGTCATCAAAGAAAGCAGGATCGCGTGGGTCGAGACGGACGCGCCGCCCTGCCGCGTCGAGGGTCAGGGTCATCGCGCAAAACTAGCCGAGCGGATAGGCCGCCTCAACCACATAGGGGCCGCCGCCGTGAGCCGCCACCAGGCTGGCCGGGGACGTCGACCGGCAATTCTGCGCGAGCAACAGACGAGGCATCGCGCCGCTCCCGAGCGATTCCGGCAAAGATACCCGCCGAATCGGTCAGGGTCACTGCCTCCGCGGTCCGATGGCGGCGTGATGGATGGATAAGGACCAGTTGGGGCCGTGGAGCGGCTCGCAGAAACCTCGTCCGTCTTGGAGCTGCGCATCAGGCCTGCCGGCGGGCGCGCAAGGAGCGGAAGTCGGATACGGCGGACCGCGACCGGTAATGAGCGCGATTCTGGGCTATGGCTGTCTTACGCGGTCAGTCAGCGAGCCCCATCACGAATGCCAAAGCGACATTGAGACGTCCGATATCGCCGTCGTCCAGGCGGCCGATCGGCTGCCCGATCCGCGTCCGCCGGACCGTCACGGGTTAGTCGGCCATGATTTGCGAGCGGGCCCGCAAACCATTTTCCTTGCTCGGCTGGATCGTAACGCGAAAATCCGGCGCCTCGGCGATTTCCGACGTCATCTGACAAACCACAACTGATGCATGGGTCTCTGGAAACGCGTCGGTCTGGACGATCACCGCCGGCCGCGGTTTGCCGTAGTCGCCCGCCGCCGCAACGATGACGAAGTCACCGCGTTTCATCGCCAATTAGGCGCTCGGGCGTGTCCAACTCCGAGACCGATTCGATCCAAGCTAACGCATCGTCTTCGCCGCCTTGAGGCAGGTGAGCAACCTGAGCGGCCACGCGCAGGCGGACCGATTGCAAACGCGGATCGGGCACAACAAGGCGCAGTTCGCGCAGACCCCGCATGCGCCGTCGCACGCGCATCTTCGTCATTCGCTCGGCCGGCGCCGCCATCTCCGATTTCTCCTTCGGATTTCGCGCCGACAGCGTAACGCGTTACAGTCCTGAGCACAACGGGCAAGCGCCTGTGGTTTTTCGCCGTCATCGCATGGCGGGCGTGATGCCGCGAGGCTATCCGAGCGGATAGGCCGCCTCAACGACATAGGGGCCGCCGCCGGTGCTCTCACGGGACGAATAGAGCACGAAGCGTTCGGCGGTGAAGCCTTCGACCATGAGCGCGCCGCGCGAGGCGAGATAGTCGGCGACGGCATGCGTTCTGACGCGGCGCAGGCGCGCGAGCGTCACGTGCGGCGTGTACTTGCGTGTCTCCGGCGGCAGGCCGATGCGCCGCATGCGACGCTCCTGTTCGGACTGAAGCTCGACGAGTTCCGGGTCCGGCCGGATCCGCGCGACGAGCGCGCGCGGCTTGTCGCCGCCGAACCAGGAGAGCCCGTCGAAGCGAACGATCACCGGCGGCCGGCGGATCTCGTCCAGAATCTCGGCGATGTCGAGGGCGACGTCGTGGCCGACATCGCCGACGAAGCGCAAGGTGATGTGGTAGTCGGCGGGCTCCATCCAGCGCGCGCCGTGCACGCCGCCACGGGCGAGCGCCACCTGCGCGGCGATCGCCTCCGGCAGCTCCAATCCGGTGAACAGGCGAGGCATCGATCGGTCTCCGCAGACGTCCCGCCGAGGATAATCTGCGAATCAGCTTCGGTCACACGCCCGATCGAGGCCGAGCGCGTGTTCAGCGCCCCGTGGCGTCGGCGCTGCGCGTCGCTTCGAAAAGAAACCAGGTTCGCCGCCTCGGTCTCGTCGATCCAGACTTCGAGCAGGCTCGCCGAAGCGACGTCGCCGTTGTCGTCGCAGAGCCCGTGCGCCTTGCGCTGCGCGGCGGCGAAAGACTTGTTGTCCTGCTCGAGCTCGCGCAGCATGTCGAGCGGGGCGACGAGGGCTTCGTCGTTGTCCTTGATCGACTGAAGCTTGGCGATGTGTCCGATCGACCGCAGCGTGGTCTGCCCAAGCTTGCGCACCCGTTCCGCCAACGGGTCGATCATGGCGTCAATCTGGTCGCCGTGCTCGTCGAGCAGCAGGTGATAGTCGCGGAAATGCGGCCCGCTCATGTGCCAGTGGAAGTTCTTCGTCGTGAGGTAGAGCGCGAAGGCATCGGCTGCGAGGCCGTTCAAGGCCGCCGCGATCGCCTTGACTCCGTTTTCGCTGAGGTCGGTCGGCGTCGCCAGCGCGCTCCTGCCCCAGGGCAATCGCATTTCAAAATTGCGCTAGCAGTTTGGAGAGAAATGCGTCGTTCCAGCCGGCGTGCTTGATCTTTCCGCGCAGAGAGCCCTTCGATCCTTCTTTCTGCATTGCGTTCAGCG
>Ga0074046_10004018_pt1 | contig 12099 bp, 10 predicted proteins | sample BogForMeECP23OM3_FD_94441 | JGI IMG/M metagenome (GOLD analysis project Ga0074046, IMG submission 94441) | Bog forest soil microbial communities from Calvert Island, British Columbia, Canada - Bog Forest MetaG ECP23OM3 | ecosystem: Environmental > Terrestrial > Soil > Wetlands ...
CGATTGTTGTTGCGGCGTTCGCGGCGGCTGGCGCGGTGTTGGCGGCGGAGGCGGGGGCGCCGCCTGCTTACAAGTTGGCTGCTACCTTCAAGGTCGGCGGCGACGGAGGATGGGACTACGCGACGCTCAGCGAGTGCCGGCTATACGTCACTCGCACGACGCATACGATGGTGATCGACGTAGCGACGGGGAAAGTCGTAGCGGATATCGGCGGGCAACAAAGATCTCATGGCGTGGCGCTCGTGCCGGACGCGCGGCGCGGGTTTATCAGCGATGGTGGGAGCGGCTCGGTGCTGGTCTTCGATATGAAGACCCATGCGACGCTCGGCAAGGTGGCGGCGGCGGCTGACGCCGACGGTATCATCTATGATCGCGCCAGTAATCGCGTACTGGTGATGTGCGGCGATGCGCATCGGATGGTCGCGATTGCGCCCGACGTGAATCTGTCGGGCGGCACGGCGGCGGCGAGTGTCGATCTGGGCGGCTCGCCCGAGTTCGCGGTTGCGGACGAGAAGGGCAAGGTGTTCGTCAATATCGCGGACAAGGACGAGGTGGCGGTGGTCGATACGAAGCCGATGAAGGTCGTCGCGCGATGGCCGACCGGGCCGGGTAAGCGGCCGACCGGGATGTCGATGGATCGCGCGACGCGGCGCCTGTTCATCGGATGTCGAAATAACAAGCTGGTCGTGATGAACACCGACGACGGAAAGATCGTGGCGGATTTTCCGATCGGTGCTTACGTTGATGCGACGGCGTTCCGCGGCGGCCTGGTGTTCGCGAGTTGCGGCGACGGGACGTTGACGATCGTTCGCGAAGTGTCGGCGGACAAGTTCGAACTCGCGCAGGTGGTGAAGACGGAGTTGGGTGCGCGGACGATGGCGCTCGGTCCGAGTGGCGAGATGATTTATCTGCCGACGTCGGACCTGACGTTCGCGGAGGGCAGCAGCCCGGCGCATCCGCGGCCGGTGCCGGTTGCGGGGACGTTCAGGATACTGATCGTGACGCAGTAGTGGGGGAAGGGCAAATCACTTGATTTAATGTGAACCCCACCGTGGGTTTCACGCTTCCTTGGGCAGGGGTGACACCTGCACCCGGTGTCAAGGCTTCAGGCGACGACGCGGTCGGAGAAGCCGGCTACGTCGTAGCTCATTATCAGGAGATCGCGGGAGCGGCCGCGGCGGTCCTCGACCCAGTCCGACAGCATCGCCTCGACCTGGAAGCCCAAGTGCTCGAAGGCGGCGCGCGCGGCGGCCTGCTCGGTGGTCATCTGGGCGGTGATCTTTTTGAGCCCGAGCGAGCGCGCGAGATCGAATACTTCGGCGGCGAGGCGGCGACCGAGTCCCGCGCCGCGGTAACGCGACGAGGTCATGATTCGAATCTCGCCGACCCGCCGGGTCCATCGCGCCTGATCCAGATGGACGCTGGCGTAGGCGGCGAGTTCGCCGTCGATCTCGGCGAGAAGGGTGATGGTGTGTCCGTCCCTGATGTGATCGACCCATTGCTTGACGACGTTGCGGTCGGTGATGTCGGTGCGGAGGAAAAGCAGATCGTCGGCGGGGAGGTCCTTGGCGAATTCGACTATCTTGTCGAGGTCGGCAGGTTCCATTACGCGGATAGTGGCGCTGCGGCCGTCGCGCAATTTAAGCTGAATTGGATAAGGACGATTGGTCTTGATCTGCTCGGCCATTGGAACCTCCGGGGCAACTACTGCGGGCAAGCGCTGCCGTCGGAATGCTTGTAAGACGCTCTTAACCCGCGCGAAACGTTATCCTTGATCAGCGCGGGCGGTCCGGCAAGGGTAGCTGCAATAAAATTCAGCTTGCGCTTTAGCGACCATGCCTGCCAAACTTTGCAGTCCGCGGCAGCATCATTTCCAGGATTTTCTCTGCTGGGACAGGGCAGCGAGCGCCGTGGCCCAAGCCAGGGAAATCCGGCTCGGAGGTGACTACAAATGGCTGAAAATTCCGCATTTCCATCCGCCTCGAGCTACCGGCTTTCTACCCAGGACGCGACCTTTATCTACGCCGAGTCCCAAAGCGGTCCGCTGCATATCGGATCGATCGGGCTGTTCGAAGGGCGCGTCGATTTCAACGGGCTGCTGGGGCATTTCGAGGAACGGATGCATCTGGTGCCGCGCTACCGGCAGCGGCTGATCGAGGTTCCGCTTAATTTCGCCCACGCGATGATGGAGGATGATCCCGAGTTCTCGATCGACCACCACGTGCATCTTCACGAGCTGCCCGACGCGATGAGCGAAGGGGACGCGCTCGTGGAAATGATGCGCATCTACCAGAAGCCGCTCGATCGCAAGCATCCGCTGTGGCAACTGCACGTGTTCCACAACCTGGACGGGAATCGCACGGCGCTGATGTGGAAGGTGCATCATTGCCTGGTCGATGGCGTGTCGGGAGTCGAGTTGCTGAAAGTGATGTACGATTTTCGCGCGGAGCCCGACGACATTCCGCAGCCGCCGGAGCCGTGGGTAGCGGCGCGGCCGTCGAGCGTGATACGGCGATTCGCGGAAGCGGTGCGCGACCAGATTCAGGGCGCGGTCAACTCGACGATCAACGCGGCGGTCGAAGCGGTCGAGGACCCGGCGTCGGTGGCGGAGCGCGCGCGGCAGTTGGGCGAGGCGTCGCGGGTGATGACCGAGCTGGCGACGCGGCGGATAGTGGCAACGCCGTGGAACTCGACGCCGGTCACGCAGGACCGCGCCGTGGCTTGGACGCGTCAAACGTTTTCGGATTTTCGCGCGATCAGATCGGCGTTCGGCGGATCGGTAAATGATGTCGTACTGGCGATGTTGACCGAGGGCGCCGCGCGCTATTTGCAGCATCATGGTTACGCCGTCGAAGGACAGCAACTGTGCATTGGATGTCCGGTCAACGTGCGGCACAAGAGTGAAAGGAGTTCGCTGGGAAATCGCGTCTCGATGATGTTCCCGACCGCGCCGGCGGCGCCGATGGATATCGTCGAGCGGCTGAAACTGATCAACGAGGAGACCGAGCGAATCAAGGCTGCAGGGTCGGCGCAGGCTCTGGAAGCCATGATGGGACTCAGCGACGCGATTCCGCCGAGCATGATCGGGCCGGCCTCGCGCGCGGCGACTACCATGATGGATGTCGCGGGGCGGCTGGCGAAGTTTACGAATTGGAAACCGCGGCCCGACGGCTTCGCGCTGCCCGCATTCGGGATAAATTTTATCGCGACCAACGTGCCGGGGGTGCAGGTGCCGCAATATATTAACGGTCACGTCTGCCTGGACATGGTACCGCTGGTGCCGCTCGGCGCGACGATGGGGTATGCAGTCGCAATACTCAGTTACTATAAGAGTTTATACTTCGGAATGATGGCGGACCCGCGCGTTATGCCCGATGTCGCACTGATGAAGGCGTTCGTCGATGATGCATTCGCGGAGCTGAAAAGGCGATGCGCGGAAAAATCCGCTGAGAAGGCGGCAGAGGAGCCGGAGCGGAAGAGCGCCAGCGGCGCGTGAAGGGAAGGGTAAATCACTTGATTGAATGTGAAGCCCGCGGTGGGTTTCACACTTCCTTCGGCAGGGGTGACCCCTGCACCCGATATTAAGAAAAGATGCGGGACTTCGTCCCTGCTAGAACTTTCTTTGTGTCATTCTGAGCGCAGCGAAGAATCCGGGAGTATATACCTTACGCAATTTGAGCGGGACCAGCCGGGATGAAGCGGAATCAAGTGGGATGGCGGACCAGAGCGGACTAGGCCAGACGAGGGCGGACCGTCGGTACTGTCTTAATTTCAAACTTCAACGAATCCGACCAATAAAGGCACCTTCCCAGCCCTTGAAGCGATGGTCGTTCTCGTCAATGCATTGAGCCTTTGAAAGTAGTTCCGTTTGGAGCTTCCCTTCACGTGCATAGCCTGATTCGCTCACCTCCTCGATCAGTGCATCGTGATCGCTCATTCCTTTTTTGCATTCTTTGTCCGTTCCGAACTTATTAAGTACGGTCCAAGCAGTAATCGGTGCCTTAGAATCAATCGACTTTGTGTTGTGATTGATGGGCGGGACCAACAGATACCAACCCACAAGCGCGAGCGCGCCAGCGTGGCGGATATTCACGCTATTCCTTCGGCCATCCGACGGGACGCTTTTTGGAAATCAGTTTCCGCATAGCGTCCTTCGAGTCGCCCTCAATCTTGAGAACTTCTGGTTGGGGACCGGGACGCTTACGCTGTTTCTTGGCTTTTGGTTTCTTGGCAGTCCTCAAAATGGTGTCCCCTGTGTCGGAGTCAGCGGAAGCGTGAGCACTGGCTGACGATACCGGAGTCGCTTGCCGACTGCACTCTTGACTGCACGCGCCATTCGCTCGCCGTCATCAACTTTGCGCGCATTCCAGCGGAAATCAAACTCCGTCGGTCATATGTCCGACACATTGCGTTAAGTATATACTCCCGGAAGAATCCCGGTGCAGCGCTCGACGCCGCTACTTGCCCTACGCGCCGCACATTCTGGCTCGCTCCTGAGGTTCAACTATGCGATGCGGATGGGCGCGCAATGAGTTGGCGATTCGCTACCACGACGAGGAGTGGGGCGTGCCGGTGCATGACGAACGGCGGTGGTTCGAGTTTATCACGCTCGAGGGGGCGCAGGCCGGGCTGAGTTGGGACACTATTCTGCGCAAGCGCGAGTCTTACCGGAGCGCATTTCGGGGATTCGAGCCGAACAAAGTTGCGAGGTTCGGCGATCGAGATGTTAGCAGGCTGCTCGCGGATGCGGGGATCGTTCGCAATCGGTTGAAGGTAAATTCTGCGATTGGCAATGCGAAGGCATTTCTTGCCGTGCAGAGAGAGTTCGGCAGCTTCGACGAATATATCTGGCGGTTTGTTGATGGGCGGCCGCGGATCAACAAGTGGCGCGCGCTGAAGCAGGTACCGGCGCGTACGATCGAGTCGGACGCGATGAGCAAGGACTTGATCGGGCGTGGTTTCAAGTTCGTGGGATCGACAATCTGCTACGCGATGATGCAGGCGACCGGGATGGTGAACGATCACCTGGTCGATTGCGAAAGGTACGGGGCGGTGACACGGGCAAAGAAATGACGGGGAGATGACGCGTAGGATTTGCCGCGTTTGACTATTACGAGGTGGCGGTTGCCGTGATCGGAAGTGAGGACGGGTTCGAAGTCGAGTGCGTCGCTCTGGTGAGTTTTCCATACGTTGGCGGGCATTATGACGAAACCGGGGGGTGCGTCGCCGAGACGGCCCGGCAGAACTGGCGCGTCGCGATCCAGATAGAAGAGGAGAGGCGCTACCTCTTCCTGGAATCCGTACAGGTAGAGCGGGTCGGAGGGCGCGACTACGCGGGCAATTTCCTCGGCGGCGGGGCGAAAGGAATCGGCGGCGCATGAGCGCACTTCCGTGCGCGGTATATCGATGAAGTTGAAAACCACCGGCCCGGCACATAGCGCGACGAACGTCCAGGTGGCGGCGCGGCGGAATGCTTGCGGAGGAACGGTGACGATCCACCACGCAAGAATCACGGCGGAGGCCGGCCATACCGGCAGCAAATACGAGCGGCGCTTGTAGGCAGCGATGCTGAAGAAGATAACGGTGGCGAAGTAGAAGATCGCGAAGAGGCGGACGCCAGCGCGTCCTTTCCCAGGAAGAGAAGTAGAATCACCGCCCGGAGTGACTACTGGACTGAGTAATGCGTAAACCGCGGCGACCGGGACCAGGATGCTCAGCGGGGCGGAGTTGAGGAGGATGGGCTTCAGGTAGTACCACGGCGCCATCGCGCCCAGCGAGCCGAAGAAGCGGCCGACGTTTTCGGTGTCGAGCTGGCGGTTGAGGAAGGCGAAGCGTCCGCCGAAGTAGCAGGCGAGATACCAGCTCGCAGCGATAGCGGCGCCGAGAATGATCGCGCCGGGATCGAGCATCGCGGAGATTTGGCGTCCGCGGCGCTCGGCGATCATGAAGATGATGATCGAAACGCCGGGGAGAATCGCGCCTATGGGCCCCTTGGCGAGCACGCCCAGGCCCAGCGCGGCCGCCATCAGGTAGAGTGCGGGCAGGTTGGATTCAAAGCGCGCCGCGCGACCGGACAAGGTGGCGTCACTAGCTAACCATCTCAGAAAAGCGAACAGAGAGAGGGTCTCGAAGAAGCACAGCGTCATATCGACGCGGCCGAAGCGACCCTGGCTGATGTATTGATAGGACGCAGCGAGAGCGAGTCCAGCGAGGACGGCGGCGTCGAGGCCGAGGAGTTCGTACGCGAAGAGCATCGTAAGGAGCGCGCCTGCGATCGCGTAGAGGGCGGACGGCAGGCGGAGGTTGGCGGCGGTCACCTTTTGGATTCCAGCGAGGCGATCGATCGCTACTGCGGTCCAGTGGAACAGCGGCGGCTTGTACATCGGAACGTTGCGGTTCTCGACCGGGAACAGGAGATTGCCATGCTCGACCATCTGCTGGACGAAGACGCCTTCGACAGCTTCGTTGCCGGTGCATACGTCGCCGGCGCCGAGTCGATGAAGGCTCAGGACCGCGACGATGAGAGCGAGCGCCACGATGGCGGCGGCCGGTGGAATTTTAGCGGGCATCAATACTCAGTCGAATAGTCAGTCGAGGTTGGCGCGCAATATGCTAAGACTCTGGATACGCGAGGAGTCGTAGCCCCGCCACTTGGCGGCAGAAACGTCGCGGGCACTAACGCGTTTGAAACCGAGGCGGGAAAAGAAACCGGCGACGCGATCGTCACTGGTGCAGGCGAAAACGTATTTGAGGCGGCGAGCCTCGGCTTCCTTGAGGATCTCGCGGACCAGCACGGCGGCGACGCCCTCTCCCTGGAAGCGAGTCAGGGTGTACATCGCGGTGATCTCGCCGCAACGATCGCGGCGGTAGGGTTCGGTCAGCAGTGAGCAGATACCGGCGAGGTGTTCGTCGCCGATTCGGTAGCCGAAGCATGAGGGCAGGATTTGCGCGATCTGATCGGGAGTGCGGGGCAGCAGATTGCCTTCGGTCTGGCCGCGCACGATCAGTGCTTCGACTTCTTCGAAGTCGTCAATTGAAACGGGGCGGACGAAGCCGTATTGCATCTCAGTGAAGAGCGTTCCGGCACCGATGAAACTGAAGAGTTCCTCGTAAACGTCGCCCGGCGCTACCAGGTTGACGGAGCCGACGCCGTCTTCCAAGGCGTCGAGGGCGGCGCGCACGATGGCTCTGCGAGCACGCGAGCGGATGTTGCGCATCGTGCGGCGAATGCGGCGTTCCTCGACGAACGAGAGCCGATTGCCGTCCTTGTCGAGCAAGCCGCCTCGCCGATCGAGCATCAGGAGCTTGAAGACGCGGAGCCGACTGGCGAGCTCGCGTGCGAAGACGGTGAGATCGTCGGCGTCGTCACGGCTCATCGAGGCGACGACGATCGAGCCCGCGCGCAGACGCTCCCAGATCTCGGCGACGGCGGAATCTGGCGGATACGGGCGCGAGCGCAGTCCTTCGGATGGATTGAAAACGGGAGGCGGCTCTGTGGGGGCGAGGCGGCCGAGCCGGCGCATCAGCTTCGGGAGCGCGGTTGGCGAGACGATCACGACGCATCGGGTTTGATTGCGGCGCAATTCGCGGAGCGTCACGACGAGGGAATCGAATTCGGAGATGCGCTGTCCGGCGGGAGGGATCAGCGCGAAGAGCAGGCTTTTGCCGTAAAATTCTTCGAGATAGAAAGTCTTCTCGGTGAAGACCGGGGCGCCGCGGCGCGGTTTGCCAGTGAAGTCGCCGAGGTTGATTGCTCCAAAATCGCTCACGGCGTGGGGACCGGACGGGAGCAGAATCCTGATCGCGCGGAACGCGCTGAATAAGGACCCTCACTTAACCTCTCCCGTACAGCGAGAGGGACAAGATGGGCGAGGATTCGCGAAGTCGCAGTCGAGAGGTTCTTCAATTCTGCTACGCGGGCTGGGATTTTGCCGGCGATATCGAGGCTGCGTCGGCGGGAGGGTAGACCGGCAGCGACGGACGCGACGCGGCTATTTCGGCGAGCGAGGTATCGGAGAAAACTTCGAGCAGCACGCGCTGGCCCTTCTCCCACACGCGGTACATGCGGCAGGTCGGCTGCAGCGCGCATGAGCTGCTGCCATCGGTGCATACATTGAGCGTGATTGGACCCTCGACGGCTTCGATGATATCGCGAAAGGTGACGGTGTCGGCGGCGCGGGCCAGCTGGTAGCCGCCGCCGGGACCGCGGCGCGCGTTCACGAGGCCGCGGCGCATCAGATCGCGAATCACTTTTTCGAGATAGTACTTCGGGATGTGCTCGCGAGCGGCTATCTCGGTACCGCGCGCCACGCCGGCGGGATGATCGGCGAGATAGATCATCGCACGCAGGGCGTACTCGATCTTGCGCGGTATCTGCATCAGGCTCATTTTTTCAGTATCTACGCGGGAGTTGCGGCGGCTCGCACGGCGAGAATCTTCTCGACGTACTTGACCAGCATGTCGTTCTCGATGTTGACGGTGTCGCCGGGCTGCTTGAAGCCGAGCGTCGTCGAGCGGATCGTGTGGGGAATAAGCTCGACGGAAAAACTGTTGTCCTTGATCGAAAAGATCGTGAGGCTGATACCGTCGATGGCGACCGAGCCCTTCTCGACCAGGTAGCGCGCTTGCGTGGGTGCGACCTCGAAAGTGAAAAGTTTCGAGGCGCCCTCGGGTTTGATCGACACGACGCGGCCGATGCCGTCGACGTGGCCGGAGACGAGATGGCCGCCGAGCAGCTTCCCGAGCGTGAGGCATCGCTCCAGATTGACCCGGCTGCCGGGCCTCAGATCGCCAAGCCCGGTGCATCGCAGGGTCTCGGCGGAGATGTCCATCGCGAAGCGGCCGGGGCTCTTGGAAATCACGGTCAGGCACGCGCCGTTGACGGTGATCGAGTCGCCGATTGTGACTTCGGAAACGGGGAGCGAAGTGTGGATGGAAATCACCGCGCCTTGGTCGGTCGGCTTGAGGCTTTCGACGGTGCCGAGGTCTTCGATGATACCGGTGAACATCACTACTCCTGTGGAGCGCTGGGCTGGCGGGGAGAAATCTCCAGAGAAATCATATCTTTTTGAGAGATGGCTGCGCAACAATATGAGGTGAACCGGTAGGGTCTTGCTAAGGTAGGGCGGAATGAGCTCGAAGAAAAAAGAAAAACTGAAGGCGCTGCTGTTCGACTTTGGCGGCACGCTCGCGTTCCTGGATTTCGAATTGCTGGCGCGCGAATTCTCACGCGAGGGGCGGAAGCTGGACGCGCTCGCGCTCGAGCATGCGGAATACGCGGGGCGCGCGGCGATCGATCGACATCTGATGAGCGAGGGCAACAGCCAAGCCACCAGCGCGGCGTACGAATTTTTCTTTCGCGGCTGGATGACGGCTGCAGGAATTCCGGCAGATGAATTTCACGAATGCGCTGCAAAGTTCGGCGCGATACATCGCGAGGCCACGCTGTGGCGCGTGGTGCGGCCGGGAACATTCGAGGCATTGGAGGCATTCAAGTCGGCGGGCTACAAGCTCGCGATCGTGTCGAATGCGGAGGGTCAAGTCGAGGCGGACGCGAAACGATTCGGGCTGGCGAAGTACTTCGACGTGATAATCGATTCGCATATCGTTGGCGTCGCGAAGCCCGACCCGCGGATTTTTCGAATCGCACTCGAACGGCTGGGCGTCGGTCCCGACGAAGCCAAATTTACCGGCGACATCTATTCGATCGACGTCGAGGGAGCGCGCGCGGCGGGAATCGAGGCGCGACTCGTCGATCAGCATCAGCGGTATACGTGGGTCGAGCACGAGAAGATTCGGCATATCCGCGAGCTGCATCGGATCGATTGAGAGGAAGATCGAGTTATGGGCGTCATTAGAGATCAATCGGAAAAGATTTTCACTGGCGCTATTACGACCCGGCAGTTTCATCCGCTATTGCCGACCGGCGAGTACGAAGAAATTGCGGACGGCGTGATGTTCTATCGCTGGTTTGCGAACGTGACGGCGGCAAAGACGCGTGAGGGGCTGGTGCTGATCGACACCGGCGGATACTTCAACCAGGACGCGACGGTGAAGCTGATTCGGCAGTTCTCGCCGGAGCGGGTGAACACGGCTATCTACACGCACGGCCACGTCGATCACGCGTGCGGAATGCCGGCGATCGTCGCGGACGCGCAGAGGAACAAGGTCGCCCGTCCGCGCGTCGTGGGGCATCGCGCGGTCGCCGCGCGGTTCGATCGCTACAAGCGGACGACTGGCTATAACACAGTAGTCAATACACGGCAGTTCAACCGGCCGGCGCCGTGGCCGACTGAGTATGTATATCCGGATACCTACTTCGATAGTCAGTTGAATGTAGTTGCGGGCGACGACAAGTTCGAATGCCATCATGCGCGCGGCGAAACCGACGACCATTGCTGGGTGTTTATTCCGCAGCGCAAGGTGCTGTGCACCGGAGATTTGATTATCTGGGCGGCGCCCAACGCGGGTAATCCGCAGAAGGCGCAACGCTATGCGCGCGAATGGGCCGAGGCGCTGCGCGTGATGGCGCGGCTGGGGGCGGAACTACTCGTGCCGGGGCATGGCTACCCGGTGTTCGGCGCTATTCGGGTGCGCCAGGTGCTGAACGACACCGCGAACTATCTGCAAAGTTTATACGATCAGACTATTGCGATGATGAATGCGGGCGCGCCGCTCGACGAGGTAATTCACACCGTGAAGCCGGCGGCGAATCTCGCGGAGAAGCCGTGGCTACAGGCGGTTTACGACGAGCCCGAGTTTATCGTGCGCAATATCTGGCGGCTGGAAGGCGGATGGTACGATGGCATGCCGTCGAATCTGAAACCGGCGACCGACGCCGAGCGCGCGCGGGAGATCGCGGCGCTGGCTGGTGGCGTCGGGCCGGTGATCGCGCGCGCGAATGAGAAACTCGCGGCGGGTGAAGTCGTGCTCGCATGTCACCTGGCGGACTGGGCGGTGGCGGCTGCGCCGGACGACAAATCGGCGCATGAAGCGCGGATGAGAATCTACGCGGCGCGCGCGGATCGCGAGGAATCAACGATGGCGCATGGGATCTTTCGATCGGCGGTGGTCGAGTCCGCAGCGAAGGCGGGAGTCGAAGCGCCAGAGGACAGGCGCAGCGCGTGAAGCTCAGCCTTCGGGCATCGCGCCGCGCAAAGATATTTGCCGAAAGTCTGACTACATGCCGTCGTAAATCAGGTACCGACCATTGCCATCGGCAACAATAAGCTGGTTGCCGACCTGGGTGACTCCCGCCGGCTAGCTGAGATTGTTTGCGCATGGTCCGCCTTCGGTGCATCTGGTGCCGTCGTTGTTTTCCACGCCGCAGGTGGAGTTTGGCTGGCCAAGCACGACATCGGCGGGCGTAAAGTTCGCGGTTGGAAACGTGTTCCACACCAGGATGCGGTTGTTCATCTGATCGTCGACGAAGAGTTGAGTGCCGTTGCTGAACACGCCGTCATACGGCATGTTCATGTTCTTTGCGCTGGGCAGTCCTGAACCGCCTGAGCCGTTCTTGTTTACTACGTTTGAAGTAAAGTCGGGCTGTCCGAGCACGATATCAGCTGGCTGAAAATTCTTTTTCGGAAACTTGTTCCAAATCAAAACCCGATTTTCATCTTCATCTGTGACGACCAGCCTTGTCCCGTCGGTCCACACTCCCGCCGGATAGCTGAAGTTGGCGTCGCTTGGAGCACCCGAAGTTCCGGTACCGCTATTGAGCGTAACGCAAGTTTTGAAGTTGTTCTGGCCGAGCACAATGTTCGCCTTTTGCCCGTTCTTTGCCGGAATCTTGTTATAGATGAGCACGCGAGCATTGCTGGAATCGGCCACGACCAGTTTTCCGCCGGCTGCGGAAATCGTTTCGGGAGCATTCATGCCTTTAGCGGTGCAAGCAAAGTTCCGGGTTCCGAATTTGGCCTGTCCGATCACGAAATTTGCCTTAACCTGATCCGACGTGGGAGCCTTTTTCCATATGAGAACGCGGCTGTCGTAGAAATCATCGACCAATAGCACCTTGCCGGAGACATAGGGCGACTGGGGTCCTCCAAACTGATTCGCCGCGTTGCCTTGGCCAGACGAGGTAAGATTTGGCTGGCC
>Ga0074046_10004019_pt1 | contig 12097 bp, 12 predicted proteins | sample BogForMeECP23OM3_FD_94441 | JGI IMG/M metagenome (GOLD analysis project Ga0074046, IMG submission 94441) | Bog forest soil microbial communities from Calvert Island, British Columbia, Canada - Bog Forest MetaG ECP23OM3 | ecosystem: Environmental > Terrestrial > Soil > Wetlands ...
CATCCAGAAAAAGAATGCGCTCCATGAGCGCCTCGGCGTGTTTCATTTCGCCGATGGACTGCATCTTGATGTACTCCGACAGCTTCTCGTAACCCCAGTTCTCGCACATTTCGGCATGGAGAAAATACTGGTTGATCGCGGTAAGTTCCTCGCGCAGCGCCTTGTTCAGTTGTTCGATAACTTTTGCCGAGCCTTTCATCGTGGACCTCCCTTAGTGGCCCAAGTCTAGCGCAGGAAGCAGGATCGCGCCTAGTGCCGTTCCAACTTGTTTCAGCAAATCCCTTCGAGAATACTCTCTCCGTGTTCGCGCCAGATGCTTGGACCGTCATTTGGCCCAAATAGTTGGAACGGCACTAGCTCGCTTCAGCGGCGCAGGCGTGAGAGCAGCCAGAAGAGCAACGACAGCCCCACACTCAGCACAATGCTGGTCATGATGGGAAAATAAAACGTGGCGTGCTCGCCCTTATGCACGATGTCGCCGGGCAAGTGTCCCAAACGAAACGGCAATTTACCGCCAAAAAAGAAAATTGCCCCTACGATAAGTAGCACTGCTCCCAGAATCAGCAGCGTGCGCCCAAGTTCCCGAGCGGGATCCATGCTTCACGCCACCGTGGCGATACGGCGAACAACGTCATTCTGCTCTGCGACCGATTCCGCCCCCACGGTAAACGCATCTAGCACGTCAAGGCCAAGCGCGTATTTGAAGGCTTCATCCTGCTTGTTGCGCAAACTCCCCTGCCCGAGGATCTTCATTCCCACTATGCCCTTGCCCGCCGCGCGCATCTCGCGGAGTACGCTCACCACCGTATCGGGATCGGCGTCCATGTAGGCCCCAATGGGGTTGATGCGCGCCAGGTCCACTTCAACCCACGGCGATTTCGCCGCAGCACGCAATGCCTCAATCGTATGGCAGGAGCAGCCGTGCGCGCGGATGATTCCCTTTTGCTTTGCTTCCGAGAGCACGTCCATCACCGGGCGGTACCGCGTGCTCCAATCGGGCTCCGTGACACAATGCATCAGCACGATGTCAAGATAGTCCGTGCCGAATTCTCGCCGGAAACGGTCGAGGTCTGCCTTTACCCCGTCGGCATCGCGCGAAAAAGTCTTCGTCAGGACCGTCACCTTGCTGCGGTCAACGTGTTTCAGCGCTTCGGCAACGTGCGGATGGCTGCCGTAGGAATCCGCCGCGTCAAAAAAGCGCAGCCCTTGGTCGTAGCCGTTCAGGAGCACAGCCGCGAGGCCTTGCACGCCAAGCGCGGTCTGGTGCGAGTGGTGGCCGGAGCCGACCGTGCCCGTCCCCATCGCCAGCCGTGATGTTTGAATCCCTGTGCGCCCAAGCGTCACTGTATCGTTCGCGCGGAACTTGCTGGCAATCGGAGGCAATGCCAGCAGCCTCCGCGCAAGCGGGTGCAAACTGAAAACAGCGCCCGATGCTGCTCTGGCGCTGCGGCTAAGAAATTCGCGGCGATGCATTAGGGACATACGAACCTCCCAGGAAAAATGACTCGGGGCGGGCCCGCCTATTATGCAGGCAAGGCACGGCGAAGGAAAGAGGCAAGACGGGCGGCACGCTCCGCAACTCCGGCGCAGATTCGACCCAACCGCCGTTCAGCCGTCTAGGGCGCCCGGCCTGATTACCCGTTTGGTTTCAACGGTATCAGCAACCCTTTTTCCACGCGGTACTCCAGCCCGCGCCAAATGATTTTGTTCGTAAAAAATCCTGCCACCCACACCCCAAAATTCAGCAAATCGCGCAGCGGCACCAGCCACCAACTTTTGCGCGTGACTTCATCATGCAAGCCCCACATTCCTATTGTCCAGACCAGAACCAGGCGCAGCACGAAATACGAGGCCAGATAAGCACCGGCAAGTCCACGCGAGGGCGCTACACTAGCGGCCAAAATCGCCCAGGGGAATCCAAAGGTCAGTAACAACCCGGCATATCCGCTCGGCCGCACATTTCTCAGGCCGATCGCCCAGCGCAACTCGTGCTGGAAAAAATCGCGCATCGTACTCCGTGGATACATCATCAGGACTGGCTGGTCTATCAATTCGATTCTAAATCCGCGGGCCGCCATTCGGTTTCCCAGCTCAAAATCGTCCGAGTGGTCGTTCATCATGCCTTCGAAGCCATGGATCGCGGCCAGGTGAGACTTGGTTGTGGTCATCGTCCAGCCAAATAGAAACTGCATCCGGCCTTCGATCTTTCGCGCGACCAGAGCGTTCGGCACTGTTTCCGTCGCCAGCACCAGAGCCTCCAGATCGGCTGCCAGGGTGCCGCCTGGCACTGCACGAAAAAACGATGTCACCGCGCCGACCCCCGGGTCTGCAAACGGCGCCGCAACCTCACGCAAATAATCGCGTTCCACGCGGACGTCGCTGTCGCTGATGACCAGGAGTTCGTGACGCGCCTCGTGGACTAGCCGGCAGAGATTATTTACCTTGTGGTTCGCGCCGGGTTGAGCCACGCCCGTAAACAGCCGGATAGACCGCTCCGGAAAATCCCGCTGCAACTGCTCGATCACGGCGACGATGGGATCGCTCGCATCTTCAACCGCGAATAGCAGCTCGTATTCCGGATAGTCCAGGCTGCAGAAACTGGCAAAGTTCGCATAAGCGTCGCGATCCAGGCCACGAACTGGTTTCAGAATGCTGGCTGCAGGCGCAAACGCGGTAATCTTCGGAGCTTTTGTTCGTACTTTTCGGAAATAGTCCCAACCACAGTAAATCGCGAGCAAATAGTAGCCAAAGGGCGCCAGCGCGACGAGCAACACCGCCGAACGTAAGAAGAAATACGCGGACATGGCCGCCTTCCTGGATTTGAACTACTGTTCCTGGTTTCAGCTTACGTGAATTTGGCTGTCACGGGCTTAGATTGTGGTTTTAGATCAGTTCCAGCCCAGAGAAGAAATAGCCGGTCTCGAACGCCGCGGTTTCCGGCGCATCGGAACCATGTACGCAATTGTTGCCGATGCTAGTGCCCAGATCGTGCCGGATCGTGCCGGGAGCAGCCTTCTTCGGATCCGTCGCGCCCATGGCGTCGCGCCATTTGGCAATGGCGCCATCCGCTTCCAGAACCATGGCAAAGATTTTTCCTGAACTCATGAACTCCGTGAGTTCACCGTAAAACGGACGTTCCCGGTGGACGTAGTAGAACCCGCCGGCTTCTTCCTTTGTCAGCCGCATGGACTTGATGGCGACGATCTTGAAGCCCGCCTTATGGATGCGTGCCAGGATTTCTCCTTGCTGGCCGCGGCCCACGGCGTCCGGCTTGATGATTGCGAGCGTGCGTTCAATCCCCAAAAGATTCTCCTTAAAGATGTAAAGATGCAATGAAGTAAGGAAGCAATGAAAAACGCTAATTCATTGCATCCTTATGGAAACCTGCGATATCGCGCACAGCGGCACGCTTCTGCCGTTTTTACTTTTTCACTTTTATACTCTTTTACTTCTTTGCTTCACTTCAACGCTGCGGCAACCTTGGATCCCAAATCTGCCGGTGTTTCCACCGTGTGAATCCCCGCCGCATTCATCGCGGCGTACTTGTCCTTGGCCGTGCCTTGGCCACCGCTGATGATCGCTCCCGCGTGGCCCATGCGCCGCCCCGGAGGCGCCGTTTGCCCGGCAATGAAGCCCACCACGGGCTTCTTCACATTCGCCTTAATCCACTCGGAAGCGCGCTCTTCCGCATTCCCGCCGATTTCGCCGATCAACAAGATGGCGTGCGTGTCCGGATCGTCATTGAACATCTTGATGGCATCCAGAAACGTTGTGCCGATGATGGGATCGCCGCCAATCCCAATGCACGTGGACTGGCCAATCCCCAGTTGCGTCAGTTGGTATACGGCCTCATAGGTCAAGGTGCCGCTGCGGCTCACCACCCCGACGCTCCCTTGCTTGTGAATGCGCCCCGGCATGATCCCGATCTTGCATTTGCCGGGAGAAATAATCCCCGGGCAGTTCGGCCCGATCAGGCGCGTTTTGGACTTGTCCACCACGTTGGAGACTCGCACCATGTCCAGCGTGGGAATCCCCTCCGTGATGCAGACCACCAGGGCTACCTTCGCGTCGGCGGCTTCCAGAATCGCGTCCGCTGAATACGCCGGCGGCACTAGAATTACGGTGGCATCCGCCCCCGTCGCTTTCACGCCTTCGGCGACGGTGTTGAATACAGGGCGCTCCAGGTGCTTCGTGCCGCCCTTGCCCGGCGTCACACCGCCCACGACATTCGTTCCATACTCAATCATTTGCTGCGAGTGGAACGTTCCTTCCCGCCCCGTAAATCCCTGCACCAGAAGCCGTGTTTTTTCGTTAACGAGAATACTCATGTTCGAGGTTTTAGGAGGTAAATGAGACAGAGGAGGTAAAGGACAATTCCCCGGTCTATAGCTTCCTCCACTCCTTCCAAAGATTGTGAATCATGAAACCTAATTTTCCATATTCACTGAGAATCGGTTGCGCAGCGCTCTTCGAAACCAAACCTTCGTCGACTGCCAATCCGATCCAATACCCGCATTCTGCGGCTTCGCCGGCCGCTATCACTAAATGCCGTTTGAACTCGGCGGCGGAGTTTCGCTTCGTCCACCCTTCCACGACGTTGGCGGGTACCGATCGCGCACAGCGCCGTAACTGCCGTCCAAGTTCAAATTGCTCTTCTCGCGGAAGTCCCCGCGTGAACTTTGTCACCTGCAGGGCCAGCCTGTATGACTGCCGATAAATGAGCAAATCCGTGTACCGCTTGACTGGCCCGATCCGGCCAGACTCCTCCTTCACTTCCTTTAATTTCTTTACTTCCTCAACGTCATTCACCGGCATTACTTTCCTGCCAACGCAACGACCTTCTGTGCTCCATCCTTCATGCCCGCTGCGATTGTAAAATTCAATCCGCTTTCGCGGAGTATCTTTTGTCCAGCCTCCACATTCGTTCCTTCCATGCGGACCACAATCGGTATTTTCACTTGCAGATCCTTCGCCGCCGCCACAACGCCCGTCGCCAGCACGTCGCAGCGCAAAATGCCGCCAAAAATGTTGATGAAAACCGCTTTGACCTCGGGATCGCTCAGGAGAATGCGAAAGGCATTCTTGACCTGATCGGCGGAGGCCCCGCCGCCCACATCCAGGAAGTTAGCCGGCGATCCGCCCGCGTACTTGATGATGTCCATGGTGGCCATGGCGAGTCCCGCGCCGTTCACCATGCAGGCCACGGTGCCGTCCAGCTTAATGTAGTTCAGGCCGTACTTGGACGCTTCCACTTCGAGCGGGTCTTCCTCATCCAGGTCCCGCAACTCGCGAAGCTCCTTGTGCCGGAAGAGCCCGTTATCGTCGAATGTCATTTTCGCGTCGAGCGCCACGATCTTGCCGTCGCCGGTCACAACGCACGGGTTGATCTCCACCAGCGACGCATCGGTATCAATAAACGCGCGATACAGCGCCAGCAGGAACGGCACCGCCGCCGTCACTTGCTCTCCCGTGAGCCCCAATCCAAACGCAATCTTGCGCGCCTGATAGGCCTGCAATCCTATCGCCGGATGGATCGGCTCGCGCAGAATGGCACCGGGATTTTCCTTCGCCACTTGCTCAATCTCCATCCCGCCTGCGGAGCTGGCCATAAACACGGGCCGCTCCGTCTCCCGATCAATCAGCAGCCCCAGATAGAGTTCCCGCTTGATGTCCAGGCCCTCTTCAATCAGCAACCGCCGCACGACGCGCCCCTGCGGGCCTGTCTGCGGGGTCACCAACGTCATGCCCAGGATGTGTGAAGCCGTTTCCGCGGCCTCGTCGGCGGAGCGCGTGAGCTTCACTCCTCCGCCCTTCCCGCGGCCTCCCGCGTGGATCTGCGCCTTCACCACAACCACGTTGGATTTCAGGCGTTGTGCCGCTTCGCGCGCTTCTTCTTTCGTGAATGCCACTTCCCCGCGGGGCGTGGCGACACCGTAACGCGCAAGGATCGCTTTTGCTTGGTATTCGTGGATCTTCATTTGAGGTTCTGCCTTTTACGCGACCGTGACGCAGTCGCCGTGCTGTGCGACGATGGAACAGTGCACAGGTGCTAGTATTTGAGGTCTCGCAAAACATTCAAGTTTACTTGAGACGCGGGGTTCGAGCAAGGCAGCGATTTTGCCCTGCGCGGGAATCATGACCAACAGCGCCGCATTGATCGAGAAAACAGAAGCCGGCGGCATCCTTTTGCGCGCCGAAGCGGAATCCATCATGGAGGAGTTGCTCTCCGGCCGTATGGAAACCCCGGCGATTGTTCGCCTGTTGATTGCTTTGAACCTGCGCCCTATCAGCGTGGCCGAACTCGCCGGCTTTGCCGGCACCATGCGCCGCCACGCCACGCCCGTCTTCGCGCCCGGAGAGTCGCGCCCGGAAAATCTGGTGGACACTTGCGGCACGGGCGGCGATGCCAGCGGCACTTTCAATATTTCCACGGCGGCGGCATTTGTGGCCGCGGCTGCCGGCGCGCGCGTCGCAAAGCATGGGAACCGCTCGACCAGTTCGCACAGCGGCTCCGCCGATGTCCTGGAAGCACTCGGCATGCGCATTGATGTGCCCATGCGGCGCGCGGGCCAAGCGATTCGCGAGGTGGGAATCGGTTTCCTGTTCGCACCCGTGGCTCATGCGGCCGCTCGCCATGCCGTTCCTGCGCGCAAGCAGATCGGCAAACGCACGGTGTTTAATTTGTTGGGGCCACTCACGAACCCGGCCGGAGCAGACAGGCAGGTGTTGGGGGTTTTTGCCCAGGAAGCCCTCGATCTGGTAGCCGCAACTCTCTTGGAATTGGGCGCGCAACGCGCCTTCGTGGTTCATGGCAGCGGGCTGGATGAAATTTCGCTCGCCGGGGAGACCTCTATCACTGAAGTGCGCGATGGCCGCATCCGGAACTTTACCGTCACTCCCGAGGCGTTTGGCGTCGTGCGCGCCCCCCTGGGATCGCTCCGTGGCGGAGCTCCTCACGAGAACGCCGATCTCATCCGCCGGATTTTCCAGGGACACCCCGGCGCCCCGCGCGACGTCGTTGTTGTGAACGCGGCCGCCGCTCTCGTCGTCGCGGGCCTCGCCGAGGATTTCCGGTCCGGCGCGCAGATGGCCGCTCAGGCCATCGATTCCGGCGCGGCTCTCGCCAAGTTGCACCACCTCAAAACTTTTGTTAACACCAGCAGCGACCTTTGAAGCTGCGCTACATCGGTGTCATCCCGAGCAAAGCGGGGATCTGCTCTTCGCGAAAGTCCAGGAAAAAACAGAATCCCCGCCCCGTTTGAAGCGCGAACGGGTCTCGGAATGACATTCGCTAGGCTTTTTCGGCGGACCGTTACGGTTTAGTGGGGCTTTCGACGCCGCTGCCGGAATGTGCGAACTCGTAGATTCCCCACGCCGTCAGCCCCGCACCCGCGGCTCCCACCACGAAATACGAAACCTTGCGCAACCTGTGGGATTCTTGCGCGCCCAAACCCGCAGCGCCCTGTGGCTCTGCCGGAGAATCGAGATAAATCCGGTACGTCGCACCTTCCGGCAGCACCTGAAATTCCTCGCGGTACCTGAAGGCCAGATCCCCTCGCTGGGCGCGAACTTGCAACACGCTCGGGGCTAGCATCGTGACCTCCGCCTGTGTCAGTCGGTTCCTTTCCGGGCGCAGAAACGCTTCTTCGGCGTGGATTTCCACGCTTGCATTTTCCGGCGAACTAAAGGAGACCGTTCCGGCGGTGAGATCCACATGGGCGCCACCGTCTATTCCATGCAGCGTTGCGCCGCTGGACCCCGCCAGCAAGACCGTCGCTCGGCCCACGCGCACTCCCACCCGGCCTTCGGGTCCCGTCGAAAGATCCTCCCCTTCAAACACGGAAAGTCCGGGAAAGGCGGCCGCCTCATTTAGGTGCGCGTCATAAGCCAGCGTCAAAATCCCCAAGGGAGCTTTGGGACCCGCGCCACACAAGGACGGATACAAGCAGAGAGAAGCGCATAGAAGAAGGGCCTGGGCACGGCGAAGGGAAAACATGGAGCACCTCCGAAGCCGGGTGAACCGGAGGGACAACCCGCTGGAGGCCACCATACGCCATTTTAACTATTCCTTCAATATAGTTTATTCCACAATATCTCTATTCTATTTTCATTCGCGAGTTACCTGCGAGTTACTAGTGTGCCTTCTCGAAAGTTCCTTACATTTCTCTTTAGGAGGCCGGGGCCTCAGCCGCGGCGAAAAGCTCCTGCTGCCAATGGGCTTTAGCCCCTGAAGAAAGGTCTCTTGGCGTTTCCCGACAATCTGCTAGTGTCCTGAGTTGCAAATTCGCTGAATAAATAAACGTGTCATTCCGAGCGAAGCGAAGAATCTGCTTTTTCTGACGCGGGGCACTAAAGCGCCAGGAAATTCTGCAGCAGTTGCTTTCCCGCTTGCGTGAGCACGGATTCGGGGTGGAACTGCACGCCCGCCACTTTGTACCGCCGGTGGCTGAGGCCCATGATGATCCCGTCGCTCGTTTCGGCTGTGACCTGCAATTCGCGCGGCAGCGACTTGCGTTCCACAATCAGCGAATGGTAACGCGTGGCCGTGAAGGGATTCGGCAGTTTATGAAAAATACCTTTCCCGTCGTGCTGGATCTCGCTGGTTTTGCCATGAAACAGTTTTGGCGCGCGGATGACCTTGCCCCCATAGGCCGCCCCAATCGCCTGGTGCCCCAGGCACACGCCGAGGATCGGAATCTTCCCGCCCAGCTTCTGAATTAATTCGACGGAAATGCCTGCCTCCTGCGGCGTACACGGGCCCGGAGAAATCACGATCCGCTCCGGCTTCCGCCGCGCAATTTGTTCCACGGAAATCCTGTCGTTGCGGTGCACTTCCACCTGGCATCCTAGCTCGCCCAGGTATTGCGCCAGGTTGTAGGTAAACGAATCGTAGTTGTCGAGCAGCAAAATCACGGTTTGTGTCTCGCTCCCGGAGAATCGGCGCCGCTATGCGCGCATTCCAGCGCCCGCAAGAGCGCCTTGGATTTGTTCACCGACTCGCGAAACTCTCCATCCGGCGTCGAATCGGCGACAATGCCTCCGCCGGCCTGCACGTGCGCTACGCCATTCTTGATGACCATCGTTCGCAGCGCAATGCAGGAATCCAGATTCCCCGCAAAATCCAGATACAATATCCCGCCCGCGTAGATGCCCCGGCGCGTCTTCTCAAACTCCTCGATAATCTCCATGGCGCGAACCTTCGGCGCTCCCGAAACGGTCCCTGCCGGAAAGCACGACATTAGCGCGTCAAAACAGTCCACATCCTCGCGCAGTTTCCCGCGCAAGCTGGACACCAGGTGCATCACGTGCGAGTAGCGCTCCACGCTCATCAGCTTTTCCACCTGCACCGAGCCGTACTCGCATACCCGCCCGAGATCGTTCCTCCCCAGGTCCACCAGCATGATGTGTTCGGCGCGTTCCTTTTCGCTGGCCAGCATCTCGCGTTCCAGCCTCAAATCTTCGGCCTCATCCTTGCCCCGCCAACGCGTGCCAGCGATGGGCCGGTAAAACACCTCCCGGCCCTGCACTTTCACCAGCATTTCCGGCGAACTGCCCACCACATGCACGTCGTTGAGTTGCAGGTAAAAGAGATAGGGCGAGGGATTCAGCGCCCGCAATTCGCGGTAAATGTCGAACGGCGCGGCCTTGGTCTTTGCCGAAAACCGCTGGCTCAGCACCACCTGGAAAACATCGCCTTCGCGAATGTACTTCTTTGCCTTCCGCACCGCCTCCAGGTACTCCTTCGGCCTGAAATTCGACGTGACCTGCGGCGCACGTGATTTCGCGGCCTTCTTCTTTGCGGGCCGCTCTCCGGCCACCGGCTCTTCCAGCATCTGCCGGGTTCGCCGGATCTCCTTCACCGCTTTGTTGTACTTCGCCCGAAGAGTCCCCGGCCCCTCGGTGTAAACGTTGCGCACAATCCACATGCGGTGCTGCACATGGTCGAACGCGATGAGCCCGCGATAGAACATCAGCATGGCATCGTACAAGCCGATGTCGTCGCGCAACCGTTTGGGGAGCCGCTCGATCAGCCTCACCATGTCGTAACTGAAGTACCCGATCGCCCCAGCCACCAGCGGCGGCAAACCCGGCAAACGCACGGGCCGGAACAGCGCCATGTGTTCCCGCAAGAACGAAATGGGTTCGCGTTCTTCCCAGATAATGCGGTCGCGGCTCTCCAGCACGCACGCCCCGCCGGCGTAACGAAACACCTCTTCCGGATTAGCGCCCGCAAAGGTATACCGTGCGATTTTCTCGCCGCCTTCCACGCTCTCCAGCAAAAAGGAATATCTCGCCCCCTGTGCCACGCGCAAATAGGCGCTCACCGGCGTCAGCAGGTCCGCGGAGAAAACGTCATACACCGGGATAAGATTCCCGCGTTTGGCGAGCCGTTGAAACTCCTGGAAAGAAGGCTGAATCATCGCTTTACAATCACTATTCCAGTTTTAGGGTTGCAAGTCGAAGGCAAAGAACAACCTGCATAAGGCCGGCTTTTCTTTGGACCAGATCACCAGCGTTTTTGCTTTCTCACTTGCAGCGCCCGCAGCACCGCGCGGCGCATGGCTGCTTCCGGCGCACGGCTTCCCATCCACAATTCCCATTGCGCGATTCCTTGTGCCAGAAACATTTCCACGCCGGACACCGTGCGAATCCCTTTCGCCGCCGCGATCTGAAGCAACTTCGTCCGCACTGGGCGGTAGATGAAGTCCATCACGACAGTACAGTGTAACTCGCCGCCCCTCAGGGGCGAAATTACAGCCTGCGGGTGCATCCCCACGGGAGTCGCATTCAAAATGGCGTCAAAGCGCTCCTTGCTCAACACGCCGCGCCGCACCGCTTCGCCGCCAACTGCGCGCGCCAACGCCCTTGCCGCCGCTTCCCGCCGCGCACAAACAAAAACCTCGGCCCCGGCATGGGCCAGCGCAAAAGCCGCGGCCCGGGCGGAACCTCCAGCCCCAAAAACCAGCACGCGGCTGCCTCGAAGCCGCATTTTCCTTTCCAGCGCGCGCAGCACTCCCAGATAATCGGTATTGTTTCCATAGAGCGAGCCGTCGCGCCGCACAGTAACGGTGTTCACTGCGCCAATCTGCTGCGCCAGCGCTTCGCACTCGTCCAATCGCCGGAAGACCGCCTCTTTGTGCGGCAAGGTTACGCCGAATCCTTCCACTCCAAGCTCCGGCGCTGCCTTCAGGAAATCGTCCAGGCGTTCCACCAGGAATGGCAGGAACACCGCGTCCTTCTTCGCTGCAACATAACCCGTGTTGTGCAGCAAGGGAGACATGGAGTGCCCGATGGGATTCCCGATTACGCCAAACACGCGCGTCTGCCGTGTGATCTTGTGCGCGCGGTACATCTCCTCGAAATCGCGCAGGTGCACTTGTCCCGGCGCCGTCTCCGCCGCCACCGGTGCATAAGCCAGCGCACTCCCCTCGCGCAGGGCCAGCAACCTGGCGGGCAATCCGATCTCTCCCATCGGAACGGCAATCACCTGCCGTGAAAGACGCAGCACTTTCAGCAGTCTCACGCTGTCCCCAATTGTCCGCGACATCGCTGCCATCTTGATTGCGTCCACTCCTCCGTGGGGCGGCACGCTCAGCTTTTTGGGAAGTTTTGGCGTCCGCCGGAAATCGTGCATCGAGAGCATCACCTTCGGCGGTATGGCGTATCCTTCCACGGACTTTCCCGGCAGTTCCCGCAGCGTTTCCACTTCCAGATCGCACCACTGGCAGCCCGCCTGCCCTGCCTTCATCAGCCAGTACAATTCCGCGCCCGCATCGCCGGCAAACTCACCCCCGCCAATCCGCCGCCGGCAAGTCGCCACGAAAACGGTGCCCTTCTGGCGGGAATTCTTCAGCCAACTCAAGAACTTCTGGCGTTCCGCATCGCTCCGCAGCCAATCGAGACGAAGTTCCACGGTCCGGGTGTGGCGGAGCGCCTGCCGGAGCAGCACCCCTAATTCCCGGGCGGTTGCGGCCGCGGCCACTCCGCAAATGCGTCCCACCCCGTTTCCGAACGGCCTCATGTGTGTTAGCTACCCCCAATCCCTTGAAAACAGGGCTTGTAGCACGCCTTTGCTAAAGTGTAAAGCGTCCCCACC
>Ga0074046_10004020_pt1 | contig 12096 bp, 9 predicted proteins | sample BogForMeECP23OM3_FD_94441 | JGI IMG/M metagenome (GOLD analysis project Ga0074046, IMG submission 94441) | Bog forest soil microbial communities from Calvert Island, British Columbia, Canada - Bog Forest MetaG ECP23OM3 | ecosystem: Environmental > Terrestrial > Soil > Wetlands ...
CTGTGCTACGCGGATGGTCCACATCTTGTTGATGTTCAGGTCGAAGCCCCCGCCTCCGCCTACGCCGGCGCTCCACTGAGACCTATTTCCACCGGCATGGTAAACGCCGCCTACGAACACGCGCGCGAAGGGCGAGAAAGTGTCGGTGTGGTACTTATACTGTATGCCGCCCAAAATGTTGTCCACTTTGATGTCGTTTACGCCAGTTCCCTTGATGCTGCCATTGAAGTGGTAACTGTAGTCGCCAAGGAGACCAAGGTTGTGGGCCCGTGGAAGGTAATAGGTGTTGGAAATATCAAAGCCACTCACAATGTCGGGGGACTTGTAGCCACCGTCGACATAACCGCGTGTGGATAACCATGAGTAGCCGCCAAAGACCTCGTCGACTGGCTGACGGGTTTGCGCTGCCGCAAAAGTGCCACACAGGCACAGGACGCAGGCAAGCGCGGTCAATGTAACAACAATGCGTGTCGGAACTACTGCAAAACGAGAAGACATTCTAATCCTCCGGAACTCGGGCAGTACCGTAAGCAAAGTGACCCACCTTGGGTTGAATCTTCAACCTTTTTTTATAGTACAAATGCAGGCATTCCGTCCTGCTCGCAACAGCAGATGATTGTACATGAACGCACAAAATTCACAAAGCCTTTGTTGTACACAAGTTTGTTGTAGCGGCTGTTTACTGACTATGCACCTTAGGGCCAGCCACAAAGCTCAGCCCAAGTATACATTCCCGCCCTTGGAAAGCCAGACTGAATTCGCTCCTGGATGCAGATCAGGACAGTCCGGCGGCCTTTCCGTGCCCGCGGTCTGCTCGAATTCGTCGCCGCCGCCGCGGCGGAACCCTGTTCGATGCGCCGACCACGTCAGGCATGACGGTCTGGGCGACTGCCGGGACACGCAGAATTCACCCGAACAATGGTACCTTATTGGCAGCCGTCGCCGGAAGGGCCATTCTCTGTCATGACCGAGCTGGCTCGAGATTGACCACAAGCCGCCGATTGGCATCCAAGAGAGGCGCGCGGCCTTGGTGCTCCGCCAAACCGCTTAGCTTGGTCATTCAAGGTTACTAGAGGCGGCAATTCTCCATGACGCAAGAAAAAGTTCTAATTGTAGAAGACGAGGAAAACGAGCGCATGGGCCTGGCGGAGTTGGTCCGAGCCTGGGGCTACGAAGCCGAAACCGCCAGGGACGGCGTGGAAGGATTGGAACGGACCGAGTCCTGGGGCCCCGGGATCGTCATCACGGATCTGAAGATGCCGCGCATGAGCGGTATGGAACTGCTGGAGCATGTCGCAGGACAACCGCAAGTCAAAGTCATCCTTCTCACAGCCCAGGGCAGCGTCGACTCAGCTGTGACGGCGATGAAGACGGGAGCGTTCGACTTCATCGAGAAGCCGGTCAATCCCACGCGCTTGCGAAACATCCTGCAGAATGCCGCACACATTCGCGGCACCGAGCGCGAACTGGAAGTCAGCCGGCGCAAGTTGCGCGATGTCGGCGTCCTGGGATCGCTGGTGGGGCCCTCAAAGAAAATGCAGGAGGTGTTTCGCCTCATCGAGATGGTGGCTCCCAGCACCGCCTCGGTCTTGATTACCGGAGAAAGCGGGACCGGCAAGGAACTGGTGGCGCGAACGATCCATTCGCTCAGCAATCGCAAGGTCAAGCCGTTCGTGGCCATCAACTGCGCCGCCATCCCGGAAACTCTGATTGAGAGCGAAATCTTCGGGCACGAGAAAGGTGCGTTCACCGGCGCGCTAGAGCGCCGCACCGGCTGCTTCGAGTTGGCTGAAGGCGGCACATTGCTGCTGGACGAGATTGGCGAGATGCCGATCGCCACCCAAGCCAAGCTGTTGCGCGTGCTGGAGGACCGCAAGTTGCGCCGTCTGGGTAGCAAGACCGAGACCTCGGTGGATGTGCGTGTGCTGGCAGCGACAAATAAGCCTCCCGAAGAAGCGGTGGCTCGCGGACAACTGCGCAACGACCTCTATTACCGCCTGAACGTGTTCAATATTCACCTGCCGCCACTGCGGGAGCATAAAGACGACCTGCCCGAACTGGTGCACGCGCTCCTCGCCGACATGGACGAGAAGCACAACCGCACGGTCGCCGGCGTCGCCGAGCCGGTAATGAGTGCTTTCCTGGCGCACGCATGGCCGGGCAACGTTCGCGAGTTGCGCAACACGCTGGAGCGCGCCGTGATCGTTTGCGACAGCGACCTCATCGAGCCCAAGCATCTGCCTCCAGGCTTTGGCCAGGTGGTGGCGCGCGCACCCGTGCTGGAGGCCAATGCCGTGCGCCTCGGCGTAGGCACTACCGTGTATGAGGCGGAGCGCCTGCTCATTTTGAAGACCCTTGAAGCGACTAACAATAATAAGACGCGTGCCGCCGAGATCCTCGGCATCAGCTTGAAGACGCTCCACAATAAGCTAAAGGAGTACGGCGGGCAGGGCGCCAGTGACGCGGCGGAAGCGGCAAGTTGAGGGCCGCTGTTCGCTCTTCGCCATTCGTTTTGCGCTGGCTATCGCGAGATTTTTTCTGGCGAAAGGCGAATAGCGAAAGGCGAACAGCGCGATTGCTAACCGCGCGAGAGTGCCTGTAGAATAATCTTGCTTCCTGACCAGCGAGTTGAGTGTCTCACTCGTTTCCACCCGTGCCGAAGTGGCGGAATTGGCAGACGCGCATGGTTCAGGTCCATGTACCCGCAAGGGTGTGGGGGTTCGAGTCCCTTCTTCGGCACCAACATCACTGAACAGTTCTCAGGCCCGTCCTCAGTACCCGCGTTGCTTATCCACCACCCACAACAGCGGGTCGCCCGCAAGGTAGCGGCGAAGGTTTTCCGTGTAATGCGCGTAATGTCGCTCCCACATTCGCTCCGTGAGGCCTGCGATGTGGGGCGTGATCAAAACATTTTCCATCTGCCACAGTGGAGAATCCGGCGGTAGCGGCTCCTCCGTGGTGACGTCGAGCGCGGCGCCGGCGAACCTTTTCGCGTGAAGCGACTGCACCAGTGCACCTTCGTCAATCAGCACGCCACGGCCCACATTGATGAGATAAGCGTCAGGTTTTAGTTGCGCCAGCCTCGTAGCGTTCATCAGATGATGGGTTCTTGGCGTGACCGGTACAGCCAATACCACGAAGTTTGCTTCGTCTAATGCCCGGTCGAGTTCGTCGAAGCCACAGACCGCATCCGCTCCTTCGCTTCCACGCTCGGGGTGCTCGCGCACTCCGACCACGCGCATGCCTAGCGACCTGGCGAGCTTGGCCAGTGGTCCGCCGATGCCGCCCAGCCCGATAATCGTCATCGTCGCCCCGCTCAGCTCGCGCGGACGAGGTTGGGCATACCAAAGGTCATGCTGCGCCCAACGTTTCTGCTGCTGATACTTCACCGCCTGCGGTAGTCGTTTGGCGAGGGCGAACGCCAGAGCGATGGCATGTTCGGCGACGACCGGCCCGTGCACGTCGCGCGCGTTGGTGACGATAATGTCGCTGGCGCGCAACTCCGGGGTCATAAGCTGATGCACCGCCGCCGCCGTGGAGTGAATCCAACGCAGCTTCCTGGCGGCGTTAATCTGCTCACCGCGCAACGACCACGAGATGGCGATTTCGGCAGCGGCAATCTCTTCAGTTACGCGGTCGTAGTTGGGAAGGTGCACCACCTCGAGCTGCGGAAACTCGCGGCGCAGCCGCTCGGAGAACCACTCCGGCATCTGCCACAGTTCGAAGCGGTGATAGAGGGCGATGAGGAGCTTCATGTCAGCAACTAGCAACTAGCGATTTGCCGTTAGCAAAGTCGTATCAACTGGACTTGAGCAGACCTGGTGAAAGGCTAGTTGCTAGTCGCTAGTTGCTAGTCGCTTCTCCACCATCACCCGCAAATCGTGCCCCGTCATCTCCTTCGGCGGAGCGATGCCCAGAATTCCGAGCATGGTGGGCGCAATGTCTTGCAGCGCGCCATCGGGATGCAACGTGAAGCGTCGCACATCGCCTTTGAAGCTCGCCGGCGTAACCGCGTGTTCCGCCGCGACAATGAAGGGCACAGGGTTGGTGGTGTGCGCGGTATGCGGTCCGCCGGTCTCAGGATCGATCATCTGCTCGGCGTTGCCGTGGTCGGCGGTGACGATCATGGCGCCGCCATGTTGACGCAGTGCAGCGTCGATTTGGCCGAGGCAGGCGTCAACGGTTTCCACGGCCGTAATGGTTGGCGGGATCTTGCCCGAATGTCCCACCATATCGGCGTTAGCGAAATTCACCACCATCACATCGAAGGTATTGTCGGCGATTGCCTTCTTCACGGCATCGGCGATTCCCTGCGCCGACATCTCCGGTTTCAGGTCGTAGGTCGCGACTTTGGGCGACTGCACCAGGACACGCTCCTCGCCAGGAAAGGGCTTCTCGATGCCCCCGTTGAAGAAATACGTCACGTGCGCGTACTTCTCGGTCTCGGCTACGCGCAGATTGCGCATTGAGCGATCCGCCATCACGTTCGCCAGGATGTTGGTCAGCGACTCCGGGGGCGAAACCACCGGCAAGGTGAAGTTCTTGTCGTAGCGCGTCATGCAGATGTACGTCAGGTCCTTGGGCACGCGGTCGCGCGGGATGATACGGTCGAGGTCTTCCCAGCCCTCCAGTTCGTGGCCGTCCTGCGACGTGAAGTGGCTGTTACGGCAGAGGCAACGCGTGATCTGCCGCGCGCGGTCGGCGCGGAAGTTGAAGTTGAGGCAGACGTCGCCGTCGCGAATCGTCGCCACCGGCTCGCCGCGATCGTTTGTGACCACGAACGGCACAATGAACTCATCGGTAACACCGCGGTTGTACGAATCCTTTACACCCTGCACCGGCTCGGTGTAGCGGCCGGCTTCGCCGTCGCCGAAGACCATCGCGTCGAAGGCTTTCTTTTCACGGTCCCACTTCTTGTCGCGGTCCATGGCGTAGTAGCGCCCGCTAACGGTCGCAATCTGCCCGATGTTGTACTCGCGCATCTTCTGCTGCAACTGCTCGATGTAGCCCGCACCGTTGGTGGGCAGGGTATCGCGTCCGTCCATGAAGCAATGCACGAAGACCCGCTCCACGCCGTTCTGCCTGGCCATGCGCAACAGCGCGTAAAGATGTTCCTGGTGTGAGTGCACGCCGCCATCCGACAGCAGCCCGAACAGGTGCAGCCGCCGGTCGCCGGTGCGGGCCTTTGCCATCGCATCGAGCAGGACCGGATTGGTGAAGAACTCACCGTTCTCGATCATGAGATCGATCTTGGTGATGTCCATGTAGACGACGCGCCCGGCGCCGATGTTGAGGTGCCCGACCTCGCTGTTGCCCATCTGTCCGGTCGGCAGGCCGACGTAGCGCCCGCTGGTATGAATGAGCGTGTTGGGAAACTCGGCCAGCAGGCGGTCGTAGTTGGGTTTGCGCGCCAGCGAGATGGCGTTGGCGTCCGATGGTGGCGCATAGCCCCAACCATCGAGGATGATGAGCACGAGCGGGCGAGGAGGAGTCACGAGTGCATACCTGCTCTGTTTCAATGATCGAATAGCTCGCGTTCCAAATCAGCGCGAGGCAATTCTAAGTAAGCCGCAACCTCGGAAAGGGTACGAACCAGAGTACCAAGTCTAAGCTCCTTGTGTGCAGGAACGGTCACATGATGTTGAGTGCCGTGGATTGTGGAGGTCAGGCGAATATGGCTGCCCACCTGCCGGGTGGCCTCGTATCCGTAGCGACGGAGGAGCTTGGCAAAATTCTGGGCCGCTGAGGTCGCGCGGCAATTTCAAGCGCTAATGACCTCGTCGTGTACGAAGTGAAGTCGAATCACAGCCGGAGCCGCACCTTCGTCGAAATGACAGCGGACCGCGTCGCGTACCATCTCTCGAAGCTCATCCATGGAATCAGCTTGCGTGAAAATGGCGTGGCCCAGAGCATGAGCTTCGTACCCACCCTCGGGCGACTCTTCGATTGCGAAGATGATTTCAGAGTCCATCGGGCTGATTATACCGTCCGCGTCAGGCTTTTCATCGAGGTGTTACCGCAGATCCCTCCGCTCGGGCTGAAGCCCTCGGTCGGGATGACAAACCCAAATTGCTAACCTCGAAACTCGAAACCTGAAACTGACCACTATCCACTATCAACTGACCTTCGCCTTCCCGGCCACCTCGCCGTGATAGTTCAGCGCCTTCAGCCCCAGGAACCGCGCAGCCGGGCCAAGCTCTTCTTCGATGCGCAGCAACTGGTTGTACTTGGCGATGCGGTCGGTGCGCGACGCCGAGCCGGTCTTGATCTGACCCGCCCCGGTCGCAACCGCGAGATCAGCGATAAACGTGTCTTCGGTTTCACCGGAACGGTGCGAAATGACGGCGGTATAACGGTTCTCACGCGCCAGGTTGATGGCGTCGATGGTCTCGCTGACTGAGCCGATCTGATTCAGCTTGATGAGAATTGAATTTGCCACCCCCGAGTCGATGCCGCGTTGCAAAATTCCGATGTTGGTAACGAAGATGTCGTCGCCAACGAGCTGAATCTTGTTGCCAAGCTCGGATGTGAGAATCTCCCAACCTTTCCAATCGTCTTCCGCGAGCCCGTCTTCCAGCGAGACGATAGGATACTGCCTCGCCCAGTCGGTCCAGAACTCCACCATCTGCTCGCTGGAGTGCTCGCTCTTGTCCGACTTCTTGAAGACGTACCTCTTCTTCGCCGAGTCGTAGAACTCACTGGCCGCGGGATCAAGCGCGATGGCGATCCGCTCTCCCGGCCTGTAGCCCGCCTGAGTGATGGCTTCGAGCACGACTTCGATTGCCTCGGTGTTCGACTTCACCGAGGGCGCGAAGCCGCCTTCATCGCCGACAGCGGTGTTGTAGCCACGTTTCTTCAATACACCCTTGAGGACGTGGAAGGTCTCGACGCCCCAGCGCAGCGCTTCGCTGAATGACGTTGCTCCGACCGGCATCACCATGAATTCCTGGAAGTCCACGTTGTTGTCGGCATGTGCGCCGCCGTTGAGGATGTTCATCATCGGCGTGGGCAGCAGATTGGCGATGGATCCTCCAAGGTACTCGTAGAGCTCCATGCCGAGGTGGTCGGCCATGGCGCGCGACGCGGCCATCGAGACCGCGAGAATCGCGTTTGCTCCCAGCTTGCTCTTGGTTTGCGTTCCATCAAGCTCGCGCATGGTGTTGTCGAGATCACGCTGCGCGCTGGCATCCATGCCTTCGAGCTCGGGCGCAATCACTTCGTTAATGTTCTTCACCGCCTTGAGAACGCCCTTGCCGGCATAGCGGCCCTTGTCGCCGTCGCGCAATTCCAGCGCTTCGTGCTCGCCGGTCGAGGCCCCGCTGGGCACCGCTGCGCGGCCGCGCGCTCCACTTTGCAGGATGACGTCAGCTTCAACGGTGGGGTTTCCGCGCGAGTCCAGAATTTCGCGGGCGAGAATCAGCTCTATTTGAGTCATGGTATGAGTCCTGCGTCTCTCGCCGGTAGATTTGCACGCCTCGGCGGGCTGTGGCGGGAGCGGTACGAAACCTGCCATTATACGGGAGCAGGCGCAAGACATCAGTGACCTGTGCCACAGTTGGGAAGCAGGGCCAAGACCGGCCGGAGTCGCCCGAGAGTAATCGTTTATTTCGTAATTCGGCCCGGAAAATGGTTTGCGGCTGCGCGGCCGCTTGGGTATGCTTTTGCAAGCGGCTCAGGCGCGCCCTACGACGCGCGCCGCGCACACCCGCTGGCCGGGGCTGCGACCGCAAGGGAGCTCAACATCATGTGGAAGTCATCGCGAAGGGAAGACGAAGTTACAACACACACCAACGAGCCGAGCACGACCGGCCACCCGACCGCACCGGCTGCGACTGCGCCACCGCGTCCCGCCGAACCTGTGCGCGACACCACGCGCAGCAGCGAAATCGCTACCATCGGCAAGTCGGTCGTGGTGAAGGGAGAACTTTCAGGCAGTGAGGACCTGGTTGTGGATGGTGAAGTCGAGGGCTCGATCGCGTTGCGCGGCCAGAGCCTCACTATCGGTCCCAACGGGCGCGTGCGCGCCAATGTCGAAGCCCGCAACGTAATTCTGCACGGACGGGTGGATGGCGACATCCATGCCAGCGAACGCGTGGAGTTGCGCAAGAGCGCGTCTTTGTCGGGTGACATCACGACCGCTCGCATTTCCATTGAAGATGGAGCCTTCTTCAAAGGCACCATTGACATTCAGAAGCCGGAGCCTGCGCCGAAGATCGAGCCCCGGCCGCAAGTTCCCGCAGCCGCGGCTGTTCCCGCAGCCGGCACTTCCGCGCAGGGTTCGCTGCTCGAACCAAAGAAGGTCTAAGCGCCGTTGACGGGGCGCGTTCTGTGATGCGCCCCGCAAGCTTCTTCCGGCAACTCCCGGACCTGGCAAACCTCACATCGCCTAGGCACAGAAAGATTGGCGGGCGCGCCACGCAGCCCATACAATGGTGCGCAGTGGCTCCTGGCATCTTCAGCAGAATGTTCGGTGGCTCCGGCCGTCAAGGCGCGGAGGGTGAGTTTATCTCCGGCGAGAAGATCAGCCGCCGCTCCACCGGCTTCAACGAATTCATCCGGGCCATCTCGCGAGAGGAAGGGCTGAAAATCCTCGACCTGGGATCGACTTCTCCGGCCAACATTACGTTCATGACCGGCCTGGGGCACAAGTTCCACCAGGAAGACGTGCTGCGCAGCGCCTCCGACAAGTCACTCATTATTCCCAACGGCGATGGTGGCACCACAATCGACGTGCATCGTTATTTCGACGAAAACCTGGACTTCGAGCGTGAGGAATTCGACGCGGTCATGTTCTGGGACCTGGCTGACTTCCTGCCAGAACCGTTGGTGAAGCCTCTGATCGGGCGCATCCAAGTGGCCATGAAACCTGGGGGCATTCTGTTTGCGCTGTTCCACACCAAGGATGCGGGCCCCGACTCTCCGTTCTACCGCTACAACATCGCTTCGAAAGACACGCTGGAGCTCCAGCCCGCAAGAGCCTTCCGGCTGCAACGCATCTTCAACAACCGGCATGTCGAGACCCTTTTCCGTGAATACTCATCCATCAAGTTCTTCCTCGGGCGAGACAATATCAGGGAAGTGCTGGTGACGAGGTAGCCGCTTTTCGCCTGTCGCTGTTCGCCTTTCGCCAGAATCCCTGGAAATACTTGCGGTATGTAATCTGTCTTTTCGCTTGGTGCCATTGTGGGGGCAGTGACGGGCGAACAGCCAAAAGCCAAAAGCCAAAAGCGAAAAGCGAAAAGCGAAAAGCGAAAAGCGTTCCTCATCCCGCCCGCCTTGTTTTCCGAATCAGATACGGCAAGAGCCCGGGCAGCCGCAACAGTTCGAAGACTGCCGGCTTGGCAGCGGCGGGCAGCGAGAACAGCGAGCGAACTCGCGCTGCGGCTGAGATCAAAGGAGCGAATTGCCTGCTGTACTCGCCCTGGTACGCGGCAATTGCATTGACGAGAGAATCCTTGGCCAGCCAGAAGTCTCTCAGGCATTCTGCGGCCACGCGCCCGCTTCGCAAGGCGATGGAGATTCCGCCTCCCGCGAAGGGGTCGATGAAGGCTGCCGCATCGCCAACGAACATCATATTGTCGCGAGTCGGCTGCGGCTCCCGATACACCAACGGCGCGGTGCTGATGGGCTGCATCAGCGCATGCCATCCCGCGGCACGCTCCGCCAATTTGGGATGTAGCACGAAGACTTGCTCGAGGGACGTGGCGCGGTCTGAGCGCACCATGGCGCACGCATTGACGACATCGGCTGCGACCGGCTGCACGCCACAGTACCCGTTCTCAAAGAAATACAAATCGGTGGAAGGCCGGGCCTTCGGCTCACGGAAGTGCGCCTTCAGGCCAATCCATTTGGGTCCCGGTGGAAGCGTCCGGTCAGCGGCGAATTGCGACCATCGCCCGGACGCTATGATCACGGTTTTCGCTAAGTAGTCCCCTGAGGAGGTCTGAAGCGTGAACGGACCCGCACCGTCGCCGCCGATTACTTCACAGTTGGAGTGAACTTCCACACCGGCACTGTGGGCGGCGTCCCAAAGCAACCCGTCAAGATCGTAGCGCGTGATGCTGAGCCCCGGCGGTGAAAGCTCCACCTCAATCACTCGACTACCAAACAGCAAACGCATGAGCTCGATTGCCGGTGCGCGCTTAAACACTGATGTAGCTCCCGGCGCGTCTTGGAGCAGTCCAGCGAGCAGATCGAGCGACTCCGCCGAAACAAATTCTCCGCAGACCCTGTGCCGCGGAAAGTCCCGCGCCTCAAATAGCCCCACCTTGGCGCCCATGCGCGCGGCGGTAATAGCTGCCGAGCTCCCGGCCGGCCCGCCGCCGACGACTGCGAGATCGAGTTGGGGAGCAGCACTTGGCATTTAGTAATTGGTATTTAGCACTTAGCAGTTGGCAATTAGCAATGAACCTCGTGGAATTTCAATTTGCTTCGCTAAATGCCAATTGCTAACTGCTAGCTACTGCTTTTTCCATAGCAGTACGCCCATGCGATAAAGATAGTGCCTCGTGATCTCGATGCGCTGCGTCGGGAAGGGCGAGAGCAATTCATGCATTTCATCCATCGTATAAGCCTGATGCACCGACGCCGGGGCATCATGCCACGTTAAACGGCTGCGAAACAGCGGCAGTCCCAGATAGACCAGTGCCAAATGCGTACGGCTGCGGATGAGGTCGTTGATTAGCACCGCACGCCGGCAGACGCGCAAGGCCTCGCCAGCAAAAACCTGTAGTAACGCAGGCTCCAAATGATGAACGAAAAGGGAGGAGAGCACAACATCGAAAGCTTTATCGCGGAAGGGGAGATGCAGTGCATCGGCAACGATCGACGTCGTGTCGCGGGCCGGCAGGTGCGACAAAATGCGATCCAGTAGCGTGACCTGCAAGTCGATACCTTCTCGTGCCAGCGTTCGTTGTGCCGCCACCGGCACGTCTCCCGCCCCGGCGCCAACTTCCAGCAGCGACAACTTCCGGCTGCCAAGCTCATGGGCGACTCGGCGCAACAGGGCGATGCTGGTGCGTGTCCCGCCAAACCAGTCGTTGATATGTCGGAGGTCGGCAAGTGAGGCCGCTATCTCCTCGGGCGTGCCGAGATCGTCGTCGAGCAATTCGGCGATTACTTTGCGTTGCATGTCTGCAGTCTGACGTGCCAGCAGGGCTCAGTAACAGCGTAATGCCTGGTAGGCGAACGCCCATCGTTTGGCGGAAAATCTCGGATGGGAGTTCCGCCACCGTCGGTTATACACATGCGCCCACAGCTTGGCGTCACAGCGATTTTTTTCACTTTGGAATTTGCGTAGCCCAAAGCGACCTTTACAATCGGTTTTCACTCTAATGAATTAGCCGAGGTCGGATAATCCCTTAGGAAAGGGTTTCGTGTTCGCAACAGGAAAACATATTCGAAGAGTAGCGGTGGCCGTCGTAGTGCTGCTGGCCGGTGCATCCAGTGTCCCTCAGCAGCAGAAGCTCGACATGGACCCGCTCGAACTGGTGCGCCGCGCGGCCAAGAATGAGATTAAGGCGACCGAATACAACCAATACTTCATGTACCGCGACCATGTCGACTACAAAACTCATTCCATCACCAAGGAAGTGATCGAGACTCCGCAGGGAGGCCTGGGCACCACCATCGCGATCAATGGCCAACCCTTGACGCCCGAGCAGCGCGCCAAAGACAACCAGAAGCTGGAGAAGTTCGCCAACGACCCCGAAGCCAGGCGCAAGAAAGAGCTGGCCAGCAAGGAAGAGGACCAGCGGGATCGACTCATGCTGACGAGCTTGCCCGACGCTTTCCTCTACACCTACGCAGGAACGGAAAAGGGTCCCAACGGCGACGAACTGGTGCATCTGACCTTCACGCCCAACCCCAATTTCAGCCCGCCCAATCACGAGACCCGTGTTTACGAGGGCATGCAGGGCGACATGCTGATCGACCGCACAGCCATGCGCATCGCCAAGATTGACGGCACTTTGTTCAAGGACGTGGAATTTGGCTGGGGCATCCTGGGTAGGCTCTATAAAGGCGGAAAATTCTACATCGAGCAACGCGATGTTGGCGGCGGACGTTGGGAGACGGTGCGCCAAACCCTTCAGTTCA
>Ga0074046_10004021_pt1 | contig 12094 bp, 7 predicted proteins | sample BogForMeECP23OM3_FD_94441 | JGI IMG/M metagenome (GOLD analysis project Ga0074046, IMG submission 94441) | Bog forest soil microbial communities from Calvert Island, British Columbia, Canada - Bog Forest MetaG ECP23OM3 | ecosystem: Environmental > Terrestrial > Soil > Wetlands ...
GAGATAGGCAGCGAAAAAAAAGTGGGCTTCATGATGGAAGCGCGGGAGGAACACTACGATCAGCGCGAGGATGATCGATCCGGCAAGGGTAAGAAGTATTTTGATCAGGTATACGGAGCAGAATAGCCGGGATGTGTGCAGATGATCTTCTTGGTTTTGTGCGATAGAGCGGGTGGCCGAGAAGTTGAATCCATAATCGGTGAGGACGGTGAAGTATTGAGCAAAGGACTGTGCAAAAGCCACCAATCCATACATTTCCATCCCAAGGACGCGAACCAGGTATGGCAAGACCGCCATCGGAATGACATAGTTCATTCCCTGAAGAACGTAGAGCGAAAAGATGTTCTCCGTCAGGCGGCGCCTGCTTCCGCCGGATTTTTCGACAATCTGCACCCGAACTCCTGTGAGCGATCAATGATTCTGACTTAAGAGCTGAAGGTTTGACCTGAGCCAGAAATCCCTACAGCGACATAGCACGTATATTTCACTGTATTCAGGATTTTTCGGAACTCCTCAGCCCGACGGCCTTCCGAAGAAGACTCAGTTTCTCGCTCGTTTCAGGATCTTGCCGCATACGCTCAAAGTACGCCAATACGAGGGCGAGAAAGACTCCGATGAGTAAGCCCACCGCCGTTGCCGCAATCGTAATCAGTGCCCGCTTCGGGAATGACTTATAGTCCGGGACGGTCGCGGGGTCCACTACCTGGATGAGCGCTCCTTCTTTCGCCTCGTCGAGCTTGGCCATTTCAAACTGCCGCGCAAGGATATCGAAGATCGTTTCGTAATACTTGACGTCACGGAGCTTGCGTACATATTCAAGCCCGCTCTGGGCCATCGCCCCCTTGGGTGGCAAAAGCCCTCCATTTTCATCTTTATTCCCAACCAGCTTCGATAGTTCCACGCGCAGGCCATCGAGTTCATGCTGCGCCTCGACCACGTTCGCATTTTCGCTGGTCGCATATGCGCGCATGCCTTCCAGCTGCACTTCTTTCGCGGCGATCTGAGCACGGAGGCTTGCGGCAGACTCGATCAGTGCGCGCGTCTGACTGTCGAGTTGAATCATGCCTCCTGTCAGTTCGGATTGCTTCATCGCCTCTTCCGCGTCAGCCAGCTTGTCCTTGGTCTGCTGCATCTGCTGCTCGAAGAACATCCTCCGTTGCGACGCTTCCGTGATGGCAAGATGCTGGGAGAGGGTTCGGAACTGGTCGACATACCCGTTCGCCATCTCTGCCGCACGCTCCGGATCTTTGTCCTCTACCGAAATATGAATCAGGCCATCCTTTCCGTTTCCCTCGAGGGTGAAGTTCTTTTCAAAGACCTTGCGCGCATCCGACATGTACTTGTTTCGGTATTCCTGCATCAGGTTGTAGCGGCGGATCATGGCGTCTTCCACAGTTTTCGTGTGGAACATCGCGATATACAGGTCATTGGGATTCTTCAGGTTAAGACCGCCTCCCGCCAGCGCCGCCATGGTCCCAAGACTTCCAATTTGCGAGGTCAGGGCTGAAGCCATCGAGGTGTTCTGCTGTGGCGGCATGATCGTCGTCTGTGCCGTGTAGCGCTTGGGCAACAGGGATGAGATCAGCAGCGCGGCGATTCCGAAGCCCACCGTGACCGACAGAATCAGCCGCCTTCTTTCCGCCAGGATAACCAGGAGATCGAGTGCGGACACCCCGTTGTCTCTGTCGCCGTAATGTGCCGCAGGAAACGGCAGTCCCGTTTCCTCCTTACTTGTGACCGGCATGTCTGTCTGAATCGTCATTCGCTTTGTCACTAATGAATCGCGTTGATGGCTGCTGCGCCCAGTGCTAGCGACGAGAATAACGTCGACCACTCGAGAAATCCGCGCAGCGCCGAAGGCTTAAAAATCTTTTCCGGAACCACGATTGTGTCTCCTGGATTCATCCGCAAGCTGTTAAAGGTGTTTCCCCAGAGACCGTTCTCCCCGGGTTTGCTGACGACCGAACCGTCCGCTCGAATGATAAACGCGTGCTTGGCATCCGCGCTGCGGTCTGGGCCACCGGCCAGGTAGAGATAGTTGCCGGCGCGTCTCTGATACTGGTAAAGAAAAGAGTTCTGGTCATACACCGAGCCCACCACATTGACCGTCGCCGGAGCCGGGGGAACTGAAAACCGGTCGCCGTCCTCCAGCGCAATACCGGGAAGAGCCTCCGTTCCCTTGCTTCCAGATTTTAGTTCCAGCACGATGCGGCCGGTCGCTCGAATCTGCTGCAGGCGGGCAATCAAATCGCGTTCGCTGCTCTGCGCCGCAGCTCCGCTGGAGATGTCCTGGGGCGAGGTGGCAGAGGCAGCCACGGCGAGGCTTCCGCGCTGAATCTGAAGTTCCAGGTTTCGCACATACTCCGTAATCCTCTGCTGTTGCGCGATGCGCGTCGATTCCCGGGTGAACTCCGAACCATACAGATAGGCGCCGGGCGTCAATCCTCCTGCGCGCAGCACAAGATCTCGCAATGTCTCGCCCGGCTGCACGCTGTAAACACCGGCGTGCACAAACTCACCTTCCAGCCGGACATATTTTGTTTGCTGCATCAGCGGAACGTGGATATCCGCCTGCGAAAAAATTGTCACCACATCGCCCGGTTGCAGTTCCAGGTTCTGTGAAGCATCGTGCTGTAAAACAAGCTTGCCCAGGTCAAATCCAATTATTGAGTTCTTCAGGGTGTCCGCATCGATGCGTTCGATTACCGCATAATTCCAGTCGATCTCCGGTGCGCTCAGGCGCACCTCGTTTCGTGGCGCTGGCGCACTGGTATTCTGCGTGGTTATTTGCTGGGAGCCGAGCGCGGAATTACTAGCCTGGCGGTTCACTCCGGCCGGCGTCTGGTATGGATTGCCCGGGATAGATTGATCCGGCGAATACTGTCCATTGCCCTGCCCGTTCTCGAATCCAGGTTGGTATCCCGGCGCGTTTTGACTAGTCCCATCCTGGCCTGTCCCCGGATAACCCGATCCCGGATAACCCGATCCCGGGTTATTCGCTCCCGGATAATTCGCCCCTGGATAATTCGATCCCGGATACATCGCCCCCGGATACGTCGATCCCGGATAAGGAACGCCGTTGCGAATTGTTGACGGGAATCTCGGGAGAGATCTCAGCTCATAGGGTGTCGACGGCTGGTAAAGAGTAGGGAACCGCTCCAGTGGTTCGAACTCGGGCGCGGGCAGTCCGAGTTGCGCACGCCTCCACCAGTAATCCCGCGTGATCAGCGAGTCGCGATCCGGAATAAGATCGCTCAGCCGCATGCCCGCATGCCACTCGAACCGCCCTGGACTCGCAGTATTCCCGCGCAGAGTTATAGTCTTGCGGTACATCGGCACAATCGAGAGAATGCGCACGATGTCTCCGTCAACCAGCGGCATCGCCAGGCCGGCGGCATCGAATGCCGCTTCGATCGCCCTGCGGGTTTGGTGCTGGTCGGTGCGATCGATGGAGATGCGCGCATTGGAGGCGATCGTCGAAGCCCCGCCCGCGTCTTTGAGTGCGTCCTCAATCGTCTCTGTGCTCAGCAATTCATAGATAGCCTGATTTCTCACACTGCCTGTGATCGCCACCTGCGAGCCCACCGGGGGAATATAAATAACGTCTCCGGGCAGCAGCTTTACGTCCTTCGACTTGTCTCCCCGGAGCAGCAGCGCGTAGAGATCGAAGTCCGTCACGACTGCTCCATCCCGCCGCAACTGGATATGCCGGAGCGACCCCTCCACCGAGGGGCCGCCGCACGCAAATACCGCGTCGGCCAGCGTGCTCAGCGAGCTCACCGTGTAGACGCCCGGACGCCGCGCCTCGCCGGTCATATAAACCTGGATCGCGCGTATCTGACCGAGATCGGCGTTCAGATCGAAATTGCGATAGATTCTTCCGATCGCGGAGCGCAGGTGCTGATCGAGCTCGGAGAATCGCAGGCCGGCAACATGAATGCCTCCAACCTGCGGGACATAAATTTCTCCGGATCGGTCTACCCTCAGATCTGCCCTGAAATTCACCTGTCCCCATACACGGATGCGTATCTCATCGCCAGGCCCGATTGCATAATCGGGGGGCACGGGCGTCAAGTCGAGCGGCGCAAAGGTAGAGGGCACATTTCGGAACAGGTCTTCTCCAAAGACAGGGAGGACTTCTCCGGCGGCAGACGCGACAAATTTCTGAAACTCGGAAAGTGGTTGCGGGGGAAGCGATCTCACCGGTTGATTCCTGTTCCCCAGGCGAGACGTGAGATCGTCGTTGTCACTGTACGTCGAATTTGGCGTGAGTCCGCCCTGCCGTGGTATCCCATTAGTGTTGATCTGCGGCGTCGTCTGATTCGGCAGCACGGGGGCCTGACTTTGTTGGCTGCACGGATAAGAGCCGGCCGCCATCGGGTCAGAACAATCGACGTTGGTGTTTTGATCCTGTATATTATTGAGGACACTCTGAGAACTGGCTGACGCTGCTATCAGAGTAAAAAGCAATGGCCACGCTTTCCAACTATTCATGCAAACTAGAACCCGCCTGGAATCATGATACTGGATGCAGATTCTTAGCGGCAGAGCATCTCTCTGGGCCACTCTGAAAAGCGCATCAGTTTGGTTAAGGCGCTTAGCGAACCAAAACCGAGCATCAGATTCACCGAGCATAAGATTCTATGTAAGTGGGGCAGGATGCATCCCCGTCTGACCGAGTCCTCGTTTGGATTAGAACCTATCCGAAGAGTTCTCCTGCACGAGAAAGATTTTTGCAAACGGAGTGGAAAGACCGGTTAACCGCCGTTGCACGACGGCACGCAGCAGTTTTTCTGTTCGTCAAATTTCGACTTCTGGAGTCTTTCCTTTTATGAGTGCGTTGTCGTTCGGTGAGTTCCCTTCTGTTGATCAGGAGACACGCTTCAGCGCGAGTCTTAACACCCACGAATTTGATACGTGTCAGGGTGAGGCCGCTACTCAGGTCTCGTCCACCGAAATACCGCCGGCCCCCCTGCTGGTGCAGAATGCCAGTCCGTGGGCAACCTCAAAACAGCGCCGCTGTTTTGACTTAGTTATTGCAACATCAGCTCTGCTGCTTTCGTTTCCCCTTCTGACGCTGGTGGGCCTGCTCGTTTGGCTGAGTTCTCGAGGGCCCGTTCTCTTCAGCCAGCGTCGCATGGGGCGGCATGGGCGGGAGTTCACGCTTTACAAATTTCGTTCGATGCGCGTTGAAGAGAGTCCTGGATCAAACATCACTGTCATGGGGGATTCAAGAATTACACGCGCCGGATCCTTCCTGCGTCGTTATAAGCTCGACGAGCTTCCCCAATTCTGGAACGTGCTCAAGGGCGACATGAGCCTTGTAGGGCCGCGGCCAAAATTGCCGCACCACGAGGCCCTTCGCCTGACTGTTCGTCCGGGCATCACCGGCGCAGCCACACTCGCCTTTCGCCACGAAGAGGAATTCCTCCTTGGTATCCCGGAGCAGGACCTCGAATCTTTTTATGAATTCTTCATCAAGCCCACCAAGGCGCAGCTCGATTTCGAGTACATAAACAACGCCACGTGCCAAAGCGACATTCGCCTTCTCTTGAGCACGATTACTTCGTGCCTCAATCCATCAATAAGGGCGTCCGTGGAAGGCTATCGGCCCGATTCCGGGATTTTTGCCCCAGATGGATCGCAAGAACAAACGATAGAGCTTCCTCACTGAGAAATGCCCTTGTGGCACTCTCTGTCGCTCCAATCTGAAATGATCGGCGCAAAGGTTGCGAAAATCAGGCACCTCGGACCCGTGCATTCCGGCACGCGCTCGTTGGCTTGACGCCGCGGTGCGCCGGGGCCGTACAGCGGAAGATGATGTGGCACAAGCACGTCAGTACCACAAAAGGGGCTTCAGTGTAATGGGAGCGAGGGATATTGCAGACGTCGAGTGTGCTCACCCAGCATTGCGAGGGCTGGCTGAGCGCAACATTCACTAAGTTATTCAGTATTGGGGTCTTACAGATTGTTGCGGCAGAATTAATTCTCAATTGCCAAAAAGTAACTCTTAATTGAATGTCGGGTAACGGACCATTCATTATCCTGCAACTTTGCCGGTCTAGTGTTCTCGCACCCTGGCTAGCGGGTCTCGCACCCCCTCGATGTTGCTGGCCTTCCCAACCCCAAGGAGGCTGTATGAGAATCTTTGCGAATGGCATTCTCTTCCTCTTGTTTATCGGCGGTTCCCCGCTGTGGACGCAAGAATCAAGCAACAAAAAGGAAATTCAACAATTGAAATCGCTGGTTACGGCGCAGCAGAAGGCGCTGGAGCAGCAGCAAAAGGCACTGGAGCTGCAGCAGACTCAGATTCAGGAACTCCGATTGTCTGTAGCCGAGGAGAAGCTGACGCTGACAGGCGGAGACCAGCACGCCACGCTGGTTCCGGCAGTCGGCCATGTGACCGTGCCGAATTCGGGTTACCACCCCGCCCCCAACATGCCGCCGCAGGCGGGCCAGACGGCGCCGGTCGTCAATCAGGAGCCGACCCCGGAGCAGCAGGAGAAGGTCGAAGAGGAGCTGCAGCGCGGCCCGGAAATTGCCGATGTCACTCCCGACACTCCGGCTATCCCGTTGGGGCCGGCAAAGATCCGGTTGATCGGCTATCCGGCGCTGACTACGGTGTGGCGCTCCACCAACTCAGGCGGCAACGTGGGCACCAGTTTCGCCAGCCTTCCGTTCAGCAGCACAGTTCCGGGCAACACCAGCGAGTTCCGCCTGTCGCCCCAGAGCACGCGCCTCGCGATCCGCGCGGATGCCGATCTGACTACGAGCAAAGTGGCCGGGTACTTTGAAATGGACTTCGGCGGCTCGCCCAATTCCGGCACAATCGCGGTCACCAGTTCGAGTTACACCTTCCGTATCCGGCAGGCCTGGTTCGACTATTCCAACAGCAAGTGGGAATTCACAGGCGGCCAGTTGTTCTCGCTGATGACGCCGGTTAAGAAGGATATACTCCCGTGGCCTGGGGATGTTGCCACCACGCAGGTGGTCGATACGAATTACGTAGCGGGTTTGGTGCAGGGCCGTTACCCGCAGGTACGCTTTGTGTACCGTGCCTCCAAGACGACGTCGCTCGGCTTCTCTCTCGAGAACCCCGAGCAACAGGTGGGCAACAATGTGACGTATCCAAGTGCCCTGACCAGCATACTCACGACGCAGTACAACACCGGAAGCAACGAGCTGAAGGTGCCCAATATGACGCCCGATTTTGTATTTAAGGGATCGTATACCAACAAGTTCGGCGATCGCTCCTTCCACATGGACGGGGGCATGGTAATGCGCGTATTTCGTAGCTATAACGGCACGTGCAACTCATGTAAGGACTACGCCTTCGGCTACGGCGGGAACCTCAACATCTATGCGGATGTCACCAAGAAAGTGCGGCTGGTGTTAGACGGGTTTGGCAGCGAGGGAGCCGGACGCTACATCGGCGGACTGGCTCCAGACGCCATCGTCAGAGCCAGCGGCTATATCTCTCCGATTCCTTCATATTCATGGGTAAGCGGGTTCGAGATCGCGCCCAACAAGGCGACCGGGTTCTACGTCTACTACAGTGGGCTGTACGCGCAGAGGAAGTCTACCGCGAACAGTGACGGGTCCTGCTGCGTCGGGTATGGCAATCCGGGAGCGAATCTCAATGCTGATCGCGTGATACAGGAATTTACCGGTGGCTACTCGCGGGTTGTCTGGAAGCATGAAAACCTCGGCTCCGTGCAGTGGGGTGGGCAGTACGCTTACGCGTGGCTGGCTCCCTGGGTGCCGGCCGGAAATGGCACGAGCAAGGCGAGCGCTAACATGGTGTTTGGCCAGGTGCGGTATAACTTGCCATGATCTCGCATTAGCATCGAAATCCGCGCGGAGCAGTGTTTGACGCGCAGCTACGGTTATTGTGCTTCGTAGCTGCTCCTTGATCAGGGCCTGCCAACAGGCCCTGAGTTCTCCCCAGCATCCCTTCCGGTTCCTGCCGACTATTTCGCGCCTGTTTCAAGGAGTAGGGACGCGCAAAATAACTATGATTGCGCAGAACTTCAGAACAGGCTATTTTTCGTCATAACCGCATATGCTCAATTGGCTGCTGATCTTTGTACCCGTCGCAATCGGGCTCGAGTTCTTCTGGCCGGACGCACACACGTATATATTCATCGCCGCCTGTCTCTCCATCCTGCCACTCGCGGGTTGGCTCGCACATGCAACCGAACACGTTGCCCACCATGCAGGTGCAGGGATTGGCGGTCTGTTGAATGCAACCTTCGGCAATGCGGCCGAAATGATCATCGCCCTCGCGGCTCTGCAAAAGGGCCTCTATGGCGTAGTCAAAGCATCGCTCACCGGATCCATTATCGGTAATATCCTTCTGGTATTCGGCGCCTCTGCTCTCGCCGGAGGGCTCCGCTATAAGGTGCAGCGATTCAACGCCACTGCGGCGAGTGCCCAGGCGATTCTACTCACGCTCGCAGCGATTGGCCTCATCATGCCGGCTGCGTTCCATCACCTGCGGAGCCCCGGTAGCAGTTCCCTGGAGCGTAGCCTGGGACTTGACATTTCAATCGTGCTGCTCCTCGCCTACGCAGCTCATCTAGTGTTCTCTGTTCACACTCACAAGGCCTTGTTTCTGGGAAAACCTGTGCAATCGGGAGATGAGGAAGATCCTCCCTGGAGCCTGCGAAAAAGCCTGCTGATCTTGGCCGCGGCTACGGCGTTGATCGCATGGATGAGCGAAATTCTTGTTGGCTCGATTCAACAGGCCGCAGCGGCCTTCGGAATGACCGAGATTTTTGTAGGCGTGATCGTCGTCGCAATTATTGGGAACGCGGCGGAGCACAGCACAGCGATCATTGTGGCGCTGAAGGACCGCATGGAGCTTTCATTTGGTATTGCCGTCGGCAGTAGTTTGCAGATAGCTCTTTTCGTGGCGCCGGTTTTGGTTATTCTGAGTCATTTTATCGGGCCGCATCCCATGGATCTTGCTTTTACTCCCGCAGAGGTATTGGCAATCTTTGTTTCCGTCTTGATCACAGGTCAGGTCGCTGCGGATGGAGAGACAAACTGGCTGGAAGGTGCGCAATTGCTGGCCGTCTACCTGATTTTGGCAATGGTCTTCTACTTTTTGCCAGACGTCGCCGATGCGTGGCAACCGGCTCGTTAGAGAAGCCTTGCCAGTTGCGGTTCAACCTGCCAGATTTTAGTCAGTTTTACGGGCCGATGCCGTTCACGGCTGCGAGCGACTTCTCCGCCACTTCCGATGGCAAGGGCACATAATTGAGTTCGGACGCGTAGCGCTGTCCGTCCTGGAGCGACCATTGGAACAGCTTCCGAAGCGCATCGGCCGTTTGAGCGCTTGCGTAGGACTTATGCAGCAGGATCCATGAAAAGGTCACGATCGGATAAGAATCAGCACCGGCGGGGTCGGGAATGTAAACTCTCAGGTTTTCCGGGACCTCCGCTGTAGCCAATGCAGCGGAGCAACTCTGTTCCGAGGATTTCACAAACTTCCCGTCTTTGTTTTCGAGGGTCGCCATATCCAGCCCGATGCGACTGGCAAACTCGTAGCCCACGTAGCCGATCGATCCGGCGGATTTCTGAATCAGTCCGGCGACGCCTTCATTTCCTGTGGCTCGCATTGCGTTCCCGGGCCAGTTGACCAGGATCACAGGACCGAACTGTGCGCGCCAGTGCTCGCTGATGGCGTCAAGGTTTCGCGTAAAGGCGTAGGTAGTTCCGCTGCCGTCCTGTCTGACAACTGTGGCAATCGTAAGGTGGGGGAGCTTCACTCCGGGGTTGGATTGGGCAATGAGTGGATCATTCCAATTCGTAATCTCCCCCAGGAAGATGCCCGCGTAGGCTCTTCGCGACAGCTTCAGTTCCCCGGTCAATCCGGGCAGGTTGTAGGCCAGGACGACACAGCCTGCAGTGGCCGGAACCATGACTACATTGTTGTTCGCGTCAGCAATCTCTGTGTCATTCATGGCAGCGTCGCTGGCGCCAAAATCGACCTGCTCCTCGGGGGCTACGTTCGTGCCGATGAATCGGCGAATGCCCTCGCCGCTGCCCACAGCAGCGTACTTGATGTAGGTGTCCGGATGGCTGTCGTGGTAGACCGTGAACCAGCGCTTGTACAGCACGGATGGAAATGTCGCGCCGGCGCCGCGTATCACGGTGCTTCCGGCCGGGATCGTCTGGACAGCCGCGACGACCTCGGCCTGGTCTTTGTTCGTTGGCGGAGTGGACGTGGTGTTGCAGCCAGTCAAAAACGCGAGAGACAGGATCGGTCCGCCCACGCACAAACGTCGAATCAGGATTGTCGCGAATCTGAATGAGGCCATACCGCGTATCTCCGTTCGGAACCGGTGAGCGACGACTACGAAATTAGCTGAACTCACCTCGGACGTATTCCCTGGTGTACTGCTCTTTCGGATTCTCAAACATTTCTTTCGAGTCGCCGAACTCGACCAGATACCCGGTGCGCCCGCCCTGCGTGGTGTCCACATACAGGAAACCTGTCTTGTCGGCTACGCGCTGTGCCTGCTGGAGGTTATGCGTGACGATCGCGATTGTGTATCGCGCCTTCAGTTCAATCATGAGCTCTTCGATTCTGCGGGTGGCAATTGGATCGAGCGCCGAGCAGGGCTCATCCATGAGGAGGACTTCCGGGTCGGTGGCAACCGCCCGCGCAATGCAGAGCCTTTGCTGCTGCCCACCGGAGAGCGACAAGCCGCTGTTTTGCAGCTTGTCTTTGACCTCGTCCCACAGGGCGGCGCGCTTAAGGGCCTGCTCAACTTTCTCGGTCTTGTTGCCTTTGTACTTGTTGATCCTCAGGCCGAAGGCAACGTTGTTGAAGATGCTGGTAGCGAAGGGGTTCGGTTGCTGAAAGACCATGCCGATGTAGCGCCGTACCGCTACGGGATCGACTGCCGGGTCGTAAATGTCCTTACCCCGATATCGAACCATGCCTTTGAAGCGGAACCCGCGCACCAGATCATTCATTCGATTCAGGCAGCGCAGCACGGTGCTCTTGCCGCATCCGGAAGGCCCGATGAACGCGGTGATGGCATTCTTCTCGATCGGGATCTTCGTATCACGCACTGCTTTGAAGGTACCGTAGTAGAGCTCATGGATGTCGCAATCCATGATCGGTTCGTCTTTGGCCTGGGGACCAACGCCACCATTTGGGAGGTTCGTCTTCGGCCCCGTTGCGGGAGCCATTCCGGTAGACATGTTTCAATGCTCCTATTGTTGGACCTGCTGCCGCGAGAAACTCTGGCCGATAAGGTTGGTGATCAAAACCAGCGCAACCAGGATGAGTGCCCCGGCCCAGGCCAATTCAACCTGGTTCTTGAACGGCATGCCGGAGAAGTTGTAGATCAGCACCGCCAGGGAAGCGGTTGGTTGCATAAGATTGAGCTGGCCGTGGCTGATCAGCCAGTAATTACTGAACAACGCCGTGAACAGAAGAGGCGCCGTCTCGCCAGCGGCACGGGCGATCGCCAGCATGACTCCAGTCAGTATGCCGGGCATCGCGGTGGGCAGCAGTACCATCCAGACGGATTGGGTGTTAGTGGCGCCCAATCCTATGGAAGCTTCCTTCATCTTGGCCGGCACCATGGCGATGGCGCTTTCCGACGTAAGAATGATGGTCGGCAACATGAGAATCGCAAGGGCGATACCGCCGGCGATGGCGGAGTAACCGCCCGTTGTCAGTACGATCGCGCCGTAGGCAAATACGCCGGCCAGGATAGACGGAAAACCGGTGAGTACCTTGGCGGAGAAGCGTACTCCAGACGCCAACTTACTGTCGCCGGGAGCCTGGGCCAAATACACACCCGTGAAAACGCCGAGCGGCACGGTAAGGATCGTGGCGATCCCGACCATGATGAGTGTGCCGATAATCGCGTTGCCGAAACCGCCTCCCTGCTCCAGGGGAGCGGGCGGTAACTGCGTGAACAGAGCCAGACTTAGCTTCTGACCACCCCGCCAGATCAGCATAAACAGCACAAAGAAGAGCGGGATCAGAGCGAGCAGAGTCATGCCCGTCACGATGCAGCTCAAAATGGCGTTGAGCAGCGTGCGCGGCCGATAGAGCGAAACTTCAAGC
>Ga0074046_10004023_pt1 | contig 12093 bp, 10 predicted proteins | sample BogForMeECP23OM3_FD_94441 | JGI IMG/M metagenome (GOLD analysis project Ga0074046, IMG submission 94441) | Bog forest soil microbial communities from Calvert Island, British Columbia, Canada - Bog Forest MetaG ECP23OM3 | ecosystem: Environmental > Terrestrial > Soil > Wetlands ...
CGATGTCCAAGAACGGCATGCGCCTGTTCGGCACTTTGGACCTGACCCTGAACGGCATCAACGGAACCTGCGCCAGCCTCGGTCTGCGCACCGCCAACAACAAGACGATGGCGCTCCAGATGATCGCCGGTCTGCGCATTTTCGTTTGCGACAACATGGCGTTCAGCGGCGAAACCATCATCTTGCGCCGCCGCCATACGTCGGGCCTTGACCTGATCCCCGAACTGGTCCGGTCACTGGACGAGTACGACCGCCACTACCGCAAGTTGAAGGACGAAGTTGACCTGCTCCAGAGATTCACGATGGATGACAGAACGGCCAAGTGCATGATCCACGACATCTTCGCCAAGCAGATCATGCCCGTCCGGTTCCTGCCGACCGTCAGCAACACTTACTTCGATCAGTTCGTCAACAGCGCCGAGCCGAAGTATGCGGCGTTCCGCGACCGTGCCGCTTGGAGCCTTCTGAACGCCTTCACGGAAGTGGCGAAGGGCATGCCCCTGACCACCCGCATCGACGCGGCGCAGGAGATCGGCGGCATCTTCGGCAAGCTGGTCAACTAGCCAGAATCCGAGTATTCAATGTATAATAGGGGTGGGGCACCATCCCACCCCGTTCTTTTAGGAGAGCCAAATGTGCTACATCGGTGAGCAAAAAGAAACGCTGTATGTCGAGCCGCTGGAACTTCCCTGCGCGATGCCGGGACGCGAAGTCGAGCCGGAGCCCGAGCAAGAACCTGTTGTTGTCCCTGTGACTATTCCCGTCACGGTGCCTGTCTAATGACCATTGTCGAACTTGGCGCGATGAAGGACATTACCGCCCCAAAGGCGGTACAAATTCAGATCAGCGCAGACAGCAAAATTCTCTGGGTGAATGTTGACGGAGAATGCGTGTTGCGTTGCTGCAAAATTGGTGTGCTTGAAGTCGAGGACAACAGGCTACCTTATGAGCCGACGTAAATGCAAAGCGCTGCAACTCACCGAGCAGATGCCGGACTACGTGTCGCCGTTCACGGCGTACCGTGTGTGGCAGTGGGACGCCGATGGCATCAAGTCCCTCAACCATGCCGTGTGGACTCCCGGCGTCGCATTCGAAGCCACGTGCCCCAAGGCGGCTGGATGGGTTGCCCCCGATTCGTCGCTTTGCACGGACGAGCAGGAAGCGACGCGACACAAAAATCAGCACCATGTCCCCAGCGAAGATTGCACGTGCGGCATGTATGCGGGAATCAACCTCCAGCACCTGATCAGCATCAATTACGCGCAGCAAGGAATCCACGGCGAAGTGCTGTTGTGGGGGAAGCTCCTCAAGCACACGCTCGGCTGGCGTGCGCAGTACGCTTACCCGAAATTTTTCATCGTCCCGCCCGATATGGTGCCTTTCACGATGCGGGAGATCGAAGCACGATTCCAATCGCTCATCGCGTTCAACGTGGACATTCACTTGCAAGTCAACAATGAGCCCACGGTCGGCGGCGCGACAGTGCCCTTGTGGATGAAAGACTACGGCTGGAGCCAGCAGGGGTTCGCGCACCTGATCGACATGCGCAAGAAGTGGTACGACAGCCGCCCGGCCGTCCGCAGCGTGCGAGTCGGCGACCGCCTCGCCATCACCGGCGACAAGGGCGGCATCGGCATCGTCGTTGGCGACATCAACGGGGGCAAAATTGAGGGCGACGACGTGTTTTACAACCTGTTCGGGCAGTTGCACAGAAAGCCTTTGAAAGAAATCCGCTGGAGCGACAGGAATTTCCGGTGGGAAAGCGACACATATGGACTAGTTTACGGCAGCCTCGATGTTCCAAATCTTCGTTTTTCGCGCGCGTCGAACGCGACAGTTAGCGGTCGTTTTAACAAATCATGAAGCCCACCTATGAAAAACTCGTCGCGTTCTACGAGGCGGTGGCGCGGCTCGCGCTTAACCATGACGTATGCGGAGACCATGCGGTCGTTTTCCCGTCCAAGCTCGGGCCGGAGCTTGAAAAAGTCGATCCTGAGTGGTGGAAACCGAAAAAATTGAATAAAAAGTCGAAATAAAAAAGCCCCGGCTGACCGGGGCTTTTCTGTTGATGACTGCGCTTAGTTCGTGTAGAGCAGTGAACGACTTGTAGCGTCGCCCGTGTTGAGACCGGCGTCAAGGAAGTCGCCGTAGACGGAGCCGTTGCAATCGAGTATGTCGGTGCAAGTGATGGTGCAATCTTCTGCCACAGCAGCCGTATCAACAGTGTAGCTCGTGTTGTAGGATTCCATCCAGCAGCCTTCGTACAGAGTGGCGACCGCGTACAGGCCCGGGTTGCCGAGGTTGTTCAGGCCGCCTTCGTTTCCGTTCAGCGTGTCGGGCACCGCCTGACCGCGGTTCGGGTCCTCGGAAGCAAGCTGCGAGAAGATGATTTCGGTTTTGATGTCGAACGGCCAGCGGTGATGCTTGAGCGAACGGACAGCGCCGCTCACGCCAGCCTTGTAGCCGAGAACCTGCATGAGATTCGCCAAGTACAGGCAGGTGCGGGTCATCGTGAGGCTCATTGGGGTGGTGACACCGGGCACAAGCTCGGCGACCTGATCGCCGTAGCCTAGACCGCGAACAGCGTCGATGGTTTTCGATTCTGTGTAACTGAACGTCGAAGTCACGCCTAACTTGATGAAAGCACCGACGTTAACCATATCGGTGAAAATCTTGAACCGGGACGAAATTACAGTCTCGGTGTTAGGGGTCGTGCCCTGACGATAAACATATCCGCCTTGAGCCATAATGGTTTACTCTCTCCTGCCCGTTAAATTGGGCATCTGTAATGCAACTGCGAATTCCAAAAATCTGAAATTACTTTCGGGGAACGACCTACCTTCGTTCCATTTCATCGTTTCGTAACGGACATAACGGCCCTGAGGCTGCGCTGCACGATGACCCGGCTTGTACGTTCCCCGAACTTTATTCGGCTGCCGCCGCCAATTCCAGACCTCGGAACGAAGATTTCTTGTTCTTCGCCTTGATCTCGGCTGCCGCAGCTTCGCTTTCCTCTTGCTGCTGCTGCTTGTTGAGCACCTTCGTGGCTTCGTCGAACATGTTCGCTGCCCGGAAGATCGCCTCAACCGCTTCGCGCACGGCGCGGGTGTCGTTGATCTGAGTCAAAGCCTTCGCGTCAAGGTATATTTTCTTGAGGTCGTTGCCCAGCGACTCGGACTGCTTCACCGCTTTGCCGGTTGTCATGTCGGCCGCCAGCTTGATCGGAGCCGTAGTTACCGGGCGCTCCAGCCGTGCGCCAGACTCGTCAAGCTGCGAGTGCGCCTCCGCCACTTCCGGCAGCCGACCGCCGTCCTCGGTGATTTTTCCCTTCTCGCCGATGTCGAACGACCATCCGCCGCCAGCCGCTCCAGAAGCGTATTTGCTAGCAAGCTCTTTGTTCATGCTTGCCTGCCGCTCTTTCCAAATCTTGAGCGCAGCCATGCGGCGCGGGACTGAATCGGGCTCGTCGCCGGATTCCTTGTAATGGGGCTTATCGCCCTTGTTCTTCATGTACCACGAAAGCGCCCACGGATTGTCGATGTCCGAATGCTCTTTCATGGCTTCGGTGGTACCGCTCCAGCCCGGAGGGCTGACAGATTCCTTCTCGAAAGTGCCCTCATCAGGATGCATGCGGTCTTCTTGCTCTTCCATGGACGGGAGCTTGCCTGTCGGGACGACGCCGTCGTCCTGCACCTTGAAATCATGCAAGCGATAGTCATCCGCCGTTTTTTCAGACGACGCGACATTCAAGCCGCCGAGGTCGATTGAAGTCGGAGCTTGTTCGGGTTGTGGGTTGCCGCCGTTGGTGTTGCCGCCATTCGACGGGCCCGCGCCGCTCCCTGCGTCGCCGATGCTGCCGTTGCTCCCCATCGCGTGGTCGCCGAGATCGGCATATTTCTTGTTCAATTCAGCCTCACCCTTCGATTGCGGGATGTCCTTCACGAACGTTTCGGCTGGCACTCCGGTTGGGGTGCCGCTCGGGACGATTTGCTTCATGGGGCGCACATGGCCCGCTTTGGCGGACGCTGCGACCGGAACCATTGGCGCTGGGGCTGCCGGGGCTTTTGCCGCTTCAGGCTGCTCCGGCGGCTCAATCGGTCGGGACTTTAGGATGTTGGTAAGCTCGACAAGAGCATCCTGCTTGCCTTTGTTCTGTGCAAAATCTTCCTCTTTCGGAAGATCGCCGATGACCTTGATTAATGTCTCGGTCGGAATGTAGTCTATGGGATTGACTTTGCCGCCCATATCCGGAGTCGGTGCCGGTGGCACTACGGGAGCTGCCGGTTCCGGCACGGCTTCTTTCTTTTTCTTAACGGCCAAGCGGGGGACCCCGACTTTTTCAGGGGCCTTGGGCTCGCCTTTTTCGTCGCGGTCGGTAACGAATGCTCCTGCTCCGGTCGCCTTTTTGTCAAACGGTTCCATAACCTTCTTCTCGCAATGACGGCACTTTCCTGTTTCTGGCTCAACAGTGTTGCCGGGATACTTGCACTCTGGGCAGTGTCTAGCTTCGGTAACTGCCTTCTTGTCGCTGGCGTGAATTCCGCCCTTCGATACGGCGGTGTCCGGCACATAACCCACGCCCCGCTGTTCAGGAGTCCTCGGGGCGGCTGGCGGACGTTCTGCATCATGCCATTTTGCAATCATGTTAACCTCTCTCTTAATCGTATTCGCTTGCTCGGGCAGCTTTGCATCGTCAAAATAATCCTCGATGCTGGAAGCGCCGTCTTGCCGCATCTGCTGCGGGCCCTGCTTCAAGACGCTGGACAAATGGTCAACAATCCTTTCAAGCTCGTCAATTCTCGGGTCGTTGGGATTCCCTTCCATCCATACTTGCCCGAGAGTGTCAGCGCGTTGAATAGCGGCTTCGACGGTACGTTTAGATGTTAGTATCGTCGCCTTCTTCTTGTTCCGGCGAATGATCAATTGCGACTTCATATGTCTCCTTAAACCGTCGTCGGCACAATTTGCGGCACGAGCATCTGCGACCTCAGCATTGCCATCGCCTGCGCGATGCGGCCCGATCCCGCCATCATCATGATGTTCGCCCAAGCGGTAGAAGCCTCGCTCGGGTTCTGCGTCACGCAATCCAGCGGCCCTTGCACAGGAGCTGGTTGGTTAGGATTTTGCGGCCCCGGCAAAGCTTCCATGAACCGTGCAGTGTAGCTCGACATCTGCGTCGTAACGCCGACCCAAAGCTCGGTTGTCGGGAACGCGAACGTGAACGACGGATTGTTCGGGTCAACAAAGTTTCCCGCGATGTTCACAACCGGATCGCCAAAAGCCGCGATCTTCGCCTTGTCGCTCGCGTCCGTGGGGTCGCCGACAAACAACGCTTGCAGCGTTATGCTGATGATCCCGTTCGACTGGCTGACAATCGCTTTAACTTGCATTCCTTAGCTCCTAAGCCGCTAAGGGGGCTGTTCGCCCCCTCAGTCTTACAGACTTGTTACCACGTTGAAGGTGACGCTCAGGTAGAGCAAGCTGAACATCGGCTTGTACGTGACCGTGACGTCAACCTCGGTTGGGTCTTGCGCGTTCTGTATGATCACCAAGTCTTCGTACCCGTCGATGATTTCGTTGCTGTCGAGGGACGTCAGGCGGGCGGTGCAAACCACCTTGATGTCCGTGACCAAGCTGTCCACCAGCTTGCGGCCGATGAACTGCTGCAAGTCCCTGCGGAACTGCTGGGCGACGTAGTCGGCGATTGTCGTCGAGGTCGGCTCGCTCGTCAGGTCGTTCGACGGGTTGGTGGTCTTGTAGTGGCGAATCTGGAGCGCGCCGTTGTTGTTGAGCAGCATGGTGAGGCCGTCGGACGCCATCAAGTCCATCGTCGGGTCGTCGTAAGTGACGAGCAGGCGGCTGAAGCCCGTGAGGTTCTGGAGCGTCAGCGTCGTCGCCACGTCGTTTGCCGGGTTGCAGTTCAAGCCAGCCAGCGCGGCTGCCATGAACGGGCCGTCCACGAGATACTCGAACGCCACGCCTGTTGTCGGGTTGGTGATCAAGATGCCAGCGGCGGCATTGCCGATTGCGATCATGCGCTGGTTGAACAGCGAGCGGGCGTTGGCACGGGCTTGGTTGGCACTTGTGAACTGGCTGTAGCCCACGAAGCCGATTGCTTCGCCCTTGTAGCGGGCGGTCGCTTGCTGCGTAAGCTGCTGGCTCAGGGCTTGGTGCACCGTCGGGTCGTTGGACAGCGGCACCACGACGTTTGCCTTGCTATTGAAGCCCGGCAGGTTGAAGGTAAGCTGCTGCAACGCGGCGATGTAGTCCGCGCTTGAAGCGTAGTTGGTTCCCGGCTGCACAGGCACTTGGATCGCTCCGAAGGTCTGCACGCCGTTCTGCGACATCAACTGGATGCCCAAGGACAGGCGGTTCACCGTGTTGGGCTGGCCGTATTGCGCGTAGGCGTCGGACGGGCGGGTGTACATCTTCAGGGCATAATCGTTCGCCGTCTTGTTTGTCGTGTAAGTGACGTAGTAGTACGTGCCAATCGAAGGCTCGTTGCCGCTGCCGCGCACTGTGCTCACGATGACCGTGTCGCCGGTTGTCGCGCCGAAGGTCGAAACAACCTTCACGTTCAGGCCGCCGATTGCTTTTTCGTTTTCTGCTTCGCATGGAGGCACATCGGGAGTGCCGGTGTGGCGCACCGCTGCCGGAGCAACGATAAATTGCAGTGTGTCGCCGGGGGCAAAAGCGTAGCTCGCCGGAATGGATGTGACACCGTAAGCCACGTGGTCCACCGGGTTAACAACTGTGATGCGAAAAGCCGTGGTCACATCGACGTAAGTCTGGTCGAGATAGCCCACGTTCGCGCTGTTCGCCGTCACGGAGCCGGATTTTCCGGTAGATGTGACGGTGTAGCTGTGCGTTATGGGGGCTGTTGTACCATTCATACCACCCGCTAGATTGGTTGCTGCGGTGACTTGCGGCGAACCCGCCGCGTAAGATACTGTGATCTGACCGCCGTCCGGCGTATCGGCGGATGGGAAGAATGCGTAGATTTGGGCGTTGGTGTTGAGTACCCCGTTCCAATAAGCGTAAATTGTGACAACATTCCCAACCACAACCACAGGCAAGGGGCTGAGGGTTGTTACGTCGATCACGATCTGGACATTGTTGCCGCCCATGCCCGGAGTCGATGCCGTGAATGTCAAAGAGCCGGAGGAGCCGGGGATGGTTATGGAGGCCTGCGCGACCGGGATGACAGTTTGATTCCCGTCGTTGTTAAAAGTTAGAGTGATCGTTTCAGCCGCGGAGCCGGGGTTGATCGTAACATCCGGAAAGTCGAACGGATAAACGATGCCCGTTGTTGCGAACCCGCCTGCCGCTACAATGTTTGTGCCGTTGGTGACGAGGGGCAGGATGCGCCCAAGGTTATCCTTGATGCTATAGGTGCCGAGGCCCGCGTAATTGGGGCTCACAACCGTCAAAGTATATTGCTGGTCTTGAAGTGTGTTGCGATAGTAGGACGCCCAGACGCCGGAGCCGGATGGCGGCGGATTATACAGCGTCACAGTCTGGGCCAAGCCGTTGAGGGCGGCAACTTGAACTGTGCCGGAAAGGAAAGCCTCCAACGGGTCGGGGCCGACGTAGATGCTGACCAAAGATACGTTGTTGGTCGGCTTGCCGTTGCCGCTTCCATCTGTGGGCGTGTCTTGCAGCGTGAACACCGTGTTGCGTCCGTTAACCGCGCCGGAAACCGGGCGGAGCCATACGTTCTCGTCCACCAAGGTTGTGAGAACTTCCGACGGGCTGAACGGCGTGTCTCCGGAAGCATCGACGCCGACAGCTTCGCTGACGTTATTGCCCCAGTTGACCGTGTTCGCGACCACATTGCCTAGCTTGTCGTAGGCTTCGCCGAGGCTGTAGTCGATGTCTTGGTTGTAGTTTAGCTGGTTCGGGCCGAGTCCGATTTGTACGATGGACGCGACATTCGCGCTCGGAAGCAGGTCGTAGGTGTTCTGCCACGTGTTGGTGTAGTAAGTGAAGGTGAGGGTTTGCCCGTACGCTACCGGGTTGGCGAGCGTGACGAGGCCCTGCGAGCCGTTGACCGCCGTGACGGTTGCCGCGACGCCGTTCACCAATGCTGTCACGTTCGACGGGGTGGTCGTGACCACGCCGCCGTTCGAGCCGTCTGTGATCGGGAGGTTCTGGACCTTGAATACCGTATTGCTGCTCGGGCCCAAACCGCCGCTGAATTGAACAGCAGCCGTAGTCGGCAACTCGGAGCTTGCGTCGCCCGCGATTGCGCCCGCCGTGAGATAGCCGCCGTCCAGCGTCGGGATGCTCGTGCTGTTCACGAGATTGAAAAGCCCCTGCAATGTGCGGATGCCGCCGAAATATTGCGCCGTCGGGCCGCTGATGTCAATGACGATTGCATCGGTGCCCGCGCCGAGTACTGCCTGCGCATCAGGCACGTTCTTGCCGCTGTTCACGAACTGGACTGAAACAAGGTTGCCCGTTTCGCCCGGCTGGGACAAGCTCAAAGTGAGCGAGCCAGCGCCCGCAGGCGAACCAGCCCCGGTTCCGGTGACAAGCAATGTCGCATACTGCGGCACTTGGAAAGTGTCGTTCTCGTTTTGGATGAGGGTGTCGCCGCGCTTGAAGAAGTAGCTGATCGTCAGGTCGGTCCCGGCCGGGATGATGTCCTGAGTCGTGAATGCGCCCGTCGCGCCGTTGAGGGTGACGACCGTCACCGGGACGATGTTGCCGTTCGAGTAGAGCGCTTGCACTTGGACATACGAGGGGTCGTTTGTGACGAGCCCTTTTCCCGATCCGGTCACGACCGGGAAGAACGTGGTCTGGAAATTCTGCGTGAGGCCCGAAATCTGGTCGGAGATGTTCTCGTTCACCGACTGGTCGTCCGCTACCGAAGATGAGCCGCGGAACAGTTCGAGGTTGCTGAACGTGAAGAATTGCTGACCTTCGCCGATGATGACCGGGATTCTCGACGTGCCAACGGCAAGCGCCGAAGACGCGATAAAATTTTCCGTGGTGTAAACACCGGGCGGTGCATAGCTGGTGAAAAGTGCCATATTGGTAAAACTCCCTCTTGAAAGTGGGCTTCAATTAAAGTCAATGGAAGTCCAAAAATCCTGTCATTCTCAAACAAACTGCTGACGTTAGTCGTCTTTCGGCTCCGGCGTGCTGACAAATTGGAGCTGCTGCTTGTCGCTCGGCTGGTATTTGCCGTCAACTTTCGCTATCGCCTGCTTGCCGCTTTCCCTGCGAATTTTGTCCTTGATTGCCGCCCGCTCATGGATCGTTTCCCAGCGTTTTGCGGCGTCCTTGCCAATCGCGACATCGAGCGACGGATTCGACATGTTTCCTGTGAGGATTCCCACGATTGAGAATTTTTGCTCCGTCGGGCCGCCGCATCTCGAACATGCGATGCTCTCCGGGCGCTGGCTCATCGAGCAAATATGTTCGGTGACGACATTGCAGCCTAAGTCCAAACATCGAAACTCGTAAATAGCCATGCGACTAAACTCGCCCCTTCAAATGCAAATAAACCGACCTAACCGACACCCCTAATCTGTTTGCAGTCTCTCTTTTAGTGGTTTGGGAAGTCATTTCCCTCAATTCTGACTGGCTGGGCCACTTGATGCCACGCGCTAGCATGCTTCTCCGCTTCTTTTCCTTGGTCTCCTCTGTGTTTTTAGTTCCGAAATTGGGGTTGTTTTCGCCTATGTTTATCTCGCTCAAATGCCTTCGCTGTGCTTCCGAGAGCTTTTTCTTCAGTCTTTTATGAGATTCGCTCATTTTATGGCGGGACTCGGGGGACGCCGCCTGCCCTAGCCGCTTTTCCCGTATCTTCTGTTTGGCTTCTTCTGTGTGATGCTTCCCCAAATAGGACGGAATATAAACCCCGTAGTTGCCTTTTGTCCTCCGCGAAGCAACCCTCTTGGCGATGAGTTCTGGGTTTTGGTTCCAGCCCGGAGGAGTGCCTGTTCCGTACTTTTCACGTCTGGTAGCAATGATCTTCGTGTAAGTTTCTACAGGGCGCTTTTTTCCTTTCCAATAGCGGGCGTTGTTCAAACTGGATTTTCGACGCGACTCCTCCGTATGCGGCCCAGTGAACCCCTCGCCGCCTCGGCAGATGTTGTAGCCGTACTCGGGGTCCCGCGACTTGAGGAACGCGATGAAGTCGCGCTCGTAAGCGTCAAGTTCGGCACGGGTTTGGACGTCTGAGAGGAGGGCGTGGATGGACCAGTCGCAGGGGAGCGGGTGCTTGCGCATCGAGTTGAATAAATGCGAAGAACCACGGACATGACGAGCGCTGGAAAACTTCTTCTGGAAGTACCGCTTCAAATCTTTTCCCTTATGCTGCCCGACGTAATACTTCCCGGTGACACGGTTGACGATCAGATAGATGAACATGAAAAAAGCCTCTAATGAGTTAATCACTAGAGGCTTAGGTAGTCTTTTAATTTCAACGAACTGTCTGGATCATACGTAGCTGGGTATAAATATTTCTTGCCCAAAAGCTTTCATGCGAGGCTGCACTTGCAGGGTCTCCGTCGTAGCGGTCTCGGCGATCTCCAAACTGGTGAGCCGCGTGACAAGAGGCACATAGACTTTCCAATCGGCGGAAGCGGTGACTGAAACGGTGTAAACATAGCTTGGCGCGGTCGCGCTAAGATCGCGGGCTTGCCCGACATAGCTGCGTGTCGCCTCGAAAATTGTCAGCCCGTCCGCCTCGTTGTTGGTGCGGCGGTAGATGAGAAGTTCCCGCTTGAGCATCTCGGACAAATCCGATGCGGTCTGAAGATCGTTCGCCTTGACTTCCAGCGTAAAGGAAAGATTCTCCTTCGATCCGAACACCTCATAAGTCTCTGTGAGAGTTGGGCTTACAATGATGGCGCACTGGTCGCCGGGGATCACGTTGTCGCCGATTGCCAATCTGAGCCCGGGCAGGATGACCTTCTGCTGCCCTCGCGCGTTGCCTCGGTCGTCGTTGTTGGTGTAATTCTGGTCCCAAGCGTAATTCGCGGTGAACTGGGTCCCGGTCGCTGTGCTGACCGTGACGACGCTGCCGTTCAAAAATCGCTCCGCGGTGCCGCCGATAAGCACCATGGCACCGGGTTGGTAAGTATTGTTCGCCGTGACCGTCAGGAGGTTATCCTGAAGCGACGTAGCCGTGATCTGACAGACAGTCGAGTTGAACGGCGGCGCGGTGCCAGCGGATGTCTGGATGACGCCTTGAAGCTCCGACGGGTCGGCGCTCGCCACCCACCCGGCTGTAACCGGGTATGGCTTGTCGTCCGGGCCCTTCTTGGTGTACTGGATGGTGTTGGGGTCTATCAGCACTAGGCTGTTAAGCTCCCATTTTTTCGCCGTGACCTTCTGTTGCCCCGAGTTGATCCTAACCTCCCAGCGGAGCCAATCTCCCGGCTGGAGAAGCTGCGGAAGCGTCAGCGTGCCATTAGAATTGACAGTCGGGTTGGTGAACGTCCCCGCTGGCGTGTGGATGAACACCTGATTCGGGGCCAGAGTCTCATTCGGGGTCATATTGACCTGAAGGATGTTCTCCGGCATTGTCCCTATCGTATAGTAAGGATTGAGCTTAACTATCATGTTCGCGGTGATTGTCTGGCCCGCCGGGGACTGCGGGGAAAGCACGATCCATTGGGGGCCCTGAAAATTGTAGTCGATGCCGGGGCGAAGCTGGAATCCCTGCTGGGTAGTGAAAGTCACTGAAATGTAAGGACTTGGGATTTCGAGCATCTGGTTGCCGCTTGTGGTTGATGACGAAATGACGACGCTTTGGGGACGCTGGTACCAGAAATCGGCGAGCGGCGCGAGGCGCTGCCCGGCGTCGGGTCCGCTGATGTAGGTGCATGTCAGGGTTTGCGTCGGCGTGAGCAGGTAGGCGAACGCGCCCGTGCTCTGGTTGAACCCGGTGAACTTGACCGGAAGGCTGGTCGCCGCGTCGGACATCGAGATCGTGGCGATGTCGATGCCGGGGCGGAAATACACGATGGTGCCTTGCGCTTGCTTGAGCTTGCCCTCGACCCAGCGGTATTTTTGGACGGTGAGGCCGAGGTCGCGGGACTGGTCGTCGAAGAAATCGACGTTGAGATAGTACACCCC
>Ga0074046_10004025_pt1 | contig 12090 bp, 12 predicted proteins | sample BogForMeECP23OM3_FD_94441 | JGI IMG/M metagenome (GOLD analysis project Ga0074046, IMG submission 94441) | Bog forest soil microbial communities from Calvert Island, British Columbia, Canada - Bog Forest MetaG ECP23OM3 | ecosystem: Environmental > Terrestrial > Soil > Wetlands ...
GACGTGATCGGGCCAGTCGCCGGTGGGCTACCTCGGTTGGCACTGCCGGAGATCCGGTGGGAGGAGGTATGGACGCTGCTGCCCGTAGCGGGTTCGTGCTTCCTCATGATCGTGGCCCAGAGCGCTGCAACCGCTCGCGCCTACGCAGCGAAGCATCGAGACCCGCTCGACGAGAATGCGGAGCTCGTCGGACTGGCAGCCGCGAACGCCGCGGCGGCGCTCTCCGGGACGTTCGTGGTGAACGGCAGCCCGACGCAGACCGCCATGGTCGAACGCTCCGGTGGGCGCAGCCAGATCGCACACCTCGCGACGGCGGGCGTCGTTGTGCTCGTGCTGCTCTTCCTCACCGGCCCCCTGCAGTACCTCCCGCGCTGCGTGCTCGGCTCAATCGTCTTCACGATCGCCGTGGGCCTCGTGGACGTGCGCGGTCTGCGCGACATCCAGCGCGAGAGCCCGGGAGAGTTCCGGTTGGCGCTCGCCACAGCCGCCGCGGTGGTGTTGATCGGCGTCGAGCCGGGCATCCTGCTCGCGATGGCCCTGTCGCTACTCCGGCACGTGGGTCACAGCTATCGGCCGCATATGGCGGTCATGACCGAGGAAGCCAGTGGTGAGTGGCAGCCCGGACCCGCGGTTCCCGGCGCCCAGACCCGGCCGGGCCTGCTGGTCCTTCATTTGGGCGCGGACCTCTTCTACGCGAATGCCGCGCACTTCGCGGACACCGTGCGGAGTCTTGTCAGCGGGGCGCCTGCGCGGGTCCGCTGGCTGGTCTTAGACGCTGGGGCGATCACCAACCTCGACTATTCGGCAGCGCGGATGCTCTGCGCACTCCACGAGGACCTGAGCCGCGATGGCGTGGTTTTGATACTCGTACACGTCGATGCGTATCTTCGCGCCGATCTCGACCGCCATCGTGTCACGGACGTGATCGGGTCGGATCGCCTCTTCGACAAGCTACATGTGGCTCTTGCGGCGATTCGCGAGGAGAGCCGGTGATCGTGAGCTCGCGCGGCGCGGCAAGGGATGCCGCTACCTTCGGTAGCGACGGAGGCGCGGGGAGCCTCCCGTGCCTCTATTCGTTCAGGGAAGTCGACAAAATCTACGGCTTCACGCCCGCGCGGCGCAGCGCGTACACGTACGCGGCAAGCGCTCGAACCTGATCGTCCGTGAGCTGTGCCCCGCCCTTCGGCGGCACGACGCCCGTATGCTCTTTCGGAATCGGCACGCCCTCGTAGATGATTTTCCGGATGGATCGATAGCTTCCATCCCCCCACAGGAATTGATCTCTTGTGAGATCGGCCCCAAGCGGTGTGCCCTTGCCGTCAGAGCCATGGCAGCCGACGCAGGTCGTGTCGTGGTAGAGGCGGCCCCCGATGGTGATCTGTTCTCCCGTAAATTCCTACCGCAGAGGCGTCGGAGGGAAGTGGTGGAAGAGGCGGGGGCGCACCAGCCGGATTCTCACCTGCCTCCGGATGAATTCCCTCCGGAGGCCTGGGAAGGTCGCGCGCGTCGGGTGAGGGAGTCGCGCTCTGTTCCACAGCGTGCACCGCCGGGTGGGGTTCGACGCGTCGTACACCACGCGCCAGATCGTTCCGCGGCGGTCGTCCGAGATGTAGAGTGCTCCGCCAGGACCGACGGCCAGCCCACAAGGGCGGTGTGCGGCCGCCCCGGGCTCCTTCACGGCACCGGCGAAGCCATCTGCGAAGATCTCGAATGACCCCGTCGGCTTACCCTGCTCGAAGGGCTGAAAAACGACGTTGTAGCCCTGCTGGGGAAAGGGGGCGCGGTTCCACGAGCCGTGGAACGCGATCAAGGCGCCGCCACGGTATCGGGATGGGAACTGCTCGGCGAGATAGAACAGCAAGTCATTCGGCGCCTAGTGCGCGGGATAGAACGCAATCGGCCCGCGCTTTTCTGCACAGCTGCCGACCGCCTTACCCCCGTCGCCTCCGTACTCAGGAGCGAGTACGAGCTTGCGCTGCTCGTTGTCGAAGTAGCACTCGGGCCAACCGTAGTCCTGGGGTTCCACCCGGAGGAGCTCCTCCGCCGGGAGGTTTGCGCCCTGCCCGGAGGTATACAGGCGCGGCCAATTCTGAGAGAGCTGGTCACGGCCATGCTGGGTCGCATAGACGCCGCGACCGGTTGCGTCCACTGCAATCCCGTCGGCGTTGCGGATGCCTGTCGCATAACGCTCCGCCGGCGAGAAGCGCTGCCCAGTGCGCTTGGCGTCGAAACGCCAAATCCCTGCCCGCGTCTCGAGTTCCGTGCAAGGACGGCGTCCTGGCGAGTTCGCGATGCGATTCTGGATCTGACAGCTGTTCGTAGCGGAGCCGGAATCCATGTAGAGCGCACCGTCCTGATCGATCACGAAGGGGTGCATCGGATGGTCGCCGGTCATGGGTAGGCTCTCAACGATCGTCTCTGCTGCACTTGTCGGGGCAAGAGACCCTGGAGTCAGCGCGTAACGCACGATTCGGTCGTTCGATTCCGCGTAGAGTGCGCATCGTAGAGGGCGATGCCGGTACCACCCGTACCGCCGCTCTCCGCGCTGTCGCCGAAGCGAACGATCTGGTCCGCGATCCCATCCCCGTTCGTGTCGCGCAGCGCAACCAGGAACCCACCTGAAGGGGGCTTGTCGTTCCCGTAGTACCGGCCGCTCCAGGTGTTCACGTAGACGACACCCTGTGGCGAAACGACGAGGTGCCGTGCGTGCCCGACCCCGTCGGCGAAGACCGTCGCACAGAAGCCCGGGGGGAGTGTGAGGCCTCCGTCGTCGGGTGCGCAGGGCAGCGCAGGAGCCGAGGTAGCCCCGCCCTGCGCGCGAGCCGCCGAGACCGGCGGGCCGGAGCCCAGCGCGAGCCCGCGAGCCATCCGATGATCCACGCGGCCCGCCTGAACGACCACGGTCGTCACGCCCTCACGTCGCACAAGGTTCGCATGCGATTGGAAGAGGCAAGCGGCGTACCTGGGGATCCAGCTGACCTCCGAGAATCGCGGGCACTGCTCTCCCGTGCTGGAGTCAGAACGGGGGTCGGGGATTTTCTCTTGCGGTCAAAACCTCCGCAGATGAGCGGTAGAGCCCGCCCGACGATCTCCTGAAGAACGTCCCCTTCTCCCTGCGGTCCGGGCCGGACCATCGCGGACGAATGGCGTTGGACTACCCAGCGGTCGCAGATCCTCGCGGCGGTCCGGGAAAGCGTTGCCACGTCAGTGAGGCTCCGGCAGCTGCGCCCTTTGCGGCTTCGGACCAAAAGCACGCTCCGTGTCACGCTGCGGCCGCGCGGTCCGAGAGAGCGCACGCTGCCGCGCTAGTTCTCGCTCGCCGAGTTCCTTGTAGTCGCTGCCCGTCAGCGATGCGAGGAACGCCACAAGATCGTCGATCTCATCCTCCCGGAGGGCGAGCGGCTGGATATCCTCATCGAGATATGGGTTCTTGAGACCGTCGCCCTTGTTGTAATGGTCTACCACATCCCAAAGAGTCTCTTGAGATCCATCGTGAAAGTATGGCCCTGTCACGAGAACGTTGCGCAGATTCGGGGTCTTAAAGGCGGCAATATCCTGTTCCCGTTTTGTAACTAGGAACCTGCCAAGCGCACTCATATCCGTCTGCAAAGCCGCTCGGTCGACGGCAGTCGCATCGCCTGAGTCGAGGAGCCGAGTCGCCTTGCGGGCTAGCGCAACGACATCGTGCCGGAGGATACCGATCCCAATATTGTGGAAGTCGTTGTCCGTGAAGCTTGCGAGGTTGGGCTCGCTCGTACTCAGCGCGTGGCATAGATTGCAACGACCTCGGCCATTGAAGATTGCCCAGCCGCGCTTCGCAGCGTCATCGATCGCACCGTTCTCGCCCGCGATGAAATGGTCAAAGGGGGAGTCAAACGATAGCTGTGTCCGCTCGTATGCCGCGATCGCACGGAGAAGATCTGGGCCGTTAGGAGCGTGACCAAAGACAGCCTTGAATGCTTCTTGGTACTCATCGAGGGCTGCAATCCGCGCGATCGCGGCGTCCAATGTGGGCTGACCCATCTCGATGGGACTCACGATGGGCAACGCGGCCTGTTCCTCCAGCGTGCTCACTCGACCGTCCCAGAATTGCGTCTTGTTATAGAGTGCGTTCAAGATGGTCGGCGCGTTGCGTTGGCCGACGCGCCCTCGGATACCAACCGAGGTAGGTCTTCCGTCCGTGAACCGCGCGCTCGGGATCATGACAGCTGGCACAAGCGACCGTCCCATCGGCGGACAAGTGACCGTCGAAGAAGAGTTTCTCGCCGAGCGCGGCCTTGTCGGGGGTCTGGGGATTGTCCTTGGGGATGGCTAGACGAGTCAGATTCACTGGTTCGCCAATCTGCGCGGGCCGCTTGGGCCTCGCCTGAGGACCTGGTTCGGGAATCGGGGGCGGCGTGGTTACGCCGGGCGTTATTCCCAAGGCGGATCCAGTCACGAGCAAGAGGAGAGTGATTAAGGTCCGACGCAGTACAACAGCGGTTGTACGATTTTCCATGATCGGCCTCCGCTCTTTAGGCTTGGCTCCGAGCGCTGGGGGTACCGCCGGCGAATCTCCTTTCCGAACGGTAGATACGGGCACGACGGGCTAGCAGCGAGGATTCTGGCGAGCACTCGTATCCCAAGCCGGCGACGGGCGCCATTGGCGGCGCAGCCACCCGCACCGCGCCGGCTCGTCTGAGACCAACTTTCCCTACGCTACGGCGGGGGGGAGGGATTGACCGCCGGGTATGATTCGAGCGTACAAGCCCTTTAGGTAACCTCACCCTCGCGGCATCGCTGCGAAGGCACCACGGGGCGCGCTCAGTACGGCGCCCAGCACGCGGCACTCCACTTCCTCACCGCCGAGCGTTTTACTCGCCGCCTGATGCCGGGGCCTATCGATCCTGCGTGATTCCTTCGTTGACGTCCTTGCGAGGGGCGAGTACCACGATAAGTACCGGTTCCTTCGCTCATGAGGAGGTAGGCGTGTGAAGGTCGGATTCATAGGACTGGGACGCATGGGGGTGGGCATGGCGGCCAACCTGGTGACCGCTGGCCACGAAGTGACGGTCTACAACCGCTCGGCGATCAAGCTGCAGGCGCTCGTCGAACGCGGCGCACAAGCGGCGGCGCGGCTCGCCGATGCCTGCCGCGGCGAAGCGGTCTTCACCATGATCGCGGACGATGCGGCCGTCGAAGCGGTGGTATTCGGGGAGGGGGGCGTGCTCGCGAGCCTGCGTGAGCAGGCGATCCACGCCTCGTTGAGCACGATCAGCGTCGCGCTCTCGCAGCGTCTGGCCGCAGCCCACGCGACGGCCGGTCAGCGCTTCGTCGCCGCGCCGGTCTTCGGCCGGCCCGAAGCAGCGGCGGCGGCGAAGCTTTTCGTTGTGGCGGCGGGGCCACCGGATGCTGTTGAGGTCTGCTTGCCCCTCTTCGAGGCCATCGGTCAGAGGACTTTCCGCTTCGGCGATCAGGCCCACCTGGCGAACCTGATCAAGCTGAGCGGGAACTTCCTGATCGGATCGGTGATCGAGGCGCTGGGCGAGGCCATCGCTCTCGTCAACAAGGCCGGTGTCGACCGCCTGCGTTATCTCGAGCTGCTCACCTCGACGCTCTTCAAGGCCCCGGTCTACGAGACCTACGGCCGCCTGATCGCGGAGCAGAAGTTCGAGCCCGCGGGGTTCGCCGCGCCGCTGGGATTCAAGGACATCCGTCTCGCTCTCGAAGCGGCGGAGAGCTTGCGCGTACCCATGCCGCTCGGGAGCCTGTTGCACGACCGTCTGCTGACGCTGATCGCTGGAGGCGGCGAAGCCCTCGATTGGTCGGCGATCGGACAACTCTCGGCGAGAGACGCCGGTCTGGCCTGAGCGTTCGCTTCACAAGAGAATGGCGCCCCTCCCTGAGAGCAGAACCGATTGCGGGTGATGCCCCACGCTTTAATATGCCGCTTGGATCAGCCGCCCCGCCGGCGCGGTCTGCGACCAAGCCACTGATGCTGTCGACCCATTTCTTCCTGGGTAGACCTAACGAGAGGTGCGCGGATGGGCGCTTACCGAGGTTCGGGCAGTGCGCCCTCGCGACCTCGTGAGTGGAGCACCGTGTCAACTACCAGCGTCCCCACCGATGGGACCCGCAAACACGCCGACGGCGTTTTCTGGGACGAAGCGGTAGATTCTCCAGCGTGACACCGATCACCCTCTCTCTCCTCTCGCACGGCGCCGCGATGGCGTCGAAGAGTAATGCCACCGTTGGCACACACTCCTTGCGAGGGCGCCCAGGAAGCGAGCCACGCTATCGCGAAACTCGAACACGCGGCGGGCTGCGCGGAGAACGGCTTTGGAATCGGGACGGCTGACGGCCCAGCATCCGTCGAACGGACACGTCGTCCTCCTCACCGGAGCGACTGGCTTCGTCGGCAAGGTTGTGCTCCATGAGTTGCTGCGGCGACGCGAGGAGCTCGGGATCGAGCGTGTCGTCGTGTTGTTGCGCGCGGACGATCACGCGCTCGCCCGTACACGCTTCCGCGCAAAGGTTTTGCAATCGCCCTGCTTTGCGGCCGAGCCGCACGACTGGCAGAAGCGCGTCGACGTGCTGGCAGGGGACGTAACGCGGCAGGCCTGCGGTCTCGACGGGGACGCTCTCAGGCGGGTGCGCTCCGACGTTACACACGTGATTCACTGCGCCGCCTCCGTGGAGTTCTCGCTCTCACTGCCAATCGCCACGGACACGAATGTCACCGGAGCGCTCCAGGTACTCGAGCTCGCCAAGAGCTGTGCGCGTATCGTGCCGTTCGTAAGTGTGTCCACGGCCTACGTGACGCCGCACCCGCCGCAGGAGCGGGCGCCGTTCGTCACACACGAACGGCTCGCGGAGCTTCCACGCGATGCGGATCTGCTGTACGCCTCGATTCTCGGCGGTCAGGTGAATACCAAGCGACTCCTCGCCGAGACAGGGCACCCGAACACCTACACCTTCACGAAATGCCTCGCGGAGCACCTCCTCGTGCGTCGCGCCGGCAAGCTCCCGCTCACGATTCTTCGACCCAGCATCGTGTCGGCGAGCCGATTCTTCCCCATGCCAGGCTGGATCGACAGCCCGGCGGCGTTCGCCGCGTTCGTGGCGCTTGTGGGCACGGGTCGGCTGCGCGTCGTGGCGGGGGACCCGGAAGTGCGGCTTGACATCGTTCCCTGCGACGAGGTGGCCCGGCGCGCAGCCCTCACCGCGTTCAACCCGCCCTTGCCCGGCGCTCCCCGCATCGTACACGCGGTCGCCGGGCTCGAGGGCGCGGCCTCGCTGGATCTGTGCCGCGAGCAGATCGTCGCGCACTTCGAGGCGGAGCCCGACGACGGGCGCCCGCGGCTCGCCTGGCTGGGACGCCGCGGTGCACGCTTCCGGCTGGAGCACGGGCTGCGGCACGAGATCCCGCTGCGCGCCGCAGCGGCGTGGTCAGTGCTCGCACTCCGCTCCGACCGCGCTCGCATGGCATTGCGGTTGCTCGAGCGCCAGCGGGCAATCCACCGGGAGTTCGCATACTTCACACATGCCACCTTCGACTTCCGGTCGTCGATGCCGCTCGATCCACCGCTCGAGCCGGTTGCCTATCTGAAGGCGGTCTGCGCTGGCGTGCAACGTCATCTGCTGCGGGCGCGGTCGCGTCGCACACAGCCGATGGAGAGTCGGCCTTCGTTCCACGTAGGCTCCTAGCACCTTCTTCTGGAAGGCCCAGTCACAGAAAGTTCACTGGCGCGTCGGTCGTTTCTTTCGGCCGTTCCTCCAGTACCCAATGTCCGGTGTCTCGTTATACACGTTCTCCCACCCAGCAACCCCTGGGAGGAAGGCATCCATCATCACGAGCGATCGTCTTGCGGGCTGCGTATGCTTTCCGAAGCTACGGTGGAAAACAGGAAAAAGCTGAGAACGGTGAGCTCGACGATCAGTCTCAAAGCCCGTTTCATATGAAGCTCCTGACGAGAGTTCTGGGGAGGACTTTGTCCTGCGGCATCTACTTGAGTGCATGCTGGTGCATAGAACGGCGCTTCGGCAAGCTACGGCCGCAGCTCGATGTTCTCGGGCCGCCACGGTTTGGTTGATCCGCGCTTCAAGTGGGCCGCAGAGCCGCTTGTTGTGGCGCCTCGATCTCGTGCAGTGGGATTCGCTTCACTTGGCTCGCAGCTCGGGTCGAGGTTCGATCTCCACGGTGGCCGTCATCCCCGCCACGAGAACTATCCCCTCCGGAAGGTGATCGATCTCGATGCGTACCGGAATGCGTTGGGCCAAGCGCACCCATGTGAAGATCGGGTTGACCGTCGCGACACCCTGCCGGTTGGGCTCTGCGTTCGCGACGCTAATACCGCGCGCCACGCTTCCGACCCGTCCACGGATGACCTGGCTGTAGCCCATCAGCTTGATTTTGGCGGGGTCACCTTCGTGGATTGAGCGGAGCTTGGTTTCCTCGAAGTATCCGTCGACCCAAAACGAATCGGCATCGACGAGAGAGATTTCGTTCTGCCCAACAGTGGCGAAGTCGTCACGCTGCGCCAATAGGTTTGTCACCCACCCATTGACAGGAGAGCGGATCTGCGTGCGCTCAAGATTCACGCGCGCTTGGTGCAAATTGGCGATCGCTTGCTGATATTGGGCTTCGGCGGCCAAGGCGTTGCTCCCATAGACTTGCGCCTCCTCCACGGAGACCGCCTTTTCCGTGGCGAGTCTCTGCCGACGTTTTCCCTCTTCCGCGATTTTCTGCGCGTTGATCTGAGCCTGCTGTACTGCCGACTCGCTTCGACTCACATCGATCTTGTAGTCCGTTGGGTCGATCACCAGCAACAGGTCTCCCTTGTGGACGAACTGATTGTCAACAATTGGTAGTTCGACGATGCGGCCTGAGACCTCCGGCGCAATCGTCACGACGTATGCGCGCACGGTTCCGTCTCGTGTCCAGGGTGCTTGTATGTAGGCGACCCACATGGCCCACCCGAGGGTCACCGCAAGCGCCACCGTTGCAAGGGTGATCCAGAGGGGAAGGAACCGGAAGCGGCGTCTCGCCGCGTCGCGGGGGACCGGCTCGGGGAAGGCAAGAGAGTCGCCATCCCGGGCCGTCTCGCCGAGCTTCGATTTGCCCTTCCACACGGTTGCGGGCTCAGTGCGCGATGATGAGCGTCATCGTTGAGAGGACGATGACGTAGACTGCGAACATGAACAGAGCCGGATGCCAGACCTGATCCAACAAACCGAGGCGGCTTGCAATCCGGCGTAGCGCAATCATGACGAGCCAGGCTGCGACCATGATCACCGATAGCGGTGCGACGTAGACACCGAGGAGATTGATCTCGAGAAACCTCATTCGGGTGCTCCTGCGTTGAAGTAGGAGGCGTGGTCCGCGAGCGCCTCCCCGATCGCAAGGATACTGCCGCGAGCACGAAGAGCGAGGGAGGTCTCTGACCCGCTGTCGGACCGAGAGACCAAGCGTGCGTCGAGCTGGTCGAGCCGCGCTGCCGCGATGGCACTCTTTCCTTCCGCCAACGCCTCGAACGCCGCGCCCACCTCCGAATCCACACCAAGATGGCGGCCGGCGCGGCGAAGGTGGACGACCTCGATCCCCATCGCCAGAGCGACTACCAGCTGCGCACGTTGCAACCGCCCGGCCTCGTCTGGCAATACCGAGAGCCGGCCGTAGGCCCGGCGCTCCCAATCGTCGGCCGACTCCGGGACGGGACCGGTTGCGAGGCACCGGAGATCGCGCAACGTCAGCGCCAGGAGGCGGCGCGTCCGCAGAGCCGGCGACAGAGGCGGCAGCAAGCGGAACGAAAGCGCCGCGGCACTGCTGCCCGCGAGTATCGCCAGCGCTGCATTGTAGAACCGTGTGGTGTCGTAAACCATCTGATTTGCGGGCGCAAGGAATGGCACGAAATTGCCTGCCATGGCGACCAAGATGCCCGATTGCCGTGATCGGGCCAGAAGTGCACCAACGGGGATGAGGTAGAGCCCCATGGCGATGGCGAAACCCGCGAAGGTCGCGAGTCCCGGCAGCACAGCGAACGCGATGATCGCCGCGAAGACGGCGGCGAGGACGCAGCCCACGATAAAGCTCGTAGTGACAGCGTAGGCCTGATCGGCTCGCGGTGAGAACAAGATGACAGGAATCGCGGTCCAGGTGATCGCCAGGGCGCCACTCGGCCATGCGGTCAAGATCCAGAAGAGGGCAACGACACCGATCGCGACGAATGCGCGCCCCGCATTGACGAAGGAAGGCAGCCAATCTGGCACGCGAGGCCTGACGCCACGACCGCGAAGAGGCGGTCGATCAGGATCGGCCACGAGTAGTGCGATGCCGTCGAGCGCTTGCGAAATACCGGCCAGCACCGTGGCTGTCTTGTCGGCGAGCAACCGGAGCGACGGCGTGCGGACCGGCGCAGAGACCAGTGTCCCCACCGCCACCTGGCAGGTCTGGCGCAGGCGAGTAGCGTCTGCCATCCAGCGATCCAGCTCCCCGTGCCCCGCCGCCGATCGCAACTCCTGCGGAAAGCTTCTCAGGATGGTATCCGCCTCCCGCTGGGCCTTGTCGTTCGGTAGCCGCGCGAGGTGCGCCGCTACCGTGCGCCAGCCGGCGAGTGCGGCGAGTAGCCCGTCCACAGCCCTCTGCAACACCGGCGAGTGATAGCGGAGTCGGGAGGATTCTCCGAACGCCTCGTCGATGACCGGGTCGAGCCCGATGGTCTGCCGGATGAGGTCTCGTCGGACCCGTCGCGTCTCCGGCAGGTCCGGCCCAGCCCGCGTCAATGTATTGGTAAACTGTCCCGTGACCTCGGCCGAGACAGCCGCGAACAGCGCAGCCAACCGGCGCGGCGCGCCGCCGAAATCGGTCCCAGCGAGAACGACGCCAGCGCTCACGATGCCGATGCAGATCTCGCTGACGCGGGTGACGGCGAGCATGAAGGCCCGGCCGTCCAGTCCGCCAGTGGCTCCGAGTTGGTCGGACGCGATGATCGCGGCCGTAAAGCCCGCCAGCGCCGCCGAGTAGGATGCGAAGTTGCGGAGAAGCGTGGCACCGAAAGCGCATGCCGCGCCCCACAGCGCCAGAGCTACGAGAAAGGCGGCGCGCTGCTGTGGAAAGCACGCGGTCAGCGCCACGATCGCCACTGCACCCACCAAGGTGCCGATCATTCGGTACCACCCCTTGCGCAACGAAGCACCAAGATGTGGCTGACACATGATTGCCGCCGAGGTGCCGGCCCAATAGGCGTCGTCGAGCTCGAGCCAGTACGCGATGTAGAGAGCGAGACAAACCGAGGCCCACAGCCGCAGGCCAAAGAGGAGAGGTGGTCCCGCGGCCCTCGCCGTATCCGTCAAGACGGCGCTCAATCGACCCGGCGATCTTCTCGCCTGCGATCCGCCCGGCTCACCAAGAAGAGCGCCCGTCATCGGCAGACTCCTCGGTTCACTATATACCGTCGGACCGGATCGCATCTTCGACAAGCTGCACGTGGCTCTCGCGGCGATTCGCGACGAGAGCCAGCGATCGTGAGCTCGCGTATCCCTCGTTGCATCAAGCAATCGCCCGGTCTTTGAGCAGGACAGTGCTGGCCTGGAGCGAACTCGGCTCCTCCTCGGGCGGCTGGATGATCGGCGCACGGCGCCCCCCGTGAGAAATCGGTGGATCGTATCGACGTCCTCCTGACGCCGCGTACGGAAGGAAGTTCTTACGGGGATATTGGTGGGCGCGGCCTGGTGCCGACCGCGGTGTCGTAAATCACCCGTGCGCCGAGAGCCTCCGCGCGCAGGGCGGGACGGGACGCAACGCGCGAGGGACGCCAACACGCGCTGCACGTGCGACGTGCAGCGCGTCTCACGCGAGACCGCCGGGCCAGGGCTCAGCCCAGCTTGCGTCGGCGGAGCGCCGCCAGCCCCGCCAAGCCGGGGACCAGAAGCAGGGCCGTCGTCGGCTCCGGCACCGGCAGCACGGACGCGCCGAGAAACTGGATACTTGGCGGGCTGCCTGTGTTGTCGAATATGCCGTCGATGCCCGTGTTGAATAAGCCGGGCGTTACGTCGATCCCATCGTCCGTCGGAGTGGTTGCCACGAAGTGCACCAGGCCGGCGAGGAACGTC
>Ga0074046_10004027_pt1 | contig 12084 bp, 9 predicted proteins | sample BogForMeECP23OM3_FD_94441 | JGI IMG/M metagenome (GOLD analysis project Ga0074046, IMG submission 94441) | Bog forest soil microbial communities from Calvert Island, British Columbia, Canada - Bog Forest MetaG ECP23OM3 | ecosystem: Environmental > Terrestrial > Soil > Wetlands ...
CAACTTCCAGGCGGTGAATCCGTTCAGCACGGTTCCGAATCCCGCGTACACGCGGGTGCAGGCCGGCACTGCATTCGGGGGCGCGCTCAAGAAGGACAAAACGTTTTACTATTTCTCCTACGAAGTTACGCGCCGGCACGAAACCGGGTTCTCTTCGATCGGGCAGGGGAATTTCGGCCTGCAGGCTTTTGACGCGTCGTCAATTTACAGCCCGCTGCTTCCGGCTGGCACGGTCACTCTTCAACTGAGCCAGGATCAGGTGACCTTCCTCAACAATCCCGTCGTCCAGGGAGCTATAGCGGCAAGTCCTTGCATCCCGGGAAATCCGCCCACATATGCGTGCGAGGTTCAGCAGTACGCAACCCTGGCTGGCGCATCGTCGGGCCAGTCGGTGCAGGGAGCATGGCCCACCGGCCTCGTCCAAGTCCTCACCGGTGGCGCGCTCAACAGCTGGGCTGGATTCCCCACCACGACTCCTCCCGGCAGCACTTACTCGTCGGTGCCCGCGAGCTTTCAGACGCTCGCCTCCCAGATCGGCAACTTCCCGGTTTTTGAGGGCACCAGCCTTTATTCGCTGCGCATTGACCACAACGTGAACACCAACAACCGGCTTATGATGAGAGTTAACGTCAGCCCCAGCACGGTGACTGGGATCGAGGTCAGCGGCGAGGATCAGCCCTTCGGGCAAAACGCATACTCCCGCACTTCGCAACAAACCTTCCGCGACGTCACTGGGACCGTTCAGGATACCTGGACCATCGGCACCAATAAGGTGAACGAGTTCCGCTTTCAATACGCGCGGCGTGGTCTGTCGTACTTCTACAACACGCAGATTCCCGGCGGCTCTGATCCGGCGGTCAACATAACAGGGTATGCATATTTTGGGCGCGAACCGTTCTCCTATATTCAGCGCACCGAGAAGCGTTATCAGTTCACGGACAACTTCTCCTGGAGCATCGGTCGCCACAACACCAAGTTCGGCGTGGACTTCAATTACCTCCCGCTGAATGCGGTGTTCACGGTGAACTACGGCGGCGTCTACGATTTCGGCAACCTCAGCAGTTCCAGCCTCGGCTTTGTCAACCCGGCCCCCGGCACGTTGCCCGATTTTCCGGTCCTGTCTCCGGTGCAGGCCTACGGAGCGGGCATTCCTGTCGACTTCATCCAGGGCCTGGGCAGTCCCAGCGATTCCTTCAGGAACATTCCCATCGGTGTCTTCTGGCAGGATTCCTGGCGGATCAATCCGCACGTCACGCTGAACCTGGGAGTCCGGTACGACGTCGAGATTCCACCAACGTTCGCGCCTCCAAGCGGGCTGGCTCAATCGGGATATAACTTTCTGGGCCTGCAGAAAGGCATTCAAACCGATAAGAACAACATTCAACCCCGGCTTGGCCTTGCTTGGGACCCGAAGGGCAATGGCAAGACGGTGGTTCGCGCCTCATACGGCATGTTCTATGATCACCCGCTGCTTGGTCTGTATTTTCTGGGCGATGCTTCCGATGGCTCGAGCAGCGCACAGCTGGCGTTTCCCGGTGGCGCACCCTGCAGCAGCACGTCAACCGTTTTCAATCCTGGAAACCTGAATGGCGCCAGCATTTTCACAGGAACGCTGGCGAATGCGAATTGTATGCCGGTGGATGCGCGAAACCCATCCGCAACTGCAAAACTCAACTATCTGCCCAACCAGCAGCAGTTTGAGTCGTTCTTCCCAGCCGGCCAGTCCAATCAGTCGCTTTTCCTTGAACAGGGCTATCTGAAGAATCCTCCCGCTCTCCCATACGCTGGGGCGCCGTTCCCACTGGCGTTTCAACCTTTCGGCTATCCGCAGGCCAAGGGTTTCGTGTACGCCTATGCACAGCAGGCCAATGTCAGCGTCGAACGCGATCTCGGCGGAGGTTTTGCCCTGAGCCTGGCGTACAACTTTAACGGCGGGCGTCACTTGAACCGGCCCATCAACGCCAACACGGTGAGAGGCGACCTGGCGACGCAGAACTGGATGGCAGCAGTGGGCGCCGGCGCCGCCAGTCCGACGACGAACCCGCTCTTCGTTACGAGTTGTGGGGCAAGTCCGTTTGCCGCCGTCCCTGGAGCCCTGCCCTACTATGTTCCCACGCCGCTGGTCAATCTGTTCCGGCCCTCGGGATTGAACGCCTCGATGGTGACGGCTTTCCCGAACTGCGTAGCCGATGCAATTGCAGATCTGGCCGTGGCCGGGCTGAATACGAATTGCAATCCGACGCCACCGAGCTATACCGGCTGCGTCCCCTTCGGCGATATGGACGCCAATTACTCCAACGGCAGCTCCATCTATCACGGCTTCAGCGCCAACCTGCGCAAGCGTTTCAGCAGCCATTATGAAATGCTGGCGTCCTATACCTGGTCGCACGCGATTGATGACTCGACCGACCTGCAGTCCACGCTGACGCCCCAGGATAGCTACTATCCGGCCCTGGATCGCTCCAACTCGTTGTTCGATCAACGTCATCGCTTCGTTTTCAGCGGCGTCTACCAGACCGGAAAACTGGCCGCAAGCGGTTTTGCCGGCAAGTTCTTCAGCGACTGGAGCTTTGCCCCTGTGGTCGAGGTGGCTTCCGGCCGACCCTTCAACATCATCACGGCCGGTGGAGACAATCTGCAGCTGGAGTCGTTCACCAGCCGTCCCAATGTCGTGGCGGCGGGAACTCCCACGAACGGTTGCGGTTATCCCATCGTCGCTTCCAAGTTCTCACCCACCGGATTTTTCCAGGAGCCGTGCTTCGCGGATTTGCCCCTGACTCAGCTGTTCAATCCGCAGCAAGCGTTGCTTTTTCTCGACGGCAATCTTGGCCGCAACGCAGGGATAACGCCCTGGAACGTATTCGGCGATCTGCGGGTTTCCAAGCGCATTTACCTCGGCGAGCGCGTCAATATGGATTTGATCGCCGACATGTTCAACATCGCCAACAAGAACAACACGGCAGCCGTCAACCCGCTGTTCACCGTTGCCGGCCAAGCGACCGCAGCCTACGATCCACGCCAGTTCCAGTTCGCCATGAAGGTGAACTGGTAGTCGAGCTTCAAGTTGCGAGCTTCGAGCTGCGAGCAAACCGAGTTTCGAGCGGGTTGACTTTGACGCAGATCACTCCGCGACTCGCGGCTCGTAGCTCGCGACTAGGTGTTAGACTCTTTTTTCACCCATCCTTGGCGCTTGCTTGGAGTTCGTTTTCCCATGCCTGAGATGCAGATGCCTACTGCGCGCACCCGTGTGGTCCGCGAACCTGATCGTGCCGTGTACGACCGCGAAGCCGTGTGCCGCATCCTGGACGAAGGATTCCTCTGCCACGTCGGCTTCGTGGCCGACGGCCAGCCCTTCGTAATCCCCACTTCCTACGGGCGCAAAGGCGCGAGCCTCTACATACACGGCTCGGCCGCCAGCCGCATGCTGCGCCACATGAGAGAAGGTGTGCCGGTCTGCATCACCGTGACGCTCGTCGATGGATTGGTACTCGCGCGGTCGGTATTCAATCATTCCATGAACTACCGGTCCGTCGTAATTCTGGGCAAAGCTGCACTGGTGGAGGACCCGGAGGAGAAGCTGGCAGCGCTGCGCACACTCTCGGAACACATTCTGCCCGGCCGCTGGGACGAGGCCCGCCAGCCGAACGAACGGGAGCTCAAAGCGACCTCGGTGCTGCGCGTGCCCATCGAAGAATTTTCGGCGAAGGTGCGCACGGGCCCACCTGTCGACGATGCGGAAGATTACTCATTTCCCACCTGGGCCGGAGTAATCCCGCTGGAGACGAAGGCCGGCGCTCCCATCGACGATCCGCACCACAAGCCGCAGCGAACCGTGCCGGAGTACGTGAAAAGATACTCCAGAAAAGGCTAGAGCGGTTTCGCCGGCGCTGTAGCCCGGCTCCTTTTTGCGTTCTTCGCGAACGCTTTGCGCACTTTGCGGTTTCCAAAGGCTTCCTCCCCTGCGAAGGAACCCGTCTAACCGCAAAAGACGCAAAGACTGCGCAAAGGCCGCAGAGGGGCAAATATTCTCTGGAACCGCCGTAGAGCTGGGAATGCGCTATTGCAGGGTCCGCGCGGCTGTGCACTCGGTGCAGGGGCAAATCTCGCGCAGGAACTTCCACGAATAAATGCCCAGGTCATGGTTGTCATTCCAGGCGAACTTGATGGCGTACTTTCCTACGGCTTCGGCGGAAAGAGGCTTGGCCGTGGGCTTGAACATGGGAAGCGCCCCGGGTGCGGATTTGGGCGGATCGCCGGGACGGCGCCCGGTCTTGCCGCGCTCTTCTTCGCACATGGCGCAGGGGCAGGCGTCGCGCAGGTAAACGAAGTTGTAATGCGAGGTGTGACCGTCGTTCCACTCGATGTCCATGCCCGTGCCGGTGGTGAGATTCACCTTGACCAACTTCGGATCGGTGGCCGCGATGGGCGACTGGAGCGGAGACTGCATACAATCAGTATCGCATAGCGCGCGGTGGCGATTGTCGGGGCTTGTCAATTTGGCGGAAGGAGCACATTCCTGTAAAATAAAAGATTCGCATCAAGCTTCCAAAGGATCTGGAATAGTCATGGCACAACAATGTGATATTTGCGGCAAGAAGCCGCAGGCCGGAAACCGCATCAGCCACGCCCACAACGTGACCAAACGCCGCTGGAACGTCAACCTGCGTCCAGTGCACGCCAAGGTGAACGGCCAAGGCAAGCGCATCCGCGTGTGCGCGTCCTGCCTGCGCAGCGGCAAAGTCGTCAAGGCCTAGGGATCATCGCAGGGAAACCGCCGCCGGCCGGCCTTAATCCGGATATACTGTGCGGCATGATATTTGGCGCTCACATCCTCTTCTACAGCACAGATCCCGAACTGGATCGCACCTTCTTTCGCGATGTTCTCGGATTTCGCTCGGTTGATGTGGGGCAAGGCTGGCTGATTTTTGCTCTGCCTCCCGCGGAAGCTGCGATTCATCCGTCGGACGATGAATTCTCGCAGCACCATGCGGGACAGCGACTGGCGGGCGCTGTGCTGTACCTGATGTGCGACGATCTCCACGCGTACATGGCGGAGTTGAGAGCGAAGAATGTTCAATGCACCGAGGCGCAGACGGCCAACTGGGGAATCAGCACCACGATTCCTCTGCCCAGCGGCGCTGCCATCGGCCTGTATCAGCCGGCACACCCGACAGCTCTGAATCTCAAGTCAAAGTAGCGGAAAGCCCATGAAAGCGATCGCCGTCATTCCTGCCCGTTTGGCCTCCACACGGCTGCCGCGCAAAATGCTGCGCGAGATTCGAGGCAAACCTCTGGTGGGTTTGGTGTACGAAGCCGTACGCCGCTCGCCGCTGCTGGCCGACGTGATCGTGGCCACGGATTCTGACGAAATCCTGCGGGTTTGCCGAGAGCATGGCTGGAAGGCGCACCTGACGTCGGCCACGCTGCGCAGCGGCACAGAACGGGTGCACGAAGTCGCAGGTGTAGTCGCCGCCGACGTTTACATTAACGTCCAGGGAGACGAGCCCATGACCCGCCCGGAGCACATCGCGACTTTGCTGAAAGTTATGGAAAATCCGGCCGCTCAGGTGGGGACAGTGATGACGCCGGCGGAGGAACTCGACATCGCGAATCCGAATGCGGTCAAAGTAGTGACTGACCTTAACGGCAGGGCGCTTTATTTCTCGCGGGCCACCATTCCCTTCGACCGCGACGGCACGCGGCCGCGTTATTTCAAACATCTGGGGCTGTACGCCTACCGCAAAGCCGCGCTCGACCGTTTTGTGACCCTGCCCGAATCATCGCTCGAGATCAGCGAGCGGCTGGAGCAGCTGCGTTTTCTGGAGAACGGCATCCCGATCTATGTGGGCGAGACTGCGTATGACAGCGTGGGCGTGGATACGGAAGAGGACCTGGAGCGCGTGATCGAAATCCTCGGAAAACACTGACCGCTTGCGCTGGCCGCACACTCGACTCAGACTTGCGGGTGTACGGTCTGGGTTCGGCCCCACTCTTCTGCTGCCGCCAGGCGGCGTGAAATGGAAGGATGGGAGTGGAAGAACCATTCCACCCACTTCGAAGGCGTCCGTTCGGCCAGGTTCTGTTCCGCCAGTTTGTTCATGGCGGAAATGAAAGGCTCAACGCTGGCCGTGGATTCCAGGGCGTAGCGGTCCGCCTGGCGCTCGTTGTAGCGGGAATACGCATTGAGCGCGGGCATCAGCAAAAACGAGAGCACCACCGAAACCAGCGCCAGCAGGGGCAAATTGGCGAAGTCGGAAATCTCGACGAACTCGAACAGTTGCCGCTCAATGGCGTAGTGCAGGATCCAGTTGGCCGCCCAGAAACCGGCCAGCGTAATCGCCGCCTGCACCAGAATGCTTTTCAAAATATGGCGGTGGACGTGGTGGCCGAGTTCATGAGCCAGCACCGCTTCGATCTCTTCCGGCGTGTAGTTGTCAAGCAGGGTGTCGGCCAGAATGATGCGGCGAGTTGCACCCAATCCAGTCAGCGCGGCGTTCGCTTTCTTGCTCTTTTCCGAAAGCTTCCAGCGGTAGACGCCGCGCACCCGCGTTCCGGCACGCTGACTCAGCATCACCAGGCGGCGGCGGAGGTCTTCGTTTTCCAGGGGCTCGAATTTGTAGAAGATCGGGAACAGCACAACCGGCGCCAGTTGCGCCATCACAATGAACAGAATCATGAAAAGCAGCCAGGCTAGCATCCACCAGTTCTGCGGCCATTGCCGGATGGTGAAATAAAGTAGTTCCACCACCACGGTGCCCAGCACCAGTCCAACCAGAAAGCCCTTGATTTCATCCCAGGCCCAGGAGCGAAAACGCTGCGTCGAAAGTTTGTACTGCCGCTCCAGACGGAATCCGTAGAGGTCAAGCCCGATGCCCAGGGCCTTGCTGATCACCAGCAACAGCAGCAGGTACATGAAAACCGAAAGCGAATAGTTCCCGCCGCCCATGCGATAGGCCTGGTCACGCAGCCAGCCGGACCAGCCGGTCACGAGCAGCACGACGAGAAAGACGAAGCCCACAGCAAAATCGGCGATGCCCAGCCACCGCCGGATGCGGTTGTAGCGGCGGGCCTCGGGCGAATCGGCCTGAACCGGAGTAGGAACGTTTGCCATGATGCCTGACTTAAGGTAATAGAAGTATCGCACTTCTGCGGCCAATCGAAACGCCCGCGGGGCAAGTGGGGACGATTTCGATGAGCCCTCCTGACTACCCGTTATCTTTCATCGTCACGAAGCTCTCGCCTGCCACCAACAGTTCGGCAACCAGCTCGGGTGACGAGGCTTCCGTGTAAAGCCGCAGCAGCGGCTCTGTGCCGGACGCGCGGAACAGGACCCAGGCCTCGGCCCCATTTCCGTTGACCGGCGCGTCCAGAAAGAACTTGACTCCGTCGAGGTGCTCCTTCTTCAGTACACGGTACCGGCCCAGCGTTTGCGTACGCTCGGCACGAGCACGCCGGATCGCATTTTGTTTCACATCCTCAGGAATGTGCAAATCGCGGCGCCCATAATAATGCGGCCCGAACTCGTGTTGCAGATCCGCGACCAACCGGCCGAGCGGCTTGCCCTCCTCCGCCATCACGTTGGCCAGAAGCAGGCAATTCAGCACGCCGTCCCGCTCCGGCAGGAAGCGCGAGTAGCCAATGCCGCCCGATTCTTCGCCGCCAATAAGAATTTCGCGCTCCATCATCAGGTCGGCAACGTACTTGAAACCGATGCAGGTCTCGTGCAGCTTGCGTCCATATTTTGCCGCGATGCGGTCTGCCATGCGCGTGGTGTTGAAGGCGCGCGTCACCTCGCCCGGCCATTTCTTGCGCTCCAGCAGCCAGCGCAGCAAGACGCAGAGAATCTTGTGAGAATCGACGAAACTGCCGTCTTCGGCGACCGCGCCGACCCGGTCCGCATCACCGTCGACCGCCAGGCCAGCGTCGCAGTGCTCCCGCACGACGGTTTCTTGCAGCATTTTCGTGTGCGGCTCGATCGGTTCGGGATTGATTCCTGGAAACAACGGGTTCAATTCCTCGCGAATCGCGACGTGCTCGATTCCGCGACTGGCGAAGATGCCGGACAGAACGCCGCGTCCCGAGCCGTACATGGCGTCGACGGCAAACTTGAATTTGGTTTTCGCGATCAGATCCAGATCGGCGAAGCGGCAAACCGCCGCGATGTAAGGCTGCTTGAAATCGACCTCTTCGATCGCAGCTTTGTTCCCTTTCGGAGCCGCGCCGAGAGCGAGTTCTTCCTCGATCTTTTTCATGATCGCCGGCGTGGCCGAGCCGCCGAACTTTCCTTTGAACTTCACTCCGTTCCAGTTCCAGGGATTGTGACTTGAGGTCACCATGGCGCCGCCGGCCGCACCCTGATGCTTTACGGCATACGAGAGCGCCGGCGTCGGAGTGTAATCGTTCGCGAGTCTTACCTCGATGCCCGCGGCGGAGACGACCTCGGCTACGACTCCCGCGGCACGCGGCGAGGCGAAGCGGGTATCGTACGCTACGAACACTCCACGGTGCGGCTCCTCGTATTTCAGTACATAGGAAGCGACTGCGCCGGCCACGCGGCGCACATTGTCGAAGGTGAAGTCGTCGGCGATAATGCCGCGCCAGCCGTCGGTTCCGAATTTGATTTCCTGAGCCATTGGTTCTGAGTTTCCGGTTTCTGGTTTCTGATGGAACCGAGAGACGCCTCTGAATTCTGGAAACTGGAAACTAGAAACTGAAAACTACGTCAGTTTGTGCAGCTTCTTTTCGTCGAGATACTTCACCACCTTACCCACATCCTGGGCATGCTGTTTTGTCGTGATGAGGAGGGCGTCGGCAGTCTCGACCACAACCAGATCATTGACGCCCACGGCCGCCACAAACTTGCCCGGAGCGTGAACGTAGTTGCCGCGTGCGTTGAACAGGAAAGCCCCGGAACTTGCCACCAGGTTGCCTTCCGGCGGGCAGCTTTTGGCAACGTGGTGCTCGTGCAATGCCGTCCATGACCCCAGGTCATTCCAACCAAACTCGGCTGGCAGGCCAAAAATGTTTGAGCTTTGCTCGCCCTTCGCCGACCGCGGCTCGAGGACAGCATAGTCTACGCTGATATTTTCGCACCGGGGATACAGTTTGCGAAACGTAGCGCCAAATTTCCGCGTACCGTAAGTAGAGGCGATCTCTGCCAGCAGCGGCGCGGTGCGGGGCAGGTGCTCCTCGAGCGCATCGGCCAGAGTGCGGGCGCTCCACAAGAACATGCCGCTGTTCCAGAAATAGTTCCCGGCAGCCACAAATTCGGCGGCCTTTTGCGTATCCGGTTTTTCAGTAAAGCGCCGCACGCGCAAAGCCTCTCCGCCAGAGGAAGAGCCAACCTCGATGTATCCGTACCCGGTTTCCGGACGATGCGGGCGGATGCCGAGAACCACGATATTTGTCCCGGCAGCCGCGATTTCGATTCCCCGAGCCAGTGTTTCGCGGTAACGCTTGACGTCCGCAATCACGTGATCAGAGGGGAACAAACCGATCACGGCATCCGGATTCTCGCGCAACAAGATGAAGGCGGCGAGGCCAATGGCAGGGGCGGTGTTGCGGCCGACGGGTTCGGCCAGCACTTGCGCTTTCGGCAGTCTGGGCAGTTGCCTGGTGATCGCGGGCCTCAGATCTTCGTTGGTGATAATCCAGAATCTGTTGGCCGGAGTCAGCGGGAGCAGTCGCGCCACAGTCTGCTGGATCATCGTCTGCTTGCCATCGAGCGCCAACAGTTGTTTGGCACGCTTTTTCCGGCTCAATGGCCAGAAGCGCGTGCCGCGCCCTCCAGCCAGAATCACGGGATAGAAATTTGAACTCTTAGCCACAGATTTTCACGGATCTGCACGGATCAAAACAAACGTACGAACGGCTACATCCTCGTTTCCGGTTCCGGAAGCGGTTTTCCGGGCACATAGGCTCGCAGAAATTCCAGCGTCCACTGCGGGCGCACGCCAAAATCGCCGATGCAAGCCGGAACGACAACCGCATCTCCCTTTGCCAGGGTCACGGGTTCCATACCGGTTGCTTCGACGGCACCACAGCCTTCCACCGCGACCAGAATCTGCACCGAACTGCGGCCAGAGTCGTCGCGGGTCGCAAGCCGCAGCGGTTCCTTCACCTCGAACATATCCACCACAAAATAGGGAGCCGCAACCAGCGGCGCATGCCGGTTCCTGCTGCCGTCAATTTGAGCCGGCGCCGGACGCACCACCTTGCCTGATCCCACTTCCTGCTTCACCGCTGCCAAGCCGTCTTTCAAATGCAATTCGCGCGGTCGCCCGTAATCATACAGGCGATAGGTGGTGTCGGACTGCTGCTGCGTCTCGACGATCACGGATCCCGGTCCCAGCGTGTGCACGGTGCCACCGGCGACGTAGATCATGTCGCCAGCATAGACATTGATCCAGTTCAGCAGATCTTCGGCCCGGTTCTGGTGAATGGATTCTTCAAATTGACCCGGGGTCACACCCGGCTTCAGGCCCAACGCAATCTGCGAACCCGGCTTCGCGTGCGCGACGTACCAGCACTCCGTCTTGCCCCAGGGCTGGCCCACGCGGACCGCCTGCTGGTCATCAGGATGAACTTGCACCGAGAGTTTCTCATGGGGGAAAAGAAACTTGAGCAGCAGCGGGAACCGCCGGGGATCGCGGGCCGCCTCGCCCACAAGTTCGCGCTGATAGTGCTCGCTCAACTGCGCCAGAGTTTTACCGGTGAGCGGCCCGTTGGCAACTTTGCAGTCGTCGCCGCTGAGCCAGGCCTCGCCGATCTTTTCCTCGAACTTGTGGTTGGGATAAATGGGCGACAGGTCGTTCGTGCCCCAGGGACGGGGATCGAATGCGGGCAGCATCAGCAATGGATACAAATTTTCCATGCAAGTCATGCAGGACTTACGTCCACAAAAAAGACCGCTCGCCTGCGGAACGGCCTTCGCGAACCTGATCATCTCCCAATTAGGATCAAGTTGCCGGTACGGCTTTACAGCGCCGCCAGGAACTTCCGCATGCGTTCGAGGCCGCGGTCGAGTTCGGCTTTCGAGGTCGCATACGAGATTCGAATATGGTCGTTTGTGCCAAAGCCTTCGCCGGGCACGGTGGCCACGTGGGCTTCCCGCAACAGGCGCCCGGCCAAGTCGGAGGCCGACTTCAGTCCGCTCCGCCCCAGGAACGACAAAATGTTTGGATACGCGTAGAACGCGCCTTCCGGCAGCGTGCACGTTACGCCCGGAATCGAGCGCAGGCCCTCTACCACGTGATCGCGGAGCCGGATGTATTCGCGCCGCATCTGCTCAACGCAGTCCTGACCTCCCTTCAGGGCGGCGATTGCAGCCTTCTGCGCGATCGAAGTCGGATTCGATGTGGACTGACTTTGCAGTTTGGCCATCGCGCTGGTCACGGCCGCGGGTGCCAGCGCGTATCCCAGGCGCCAGCCGGTCATGGCATAGGTTTTCGAGAGCGAGCCCAGCACCAGCATGCGCTCCTTGAATTCGCGCAACGATCCCACAGAGAATTTCTGCTTCCCGTAGTTCAAATAGACGTAGCACTCGTCGGAGAGCACCCAGATGCCGCGCTGGTGCGCCAGACGAACGACTTCGGTCATGTCCCCGGCGTTCATCACTGCGCCGGTGGGATTCGAGGGCGAGTTGAGCACGATCACTTTGGTGCGCGGGGTGATTAACCGGCCTACCATCTCCGCCGTTACGCGGAATCCCTGGGCTTCATCGGTGGCCAGCAGAACGCAATTTCCACCAGCGTAACGGACGATGTCTTTGAACGAAACCCAGTAGGGCACGGGCAGGATGACTTCATCGCCGTGATCCACCAGAACCTGGAGAGCGTTGAAGATCGCGTGCTTGCCGCCGACCGAAGCGATGACTTCCTCGCGGCGGTAATCGGAATCGAAGTCCACGTTGTGGCGGTGCGCGATGGCATCGCGCAATTCGGCGGTGCCGGCGACTGCGGTGTATTTTGTGAAGTTGCTTTGAATGGCAGCGATGGCCGCCTCTTTAATGTGCGGAGGCGTGGCGAAGTGGGGCTCACCGGCGCCGAAATCGACCACGTCGATTCCCTGCGAGCGCAGTTTGTC
>Ga0074046_10004028_pt1 | contig 12083 bp, 10 predicted proteins | sample BogForMeECP23OM3_FD_94441 | JGI IMG/M metagenome (GOLD analysis project Ga0074046, IMG submission 94441) | Bog forest soil microbial communities from Calvert Island, British Columbia, Canada - Bog Forest MetaG ECP23OM3 | ecosystem: Environmental > Terrestrial > Soil > Wetlands ...
AAGATGCACGACACCAGCGAATTCGCTCCCAGCCGGTTGGCGCCGTGGTATTGGTATTCGGCCTCGCCGGCGGCGAAGATGCCGGGGATGTTCGTGGCTTGTTTGTAATCGATCCACAGGCCTCCCATGGTGTAGTGCATGCCGGGAAAAATCTTCATGGGCACGTCGCGCGGATCGACGCCGACAAACTTCTCGTAGATTTCGAGAATGCCTTCCAGTTTGCGGTCGAGCACCTTGCGGTCGATATGCGTGAGGTCGAGATATACCATCGGCTGGCCGTCGATGCCGAGGTTGTGCTTGTAGATGACCTCGAAGATTTCGCGGGTGGCCACATCGCGCGGGACCAAGTTGCCATATTTCGGATACCGCTCTTCGAGGAAGTACCAGCGCTCCTTTTCCGGGATGCTCTTGGGATCGCGCTTGTCGCCCGCAGTACGCGGCACCCAGACGCGCCCGCCTTCGCCGCGCGCCGATTCCGACATGAGGCGCAGTTTGTCTTCGCCGGGGATGCAGGTGGGGTGCACCTGGATGAATTCGCCGTTGGCGTAGTAGCAGCCCTGCTGATAAAGCGCAGACTGCGCCGATCCGGTGCACACCACCGAATTGGTGGACTTGCCGAAGATTGCGCCGATACCGCCGGTGCAGATGATGATGGCGTCGGCGGGGAAAGTGCGCACTTCCATCGTGCGCAAATCCATCGCACAGATGCCGCGGCAGACGCGGTTTCCGTCGAGCACGGCGGACAGAAACTCCCAATGCTCGTACTTTTTCACCTTGCCTTCGGATTCGTAGCGGCGGACCTGCTCGTCGAGGGCGTAGAGAAGCTGCTGGCCGGTCGTCGCTCCGGCGAAGGCGGTGCGGTTGTAGAGCGTGCCGCCGAAGCGGCGGAAGTCGAGCAGACCTTCGGGCGTGCGATTGAAGGGAACGCCCATGCGGTCGAGCAGATCGATGATGCCGGGAGCGGCCTCGCACATGGCCTTGACCGGCGGCTGGTTGGCGAGGAAGTCGCCACCATAGATGGTGTCGTCAAAGTGGATCCAGGTGGAATCGCCTTCGCCCTTCAGGTTCTTGGCGGCGTTGATGCCTCCCTGCGCGCAAACCGAGTGCGAGCGCTTCACGGGGACGATGGAAAACAGGTCAACTTCACCGCCCATCTCGGCGATCTTAATGACAGCGGCAAGGCCTGCCAGGCCGCCGCCCACTACGATGATTTTCGGAGTTGCTGCCATGCTGTATGAATCCGATCTGCCGGGCCCTCAGGGGCTAAAGCCCGCGGTCTTATTGGCTCTTAGCGGCACGGCTGAAGCCGTGCCCTTCCCAAAACCAATTCGTGAAACAAGTTCTGCTACAAACTCATGCAATCTCTATCGCATTACGATATTTTCCGACGCATTCGAATCCAAAGGCTGGAGTGGCGTCCTCAGGAATCCGTACATACTGGCCGCTCCGATCGAAACCAAACCGAGAGCGAGCGCGAGGCAGAGGTAGCCAAAGCGGCGACGCGCCCTTTCGCCCGTCGTGATCCCCCACTTCGCGGCGAACAGCCACAGGCCGTAGCTGAAATGCCAGGAAGCGGCAATGATGCCGACGGCGTAGAAGGCGATCATCCACGGATTCTGAAATTCTCCCTGGACTTTAGCGAACGACTGCATGGGGTGCGTCGGCAGGTGCACACCGGTGAAGCGGAGGTAATAAGTGTGCTGCACCATGTAGATGAGGGCGACGATACCCGTCCAGCGCTGCGAGGTGTAGAGCCAGTTACCGGTCCAGGGGTAATCGGCGACATTGGTGTCGCCTTGATACCAGATGTAAACGCCGTAGAGGCCGTGGTAGAGGATCGGAATCCAGATGAAGAACAGCTCCAGCAAAAAAACAAAAGGCAGGCTGTTCAGAAACTCGACTTGCTTGCCGTAGGCCAGCGGGCCTTTGAAAGCTTCGGCGTTCGAGATGAAGTGTTCGAGAAGGAAGGCTCCGATGGGCACGATGCCGGTGATGGAATGCAAACGGCGCAGCAGGAACGAGGTTCCCTCGCCGGCGCGCAAGGGAGCGACGCCCGGTTTGATCTTTGGAACTGGAGCGACGGGACTGGCAGTTGACGCCACGATGACTGCTCCTTACGAGGTCCGATGTGCAAACCGATTATTATCGGTTTGCGTGGGAAGGGAAGTCAAGGAGAGAACGGTTGTGAAACTTGTTTGGCTGTCGGCGGAGGAAGAATTCGCGCCAGCTTTTCTTTGCTGGTGGAGAGCCGGGCGTCCCCGCCCGGCGGGACCCTTCGACTGTGCCAGGGCAGGCTCGCGATACGCCCGTCGCTCCACCGCTATGTTTCCCGATACCACTCCAGGAATGCGCGAAAAGCCGCGCCACGATGGCTGTAGCGGGACTTCTCTTCCGCGTTTAATTGGGCGAATGTCTTTTGGATTGCGGGGAAGAAGAAGAGCGGGTCGTATCCGAAGCCGTTTTTGCCTCGGGGCGCATCCAGAATGATACCCTCGGCGGCACCGCGGAAGGTGTGCAGCGTTTGGCCGTCACGGGCGACAGCCAGGACGCAGATGAAACGCGCGGTGCGTTTATCTTCTGGAATCCCTTTTAGTTCGCGCAGCACTCTCGCGTTGTTGGCTTCGTCATCCGTGTTGCACCCGGCGGCGTGCGGTTCATTATTTTGCAGATCACGGGCCGCATAGCGCGCAGAATGGACTCCGGGCGCGCCGCCGAGAGCGTCAATCTCCAGGCCGGAGTCGTCGGCCAGGACCAATTCGCCGGGAACGGCCAGACTGTAGGACTCTGCTTTCTTGCGCGCGTTCTCCTCGAAGCTGGTCCCGTCTTCGACCACCTCGGGCAGGGAAGAAAAGTGCGGGATGTTTGCGATCGTGATGCCGTAGGACGCGGCGGCTCCGGCGAAATCGCGGAGCTTGCCGGGATTTGAGGTTGCCACCAGGACGCGACGTTGCATGGTACGTGCTCTCAACAGCCTTTCTCTGTGTTCCTCTGTGTTTCCTGTGGTTATAGGCTTTTTCTTCAACCACAGGGAACACAGGGGATTACATCTGCTGCCCTAGCTGGGGCTTCGGCTGCGTCTTGATCCACGCGACAATCAACAGCCCGAGGCTGATCAGCGATACGACGTTTCCGACTACACGATCGATGGTCCGGCGAAAATAGATGTGTACATCGTCGTCTCCGGCGACAATGGGAATGACAATCAGGCCGGTGTCATCGGTTCTCTGCGTTTCGGTGGGTTTGCCGTTCACGACGACCTCCCACGCCGGGTAACTGAAGAGGCGCACGGTTAGATTTTGCGCTGCGGCAGCATGCACTGTGAAGTGTTTTTCCGTCTGCCCCCACGCCAATATCTCGCTGCGGACCGGTGCCCCGGTATCGTCGCTGATGCGGGGCAGGCTTTTGTTCAACTCGTAGGCGTCGGCTCCGGCCGGGACGTATTCGTCGGTGCCCTCGTAGCCAGTGCCGTCAGCGACGGCATCGCTCATCTCGCGGATATCGCCGGCTCTGGCCCACCAAGGGGGCTGGAAGCGATAGCCGGCGAGGGTAACCACGGCCAGCAGAACGGCAGACGCGACCAGGCGCGAGGTCCAGCGTTTGGCGGCCATGGGCAGAAGCATGGCCAAAGCGGCGTTCATGCAGAGCAGCCAGCGGAAGGGAAGTTGCACGAAGCGGAACTTGGGCAAGTGCTGCCAGAGCAAATTGCTCACCGAAAGCAGGAGGAGCGCGCTGATGGCGCCCCAGGCGGCAAGCAGGGTCCACGGGCTTTGGTCAGCGGCTGCTCCGGTTGCGGTGTCGGCGACCGCACGGCCGAGAGCCTGCCTTGAGCTTGTCGAAGGGGCGGCTGTCCCTACGTCCTGCTTCCGCCAGTTGCGCGAAAACCAGATCGCGAAAGCGAGGATGCCGATTTCGGTAACGGCTACGGTCGAAACCAGAAGATTGAAGCGGTTGTGATCGGGATCGGCGATGGTGGTGAAAAGAAAATTGTCCTGGGGACGGACGCCCGGCGACAGCACCTGGTTGAGGTTGATCCACCCCTGTTCGTAGATTGCCGGGAGCAGATAAAACGAGGCGAGGCCGGCTCCGAGGAGCATCGCCAGCGCCGTCCGGAGGAGGGGACGCCAGGTCTGTGGATCCCGCGATCGTGTACGGGCGGCCTCACGCGCGGCAAAAATCAACGTCAGCCCGGCGATTGAGTAATAGATCATCACGGCGGCGGGCACGTTTGTGAGCCAGGCTGCGGCCAGCGTGAGACTCAACCACAGCACCGGACGAAAGCTATGTTGGCCAGGCAGGCTGCGGCTAAAAGCAGGCTCCTTGAGCCGCAGAAGACCAAGCAGCAGAAGCGGCAGCAGGGCGGCGGCCAGCAGTTCGGCGTAGGCGCTCCGCCAGTACACGATCAACAAGTGATAGGGATTGAGCGCATAGAACACGGCCGCAAACATAGCGTCCGGGGCCGGGAACCACTCGCGGGCGAGCCGGTACATGGCCGCTCCGGCAAGCGTGAGCCCAATCCAGCAATACGCGCCCGGCACCATCTTCCAAGGCAGAGCGGCACCGAGCGTGGCGCCCAGAGTCCAGGAAGCGGGCGGATAAAACAGGAAGCGAGCCTCGCCGTATCCCCAGTACCCGAGCGCCGCCCAGCGCGGATATGCGATGCCGTGCTTCCATTGGCCGAGGACTTCCATCCACGAAAACATGTGGAACTCGAAATCATGCCCGGAAGGACTGCCCCACCAGAAAAACGGAGTGATGGCCACGAGACAAGCGCCAGCCAGCACCAATGCATGCGAGATCGGATTTCTGAGCAAATGGCCCTTAGGTTACGTTGAAGTGGCAGGCTGCGGAAAAATAGAACGTTAAAACTCAGCCCCCATCTGCATCTGATTTCCCGTAGAGACGCGGCTGGCAAGGTCTCCCGCGTCCCCGGAGACAGGGCCAGCCCCGTCCCTACAGGCAGAGCAATTCTATTGCATCAGAAAATTCTCGGAAAATTAACTGAAACGAAATCATTCGGGAGGGAGTGTTGAGGTAGTCTGTGGTCAACGAGGTGGAACAGACCGCCGGGGACTGGGCCGACACCAAAGACGGGGTGTCGATCTGGTTCCCGGTTTTTGCTGGGATCGTTGTCATTGGAATCGGGGCGCTATTGGGCGAACGCTGATCGGCTGGTTGCTATTGGCGGAAGTTCGTAGGTTGACGCTTATTGGTTGACGCTCGCCGGAGTTCGCTGGCGGTGCAGTTCGGCGAGAAACGCTTCCTCCTCCAGCGCATTGCCGGTCCGGAGCAATTCCAGGAGTGGGTCCTCCGCGTCGGTGGCGGCGCTGCTGGTCTGGCTGAGGTCGACCACGTTGGCGACCAGAGAACGAGGAGAAGTTTCCAGTTGCGGAGTGGCGCCGGGCTGGCCGGTGAGGAACTCGATGAACTCGCCGACGCTCTTGCGCTGCTCCTCTGTGCGGGCAGGGAATTCAATGCCCATGCCGTGTCCGGGATGCATGACCCGGACCAATCCTTCCGCGTGAATCTCCATGCCGGCAGCTCGCAGGCACAGGTCAACGGCTGAAGACTGCGGGAAGGGAGATTCGGTCTGCACATAGCAGCCGCCCAGACTAAGATCCGTCAGTTTACATTGGCTGATCGCATCCGGTTCCTCGGGCAAAGCATCGTGAGACCGGGCAGCCAGCCACTCGCCCATTTCCTCGCGCATCTTTTCATCCATGTCGAGAAAGCGGAGGCCGGTTTGACCGTTGGCGGTGCTCCAGGCAACTTCCGCGTCACCTTCAATGCCAGCGCCGCCATCGGGAAGCTCAAAAAAGACGCGAACCGTGGCTTTGGATGGAAGTGGCTTGGCCGCCAGCACATCCATGCCGCCGGTGCTCAAGTCGAGCAGGATGCCTTCCACAGGATTGCTCTCGTCGATATGAATCGAAACCGCCGCCTGGACGGCGACCCGCAACGATTGCCGTCTTTCGCGCTTCAGCAGCGCCGTGGCAGCGCGCAAGGTGTTTTGAGCCTGCTCGCGGGCGATGGGCTTGGTAAGGATGAAATGAGCGCCGGCGCCGAGGATGGAGCGAATCTGCGAGGCATCGTGGAGCAAGGCAACGGTAACAGGCGGATGGCGGTCAGGGCCCACGAGGCGGCGGCAACCTTCGAACACCAGAGAGGCCGCTTCGGGATCGTCGAAGTCGACGATGACCTGATCGAAACGCTCCTCCGTCAGCCGCGTCACGGCGACATCGGCCGCACTCGACCGATCCACCGCAACCCCGAACTGCGCCAGGACCTGAATCAGCGTTTCCGCCGTCAGGTCGTCCTTTGACACCAGCAATGCCTGCAATATCATGCGACCAAACCTCCCGCCTCGCGCTTTGCCTGTACCGTCAGGCTTCTACGGCCAGCGCGGAGTTACGCTACGCCCTGGCTTGGACGCGGCCGGCGCGGGTTGAGCGCTGGCCTTGGCAGCCATCGCATTGGAGTTTTCGTCGTCCACTTCCGTCAGCACTGCGCTATCGTCCTCGACGTCAGTTTCGGCAAGCAAGGGCGCGACTTCGCGCAGTTTCTCGGCAGCCTGCTGCAGCATCTCGATCTGCTTACCCAGTTGCGTGTACTGCGCCTGCTTGCGGCGCAAAACCTCATGGATATCCTTCATACTTCCCCCTGCGCCTGACTCTAGGTTTGGACAAAGGTAAGGTCAACGGCAAAGCCATCGTGGGCCGTTACGGCAGTAACCGGACAGGAAATGGAGCGGGCTTTAAAGCGGGGTCGAATCAGGCTCGGCGGGACGCCAAGCACTTGAAACCGTCCGGCGAAGGGCCCGATGCCTTATTCACCTTTTGGGTCCGCACTGGCGAGGCGCTGCCGTTGCCGGTGTTGTCACCCCCGTACATTGCGGCGATCGAATGACCGCCAGAGGTCAGCATTATTCTCTCTCATCCCGTTCCACAATGGCGACGCCTGTACCGTGCGCGTCTTCCTCACAGTGGGTTAGCCGGTATCCTGCGCTTCGTAGATACTCGAAGAGCGTATCCTTAGCGTATCCAAAACGCGCAGGGACTTCATGGTATTCGAATTGTATTCGCCGTATGGAACGTAGAACGGACACCGGTGTCGAATGCAGCACTTCCCATTCGCTGCCCTCAATGTCCATTTTCAGCAAATCGATCTGTCTCAGCTTGTATCGATCGATTAACTCCGCAATAGTAATGGATGGCACCTTGACGGCTCTTTCGCCATCGGTTTCCAGGTCGGCGGCGATCAAGCTGCGCCGCTGCGATTCCGCCGCGACCGGCATCAGGCGTTCTCCAGACTGCGCCGCAAGAGCCAACTGAACCGATTCAACCCGGCTTCCAAGCTGGTTCATCTGTAGATTATGCTGCAGTTTGGCAAAGGTCTCGGGGAAGGGTTCGAGAGCCAGAATGCGTGATTCTGGAAGTTGCCGGGCCGCCCAAACGGAGAACACTCCGATGTTGGCCCCAGCGTCAACAATAGTTTTGCAATCGGCCCAGAGACGATAGCAGCCGTGTATGAATATCTGCCAAAAAACCTTTGCCTCCCCCCGGCTGCACACCCGTACTACTCCTCCGCCACGGAGGGGAATCTCAAGGGGAAAGCGGGGAGCCCCAATATTCAGAGCGCTCGCTACCAGCTTGTGAGCTACAGGAGTCTGCCGCCAGGCGATCAGCAGTTCGTGTGATCGAGTGAAGCCTTTGACGAACGTCGACGGTGTACTCATGGGCGTCTAAAACCGGAATTTCCTTTTTGCGGATTCCGATGGTCGACCTCTCGGCAAAGGCGCCATCCAAGCCGATCAAGTAGCTGGTGTTGAAAATCGAAAGCCCCGCCTTGCGGCGGGGCTATGAGTTGAGTGTTCTGGGCGAACCTGCAAAGTTAAGTTTATGCCCTAATCAGCTTGCGACGGAACATTCCGGCGATACCCACAAGCCCTGTTCCTAGAAGACCCAAAGTCCCGGGCTCTGGGACGGTGAGGGTCGAGCTGCCCACACGGATGTGCCCAATACCCAGAGCGAGCTGTCCGCTAGCGGTTTGGAAGTTCTGGACCGTCGATCCAGTCGTCAGGCGACCGTTCCACATCGTGCCTGTGAGCGCGCCGCTGAGACTGTAGGTCAGGGGATGGCCGCCCCCGCTAGTCAGAGTCCAAATAATTGGACCGACGAAGGTGCCGCTGAAGAGTGTGCAACCTGAACCGCATTTCATCCCGGTTAACGCGTTTGCCCAAGCGCCGACGCCTTTCACGACAAAGCTGCCGCCCCCCGCAAACGTTCCGCCGCCATTGAGTGTGCCGGTGGCCAGAGCGCCGGTCGAGAAGCTCACCGAACCCATTGAAAACCCCGTTACGGTGGAGCCCCAACTCCTCAGTTGCGACTGCGAAGAAGTGATCGTTGTTACGCCGATTGTCCCCAGCCCCGCGTTGGGAGCCGTAATCGAAATATTGCCATACTGGTTCGTGAGAATAATGTCCGCCGAAGCAGCAATTGGCAACGCCAATGCCAGCAATGCTAAAACTACCACTCGCCTCATGTTAATCCCCTCCCAATTTCTCTTTCTTTCCACAATTTACCTTGAAACTTGTGTTCAAGGTATAGGTCGCCGTTGGTGAATAGAGCACTTGTTGTTCCAAAACTACAGAAGCTTACTTCTTGTTGTGCATCAACAACTTACCAATATTTACCGTGCCTGTTCCGAATCTCGGGATGCAATCTGCTGCGCACTAGCAACAATTCGCTTTCCCTAGATCGTCCAGAGGCTCAATCCCGCAGGCGGTCTAGCCGGCTGCGAAACGGAACAACTGTAGGTTCGGAATCGGCAGGGGGAATCTCGCCCAAAAAGAAAACCTTGAACCTGGGGAAACCGCTTCCAGAACCTGATGCGACTGTGAGTAACCAGTCGCAAGGTGACCGATGTTAGCACAGACCCGGCGTTCACCAATGGCTCTTTGGTGCCATGCAATCGCACAAGAGTGGTATTCCGCCCTCGGGCCAGGTGCCCTATCTTTAAGGGTGAGCAGTTCTGGGGAAGGCTGTTCAGGCGTCCCGTGGTTCTTTGGATCCGGGACGCTTCTTATTTGCGGTGAAGTTTCCGAAAGAGCGTGCCCCGGTAGGGCAGTACCCAAGTCTCCACACGGTTGCGCTGGCCTGGAAGGATTACCTGCCAGGATCGTCTGCGAACATCGGCACTTTTTCACTTTTTCCCGACGACAAGCTGCGGTAGGCGGCGTCCAGAATGACCTGGTTTTGCCAGCCTTGCTGGCCAGGCGCTGGAAACACTTCCCGGCCTTCGACTGCGGCAGCGAAACTGTCTGCCTGCCGCGCGTAGGCAAGCTGGTTGGAAACGGTTTCTTCAGCGACCCGTTGTCCGTCGCGCCACAATTCCAACTTAACCGGCCGTTCAACATTCAGCGCATCCTCGGCCCGGAGGACACCGGTTTCGCCGACAATCTCCAACGGCGTGCGATAGTGGGCACGAGTTGAAACCAGCACCGTGGCCAGCGTGCCGCGCTGAAACTCCAGCGTCAGGACGGCCGCCGCTTCCACGTCGCCCGATTGTTCGTCTGGGCGGCCGAGAGCGGTCACGCGCCGCGGCTCATCCTGCAGGATGTAACGCAAGGCATCGACGCAATGGACGCCCACGTCGGCGATGGGGCCGCCTCCTGCTATCGAGCGCTGGTAGAGCCAGGTGCGGGCATGGCCCAAACCGGGATACGAGAACTCCGCCCGCGCAAAGATGGGGCGACCGATGTCGCCAGCGGCGACGCGTTCGCGAAATCTTGCCGTGCTTTCTTCAAAGCGAAAGACTTGCGCGACGCCGAGGAGAACGCCGGCGTTGCGCGCGGCTTCGACCATCTGGCGGCATTCGTCCGCGTCCATGCCCATCGGTTTCTCGCACAGCACCGGCTTGCGGGCAGCAACCGCGGTGAGCACGTCCTGCAAGTGGCAGGCATTGGGAGTGGTGACCAGCACGGCGTCGACCTCGGGGCAGCGGCAGAGTTCTTCGGTGGAGGCAAAGGCAAAGCCATGCGGGATGCCATAGTGCCGGGCGGCCTCGCGTGCTTTATGGGAGTCCCTCCGCGATAGAGCGACCACTTTACAATTCCGAGCCAGAGCGAAGCCCGGCATCAGACGCCGCACGGCGTGCAAACCGAAACCTGCGATACCAAAGCGAATCATGTGAATTTCACCCGCTCGAAGGCATTCTACATTTGCCGCCGACAGTCCCCTGTGGCGGTTCCCTAGGTAGCCCTGTGCTCCCTGTGGTGATAGCCGTCCGCAGCGCAAAAGCGAAAGCACTGGGGACACGGAGGTTCACAGGGAAAATCCTGACTCCGACTGCGCAGTACTCTAGCGATGACACAGCTCGGCAAGCAGTTTGGGATCGATGTTGCCGCCGCTGATCACGGCCACGTTGATCGACGTCTTGGGCAACTCATCGGCGTGGAAAAGAAACGCAGCTGGGGCTACGGCGCCACTCGGTTCGGCCAGCGTTTTCGCGTTCACGCTTAGAGCGCGCATGGCCTCGAGAATCTCGTCTTCGGTCACGCTGACGATGTCGTCCACATAGGCGCGGATGTGTTCGAAATTGATGGCGCCGATGCTCTGGGTACGAAGCCCGTCGGCCAGCGTCCGCGAAACTTGTTCGGCCGGGAAGGAGACGATACGACCGGCGCGCAGGCTGGCTCGCGCATCGCCGGCAAGTTCGGGCTCAACGCCAATCACCTTCACCTGGGGATTCCTGAGAAGATTACTGAGACGACTGCTGAGCTTGATGGCGGCGGCGATGCCGCTGATCAATCCCCCTCCGCCGACCGGGACCAGCACGGTTTCAACATTGGGCAGGTCCTCAAGGATTTCGAGCCCTACCGTTCCCTGGCCAGCGATGATCTTTTCGTCGTTGTAAGGCGGCACGATGGCGTAGCCGTGCTCGGCGGCCAGTTGTTCGGCGCGCCGGCGGCGCTCTTCGCTGCCGGGACCGACGGTGACGATCTCCGCACCCAGGGCGGCGGTAGCTTCGAGCTTGTTCTTCGGAGCATTGCCGGGCATGACGATGATGGCCTTCACGCCCAGCGCCCGCGCCGCATAGGCCACGCCCTGCGCATGATTGCCGCTGGAATAGGAAATGACCCCGCGGCGGCGTTCTTCGTCACTCAGTGATGCGATCTTGTTATAAGCGCCGCGCAGCTTGAAAGCGCCGATGGGCTGCAGGTTTTCGAGCTTGAGGTAAAGCTTGCGCTGATCCGCCGCGCCCGTCCATTCGAACAGCGGTGTGCGGACGGCGATACCGTGGAGGAGTTTTTGAGCTGCGCGAATATCGTCGAGGGAGACCATCGCATTCAGCGTGCCCGGTCCGGGCGTTTTTTGCAAGGGCGGCTATGGAATACATCATGATGTTATAGAGATTGACATCATGATGCCTAATGGTATAGCATCACAACATGAGGACAACCCTTTCGCTCGATGACGACGTGGCCCAGTTGCTGAAGAAGGAAGTTCGGCGAACTGGCTCTTCTTTCAAAGAGGCGGTGAATCGATTTCTGCGGATGGGATTGACGGCTTCGAAGCAGCCCGTCCGGAAGCCGTTCCGGGTGAAGCCGTGGAATCTGGGTCTGCCTCCGTTTGAAAAAGTCGAAGAGCTATTGGAATACCTGGAAGGACCGGATCATCGGTGATCGTCATTGATGCCAATCTCCTGATCTATTCCTACGATCTCGATTCGGCCTACCACAAGAAGAGTCGTTCTTGGCTGGAGGGAACGCTTTCGGGAGTAGAAGCCGTGGGACTGCCCTGGCAAAGCGTATCTGCGTTCCTACGGGTTATCACGAATCGGCGACTATCGGGAATGCGTGTCAGCCTGCAGCAAGCCGTGCAAGTCGTAGATGAGTGGTTGCAACAACCGAATGTACAAATACTTGTGCCGGCGGATCAGCACTGGTCGGAGTTGAGGCAAATGATCCTGGAGGGACAGGCCTCAGGCCCGTTGGTGAGTGATGCGGAGATCGCGGCGATCACGATTGAGCATGGAGCTGTGCTGCACACGGCGGACCGGGATTTTGCCCGCTTTCCGGGGCTGCG